>OGNB01000083.1_pt1 | contig 73007 bp, 65 predicted proteins | sample 1573301 | NCBI WGS metagenome assembly OGNB01 (sample SAMEA2581914, study PRJEB24529) | metagenome | biome: Human gut stool | place: China | collected 2011
CCTCAACACTTTCTTGTACTGCTTCAATTATACTATCTCGTCCTAGTTTTTTATAAAAATGCTTGTATGTGGATATGAATTCAGACAAATATGTTCGCGAAGCATCCTTCATCCTTTGAATTAAGTGTAAATTAGTATAATGATTTTCAATTTTGGCATAGAGTTCTGTAGATATTTCACCTTCAGCGTTTGATAAATAAAAGTTGAAATTTACACTATCTATATCCCAATAAACATTTACAAATAGATATTGTATAGATGGAAGCTCATCTAAAAACAAGTTTAAAAAAGCTGAATGATCTGTGCTCTCAGACTTATATCCATTACATCTACTACAACAAGGAAATAAATTATATCCATTTACCGCAAATTCAGGAAATTTTTCTTTGGGCAACACATGATCCATTGTATTAACAGAATCAATAGTACAATTCTGACAAGTACTTTGTATTGTAATTACTTGCTGATTGATTATATTTTCCTTAATATTTTTTATTATTCGACTTTGATAGCTATACATCTTTATAAGTTCCATACCTATTTCAGAGGACGAATATTGAGATGTAACAGCATGTAAAGAGTTAGAATCAAAATTGTCTTTATATGTATCATAAGCTGATTCGATATCGGATTCTATATTTTCTAATATTTTTCTTGATGATGTTTTTAGGGACTTTCTTGCTACAGCATCTTTATACTCTTTCTTAGCATCACCACTAAATGGATTAAGATTTTTCATTTAACAATTCCTTTATATACAGTTTAACATTTAATGGCGTTGGTATTTGTTCATTTTGGAATACATCTATCAGCTCTTCATATGATACTCCTTTAAGTTTCGACTTGACAATATTATCCATAACAGAAGTATGATACTTTGCTATTTCTCTATTCCCAAAAATCTCATTTGTAATTGTTGTGAGATTTTCAGCGAAGGTTTCATGACCAATACTAGATACTTCCAAAGCATCTCCATATCGCTTGAAAACTTTAACATTACGTGAGGATACTTCTTGAATAACTATGGGAGAGTGCGTTGCTATTATAGCAAACGAATTAAACTCATCTAGTAATTTATATAGAACGTGCATTAGTATTGAGATTGCATTTGGATGTAAATGACTCTCTGGTTCATCAAAGAGAATTAAAGTACTGTTCTGGATCTCACTTATAATACTTGATACAATATAAAGCAAAAGATTCTCTCCAGAACTAAAATGCACGTGAGCGTTAATTACTTTTTCTATGTTTATAGGCTCAAAGCAATCAGTTGCATCAATTATAGTATCATTAATATCACTATGAAATAATACCTTTACAACCTCATTCCAAATATAACTCCTATTTTTGTCATTAATCTTCTTTAAATACACTCTTAATTCTCTTTTTAATGTAGCATTAGCGTCTACATCTATTCCCTGATTTTTCCCCTTTAATCCCAAATAGGTATAATTAAATTGTGCATTTGCAGTTGGTAATGGAAGTTTATCAAAAAAGCTAAATGAGATCGTTATGACTTTATTATACAATGGCTTTTGAGGTATTATGTTTTTAGAATTTGCTTGCGCAAAATCATTCGCCATCCGGGAAAGTAAAGTAGTTTTACCTGTTCCATTTTTCCCAATTATAGCATAAAGCCGTTGGTCAAAGTTTGTTCCATATTTAAAATTAAAGTCTAAATTAACAATATTATCAATATCATCAGAACCGTATGGAGGCAAAAATGCGTAACTGAACTTATAATAACTACGAACATCAATACCATTCATAATGTATCTTGCAGAGTCTAGCAATTGTTTTGCTTCATTATCCCTGAGCAATGAAGCCTTAAAGCAATCATCATCTTCAAATTCATCTTTGATACTTGGAAATATTGCCGCATCTCGTAATGCTAAAAATACGCTATGGTAATCTTTGGGAAGCTGTTCTTTCATTGTTAAATAAAACTCCTCACCAGCTCCGACAGAACAAAATGTAGAATCTAAAGAAGTAAAATTATCAGGAAGTACATTATTTGTATTATCAATATCAATTTTCATAATTTTTAGATATCCTATAGATACTTGAGATGATTTTGATTCATGATATCTTAAATGGAATGATGTCCTCCATTTAAACCAATCATTCCATCCATCATTAAATTCCAAAGTAAAACAAGGATATACTTTCTTTTCATATGAGTATTTAAAAAAACTGATATTATTAGGTTTAATACCTTTGGGAAGTTCGGTAATATTCACATTGTCAGCAAATGTGTAAACTGGAATCTCACCAAAATAATCTGTTATTATTAGTTTGTGGTCAAATTTCATAATTACAGTATTTATAAAATTGATCATTGTGTCTCTATTATGCTCTTCGCTAATGACTGACGGATGTATTGTTGAGTTTATTAATGATACAAACTTATTGTCATCATTATAAGATGACGGAAGTCTATCCAAAAAGAGATTCTCAATGTTTATATCATTATTTACTACAAAATGTTTCCAAATATCATCACGAGCATTTGTATATCGTTTATCTTGAGATGGCATAGAGCGTAAATCCCAGATCATCTCAAGGAATGTTAAAATTCCTCCTTCTTCGTCTTTGTAATCACCAAGAAACAATGGATTATTTATAATTTGCTTGATGATTTCTATTCTGTCAGTTTTAGATATTCTTACATTCATATTTTTAGATGTATTAATTTTTCACTTTATTTACAAAACACTAAACAACTAATTATCATAGCACTTAGAAATAATAGAATGAAAAATATGCTTATATACAGTTGTTTAGAACATAAACATTTAATATATTTTTAAATGCTGCCAAGTAGTAGTATCATTTAAGACAGAACCTGTAAACAGTGTTTTTTCTATTATACTAAATAATCTCATGGATTTTGCATATCCTCCTGTAAATTTTGGTTCAAATGCTATAGTAAATCCTTTAATTCGCTTCATTATCCACCACATAAAATCAGATTGACTATCAATAATTTGTTTTATCTCTGTTTCTTTAATGAAAGTTGTTTTCCGGCTACATGAGATATTTTCTATAGTAAAGAAATCCAAATCTATATCAAAAAAAACTTTATTGATATTTGTTTTCTTTAAATAGTCATATGCTTCAAAAATAGTCAAAAATTTTCTAATAGTATGTACTTTCCCATACATATCTATAATGTGTTCATCATAATTTTCACAGTTCATATGTTGTTTGCAAATAACATAAACATCTCCTATAATATTTTTATATGCAGCTGACATTATATGACTATCATTATATTTAGACAGTCTTGCCCAAGTGTAAAATGATATTTCAAACTTTTTTCCGATGTCCAATGCTTCTAATTCTTCTTTCTGATAATTTTCTGGGTATACTAAATCTTGATGCCAGTCAAGAGTAATTAAATCTACAGAACCTTGCTGCTCTTGAGACCATAACACCCAAAAATAAAACGCAAATCTATGCTCATCAAACAACGCTAAACTTACATGATCTCTATGCATATAATAAGGATGAATAAGGCTGACCAGACTTGTCCCAGGTGGATGAAGATTCTCATTTCCCAATATCGGTTCGTATTTTACCATGATCTTTCAATAGTTTATATAATGATTCATAAAGTTAGTGCAATTCTCAATATATTCAAAGAATAATTGTTAGAAATTTGCAATTAGTTTATGTGGTTATTGTTTTATGTTTACAAATTCCGTATACTTGATTTCGACATACGGATTGTCACTTGAAATAGTCTGGTGTATTGCCTTTATTTTCCATCGCCACCAGAGAAAGCGGTGTTTGTATTCTATCCAAAAAGCCTGATGCAGATGCACCGGCAAATGGATATTCCCTTTCAGATGATTGTCTTCAATGATACCGTTCAGTTTAATGTATGGCGTATCCATTTTCACCGCCTTTACAATAACTGTCATAGTATCTCTGATAACAGTCGTATCTTTCACTGTAGCATCCACTGTAGCATTAACTTCCACATCGTGTCTTCCGGCAGCTTCCAGGTCTTTGATGCGTACTCCCATCTTCTTAATAGTTGCTGCATCTTCCGCTCGGTATTTTTCATATTCATCCAGTGATAAGTTGAGAACCTGAATAGTAGATGCCATCATTGCCGAGTCAATCTGTATATGCCTGGCATCCGCAAGTAGTGCATGCGTATTGCTCCGGTAGGTATTCCTTTCTTCTTTCATTCTGCTGCCCCAATTATATAAAGTGTAAGTTGCCACCCCAAGTCCAAGGGCAATCAGGAGAAGAATTTTATTCAGGTTAATCTTCGTCATCAATAGACTCCTGTGGAATAAACCAATCGACATCATCCAGATAGGATTCGGTCAGTTCTACCATATACCCTTTGTTTAGCCGTCCAATAGATGTGAGATCTTGGATAATAGTAGCTTCCTTACCAATTAGCATATCCAGCCGCATTAGTGAAAGTGCTTCGGAAGGCTTTATATTTATAATAGTTCCTATTTTCATAATCAATTATTTTCGTTGGGTTATAGTTTTAATTATTTGAATAATAAATCATATTCCTCTTCCCGTCTTCGTTCCAAAGACCGGACGACCTTGCCTTTATACATCCTGAAAGACAGGTACTCTTCTTTGATATTCCTGTCGCCTGCTTCCAGCTTCCGAACCAGTTTACTGCGAAGCACCCTATTTTCTCCGACATTAAAAGCAAGAACTCCCAGAATCAAGGAATCTGCTCCAAAGCGCCGGAAGACAGCACATTTCTTTTTTAGATCACTACGCAGCAAAGAATCTGCAAAACTCTCTGATATATCAGAGCCAAACGTATCGGTCGGCAATAATCGGTGTCCGTAGCCCACATAAGGCTGATCGCGTGCATGGTGCCAGCCCTCGTACTTTTTAATCAATTGCACGGCATCTTCAAACAAATCCGCTGAGTGGCCTTGCAGGGAGAAAAAGAGACAAGCTGTTGCAATCCAAATTTTCATCTCATGCTTTTTAATAATTCCTTTATATCAGTGCGCATTTCTCTCAAGTCAGAGCGCATGGATGTAAACTGTGTCATCGTAGCTTCAAATACTGCTTTGTCAAGCTTGATAGCGTCGATTTTCTGGTACTGGTCTTCAATCTTGATTTCCAGCGACGAGCACCTGAGTGTCAATTCATTAATCCTTTGAATGTTGGTTACGTGCTGCACGTACATTGTCACTGCGAATGAGAGCACGATAGCCAGCATCTTGAAGTTGTTAAGTACAAATTCTCTTAGTTGTGTCATCAGTTTAGGTTGAGTTATTGAATAAAATAGCAAATGCGTCTGTAATAGCCCGGATAAGACTTTCCGCTCCTTCTGAATCCCGTAAACCGTAGATAACGAGTCCGATCAACAGAATCAGATAGATCGCCCATTGTACTTTTCTACGGTCAAGTTTCATTTTCATCTTCCTCCTTTGTTATTTGTACCGGCACCGGAACGATGACATTGAACGTCACTCCGCTGTTCACCTCATTCTTACCTTTTGAATCAGCGGAATGCCTGACCGGATAAATATCCATCAGCGTTCTTGCCGCATTGACGGATACCGCCCGTAAAGGAGCCGGTGAAAGTTTGATGCCGAACTTGTCCGTATACGAAGCGTCTGCCGTTTCTTCCATCACCGCTTTCAATGTCTCGGCAATCTGGAGCTTCATGGCAATCGTTTCTGTTTCATTATCCACTTCCTGCACCAGTTCTTTGATACGTGCCATTACCTGCGGACGGGCAAACACCTTGTAGGCTACTGCGTACGCTTTGGGCGATTCATCCTTGAAGACTTCTCGGTAACAGGGAGTGCGCTTTCCGGCGAACTTCATGCCTCCGTTTATAAAGAGCTGGCAGAGCTGTTCTTCCTGTGCGGTCAGTGGTATTTTTTTAGTTTCTTTTTCCATTATGTTTAGAGTAAGAAGTCCGGAGCATAAGTCCGGACTTCGATGCTTTATCAAGGTATAGGGGTCATTGATTCTGTTTAGGTTGAAAAATTTCAGATTTTTTTTCAACTAATTGTTCCATGAGTGCTTCATAAAAGACATTCGCCAAGGCATCCGCACAGTTTTCCGCATCCGAAAGAGAATTTATCAATCTCATATTGAATGAGATAGATAAGTCATACCCCGATATGGTCGCCATCAGTTCGTTGCCATCATAATTCAGCACGCCATACAACATTTTTTCCGACGGCTTGAATGAAACCATCTTTTCTTCCTCTTCCATCGCTTAGATTTTAAAGTGTAACCGTGTTTTTTCCGCTCTCTGAAGATTCTCCCCGGTGCTGTTGTTATTCCTTAGTCGGTTGGAGCAAACTATAGTCACATTCAAGGCCGCTGTAACATCGGCTCCCGCATCATGCGCATCATCCAGTTCGATGCCCAACCGCTGTGCAATCAGTTCAAGTTTATAAGATGTCATTGTCGGATCGCTCGCAAAGGCAAGCCGTCCCAAATCAATGGTATCAATGTATTTAGGTTGAAAGTTCCCGTGGAAATCATAGCTTCCGGCAAAGACCTTCTCAAACTCCTTCATCAGTCCGGCATAGCACATGAGTTGCTGAACGAAGCCTATATCAAAGGTGATGTTCTGCCCGATAAGTACAGGCTTTGTCTGTCTGCCATTGGTAAGGGTTGCTTTCTTTCCGAAGTCTATAACATCACGGGCAATCTCCTTTAGGTCCACACCCTGATTATATAAGGTATCCATGGTGATTCCTGAATAGGTGAGCGCTTCTGTTTGGTATTCCATCAGCTTGAGTTCTTCCTGTTCCAGTTCCTGCTTGGTTCGAAGCACCTTACGTTTGGGTTTCCCGCCAATGTCCTGTTTTGGATACGGTTTGAAATATTTCACATAACTGTCGAATATCTCCCACGTGTCGAAACGTACCGCCTGCATGGCCAACTGGGTACATGCATGTTTCACGCAATCCAGCCCGGATGTCTCGAAGTCCAGTCCGATGCCGGTATATATCTTAGGTTCATTTTTGGGTGCTGCCATCTTCTTGCTTTACTTGGTTTTCTGATGATTGGTTAAGTGTGAATAGTCGGGAAGTCTTATAAGTATTCAGGCTGTTGCCTCCGCTGTAGTCATTGTATCTGACGATTGCCGATACGATGACGATCTTCCCCTTTATTTCCCGGAGCTCCGCTTTATTCTCTATGTAGAAGTCATTCCAGCATACGAGCTTTATCAGGTCGTTGTTCTGTTGGAGATGCAGTTTGCAGAGGTGCTTCTTTTCTCCTGTTTTCTTATCCTTGTAGGAAATTTCCTCCATTTCCGTGACGGTGGCGCAAAGGGCGATTTTCTTTCCTTCGTTTTCGGACAGGAGCGCGTTACGGATGGTAGAATACAACGCCTTTCCCCTGAACTGATGGCAGCAATAGGAGTTGTCATATATCCGCTTGTAGTCAATCCGCCCGATGCCACAGACCTCGATTTGCTGCATACTCCAGAAGTAGTGCTGGTTAATCAGGTGGTCGGGATAGTCACCGGTAGGAATCCTGAATCCTAGTTCCGTAGCCGCCTTATCCAGTATCGAATACCTTTCCACAACGGCACTGATGTTGCTTACCTTGTCGAAGCAACCGGCAAGAATCAGGTTCTTTACGTGACGGGCATTGACAGGAACCCTGACGGCCTCCTGCTCATTATCCGTGTCATCCCAATATTCGTACTTTTTCAGTTTGTATTTGAATATACGGTGTACAAAGTTCTCAATTGATTTGAACGGACCGCCTTTGGTGCGTTCGTCAATGATGTATTGCACCGCTTTGGTTCCCAGCATCTTTATCTTACCCAGTGACCAGAAGATTTCATTCGTCCGGTAATCCGTGAAGAACTTTTCGTCTGAGGTGTTAATATCGGGCGACACCACTTTGGCAGAACTGCATTCTTCCATTTCCGACATGACAAGCGGGAGCTCCTTGTCATCCGCCCATTGCAGAGCGATGGTGTAGAAGGCGGTCGGGTAATTGGCTTTCAGCCAGGCACCTGCATACGATGTGATGGCATAAGCGGTGGCGTGGGATTTGTTAAAAATATAAGAACCGCCCGCCTCAATCATATTCCAAATGAGGTTTGCGTCTTCTTTCGGACATCCCTTTTCATGAGCTCCCGACATAAACTTATCCCTCATTGCATGAATCTTTTCGACTTTCTTTTTTGATATATACTTAACGAGATTTACACCTTCTCCCAATGAAAAGCCACCTATTTCCCTCGCCATTTGTGCCAGGTCTTCCTGATACGTTAATTGCCCATACGTATCTTTTAGCGCATTATAAGTTCCCCACAGATATACGGGAGCCACTTCACCTCTTTTACAATCCAAATACTTTTGAGTAGAGCCTGATTCCAGCGTAGCCGGACGATACAAGGCATTGGCGGCAATCAAATCATTGATGCAGTCCGGCTGCATATCCATCAGGAACTTGGTCATTCCCGCAGAACTGAACTGGAAAACGTTTTGGGTGTATCCTTTGGAGAGTATCCGGTAGGTTTTCTCATCATCCAGTCCACTGCGGACAAGCCCTTCAAAAGAGATGCCTGCATTATAGACACGGTTACTTTCATCTATGACCGACTGTATTTTAGCAAGTTCCTTGATACCCAAACAGTCATTCTTTAGTAATCCCGTTTCATCAATGGAATACCCGTCCAGTTCCGATACCAGAATATCGTCTACCTTTTTAATGGGAGTAAAATCGAAACATTCCATATCCTCACCGTCCTTTGAGTTCGGTGTTACAATGATTGCCGAAGCATGTACAGAAGCCGAACGCGGTTGCCCCATCAGTCCCCGTATGTCCTCGATCACCTGCGGGTAATCCTGTACGAACTTGTTTACTTTCTTATTGGTTGCCGCCAACATGAACAGGTCTGTCCAGCCCATATTGTCATCCTCGAAAATGGCGGTAATATAATTCACATAACTGACAGGGACTTTATATACCCTGCACACGTCTTTTATTGCAGCTTTCAGTTTCATTGTCGAGTAGGTTCCGGCAGAGAAGACACGCTGTTTTCCGTTCATATTATAACGATGCTCCAAGTATTCCTTAACTTCTTGACGCCTGTTCGAAGCAAAGTCGGTATCTATATCAGGAAGACTTCCGCCGTCTCCCTGACTGAATCCGCTACCGGTCAGGCAATCCAAAGCCTGAACCGGTATCTGTATCTGTTTAAATTCTACACTTTCAACAACCATAAACCATCTCATTAAGTGTCCATACCAAATCCCTGTTATCAAAGATGATGTCGTCGCCCAGCCTCAACTCGTCGGCATAGACTATCATGCTGCGTCCTTCCCGCATCACCCGGAACTTGGCATCCTTGTCAAAGACATATTCTTTACCATTGGCTAAGGTGACATGTACAATCTTTGTGGATTCCACCCCGCCAACAATGATCGTTACCTCATCCGGATAAAGCCCCGCACGTTCGGGCAGCAGGAAACGCTCGAAAATCAAATCGTACTTAATCGGGTCAATGAGTGTGATACCCAGCAGATAAAGTACCAGTGAACCGCCCGCCGAACCACGGCCACAGCCCACAAGAATACCGTTCTCCCGTGCCCAGTTCACCGTATCATACTGATTCAGAATATAATCCACATTATTGGTGGATTCAAGGATATATACCTCGTAGTCCAGCCGTTTGCGATACTCATCCTCATGTCCGGCAGGGCCCAACTTCCTGAACCTTTCCTCCAGTAACTCCAGAAACATCCGGCGCCTGTTACCGTACCTCTGTTTTTCCTTGTCAGTCATATCATACTGCGGCATGAAGTTCCTGTCCGTCTCGTATCGGGCAACCGCCCCTTCGGCAATCTCAACCGTATGGGCGCACATCCTTCTGAACAGACTGTCCAGTTTCCATTTATTCCCGTCAAAGAGAGAAGCAAACAGTGCGTAGTGTTCGTCTATATCCTTGAAATACTGATCGTCACTTTGCCGGTGGGCCGCTCCGGTAGCTATCTTATTCAGGATAATCTTGTTGCGTGCATCGTCCTTGTCCAGATAATACGTGTCACAAAGCAGAATAGGTTCAATCTGAAATGAGCCTGTCTGTATGTCATAAAAATTATCAAAAAAGAACTTGGTAGCTTCCAGGACTTCCACGTCGATACGTTCAGCCTTGTATTCGTTCAGGTCCACCTGATAGAATACCTTTTCAAATGCAATCCCCATCGCTCCCAGGATATGCGGGTTCTTCTTTATCCAGTAGGAAGCAAGCTTTCCCAGCACCAGCACATTGCCTTCCCCGTGCGTGAGCAGTCCCTGAAGCGATAGCGTCCGGTTATCCGAGTCCACCATGATTTCCTTCTGGATGCGCAACAGGTTCCTCATTCCCCGCTGTGTCTGTGCATAGACTTTCATCCCTATCTTTTCCCCTTCGTATTCCATTTCCAGCGTATATCCGAATACATGCTTCATTCCCTGTGCCGCACATTCTTTCTGAAGATTAAGCGTAGCCGCCATTGTATTTCTGTCACAGATACCCAGTGCCGTATGCCCCAGATACTTCGCTTTCCGTACCCAGCCGGCAATACTTCCGCTACCGTTGAGCAACTCAAAAGGTGTATGCACGCCCAGGTTCACGAAGGGCACCTGCACCTTACAAGGGCGGCGTACTCCCGCATACTTGAGGATATTAAACCGAAACCCTTCGGTCAGGTTATAATAATACCAGTTGTCCCCGAAGAGGAACGCCACATGGAATATCCCCTCGGCAACCAGTACCTCCGGATTCTCCATCAGGTTAAACTGAAGATGTTCCCCCGTGCCCCGGAACACTGATCTCACCCACGTCAGGTCAGCCACATAGAGCTTTCCCAATACTTCCATTTCCACCACTTCATTATCAATCTGCCTAAACGAAATTTTGTTGGCTTCCAGCCATACGATCAATTCTTTCATTCTTGAACTTTTAAAAGTCTATACTCGGCGGGAGTCCTCAACCGGTAAGAGAATATGCCGTATATCTCTTCAATCCCGAGGTCTTCCCAATCTTTTCCTGCATCTGGTATGTCGGCAATAAATACCCGGAAGTAAGCGTTCAATTCACCGGCTGTCTTCTTTATGGCTTCAACAGCGTCTCCATCGTAACCTAATATTACGGTCTTTACCCCTTTGCATTGCAGCTTGTAAATCTGAGTGCGGGATATCTTCTTTCCGAAGGTGGCGACCGCGGCCACATATTCATTATCATAGATTTCCAGTTTTCTTGTTAATGCTATCACGTCGAATATCCCCTCCGTGATAATTACCGTATCCGTAACGCCTTCAATTACCGCATCATAGTTGTATAATAGCTTTACAAAGTCGTTCTCCGTAGAGTTCCTGAAGCGCAGTATCCGGTATCCGCCCTTGCGCCTTACCTGGCTGTTGTGCCTGTCTATCTCATCCTTGCTCCGGGTGTGGCGTGAGACGTAACCCACCACATCGCCTTCATCAATAATGGGAAAGACGACATAATCATCGTAGCGGAAGTTCAGCCCCTTTGTCGTTCCCACCGGAAAATACTCGTAGTCGTCAAAGGTGAATCCGCGGAATTTCAGGTAAGGGTGGGCAAAGCATCTCCGGTAAAACTCCGGCAATTCCACTACACCCAGCGTGTCGGCTATTTCTTCACCTTCGTCCAGCGGGAACAACAGGTTCGTATCCAGCCGGGCGTTAATGTCAGCCGTTGGAGCCACCATCAGGTCCGGCCTACCTATAAAGTCCAGTAATGCTTCCAGCGTGCAGGTCGAACATCCGCAACTGAAACAGTGCGACATGAACGGCTTCTTCCGCAGTGTTTCTTTGCCTACATAGACGCCGTACTTTCCTTCTTTCCCACAACGGGGACACCGGGCTATCAGGTTCTTTCCCGCACCGTCCGCCTTTGCATCCAGTTCCCTGGTAATCTCCCGGATGAGAAATTCCGTATCATTTGAGGACAGTGCCATTGTTCAGTTACCTTTTCAAGTTCATACTCCGCCGTGCGTCATAGAATACCTCGTTGTCATAGTCCGTGGCTATCTTCACCGTTTCCCCCTTCTTGAAGAACCGGGCTTTGGCGACATGCAGGCGCATCACGTTCTCTTTTCTTTCCGCCGAGGACTGGTTCATGGATACCAGATGCGTACAGGGACGTGCAAGCCCTTTGCTTTCCGAGCAGTTGTATTCTGTGAGCACGTTTTTCTCGTCATTCAGCCAGTCCCTGTTCTCAATCGTCGCCTGGTACGTTACCACCATCCAGACCTTTTCGTCCGCCGCCAGATCCTTGAGGTCGTTTGCCACGGCGATGCGTTTGCTCCGTTCGTGGTCTTCGCCCCAGTTTCTCCGGCTGGCATCCGTCAACAAGTCCATCGAGTCAATGATTACAATGTCCGGTGAACGGGCATTGAGTTTCCTGTACTCTGCAATCCCGTTCTTGATATCCAGCGTGGAGATTCTACTATTGAACCGTGGGAAGGAACGGACGGTGATGCTTCCCTTATAAGCCGCCACTTGCTGCTCGAAGTGTTTCATCTCAGCATCCGATATCCTGCCGCGTTCATAGTAGAAAGCGTTCTTGCTGATAAGCCCTCCCGAGTATGCGTCCAGCGCCTCTTCCTCGCTGCCTTCCAGTTGAAAGTGAAGCACATGTAAGCCGTCGTCAATATTGGCACGGATACCTATATGCTTGGCAAGATGCGACTTCCCCACGCCGGTGCTGGCAAGGAAACATGTCAGTTGCCCCCGCAGGTTCCTGCCACTGTTCATCACATCCAAATCCGGAATATAGAACCGGGTAACGGGAGCCAGCGGAGAGTTCTGGTTGTCAATGTCCTTCTGCCGGTTCTGATAGAAACGTTGTGTAAATGTCTCCGCCACATTGACGAAAGCGGTGGCTTTGAGTGTAAAACCCGACAACCACTCCGCATACTCCTTCAGCTTCCCCTCTGCTGCCGGCTGCTTGTTCAGGTTATACAGCTTGCCTACTTCCGAGTAAGTCATCTGCAAACGTACCCCCTTGATATAGGCTTCCAGCATATCCAGCAATACTTCCGAGTTCTTCTCACCCTCGCTTTCCTGAAAGGTATTCACCAGTTCCATCGTATCGTAGTCGCCGTTGAAAAGCTGGCTTAGCACCGCATAGGATGGCGGTTCCTTATAGTTCCGGTAATGGGTGGAAATGGCAAGGAGTATTTTCTGGAACGCCCTGTCCGGCAAGTATTCTTTCTTCACGTGCCTTGCCACCACTCCGCAGATCATCTCTGAGTGTAGGGCGGTAGCGAACAGTTCGTAAAGGAACTCCACGGACATCGGGTTCATTCCGTCCTTCATCATTTCAGGGACGCTTTAAATTCTTCCACACGGATACGGTAAAGTTCCGGATAAGCAGTACGGGTTCTTTGCTCACAGGCGGCGGCTTTCGGGCAGTTTGCACAAACAGGAGAGAAAGGCGTCCACAGAAGCGTAGAAGCGCCGCAGATGTAATATCCTAACGCTGTCCCCACTAGCTTTTTCTTCGTCCTGTCTTCATACCGTGGATAGATAAACTTTGCTTGCGGATGGAAGGTGTGGTCACGGATGAGTTCGCACAGCAACTCCCGGCTTAACTCATTTCTGCATAACCACTTGTCCTCGTAATAGCGTACTTCCCGTTTGGATTCGGCATAACGTCTGAGTGCCCTTTTCCCGAAAGAATGGGTCACCCTCCAGCGGTTCTTATATTCCTTCCCGAAGTTGGACAGGGCATACACCTGGCAGACGCAGAAGTTCACCATGCGCTCCGCGTCCGGCTGCCCGGAACTTTCCAGAGAGCGGAGGCAGGAAGCCACAGTCCGCCGGAAAGCGGTGCCTGCCGGGAAAGCAAAGCCGGGATACACCCGGTTCATCAGGAAGGCGAACACCTTTATTATCTCTTTAGTTTTCTTTTCGTTTTCCATCTCTTGTAAGCCTTTCTTTGAGTTTCTTCTTTGCCAGGAAAATCCGGCTTTTGGTCGTTTCGAGATTCCTGGTTTTAAGGCATCCCCTCTGGTAGAGTATTTCCATGATTTCCTCCAACTTATACCCTCCCATTTGCAGCAGGAGGGCTTCGCGGTAGTTGCGCCCGATCTGTTCCAGGGCTTCCAGGATTTCATCGCTGAACAGTTCCCGATAGTTTTCAGGTGTCACTTCTACCGTGCAGGGTTTATCGGGAAGCTGTTCCATCCTCATCGCCCCCACATCCCCTTCACGGGTGAACCGGCTGTTCTTCCGTTCCAGATCTGCCAGCATCCTGACGGTGATCGCGTAAATCCATGTCTTCACTTCCCTTTTGGGGTCATAAGAACTGACATACCTAAAGAAGTTTATCAGCACTTCATTGTAGTTGTCATCAATATTCTCCTTGTCACGGGTATACTTGATGCAAATGTGGTAGATCAGGTTCCGGTACGGGTAGACGTACTTATGGAACAGGGCCGTGCGGGTGCGTACGGACTCTTCATCCGTCAGGTAAGGCGAACTATTTGCCTTCCTCATCGTGACAGCCGCTAAGTTTCAGAATATAATCTGTAGCTGTCAATTCATTGAAATAAAGGTTATTCTGCATGGGCATCCGGGTTTAGTTGATACGGTATTTGCTGATGTAATAATAGTATAACCAGGAGGCGTCCGCCTCGTTGTCATCCAGCGGCTGTCGGTTGAAACGCTGCACGTAAGCCTGCACCATCTCCTGTTTCCCGGCATTCCCGTTGCCCGTGGCGAACTTTTTGAGTACCTTCGGGTTGATGAACTCCGGTTCGGGCAGGTTCAGTTCGTCGCAGACGCAGAGCAATACGCCCCGGAACTCCGATAGCTTGCGCATGTCGAAGAAGTGCTTGTTTACCGACACGTCTTCGGTCACAATCCGGCGTATACCGTGTTTGACAATAAAGTCCGTCAGGGTATTCTTCAGGGCGAGATGTTGCTTGTTGTCATTCCGGCGCTTTCCTTCGGTGAAGTTCCACGTCCCGGATTCATGCACACTGTAATACCCGCAATGGGTAGCGATGTCGAGAGCCAGTATATGCTCCCGTTTCAATTCTTCGGTTTCTTCTTTCATAGTAGTTATTGGTTTAGGTGATTGATATAGGATTTGCCATCCTGTTTATTGATTACAAGTTTGTAAGGGTAGCTTTCGCTGATATTTCCATGTGAGACAATAAGTGCGGTAACGCCTAACCGATTCAGGGCACTGAACATGTTTGCCAGCCCGTCTTCATCCACCGGGGAGAGAATTTCATCGAGACACAACAAGTCGAGTCCTTTGTCTCCTTCACAATTACTGTTCACTAACTTTTGCATGGCCAGGATAGTGGCAAGGTTCACCCGGCATTTCTCCCCTTCGGAGAATTTGTCAAAGGAGCCGCAATCTATGCCGGAGCGTAGCAGGTTCACCGATATTTTCTCGCGTACCTTGCCCGATTTCAGCGTCGTAAAACCGGAGAACCGGAGCCGGATGTCACTGCCGATATTTTTAAGAAACTCATTGGTGACTTTTGCCAATGCCGCAATCTTGGTATTAGCCAGGAACGACTTGAACTGTGAAAAGACTTCCGCCTGTCGCGTGAATGCTTTCACCTGCTTTTCCAGTTCCTGTTTTTTAGCAACCGCAACGCCCAACTGGGTGCGGTATTCTTTTAAGGAAGATTTCAGACCAGTGATGACCGTATCGTTAGCGGATTCTTTCAGTTCACTGATTGTTTTTTCCAGCATCTGAACTGCGCTTTCTGCCGCACTGATATCTTCTTTCTGCCCGTTTATTTTCCGGTTAATGCTATTGTACGCATCGTCCAAAAGCGAGAAAGCTTCATCAAACACTTTCCGGCGGATACCGTCCAGTTCTGTCTGCATGGAATGTATAGACCGGAGTGTCTTTTCTTTGCACAGGCTTGCTTCTTCCTGTAATCCGATAGCAGTCCGTCTTTCCTTATCCACTCCTTGAAGCTTTTCCTCCCATACGGTGTTTTGTGCGGTAAGGGCACGTTTATCAGTGCGTATATTTTTTTCCGCTTCTTCCATGCTTTTCGATTGGCTGCGGCAATCTGACAACAGGTTATCCAGCCCGTTACTTTCCGTTTCCTTCGCCTTTACTTGCCCGTGCGCCGCTTCCACATCGAAACTTTCATCCGATAAAATGAACCGGTGATGACACGCGGGACATGTAATCGTGCCCGCCAGCTTATTCTTCAGGTTTTCGATAACGGTAGAAAGAGTAGTCTTTTGCCTGCCCAGTTCAGTGATTCGTTTACCGAGCCCTGTAATCTGATTGTCCAGACGTTCCAATTCGTCATCGTACCCGCTGACTCTCACTTTGAAATCTTCCGAAAAAGTGCGGTATTCTTCCAGTAAGGAGCTGCGCATCATCATTACCTCATGCAGCTTCTTACCTGCTTCATCCAGTGCCGTATCCCATGCCGACAGTTCCCTACCCAGCTTTTCGATATCCTTTTTCTTTTCTGTTACTATCCCGTTCCAGTCGGAAAGCGTGCCACTATGTAACGGAGCCAGTAGGGCAGTTATTTCTTCCAGACATTCGCCAATGGAAGACTCACTGTTTTCCAATGCCTGCAACTGTTTGTCTGCCAGTTGCACACCGGAAAAAGAAGCTTTCATTATTTCTATTTCTTCTTTGCAATCCCGTATCAGGGAGCGTTTCTCACCGATGCTTTTTTCCATATCCGCCACTCTTTCGGTTTTGCTCCGGGCTCTCTCCTGAACAGAATCCTCTTCTTTCTGTATCTGTTGGGTTAGCATTTCGATTCGCCCGTCCAATCCGGCAACATCCAGTTCAGCCTGATGCAACGCTTCTTCCATCGGTATTCTATCTGTCAATATCTGTTCGATAGCAACATCCACAAGGCCGGCATTGGAAAAGCGGTTGATGATTTCTTTCTTGTCCTTGTCGGAACTGGAAAGAAAGTCCTGATACTTGTATTTGGAAAGAAGAAAGTTATTGTACAGTTCATCCCTGGTAATACCCAGTTTTTCAAGGATATACTTGTTGTAGGCATCCACACTGGGGCAAACTGCTTCATCTGTTGTGACTATTTTACCCTCCCGCTCAATCCGGCACTCTACCATTGAGCCACCTTTACGCAATATACGTCGAAGGATAGTAAACACTTCATCAGAAGTATCATTGAAAAATTGCAGGAAAATTCGACATTCGTCCGCTTCATCGTTAATAATCTCTTCATTTTTCACTTTGCGGAGCGGCGTCCCTGTGATACCCATTGCGATACATTCAATCAAAGCGGACTTACCCGAACCGTTGGAACGCTGGCTGTCATTGTCCAGGTTATTGCCGAACACGAGCGTGGTAACGCCTTGATTCAGCACATAACGCAGATTGCTGAAGGAACAGATGTTTTCGGCACATAAATCATTTAGTTTCCACATGACGCATCGGATTTAAGGTAAGACAATCCCAATTCTTCATTGATTCCTTTCTCCGTACAGAACAGGCAGTAGCTATCACGTATCTTCCCGCCGTCGAACTTTTCAAATAGCCCGGTTTCAGCAGTTTGGGTGGCATGAAGTTCTTCTGTTATTACCTCCACCTTTGCCGCTCCGGCTTCCAACAGTTTGCTTTTGTCGATAGAAGATATACCGGCTTCACCGATATGGACACGTACTTTTACTTTGTACCTGCCGTCTTCTTTCAGTTCCTCCAGTCGGTCGGTCAGGTGGATATCCACTTTATCATCCGGTATGTCAAGCACCATAAAGCGACGGTTAGCGCGATTCTTTATAAACTCTGTCGTACCATCCGTGAACAGGACGGTATAGCCTTTCTCTTCATCCTCACCGAAATTATGCTGGCGGGACGAGCCAATGTACTCAATATGGGGAGCTACCGTGCAACGGTTGTGGTAATGTCCCACAAACACCTTGTCAAAGTCACCGAAAATATTGACAGGCAACTCTTTATCGGCAGGACGGGAAAGCGCACCGTTGATACCCTCATGGATATAAAGGTAGTTTTGTTTACAGGCACTTACCTCATTCTCTATCACCTCATTCAGTTTTTCAGTGAAGCTTCCGTCTTCCGGAAAGTACGGGATGACATGGAGCATGAAACTCCACTCCGGGTTGGAAAGGGTGTGGTACTCGTCAATGACCAGCACATTGTCGTGCGTGTCGAAGATATGACAATAGCCGCGAACGGCTTCCTGATTCACTAAGTCATGGTTGCCATTGGCAAGAATTACATCTATGTTCAGATTCCGGGCAGCCAGCAAGGCATCATGTACAGCCAGCAGTACATCCAACGTCTGTGACGAACGCGAAAAGAATAAATCTCCGCCCAGTACGATTGTATGTATGTCCATACGCTTACAGACGGAGAGCGCTTCGCTCCAGTTCAGGGAAAAATCCGGAATGTTATCTTTGGATATATGTATGTCATTGAGCAATAACATACAGGGTTCTTTTGGATTCATAAGGGTATAAGTTAGGAAGGGAAAGGCGCTTTGCCTCTCCCTTACAGATGGGTACTTTATGAAAATTGATCGTTTATCTTCTGCGTCTGGGAGCGGGTTCTTCAGTTGCTTCCGTCTTGGTGGCAGCCGGTTCTTCGGTGGGTGTTTCCTGAGTTCCGGCATTTGCCGGTTCAGGTTCTTCACCCGGCTGCTGTATCTCCTGCTCGATCATCTCCAGCAGTGCCGCGTTGGTAGTGGTGCGTGTGACACGGACACCGAGCTTCTCCTGCTCGATAAAGGTGCGTATCATCGTGCGCAGTTCCTGTCCCTCTTCGGTTTTGTCACCCAGCGACTGCTCCTGAAGCTGGTCAAAACGGTCGAACAGCATGTCAAGGGACAACGCGCCGCTTTCCGCATTTTCTTTCGCGTCCTTGCTACGCTTGTCAAAGGAGAATGAACTGGTATCCGTCTTTGGAAGTTCTTCCTCTAACTTGGCAATGGCTTCTTTCATTTCATCCGTTTCCATCACCTGTAACCCGTATTTGATGTCGCATTGTTTCAGGTATTCGATGGTGGCGCCAAGCTGATAACGGGTGTAGCGCAGAACTATTTCCGGTAGCCGCGGGGTGTTCATCAGCATGGTCAGCTCTTCCATGCTCAATTCGTCGGGGTCGGATTCATTGTCGATGGAGATGGCATACTCGGTCTTCTGCCCGTTCTTCTTCTTTTCGATCTCCACAGGATAAGCATCCTTTACCGATGAGATAGGGCACGGGTATTTCGGGTTCTTAGCCAGCTTCTTTTGCCAGAGCTTGAACTTGCGGTCATCCAGTTCTTTATACTGCGAATGGCTCAGGGTAAGTAACTGCACTCCCTTGGCACGTTCGTTCATGTCAAAGATATAGGCGCAGTGTGCATAGGAGAATTTCAGTCCTCCGCCATAATTACCACCTGCGATCTTCTCGGCAAGTTTCTCATCGCCCGATTCCTTTGCAGCCGCTACTGCCGCCTTCCGGTAAGTGTCGATAATATCCAGCGGAAAGCCTGCATCGGTGGCGCGTACCGCATTGACATAGATGTACTGGGGTTTGCCTCCTGAAGACGGCTTCTCGATCTCCAACAACATCTGGTGCACCGGATACTCATAACTCTTACGTACAGCTCTTCCGTCCGCTGACGGGATAGCCGGGAGTATGCGCAGCCTGTAGGTGCCGAGCTTGTCCATCTTAAAAAACTCCGTTTTGGAAAATCCTTTGTTTTCTTCCGCAGTTCGTATCTGCGCTTCCTGGTAACTCTCCTGTGCGGCTGAGAATAGGTTCATCAGCTCACCGGCAGGCACAACTGTGGCTGTGCCGTTGTTTTTTTCTTCCTGCATAAAAGCATTTTTTTGGAAAAGACCGAAGAATCGGAACGTGATGCCTGGCTGCTTCGGTTCATAGGCGTGCCGCATCTCAATTTACAATATGGTGGGCAATGGGGAAAGTGAAGTAATTCTTCCGCCCGGAATTACCCGGCAATCAATTAATTTCCGGCAAAGATAACAGGTTATTTCTTACGCTCCAAGAGTCTTAAAATAAATTTTCAAATATGGAATTCAACCCGTTGAACCATATATATTTATATATCACTTCCCGAATCTTTTTTAAATACATTATTAAAAACCTGTTCTTGGAGAATCTTTATTTTCTTCCGGTTTCCCGCAATGAACGCCTCCATCTTCTTCCTGCGTACTGACTCGTAATACGCCTTCCGTTCCTGGGTGAGAATCTTGCCTCTTTTGCAGCAAAGCCCGTCGGCAATGTACGCGCTCATACAACGCCGGAATTTGGGCTTCTTATAGGTGGGGTCCCTGGATGCCCTGCACACCAGTTCCACTACCTCGGCTGCGGGGTGGAAACGTCTGGGGTTCTTGTACTTGTCTTGCAGAATGTCATATACGACGGGCATCTCATATTTAAGAAGAAATCCCAGTGGCGTCTGTTCAAAGGGGTATTTCTTACGGGTTCCCTTGGGGCGCCCGTCGGCGAACGCCCTTTTTTCCCGTGTCGGTACGAATTTTGTCTGCCGGCTGCCGTATTTCCTCTTCGCTCTGGTCATTGCTCTGTAGGGGGATTGGTTCTACTTCGGTTGCTCTCACACTTTGGGGACGATATGCCATCCGGGAGATTTCCCGGCGGCTGTCCAGATCCTTTTGAATATTGATTTTCTTCATAATTAGTTATTAGTTATACCATGTATGTAAAGTTCATGTCGGTGTTCACATTGTACCATCCGCTTTCAAATATCCGGATGTTCCGGCTTCCGCCACTCAGGATAAAGGTAGTACCCCTATTGTACTTCGCGTCGTCGTTCCAGTCGCAGAGTGTTGTCCTTACTCCGTAGCGGGGTGCGGAAATCCCGTTCGGAAGCACAGCGACCGTTCCTCCCATGTTGCTGCCGTCCCGCCGGGCCGTATTGATGACGCCCTGTATGGATACGATATTTCCGATCTGCCGTACGAACAGCCGGCTGGTGTCCGTTCCATTGCCGGAGTTCGCCATTTGCATCCACCCCGTGTCTGCAATCTTTGTCTGGTATTCCGGGGCATAAGCGGCTCCCAGTGCGTTACATACCTGTTTTCTGGCAGCCGTATCAGGCAGTGAAAGGTCGGATAGCTTGCTGTCCTTTCTCAGGTAAGTACCGCTGACATCGGTTTTCGAGAGCACATCCAGCTTGTCCCGGAGCATCTTCTGCGCATCAGCGGCTTTCTTTCCCTGGGAGACAAGGTAATTGATATAGTCCTGAAAGAGCGAGGCGATTGCCGCATACTTCGTATCAGTCTGGCTTTGGGAGTAAACATTGATATTGGCGGCAACGCTTTTCTTCTCTTCCTCCGTATATCCGGCAAGCATCCGGTCGGCTTTTTTTGCCAGCTCTTTCCTGACATGGGAAAGAAGCACGTAACCTTCCACCTCCGCGTGTGATACGTCGTCGTTGTCTACGTAGGCAAAGCTGCCCGTCTTGATTCCTTCCAGCTTTTGCTTCATGGTTTCGGTAAAGACCACACCTGTATAGGCATTTTCCGTGCCCAGCTTTCCGGCAAGCAGTTTGTCCACTTTCGTAATTGAATAGACGCTGATGTTCCTGCGGGCGGCTGTCTTGTCCGATAGGTCGGAAAGGTTGCTTGCCTTCGCCAGTTTCAAGGCTCCCGTCCCTTTTTTCTCCGCATCCAGATTGTCACGTACCGCCGTTTGCTTTTGGGCTTTCAGGGCTGCCGCCTCTTCCGCCGTGAGGTCGTTTACTTCGTCGGCGGTTAGGGACACGAGTTCTTGCAGGTTGCCGGATACTTTCAGGAACAGGGAGCCTGTTTCCTCCCGGGAATAGATTTCCAGTGAAGTGCGTGCTATCTTTTTATTCGGTATGTCCGACAAGTTGGAGGAAGCTGTCAGTTTCTTTGCCAGTGACTCTTTTACCTGAGTAGCGGTAACAAATCCTTCGCCCCCGGTCTGGATTTCACCGGTAGAAATAGCATCCAGCTTCTTCCTGTAATTCGTGGTAAAGTCTTCAGTGGAGAGCTGTTTGCCCTTCATTATATTTACTTTGCCTGCCAATGCATCCGTAAAACTCTTCTGATTGACATAGATGTCTTTCAGGCTGATGCCGTTCACCTTCAAGTCTCCGGCAATGTTTACGGATTCTTTAGGGGAAAGTTCAATGTTTCCGATGGCATTGATAAGGGAAAAGTCTGTGCTTTGGCTTGAAATGAATCCGATGGATGCTGTTTCCACGCCTTCGTCATCCGTATAAGATAATGTTTTTGATTCTGCGGAAGCGATGGTAATGGATTTGCCCGCCACGGTAAAAGTCCCGCCAACATATACTTCTTTCGTCTTTCCTTTGACATGAAGCAAAGGTGTAGCTGCCTGTTTGCCGTCAAACACCCGGAAGTCACGGAAGGTACTCGTTTCCTCGTTCAGGCGGACGGTATTAATATCCACCGAACCTTCGTCCGTGGTATCTGCGATATTGACAATAGAGTTCTTTTCAATCAGCAAGGAGCCGATGCGTGAGCTGGTACAGGAAGCATGGGTATAGCTCATGCCGTTTTCATCCATCCGCGCCAGTTCGTTTCCACCCTTTAGGAATGAAATGCTGCCGTCGGTTGAGATACAAATCTCACTGATGAGCAAGCCGCTCAGGTAAGAGCCGAAGGAAGCAGTCCCGTTTTGTTTGACCAACCCTTTGAGGGAATATCCCGAAGGGGAAACAACGGATACGGCGGTCTTGGATTCCAGCCCTTGTTCGGTGGTTAGCTTTCCGGTGACAACCAGCTCTTTTTTGATGGTCTGTTTGCTGAAAGGAGTATCCAGCAAGACGGCGTAATGCCCGAAGAACTTGTCCAGGAAGCGGGGCGCATAGGTTTTGGTGATTTCAATAAGGCAGGGAACTTTGCCCGTCAGGGTATCCTTTACGGAAGGAAGGACGCTACTGCCTGCGCACAGGTAATTCTCACGTCCTTTCTTGTTCACGTCCCCGGCATAGACCACCGTGTCGGTACCGTTTTTCTCGTAGATATAATAAGGGAAAGTTGCTGAGTGGCACCCTTCAAAGTAACGGACTTTGCCGTTGATCCAGACATAGCCGGACGAGATGGCATTGCCCGTTATCTCGCATCCGGAGATGATAAAGTCCTCGCAGGCGTTGAAGATCGCCGTCATGGAAAGGGCGAGCTCCTGAAGGTTCAGGATGTCATCCACGTAGGTGTATCTTCCGCCCGTGTCTGCAATGTATTCTTTCATGGTATCAGGGTAAGGTTGGTTAGGTGTTTTTAGTTTGGTCTATTTTTATCAGGTAAGTCTTGCCGGCCACTTTATAGGTGTTGATAACAAAAGAGAGCATATAGACGAACTCTTTTTCAGTGATGTTTATTTCAGGAACGAGCACCATAAAGCTTACACGGTTGATCGCCTTCTCTTCTGCCAGAAAGTGAAACTCGCGGGGCTTCTCTTCAGACTCCACGTCCGGTGTCACTTCTTCGAGGTTGTACCAAATGGTAAAGGGCTTGCCGTACGCGGAATCCTCGTGGTAGATGTCCACACCTAGTGAATCGCTCTGGGAAATCACGAGCCTTTCCCCGCTGTTTTTCAGGTACCGGGCAAATTTATGGTTCAGGTACCACTCGAAGTACATCACCTGGGAAGTCATGCGTGCCTCGATGTGTTTCTCTGCCGCAAAGGCGCGGAATTTCTCACTCAGGGAGTGCAGGGGGTAAACCAGGCATTGTAAAAAAAGGATGTACTTCCTGCCTGAAAGGTAATAAGGCACCAGCCTGTTCACCAGCTTGTCAGTTGATAGTTTATAACGGTTCTCTTTCATCCTTCAACGATTAGCCTGATTGCCTGCCGGAATGTTGGCAGTTCCTGTTCCTTGCCCGTGGCGGATGACTGTTTCATAAAACCGGACGATGTTTTGGTGATGCGATGCACTTTTCCGGGTGGCAACAGGTTTCCGTCCGCATCATAAGAGGCGATAAAGATTCCCTGTTCAGGTGTCGCCCGTTCGTCAATATATACGTCCGTCACATGCTCGGTACTGCGAACCGCTTCAATAACCGAGGAAACATAAACGGACGAATCGAAAGGCATTCCCATGATATACCCGTTCAGTTTCTCTTCAATCTTGTCATAGATTTCGCTTTCCGGTATGGCACCATCGTAGTAAACAGTGATACGGGGAATAAGCACGTCCCCTTCACGGCTGATGACCTCGATACGCGTCCCAGCAAACTTCATCTTACCTATATAGGCATTGACCGGCACCATCTCCGAGGCGGGTAGCGGTTCCAGATGTCCCTTTTCTCCCGTCGCCACTTTCAGTATCAGCTTGCTGTCAAGGTTGGTATCATCCGTGCTTTCAATGTAGGAGACCTGCGTGATGATGCGTTTCGTCTCGTCCACATTGGCATAACCGAACGCCAGCCCGTCTTCCCTGACTGATAACTCGTCACCCTTCTGGTACTGGAGAAGGGCGTTGGCGTAGAAAGTGGGTGTTCCGTTCACACGCAGATTAATAGCCGTAGAGATATCCACGGCAAACACATCGAGCAAGGTTTCAAAGCTGTGGATAGCGGCGGCCACCGTCCACGTAATCCCGTTCATGATGCTCATTTTGGAATCACTGGAGAACTCGCTTAGTTCCAACCGTTTATTTCTCTCTGTAATGGCTTCGTTATAAATTTCCCGTATCGTCCGGCTCATAGGTGTAAGTTTGGTTGTTAATAATAAATGTCCATGCGCCGCCCTCGTTCCATGCGGGTTCATGGGTAAGCATCCAGACGGCTTCCATGCCCGATGCAATCAGGTAGTTGCCATTACTGTCTTTCTCAGGTTTCCGGTAGGTGCCCGACGGTAAAGTAGACAGGAGAACAGTCATATTCCGTCTACCATAGTACTGTGCCACGAGTGCTTTCAGGTAGGTGTCAAGAACGGAAGGCTTTACTTTAGAGCCGGTTAAATCCAATCTCATTAACCTTTTCAATGGCAAAAGTGATAGAAGACTGCCCGTTTGTAATCCGGCAAAGCAAAGCTCGTATGCATCTTCTGCCAGTGAAAGGAAGGAGACATCCAATTCCATCTTTTCACAGGTAAACTTTTCAATACTGACCGGACGGAGCAGGTAAACGGATGATGTGTGTGAACGGCTTATGTCCAGCATCCTGAACTTTACCTCTCCATAGAAACTCATTCTGCGGACGGACGCGATCTTGTCATTGAAGTAATGCCGGAGCTCTTTCACCTCATCGGTCAGTATTACCGCTTCAATGTCCGTGTTGTCTCCCCAGTCAATTTCCAGTGTACCGTTGCCGCTTAGTAATAGTAAGGCGGCTGTCTGTTTGCTGTCCACGTACAACTCCATGAATCGCTTGCCGGCATGTTCTTTGGGATAGACGTTTCTTTCCCCGTTTGCAGGCAGGAGGCTGTACATCCTGTTATAAGCGACTATATCCGGGCTGATGGTCAAGCCGTCGGTATACTCCAGTTCTTCGCCGCTTATCAGGGTGTCATCCAAAGAGAGTCCCGGGTTGTTTATCAATAAGTCTACGATGCCTTCGACACTTCCGTACAGGTACATGGCAACGTCATAAATATTCTGCCCGGCGGTTATTCTGTATTTTCCCATAATATTGCTTTAGTCCGTTTGTTTTTCTTCCACATCCAGTAACAGTTCTCCTGTTTCAGAGTCCATATAGGCGTTTTTTATTATCATCCCGTCCGCTTCAAACTCCTGTTGCAACTTGCCCGGCAGGTTCGAGTTCTCAAAGTTTCCGTGCAGGTATTTGATAAGCCCTACACCCGTGGTCGGATGCTGGTAGAGGTTTCCGGCGGATGCTTTGAGCAGGAATACCTTTGTCTGCTCCAGCGAGGGTTTGATGATAAAATCCGTTTCGTTGGCGCTGTATAGTAACAGCTTCCCTTCATGCAGGATCAAGTTGAAGTGATTCGTTTCATTGACTGTGCGGAAGGCTGAAAGATAGACCGTCCCCAGTCCGGGAGAAAGTACCGTAAACCATGTACTGTTGTCGCTGCGGTTTCTCAGGTAGGATTCGTTTCCGTCCCCTTTTTCCAGGGCGAAGCGAATTTTCAGTTCTTTGTACTGCGGGATATACGGGATACGCACCCGGATGCCGTCCTGATCGTTGTACCGGCTTTCGAAGTTACCGGGCACGCGGATTTCTCCGTAAGCATATCTGTCAGTATCCGTTCCCAGATACTCAAAAGGATAAATGCGCTTGTCCGTCAGGTTATCCGCCAGATTTACCTCCCCGCAGGAGGCATCCATATTGATGTCTTGTCTTGCCATTGCTGATTAAAAAAGAAAAGGACGCCCCTTTGGCCAGGGGACATCCTTCTCGGGTTATCAAAATCTTATGCTACAAATGATTCCTATGATTCTTTTTCCGGTTCTTGAATCGCATTATACAGCTTTTCAACCGTTTGCCACATATCATCCGGGAGATTCTGGTCAGAGATCTTCTCACAGGATATTTTCAGGTACTGCATCTCGTCGGCTGAGAAGTCCGTCACCAGCGGGGTGTCTTTTTCCACATCCCACTCGATACGCTTGGTTTCCGCATTTTCTTTGAGCCCTACGGCTGAACGTTCATCCTGCGTGATCTCAATCTTGTTCAGGATACTTTTCTTTGTGTTGAAGTCTTTGAAACTGCCTTCTTTAGGAAGGAATGCTGGAATGTAAAGTCGGTCTTTGATTAGTAATTCCATAAGTTTGATTGTTGTTCTTTAAGTTGTTTTTCAAGGAATAGGAAAAGTAAGCCGAAGATGTTGTCACTCACTTTGTTTTTCTTGTTCCTGCTGTGCTCCGATTTCTGTCATAAACCCTTCAAAGTCCTGGAAGTACGCCGATACGTCCTTCACCGAAAGGAAACTACAGGAGAGGTTATGGTTCTCATAACTGATATTGCCCAGGTATTCTTCCTGTCCCTGAGCGGACGCAGGAGTCAGCACGTTGGCGGAGATACGGTTCAGGATTCCGTTGGACGCGCTCGTTTCCAACTGGTAGTAAGCGTTGGCTGTCAGTGCCGGCATGCTTTTGGTTACAACGATGTTTTTTATTTCCATAGATAAGTCATTTTCCATGAATAGGATTCTTGAAGGCAAAAAAGGTAAGTGAAGTCAATACCATTTGTTCCTACCATAGATAACAAAGTCGAAAGGAGAGCCGTCAGCCCCTCCGTTACTTCCTACATTCTGAATGACAAAGTAAGAAGAAGCCCTTTCCACTAGCCGAAAAAAGCCATAATATCTTGTGTTTTGACAACCTTGTGCGAATACGGTATAGTTGGTATGTCCTAAATTATGATAGAATTTATATTGCGCATTCCCCAGGTGATAGGATGATGTAACATTGCAGCCTTCACCCCATATCTTGCTGAAGCTCGCACTGTTGCCGCTATTGTACTTGTAGCCGATATACAGGACACCCGGTACGCACCACCGTTCACCAGCACGCTGTCCGAACTGTACCGGACCGTATGATTCAATGGCATAATTAGAACCGGCATTGGCGATAATGGATAATCCTACGGCTCCCGTTGCATAAGTCTGAATGAAGATGCCCTTTCGCGCAGAATCGGCACGCAGGGAAAGAAGCGCACTACCGCTATTGATTGTCATGGAAGCGTTTCCCATCATGGATGAAAACTCAATGGAAGAATCGGCTGCCGTATTGACAAGCCTGTTACCGCTGATGGTGAAGCCGGCAATCAATCCTGAATTGGCGGTGATGTTACCTTTGACCTCCACATTGCCTTTCGCGTCCCATTTGATGTTTTGGTTCGCCACATAACCCGAACCGTCGTTGTCGAATAGTATCTTCCCATAGCCGAACGTCGCCGAACCGTCCGCTTTGAGCCCCCAGTAGTCCTGTGTACCGTCATCGTTATAAATATATCCGCTGGAAGTGATATACACCCGGTGTCCCCCGGCGGGTGCACAGGCATAGATAGCGCCTGAGATGATATTCCAGCCTCCGATCTTCCCGGCAACAGCCGTTATGCCCGTACGGTCGAGCGTCGCCTTCACATTGTTGCCCGCATCCCTTACCGAGATGCTGCCGTTATAAGTGCTGCCGCCCACTACCAGCGCGCTGTCAACGAGCACCTGACCCGCCCGTACCGTGCCGGTATATACTCCATTGGCGTCGATGGTGGTGGTATACCTTTCGGAAGAAGTCGTGTCGAACACGGTTGCGTAAGCGACATGCCAGATGACGGGTGCCGCCGCAGTACCCTGCGCTCCGTCCAGATAGAAGAAGTTCGTCGAAGAAAAGTTGGAGGTGCCGCACGTCACTTTATATATGTACTCCGCCCAGTCTCCCTTACCCGCATTGGGTGTCAGCCACTTACTGCTGCCTGAAGTACCGATGGCGTTGCTCGCCCACTGGATGTTTCTTCCGACCGGTATTTTGGCTATAATCCTGACGATAAATACTTTTCGGTTGGAACAGGGAGTGGCAAAGTAAAAACCGCCGATTCCCGGTGTCGCACTACCGATATTCTTGATTTCCAGTACCGTTTTGCTGTCATTGGGCGCACTGGAGAGTCCCGTCTGGACTATCGTTACCGTACCGTTTCCGTTATTGTTATATACGTTGATGCCGTTATTGCCATTCCGAAACTCCGGGTCACGATACATCACCTTGCCGAAAGCCATTGCCAGAGCCAGTTCTTTGGCAGCATTGGTTTTAGCTGTCGCATCCGAAGCTGCCGCACTGATGGCTTCCGTTTTCTTGGTATCGGCGTAACTCTTTGCCGAGTTCAAGGCGTTGGTAGCCGCGTTGGTCCAGTTCAGGGATACGGAAGAAGCGAATGTGACGGCTCCCGCGGCGTTCCATGTTATACTACCGCCTGCTATTTGTCCCGAACCATCGTTATTTAATTTCCATTTTGTACCATTACTGATAGAGCCGTCACTGCTCAAATAGACATTATTCTTGTATATCTGCGTGGCATTAATCACCCACCCGGCAATCTTGTTATTGGAACCTAAATGGACAACGACTGCCCCATTCGTATCTGTTGTAAAGAGTCCGAAATCCGTGTTGCTGTTATGGTAAATCTGTACCCTTTGCCCACTTGTAGGACCTGATGAAGCACCATATACGACTACCCGTTTGTTTGCCTTGTCAAGTACAATTTGTCCTCCTGAAATAGAATTACCGGTTATTGTCCAGCCACCGATTGTACCTTTCGTAAACGTACAGGATAATCCGTTGATATAAGTGGTGTTAATGATATTGGCTTTGATGCTTGCCGCGTCCAGTTTCGTGGAAGTGATGCTGCCGGCGGCTATCCTGTCGGCACTGAGTGTACCCGCAGTGATGCTGCTTGCATTGATGGCTACCGCATTAACCTGGTTTGCCGTCAGTGTGCCCGTGTAAATGCCCGTTGAGCCGATGTAAGTCAGGGGATGCGCTTTCAAAGTGGTATCGTTTCCTTGTGCCAGTCCGATAAAACGATGTCGGCGGATTTCCTCTTCCACGGCAGCCGTCAGGGTACGGGGTGCAGGAGCGTTTGCCGTTGACGTGCCGCTTTGAAAGATACGGTCCGAGTTATATGCGATCTGGGGTGCGGGGGGAATGGGTGAAGGGCTGTATGTCGCACTCTCAATCGGCTGGTCGGAATACAGGTGGTAAACGGCTCCGCCATCGCCCCCGCCACGCAGGTAAACGGCGAACATACAGTAATTGCCGCAATAAGCGGCACCGGCAAACATACGTGAGTAGATTTCCGAGAGTTCATATATGTCCCATGAATAAGACGCGCCACCCCAGCCTCCGAAGTTCACTTTCAATAACAGGCTCAGGCCGCCCTTGTGTGTGGTGCTGTTGTTATCCCAGTCCGTTGGTGCCTGCTCGCTGTAGCTTCGCCGTATGAGGATATCCCTTTTTATCGTCTGGTCACCGCCTTTGAAGACGACAGGGTAATAGGTTCCTGATTTACCGTTCACGACGATTTTCTTATAATACCGGTAGCCATAGTTCGTTGTTTTGGAAGTTTCAATGTCGTTCTTCCATTGCAGGGAGACGGATGCTCCGAATGTCACCGCTCCCGCAGCGTTCCAACTGATATTTCCGTTTGCCACCTGCCCTGAACCGTCGTTATTGAACTTCCATTTGGTTGAGTTGGTAATGGAACCGTCACTTCCCAGATAGACACTATTCTTGTATATCTGAGTGGAGTTAATCCTCCACCCACCGATGGTTCCCCGTACAAATGTGCAGGATAGCCCGTTGATATAAGCGGTGTTGATGATGTTGGCTTTAATGCTCGCCGCATCCAGTTTGGCAGAAGTGATACTTCCGGTAGCTATCCTGTCCGCACTAAGGGCGCCTGTGGTAATGCTTTCGGCATTGATAGCCACCGCATTCACCTGTGTGGCAGTCAGTGTACCCGTATATATGCCCGTAGAAGAAATTTTAGTCAGTTTAGGAAATGAAGTGCCACCGAGTGCCGTAGTGATGGTGTTAATGGGGGTAGTCCAGTTTAAAATGACTGTAGCGCCGAACGTAACATTCCCCGCTGCGTCCCAACTGATGTTTCCACCCGCTACGGCACCCGCACCCGTTGCGTCCAGTCTCCATTTGAATCCTCTGATTCCGTTCGAGCCGATACAAACCGAACCCGAAGCTCCCGTATATGCTCCGGAAGTATTGTTTTTCGTACCACGGTAAATAGAGTCCGTGTCAATGCTCCAGCCGCCAATCTTTCCGCGCACCACATTCAGCGTCAGGGCTTCGATGTTGCCTGCTGTTATCAGTGATGTCTTCAAGGCGGCTACGTTGATACGCGCCGCGTCAATGGTTCCGGCGGTAATCTGAGAAGCGTTGATACGGACGGCGTTCACCGTATTTGCCGAAAGCGTTCCCGTGAAGATACCCGTGGAGCCTATGTAGGTAAGTTTGTTCGCCCAACCTTCCGTATTGGCCTTGTTAGTGATGGCATCGGCAACCGCTTTTGCATCTGTACCTGCCTTTCTGGCATCAGTGATACCGGTAAACAGGTCTTCGGGGGCAGGACTCCAGTCCACAGCCTTGCTGCCTTCAACCAGCATAGGAAGGGCACACCAGTATGTCCCTACGGTTTGGAAACCGAAGAGGACCACTGCGGACGTAGGCGTGATGTTTTCAAGGACGATACGCTGCCATGCGGTTGTGATGTTCACCGTACGGAGGCCCGAGATGCCGATACGTATCTTCATAACCGAAGCCACCGCCCCCTTGACATACATGGAGAAACTTGCCGGGGCGCATACCCGGTTGTTGATGGCCATAAAGTAAGTGCGCTGGCTGGCTGCGTTAGCGTCCGTACAAGCGATATTCTGCACAACCTTCAGTGTTCTGTAATTATTATAAAGAGTAGCCGTATCAATGGATATGCTTGTTCCTTCCGCTATTACGCCTGTCAGTGCAGTGGTAAAATTACTGTTACGGATATAGTTGCGTCCGGCTATCCTGATAGCGCCCACTTTCCCTGTGGCATCGGTGGCGGCAGCGGCAACGGCGGCGTTCTTCGCAGCATCCGCTTTCGCCTGTGCCGTTACCGCTGCGGAATTGATCGCTTCGGTCTTGGCGGTGTTGATGGCATTCACCCAGTTCAGCGTTACTTCCGAGCCGAACTCTATCTTCCCGTTTGACGGGTTATAACGGATGAACTGGTTGCCCTTGCCCAGCAATACACTTCCCGTGGTATCAATGGCGAATGTCTTGTATCCGTCTTTGAACCCGTAGATACCGTTGATTGTCTCGGTGGCAACCGCTCCGGAAGCATTTACGGTACTTAGCGGGAACTTGCCGATAGCAATACCCGTTATCGTCCCGTTCGCATTCTTTGTTCCGGCAAACAGTTTGGGAGTGATGACCGCCTGGGAGCCTATTACCGTTTTGGCACTGTTCCAGTCGTTTATCCAGTCGAGCATATTGGAATCAACGCCTGCCGCACCGGTCTTTGCCTTGGCATAAGAGAAGGTAATATTATATGTCTGTCCGGCAATCGTTACAGGAATAGTCACCAGCCCGCTGTCTGCCATGGTAGTCGTACCGGCGGCAACCGAGTAGGTAACCGTCTTGTTCGTGTTGTTCACGGTGATGGCGGAGAACCCGGCAGGTTTGGTAACGGTGCCTATCGTAAAGTTCGTCAGGTTGTCGTCGCCCAGCGTCACCTTGATGGTGGAACTGAAAGTGACCGCCTGTGAGAGAGCACCGTTATTGTTTGCCGGAAAGATATATTCACCTACGGACTGGTGAATCGTGTAGGAGTCTTTTTGTACGAGAATGGTCGCCTGTCCCCGTGCGATCAGTTGTTTTTCCATTGGTTAAGGTTTAGTCTAAGGTAGAATAGGGAATAAACAGGAAAAGGCGGTATGATACCGCCTCTTAAAAAAACATCAAACTTCCAGATAGCACCTATTTGGAAATTTCACACATGAGGACACCCCTTCCCGTCACATCCGCCTTGGACACTGTTACAGACTTTCCGGTATAGGTCCTTACGACCGTTGTGCCTGCCGCGTTCCAAAGTTTCCAAGTATAGGTGTATCCCGTTCCGACACTATCCAGTTCATCACCGCCCCGGTACAGGATGGCTTTGGCATCCACATCATTGAGGTTGTTCTTAATTGTGAACCCTTTTTGGCTGACGATATGCACCGTGATGGGGTCTGACATGTCAGAAAAGGAAATAATGTCGCAGACCACCTTATTGGCAGACGCGTTGCCTGCGGAAGTGTCCGTATCCTTGATGGCGCACTTGAACGTCTCGAAGTTCAGTACCGCATCCGCCGTAATCGTTATCTCGTTGGTCGTCCATCCGGCTGTAACGCCTTTAGGGTTTGCTGATGTCAGGCAGGACCAGCTCACACCCAGCATGGAGTTGTAATACGGACAGGAAACGGATGCTCCTGAAGCGGCTGCGGCACTTAATGCGGAAGTTAGTGTCACAACTTTGGTGCTGGCATTGATAGCAGAAATGGTGTATTGCGCCGAGCCGACCGTTATCTTTCCACCCGTTTCCATATTGGCGATATTGGCAACCGTTATCGTGGTGGCTCCGGATGCCGCCGCTGCGGTAAGGGTGGTCGGCGCGAACACGGAGGAATCCTTGATGCCCCAGGCATAGGTGATATTCGTATTGTCGATGGTTGCTCCGCGCCACAGGTCACAGTGCGCCTTGAGGGCGGTCACTTCATCGTTACGGAAAACCACGCCGCCAGGTGCATAAGCCACTGCCACGATGGTTGCACCCGCGTTCAGGTGCTGCGTAAACTGGATGTCCGAGCGGAAGGGAATCTCAAGCCCGTTAGTATCTATATAAACAGCCTCAAAGGAATAGCGCACCTGCGGGATACTCACGCTCATGTGGTTCGTCTTGACGGTCAGCGCATACTTGGCGGATGCCGCCCCAATCGTACATCCGTCTGCGCCTGTGGTTATTGCCGTACCATTCTTGTACCATTTGGTAGAGCCGGATTTTACACCGGGAGTCAGGACCGCCGCATTTCCTACTGTTGTAATCTGGTCGGTAGCACCTTTGCCGCTGACAAATAAGGAAGGGGTCAGAACCAGGTACGGGGATGCCGTCCAGTTCGGGGCAAAAACGCCCGTGTCCTTGTTAAAAACTTGCGTAAGGGGCTGGTTGGAGCCGACAAACGCCTGGAGGGAGACGGCATCGTTCTGGTCGATGATAGTGACCTGTCCCCTTGCTACTTTAATAGCCATAGTTGATTTAGGTTTAAATTATTGGGTTGAAATAGTTACTTCACAGTTAAATACCGCCTTACGATAGACATCCTCACCGGTTATCTCCAGTGTTTTTCCCGTATGGGTAACAGCGTTCCAACGGGTATCATCCGCAGCATTGTCGCTGACACGTATCCATAGGAAGTTCTTTCCCGGTATCCGTTCCGTAATGTCCTCGCCTCCTTTGAGTACGCGGGCGGACAAGGTGGTGGAAATAATACCGTTACGGAATACGTTCCCACCAGTGGAAGCAATATAGACGGAATAGTTGTCGGCACCGTCGTATTGTTTAGAAATGGTGCAGGTGTCAATATACTCGGATTCATCCAGTACAGCAATGTATCTAAGGGTCAATACATCCCTGTCTTCCCAAAAATGTGAAGTGGGTAGTAATTTAAGATAGTCCGAATTAGTTCCAGGTATGTCCTTCCAGGTCCCCTCACTTCCCATATATTGCCATCTCCTTGCCGTCGCTGTGAAGTTGAATTCAGTGGCAAAAAGGGTGATTTCCTTTGGTTCGCAGGCATCTTCCTGAAGAGCGTCTGCGTAATGGAAGAGGTTCGTCCCGGTGATCGTTACATACTTGGTAAGCAAGTTTTCTTTTGCCTGGTCGTCAAAATCTTCCCAACGGATAGTAACGTCTTGTAAAGTGATAGTATCCTTAGTCCACTTGAACCGTCCTTCCGCAAAATAGCCCGTACCGTCGGGGTGGATGACGAATGAATCGTCACCGGCAGAGATGGAGCCGTCCGCATTGAGTTTAAGGAGCGGATTCTGAATCGTACCGCCGATGCCACCCCTTGCAAACCACGCCCCGTACTCGTCCGTATCTACCAGCTTGCCGTCCGTAGCCTGGTAGAGCGTTGCCCGTCCCCCTTTTTCAAGCTGGGCGCAGCAGAACAGGACTCCGGTGGTATCCGTCGTAATTTCTATCAGCAAATCCTCCGGTGCTTCATAGCGGATGACAAAGGGGATGTGATAACGTTTCCATTGATTCTCTATTTCTATCTCCTGTAGCGGGTGCCCGTTTTGGGAGACTGTCATAGTACCGGATATCCCTTTTGCCCAAAAGGAGAAACAATACTTTTCTCCCTGCTGTGTTTCTCTCCAGCTTCGTGTTTGGGCGACCAAAATAGCACCGTCAGCAGGAATCAGAAAGACATCTCCGATACCGGCAGGCGGTTGTTCACCGATAGCCCTTTCTACTGGATGCAGAAAGTTGCCGTACAGCGAGTTTATCAGGCAGTTTTTATGGATGCGTCCCACATAGAAAGTGCTGGCAAAGCCCGTTTCGTCACCGGCTGTCAAGGTGCCGGCTATGTTTACGTCCCGTGTCGCATAGAGCCGTTGGAAGTAAGCGCCATAGCCTTCCAATCGTCCGAAGGTCGGGTCAATAATTCCCTGAACTTTACCCACACGTGCCTTCGTTGAATCTGAAAAGGTGGCTATGTCCGAGAGCCGGATGATGTTCAGTTCGGCTATCTCGCACCGGTCGCCCGGTTCCAAGTCGGATAAATCCAACTTGAAACACCGCTCGTACTCGGGAAGATAGTCTATGGTGATGATAGCAAGCTTGTACTGCCATCCGGTCGATACCGCCACCGTTCCGCTTCCGTCTGTTTCAGTGCCGTCAGCATATCCTAAAGAGAAGGGAAGTGACGGAAAATCCCTGGAAGCACGTATCTTATAAGAAATGAGAATCCTTTCCGGGTTCTCCGATCCTTTGCCAAAATTTTGCTCCAGTCCGCATTTACCTTGTAATGAGATTCCGGTACAAAGGATACTAAACACCCGGTTGCAACCGTCCTTGTATGGCAGGTATTCTCCGGAAAGTCTTCCTCCAGCCGTGAGCGTATACCGGCAGCCATTGTCATTACGGGGATAACACAGGGACTTCTCCTGTGCCATGCCGTCAATCACATCCATGTAAGGGGATTCGCTATCCGATGCGGTCAGGTACATGGCACCGCTACGGTCTTCATCGAAAAGATTGGTTACCCGTACGAAGTCAAGTATCTGCCCGTTTTGGGGCACATCCCCATCCAGTAACGCTCCTATAAAGTAAGGAGACTCCTGTTCTTCCCCTTCCAGCGTGGTTATTCGGTCAATGCCCGTTTCCAGCACGATCATCAGGGAGTAGACGACATTCTTTCCGTCGAAATACTGCCGCCTTACCACATCACCCGTACGGAGTCCCTGCCTTTTGGCGGACTTGGGAGAGATACATATCTTATATCGGTTGTAATTAAGTAGAGACATCGTTTAAGGTTAAATTAAAGTGGTATGACCGTATCACCACTGCAACTGTCCGTTACCCATAGGGAGCCGTTTGTTGCACTGTTTTTCTGGACTTCAAGCTCATAGACACGCATTTTCCTGCGGACGACCACCTCGTCAAAGGTAGCCTGTATGCTGCCCGTAGCCTTGTTCTTCAGGATGGCCCAGCCGGAGCCTGCAAAGCCTGAAGAGAAAAACTCGCTGCTGATACCGTCCATGAAGTACGCATCCCCATAATGCCGGATGCCGTTTGATACGGAAAGTAGATAACTCACTGCGCTGAAGAATAGTGTCTTGTCCGCCAGCCGGGTGAATGAACCGTCAATGCCGATGTGTCCGGATGCTTCGAGCGGTTTAGCCAAGCCGAAGAAGTCGGCATCCGTACTCAGGAAGAAGGTGTCGGAGTGCCGGTCCTGCCGTTTGTAAAGGCTGGTGGAAGGGGCAAACGAGAAGGCAGTCTCATAAGGGTAAGAGGTCGTCTGACCGTTCTCACTGTCTGTGCGGTAAACCCTTGAAGCGAAATGAAGCGCATCTTCTTTGCCATACAGGTAAGCACCCAAAGAATTTCCCCAGCGCAACCGTTTATGAATGACAATCCCTTCATCCTGTTTATCCTTACGATAAGATGTAAGCAGATCATCCCCGTAGTTATGCCTGACGGTTAGTGAACCGGGGAAACAGGCCGAACCATACTTACTGATTAACGTTGTATCTCCGTCAATATCCCATAATCCGGATTGCAAACGGATTTTATTAGTGGATTCATTGCCCAAAAGTAAATCTCCACCCGTTGCTGCAACCAGGATATCTTTCTCATTCAGACGTGTAAGGACAGGCTGGTTATTGATTTTTATACCATAGCCTTCAGAAAAGGAAAGGTAGCCGCTAAGGTCAGCCGTATCCGAATGGATGGAAAGTACCGTCTTGCCGGCTGCGCCCAGATTTACTCCCTTTTCCGCTGTCAGGACGCCTTGTATATCGGCAGTACCCGTTACCTGAAGTTTGCCGGAAACAGAGGCATCCAGCATACTCCATGAAATGTCCGAACGATTGGCATTGCCCGCATGATACACATTCTCGCCACCCACCTGTAACAGTGCCGGTGTCATGTAGATTCCCGTCTCCTTATCCTCTCCGATAAGAAGTTTACCGGATACGTGCAAAAAGGAGCTTCCGAAATCAACCTGTGTGCTTTCCAACGTTGCGGTATGGGTAGCGGAATCATAAGAGAGCAACTGTTTACCATTCAGATACAGATTTCCACCAAGTTTCAGGTTACCGGAAATGGTAACGCCCCGTTCTTGTTCCGCTTTATATACATGTAGGATGCGTTCATTGGCCATGCCGGCTTCAAAGCCATTGTTAGCCCGTAACAACCCGCCCATATCGCCACCTGTTTTCTTCAGGAAAGCCAAAAGGACACCGCCACTTTCTCCACCGCCTTCACCGGTTACGCCCGATGCGATAGCCGTGGCAAAGTTATAGGCTGTATTGCGCAAACGGATGGAAGTCTGGTCGCCTTCGGTGACGGTTCCGGCATCCTGCGCATTGAAAAAGTTATGGTAAAGCTGGGAATAGATGGCATGACAAAAGCTGTCCTTGTCCAGTTCCCCGATGCCGGGTAAGAGTTCTGTCATTTGGTATAGGAGGTTTTAGAGAGAAAATTCTGTATCTTGGAAATCAAGGAAGCGAAGTTCGGCACATTGACGGCGGGCATGGTTCCCATCAGTGTAGGGGTCGTTATCTTGGAACACTCGGTAAGGAACTCCAGCATCAACTGTGCAAGCTGGTTGCCCAATACCAACGGTTCAGTTGCATTCTCATCACCGAGTGCTACCTTCTTATCGGCAAGGGTAACGGTCGTACTTCCCACTTTCTGTTGTACCTTACCGGCCGTCTGCGTTACTTCGGACTTGTCTACCTTTGTACCAATTAGTTCCGGCTCTATCGTCCGGCTGGCTTCCTTGCCTTCCTTGTTCTTTACGGTGGTGGTTATCTTTTCCGCCGTGTACCGGGTAGAGCTCTCGTTTCCCGTCTTCTCCAGCTCGTCATAATCGGGAGAGTCATTGCTTCCCGCGTCTATTTCTTCCGTTTCTGTTACGCCGATAACCGTTTCGTCATGGGAACTGAGTTGGATAACCTTTGCGTGGGAATAGTTCAGCACATAGGCATATTTAGTCGCCGCATCCGTGACAATAGTCACGTCAGAGAATAAGGTCGGGATGATCAGAAACCCGCCGGAGTTGTCTTTAAGCCCGGCAAGCAATACACCTTTGTGGATGACCGGTTCGGAAGATGCCGTCTCGTCGGGAAACTCACCCACATCAATCGTTCCGGCATATTCTTTGTATTCACTGTCATCCGGGTTATCATGTACTTTGGCAACATAACCGTGAATCATACGTGCGGTTCCGATACCGCTTGTTCCTCCGGGAGCCATGTCGATACGCTCCATACTCCGTCCCAATACTATCTTGCGGATAGCTTCGGCTATCACTTGCCGGCTGCCGTTACTTGTGTTTCCCATTGTTTACTTTTTTACTTTATAAGGCAACTTTATGACCTGCCTGTACCCCTTGGTTCCGAAAATCGTTTTTACTTCTTCCACAATATATACCCCGTTCTTGCTCGGGTTCAGGTCGTCTATGAGTTCCACCTGAACGGCGGAAGGCAGCCCAAAGTCACCGAATAATGTCAAGTTTCCGGTTATCCCGTTCAGGTTGTAGCTTCTGAAATATTCAATGGCTTCCTCCACCAGTTTATCCGAATCTATCCTCATATTCGGTGACATATAAGGTACTACCGTATAGGTGCTCAAATCCACTTTTGTTTTGGTAGCCGCTCCCGATGCCGTAGTGTTACCTGTTATCTTATGTGTCTTTTTGCTGATCTGTGTGGCATTGATGGTCTGGAACTCCTTGCTTCCGGCTTTACTTACATCATAGTCGGGATTCAGGCGTACCGTTACCTCGAAGAACTTCTCGTCCGCTCCCAATGCCTTGGCGGTAACGGCCAGGAACCTCGGGTCCACCTTCAGGACTTTCAGGTTGCTTTCCGCGACATGGTAGTTGAAGTATATCTTATAAGGTATCGTGTTATCACTTCCCGGAAAGGATTGTTGCCCCTTTGACGATGAGTAGGGACGCCCTACAGCAATCCGGGGCATCGCATCAGGGGAGTTCTCATCATACTTCAAAAAGCAATACACCTTGTACTTGCTCCAGTCGTTCAATACGTCGGCGACCGTGAAGTTATCCGTAATCTTGACCTTGCCGATGTTGATGTCAAACCGTTTGGTTTCGCTGTGTATCTCAAAGCCCGTATCTTTAAGCAAGTTATATTTGTCTCCCAATACATCATTCACCTTGGTGGAGAGCGACGTTTCGAACTTGGGAGCCTGTTTGAGTTTAAGCTTGTAAGCCATGTTCTCGCACTGGAGTTCGAACAGGCTGTCGGAATTATAAGCGGTGACATAGCCGTCAAACATGTTCTTCAGTATACCGTTGTATCCCAGCTTGATGTTGATTCTCTGTCCGGTATGAAAGGTGTCCTTTCCCACGGCAGCCTGTGAACTTCTCTTTTCAATGATTACCCCGTCTTCCATCACTTCCGTGGTGACGCGTGAGGCGTCATTACCCTCCAACGTGGCATTGCCGATGATAGTGCTTTGGTAAACCGTCCCTTTGGGAAGTATCACTTTGGCGGTTCCCATTAGCTTCTTGTAGGTTTCCACGATTTCTATCTCCTGCACCTCGGTCAGGACAACCGGGTCCTGAATCGTCATTGGGTTAGCTGGGTCCGCATCCCCGATGGTGATTCTGCAACATAGTACGTCCAGTGTGTTTACAGCCATTGTTTGGTAAGTGTTAAGAGTGAGGAAGGATCTACCGCCTTTGTCCCGAACTGCGCGAGCTTAATCCATTTGTTCGTATGTTTGATGGCTGTATCCACCTTCTCCTGGGATGCAAGTTTCAGTTCCACCGCTTCGGAAGGCTCCACCGCCACGCAGGAAAGCGTATAAGGCTGGATATTGCGGCAGTCGCTTGCCGGGAAGGAGTAGTTGAGTACAATCAGCTTTTCGATTCTAAACTGGCGCAGGATGGTATTGTCACACTCTATCACACCCTTGTACTGCATCAGTTTCAGGAACTTGCTGACTTCGGCTTCCGGGTACACGTCGGGATATTTGCTGGTAATCTTGCCGCTGATATTTATTTCCAGGTCGCCTCCCGAAATGAACTCCTTGCGGGTATAGTCACGTCCCTGTACGGTAGTCAGGACGATGTTGTTCTTGCTGCTGACCTGCACCTGTGGCCCGAGGTCGGCAAACGTGACCAGCCCGTATTTGGAGTTGGTTTCGATCTTATTTGTCCCGGTGTCAAAATACATCCCCTCGGCACTGATAGAAAGTTCTAAATAGTCTGGAACGATGTTACCGGCAACAGTGTCTGAATAGTTCTTCTTTTTGGCGACCGCCTGCTGCTCGCTGATTAACCGGTAGTATTGCCCCGTCTTGTTAGCAATGCTGGTCTGCGACATGGTTTGCAGGTATTTGTCCCTCTCTTTCTGCTCCCAGTATTTCAGATATCTGGGATAAGAGCGCAGCATCCCGTAGGCAAGCTGGGAGGTAGTCTGGATCAGCGCCCGTTTAAGTATCTGCCTGTCCTTGCTGAAGTATTGTACCTGCCCATCGGCAAACTGTGACAAGCCCATGCCCAGGGCACGGCGGGCGGCATCGCTTACATAATTCTCTGCGCTGCCGCTGCCAATGATACCACCGCTCAGTAGGGTACTTACACCGATATTGATTAGTCTGCTCATTATTAGTTATTTATTGTTCTTATGAATATTATGCGTTCCAGGATGCGTCAAAGTCATGTACCACGTCAATCAGCGCCTGTGCCAGTTGCTCCTTTAGTCCCTTTATTTCCTCCTGTTGTCCTTCAGTGGATTTCATCAGGTCGATGGTTCCCACACTCAAGAGATTGGTTATTTGCACGATGACCTGCTTAGGTGCGGCGGATGAAAGTTTGCCTGTCCCGCTGTAATTCCCGCCTGCCATGCCGTCGTCGGCACCATCGGTAGTTACCCTAAGCTTATCGTTGGGATTGTCGTTATACCCCGGTTCGTTGGCATAAAGCGACGTGTCGAACCCTGCTTTCTTGATGATGTTCTCCGCTATCTGCTCGTTGCCGCCGTATTTCTCCCGGAGCGTCTTCATCATTTCGATAAGACGGCTCCGTACACGCCCTTTGGCAGCTAACAGGTTGCTGACTTCTTCCTCTGTTGCGTCTTTTCTGGGTTCTTTCTGTTGCCATTTCCCGTCCTTCATATAGAACCCTTCCTTACCCAGTTCGGAGAAACTGAATCCGCTTTCCCGAAGTCTTTTCATCGCGCCCGGTTGTGACCGGAGGGCATCCAGATAGCTTTCCGCACCGACACGGATGGAACGAACGACCTCGGTGTTCTGGTAGCCCGCAAAGTGCGGGGTCTGCGCGGCTTGGCGGGCGGTAATCTTGTCCATGCTGGGATTGTAAACCACCTGCCCGTTTCTCACCGTGTACAGGCTTTTGTCCAGTAGCTTGGTGTTGTATCTGTAGTTATGGTCAATGTTCTTTATAAATGCGCTTACTTCCGGAGCGCTGGAGAGCTTGCCCATCTCCGCATAGGCGGAAATGATCTGCTGCTGCCCGCTCTTGCGAGCGATGATGTGGATGGCATCCTTCGCATTCTTCTGATAGGCGTCATCATAGGTATAATCGGGTGCCGAATGTGTCTGGGCGGCTGCCATTCCGGAGAGTAATGCCCTCCACCATTCGCCGGTGAACGCCCCGATCTTCTGCCCGGATTCCTCTTCCAGCGTCTTGCCTTCCGTCACGTTCGCCACCGCCTCCTTGGTCTTGATAGCTTGGACATAGGTATCCCGCAGCGACTTGTGCAGGGCTTCTATGGAAGGATAGTGGTACTTCTCGTTGGCATTGACCTCTTCCAGTACGGCATCCTTGGCTTTCTTTACCTGCCATGTTTTATACGCCACCCAGCCCAACGCGCCGACCAGTGCGGCAATGCCCGCGGTAGCCGCCACTGCACCCGCACCCATGGCGGACAACGAGGCGGCGGCTCCCGTGATGCCTGTTCCGGTCACTACCTGGTTGGCAAAGAGGGAAGTAAAAGCGCTGCGTGCAGTCAGCCCGCCCAATCCTGCCATGCCGGTAGAGGCGAGCGCCTGCATCGTGGCCCCTTTACCCGTGATTCCCGCCCCGCGCAGGGCGGTGACAATGTTGCGCTTATTGGCAAAAGACAAGGCTTTGACATTGATACCGCCACCTGTCAGGGAAGCGATGAGCTGGAGGGTGGAAGACGTGACGGACTGTTTGCCGATAAAGCCGATGGCCACTCCCAGGTTCGTTACCGCGCCCGCCAGTTTGAATATCTTCGTTGCGACAAAGCCGGTGAACAATAGCGGCTCTATCCAGTGGAAGTTGCGGGCCATCCATGTACCCAGGTTAGCTAGTACGGAACAGACATCCAACAGCGCCCGCCCGATAGAGGCGATGCCCTTTGCAAACTCAGGTGCCTTGAACTTACTCAGGAAGTCCTTCAATATGCTTTTGATAACGGGCTCTACGACTTCATACGCCTGCATGAAGCTTTCTGTCAGGGTGGATGTCACCTGTGCCCAGAGCCCCTTGGTCGTATTCTGCTTGACAAGTGCCAGTTCATCGGAGATGCCGTGGCTGGCACGGTTCTGGGTGGTGAGTACCCGGAGCTTGTCGTAATTCACCACGAATTGCATCGCTGCATTGCCGCCGATTTTACTAAAGATGGAAATCATATCTTCCAAACTCGCCCCGGCATCATGAAGGTCTTTGAAAATCTCCGCCAATGGACGGAGCTTTTCCACTTTTTTGCCCGCTATCTCCGTGAATTGGGTAAACTTGACACCAAGCCTGTCCAGAGTTGCTTCCGCCTGTTTGGTAGGCTTGGCAAAGCGGGTGGACATCGCGCGCAGGGCGGTACCCGCCATGGTACCCTTCATACCCGCATTGCCTAAGATACCGATAGCCGCCGATGCTTCGGAAAAGTCAACTCCGGAGAGCTTTAGGTACCCCGCCGCCATCTTGAAGCTTTCCGCCATCTCGACCACGTTCACGTTCGCGCGGGAGATGGTGGAGGTGATAATATCCGCCACGGTGCCCATGCTGCCGCTATGGATATTATAGCCGGACATGATGTTCGTTGTCAAGTCGGCGATTAGCCCCACATCGTTGTCACCGATGATGGCTAAATTACTGATGGGTCGCATTGCGGCGTTGATGGTGGCGATATCCATACCTGCCATGGCAAGGAACTTGGCTGCCGAAGCGATCTCTACGGCGGTGAACTTGGTGTCCACACCGATCTTCCGCACGTTATAAGACATTTGCTGGAAGCGTGTCTCGAACGTGGAGAGGTCGCTGTCCGCTACCTTGAGGATGCTGCGGGCGGACTCCATGATATTGCTGTAATCCACAGCAGAGGAAAGTTCGGACTTGATGAACCCGTATGCCATATAGGCATTGAACATGTTCACCAGTGGCAGGCTACGTATGGACGGGCGCCGGGAGTACTGAAGGCGGTTGATGGCCGCACGCCGTTTGCCGCCATAGGCGCTTTCACCTGCGGCGGCCTGCCTCTGTATGTTCCGCACGGAGTTCATGGCGTTCCGCTTCTCTTCCCGTTCCTGTTCCCGTTTGTGGCGGGCGGCCCCGGCGGCTTCACGCTTTTGCCGGCGTTCCTCTTCCCGTTCCTGCCGCAGGACACGTTCCACCTTCGCCCGTTCGTAGTATTCGTAATTTTTTGCTCTGCGCTCCAGCCACTCGTTCGTACGCCTGAAAGCATCCTTTTTCTTCTGTATGTTCTGCCGGTATTCCGCTTCCTGGCGGACTTCTATTTCTCGCATCGTGCGCGCTTCGCTGGCTTTGACAACCTGTTTCTGCTGCCGCTGCCACACCTTATCCGTCAGGATGGAGCCGGTCTGAAAGGGTGTAGTGGCAGGAGACGTTCCTTTGCCGCTGCTCATTTGGAAGGGCATATTGATATTGGATGCCGTCTTAATCTGCCGGAGAAGGCCGAGTATTTCCGTCAGACGGTTCTTGGCAACGTCGGTCCTGATATTGATTTCATGTCCGGCTTCAAGGCTGGTAAGGGCGGAGTTGATTTTGCCGATTACACCAGTAACTTCCCGCTGTTTCTCATTAACCGTCTTCAGGGACTGGGAGGCGGTCTTGCGGATGCTTCTCTTCTGCGCTTCCAATTCCTTCTTGCCCACCAGCGCCTTTGCCTGTGAACGGATGGTGTTAGTGTCGATTTTCTGACCGGCATTGATGACAAGGTTGATGCCGCTTGTGAGTTCCTTGATATCTGTAAGCAGTGCCTTGATGCTTCCCAGCTTCTTCTCGCTCCCCGTGGTATCTATATCGAACTTATAGGTGTAGTCCCGCTTCCTGCCCTTGGGGCGGAACACTTTGTCGATATGCTGCATCATGTCATTGACGCTATTGACAGCCGGCATGAAATTGCTGCGGGCTTCACTGAGCTGCTTCATCGCCTTGGCGAATTTCTCAACTTCCTGCACGCCTTCGGTAGCGGTGACGTTAATGCTGTAATTTACCTGGTAATCTTTGATTTGGGTCATAATACGGATGCAAGGTTAGGTTCGGGTAAGAATAGGTGAAAAGGATAGTGTATGATTAAAAAAAGAAAAAACCTGCCGCTTGTGTGGCGGCAGGGAAAAACAAAGCAAATGAAAGAATGAAAAGTAGTAAAGAGTGAAAAGTCGGTTAAACGGATAGTGCGGCATTGGATGCTTTGGTTATTATCATCTGGTTATGCAACCAGAGGGCTTCCTCCGAGAGCATGGCGAACTCTTCGTCATCAATGGTTTCCAGGTTCACGCCGGGAAAGTAGTGACGTACATAAATCATCCTTTGCCGGATACGGTGGTCGTCACGTACTTCCCAGCGGGTTATAAATTTACCAGCGTGCTCTGGCGGGTGGAGATGATTTCCGTGAGCTGCCCCATCAGGCCAAACAGGAACAGGCTTTCGTTGTCCACCAGTTCCTTGTCGCCATCGACGAAACAGTCTTTGGCGAGCGTTTTCATCGCCATCACCTCGTCCTTGCGGGAGGCGACCATGAATTTGGAGAACTGGGGAAAGGTGGGTTCCGACATATAGGCTACGTATACCTCTTTTTCCCCACAGGAGGTGTCACCGAATACGGCCAGCGGATAGATTTTTCTGAGTTTCTTTTCCGCTTTGAGTTTGCCGGCTGTTTCCTTGATCTGCGCTTCCAGTTCGAGCGTAAGTAATTTGTCTTCCATAATAAAAGTTGGTTATAGATTGGTTAATGTTCTTTTCCAAGTATAGAGGAATAGGGCTCAAAAAGGTTGAGTTAGGTTTTCGATTCCTTCCAGATTCGGTTGTTGGCAAATTCATACCCGAATGTCTTAGTGTATGCTGATAATTTTATGAATTGAAAAGAAACGTTCATCAATATTTCACAAACGAAACACAATAATACCTAAGCATGAATCAAATTTTAATCAGGATTGTTATCTTCGAAAACACTTTCAGATGAAGAATTGGCTCGAAATATTCAAAATTGACGCTTCAAGCAAACAATTATTACCTTATGCTGATGAGGGGATTCAAGCGGGATTTCCTTCGCCGGCGCAGGATTATATGGAGCTAAGCTATGATTTGAACAGAGAACTTATAAAGAATCCTGCATCCAGTTTTATTGGGAGAGTGAAAGGTCTTTCGATGAACGATGAAGGAATAGAACCGGGTGATTTACTAATAATAGATAAATCGCTGGACTTGGAGGATGGAGATTTATGTGTTTGTTTTCTGGACGGCGAGTTTACACTCAAGCGTGTCAAGATAGACAGAAGAAAGAAGACTGTATGGTTGGTGCCTTCCAATCCGGATTTTCCTTCCATAAAGATAACGGAGGACAATCAATTTATTGTTTGGGGTATCGTGACTCATACGATCAAAGAAAACAGAAGAAAGAAAAGGGGATAAAATATGTATGCATTGGTTGATTGCAATAACTTTTTCGCATCTTGCGAAAGGGTGTTCCAACCGAACTTGAAGGATGTACCGATTATCGTATTAAGTAATAATGATGGATGCGTCGTTGCGAGAAGTAACGAGGCGAAAGCTTTTGGTATACCTATGGGTGAACCGGTATTCAAACTGGCTAAACTGATAGAGGAACATGGAATCGCTGTCTTCTCTAGTAATTATGCTTTATATGGGGACATGTCACATAGGGTTATGACGATTCTAAGCCAATTCGTTGAAGATATGGAAATATATTCAATAGATGAAAGTTTCCTTTCTCTAAAAGGATTTGAAAACTATGATCTGGGCGAATATGGAAGCAAGATAGTCAAGGCAGTAACAAAAGGTACCGGCATACCCGTATCAATGGGCATGGCACCAACAAAAACATTGGCGAAAGTCGCATCGAAATTTGCAAAGAAATACAAAGGTTATAAAGGCGTATGTGTAATTGACAGCGAAGAAAAGCGGATAAAGGCTCTCAAGCAATTTGATATCGCCGATGTCTGGGGGATTGGACGCCGTTACCGCAAAAAACTTGAATATTACGGTATCAGAACCGCTTATGACCTAACACAAAAAAGTGAAGAATGGGTAAGAAAGCAAATGACTGTGATAGGTGTCAGGACATGGAAAGAGTTAAGAGGTATCCCGGCATTTGAATTGGAACCTGTCGCTCCTGCCAAACAAACCATCTGCACTTCCCGGAGCTTCGGGAAGATGATAGAAGATTTTGATACTCTGATGGAATCCGTAGCTAATTTCACAGCGTCCTGTGCCAGAAAACTCCGTGCACAACGTTCTTGTGCTGGAATGCTCCAGGTCTTTATTTATACCAACCGGTTCAGGGAGGATTTACCTCAGTATTATAATAGCCTAATGATAACTCTGCCGACACCGACCAATGATGTAACAGAGTTGATTCATTATGCAAGATTGGCACTGAAGAATATATATAAGGAAGGGTATCAGTATAAAAAGGCTGGAGTGATCGTAATGGATATTGAACCACAAAACAGCGTCCAACTGAATCTGTTTGATGAACGTGACAGAATAAAACATGAGAAAGTACTTGAAGTACTGGATAGGGTGCATAAGAAATATGGTACGAGAATGTTGAAGGTAGCCGCGCAGGGAACCGGAAAGAAATGGGCATTGAAGAGTGAATATTTATCAAAACAATATACGACTAATTCGGATGATTTTATTGAAATTTATTAGTATCTTTGGAAAAAGATATTACTACTATGAACGATTCTATTAAAATTAAAATAAAAATTTTTGGATGTATGTATCATATATCCATTAATCGAAAAGACGAATATTATTATCGTTATGCAGCTAACTTGCTCAATAACAACTTTGAAAAGTATAAAACTACATTTCCTTTTTTAGACACCGTTGCAGAAACGTCAGAAAGTTATCTGTCCGGTATGGCTGCATTAAATTTAACTATTCAATACATTAAGGCGTTAGATAAAATAGAAGTGTTGGAACAAGAAAGGGATAATTTACAGAAAAGTTACTCAAAGATGCTTGACTCTCTTAATGAAACAAAAGTGGAATGTGATGAATTAAAGGGAATTATAGAAAAACTGAGAACGCAAATAATGAATGACGATCCTTTATTTGAATACTCAAACAAAATAGATTGCAATTTTCTTTTACAGCAAGTTCTTGCATTACCTATCGGTAAATTTGAACAATCAGACAAAAAATACGAGTCTTATATGTATGCCTTACTTAAAACGATGCTATATCCTGAACTTGATTTTGCAAAGGAACAATGTCGAACAATTAATGGGATTCAAATAAAAGATTTATTGTTCTACAATCAACAAAAGACTCCATTTCTTCAAGAAATACATAAGCAATTTAAAGCATCGCAAGTAGTATTTGAACTTAAAAATGTAAAAGAGGTAACAACAGAGCATGTAAATCAATTAAACAGGTATTTAAGTGATAATATAGGGCTATTTGGTATTTTATTTACAAGAAAAAAACCTGCTTTTCGTATAATAAAAAACACTATTGATTTATGGTCTGGACAACGTAGAGTTATCTTAATTATGGACGATGATGATTTAGAACAAATATGTGAAGTGTATAATTCAAAAATAAGATGTCCTATAGATATAATTAATAAGAAGTACTTAGATTTTAAATTATTATGTCCTTCATAAAACAGAAAAATGCCCTATAGGTATCATCTCTGTTAAGCATTATTTAAACTGTACAATATCCCACCATAATATCGAAAGGATTCAGGTCGTACTCATGAGTGATGTTCGTGTCATCGTGTTGGCTCTCCGTCGCATACTAAAAGGCTAAAAGAAGAGAATAATTTCTTTTATATAACTTCTGGTTCCATTCAAAACGTAATTAAGGATGTTATCGGGCAAGAAAACTTTCCACCTTTCCGAACAGATTCAATCAAATAGAATGGAATTTGAATGCAGTGAATTATTAAAGAGAATAATTGGTACTAAATTTGATTTTAAAAGTAAATGTTCTTTCACTGAAAAAGGTAGCAAATGAATTAAATATTAAACCTTATGAAATATTGTTTGTAGGAAACTTTTAAATGACGAGCTAGCATACACTTCAGGTGCTATAACCTTGTGGGTAAACCCTCACAAAACAAATCCACAAGAAACAAATATTTGGAATAATATAATTTATGAAATGTAAAACTTAAAAGATATTCTTCCTTATGTAGGGCAGATATTATAATTCGCATAACCCAGGTGAGGTTTTCTTAATTGGGCAAATGCATTAATATTATCCATCTCTATTATAAAAAGGTCCTATTTATGCTAAGAGTGTTTGATTATTTATATATTTGCGCATATAATAATTAAATCTAATTTTATGGGACTAAGTTCGAATGTATTATGGCATCAAACAAATAAAACTGGTTTAAAAGGAATCCTTGATAAAAAAGGTTTTTTCTATTCATATAGCCTTGAGAACATAAATAGTAAAAATACAATATTTAAAGCTGCCTTCCCAATGGTTAGTGTTTGTGATTTTCCGTTGTCTGAGTTTGGAGAATATATACAAAGATATGGCAACTATTCAATCGGTTTATCACGAGAATGGGGGATAAAGCAAGGATTTACTCCGGTGTGGTATTGTGAAGAGAATTCACCTGCCTTAGAGATGCAAATGGAACATTTTCATGAATTACTAAAGTTAGTAAATGACGATACGGTGGAGAATTCAGAATATGAACGTTTTATCTATTTATTATCTTATATAAAGAACTACGAAAGAGAATTACCTAAAAAGTTGTATACGGTATACCGTTTTTATGATGAACGTGAATTTAGGACAGTTCCGAGACCAAAAATCTTAAAGTCGAATGGCATAGAACTATTTTTAACAGAAAACGAATATAAAATATATAAAGCAAGAACTGGCAATTCCTTGATTAAGTCAATGATAATTCCATTTGAATGGGAAGAAATACGGTTTATTATTGTTGAAAATGATGATAATATTGATGAGTTTAAGGAAATAGTCGAAAGAAAGTCTGGGAAAAAGGATTTACGAATTAATTATTTTACGAATGCTCAAATCAAGAACGATGTAATTGGTGGAAATCACAATGTTAAATTACAGATAAAAAAGATTGATTTAGACGAACTGAGATGTAAGTCTCAAGAGAAAATAAAAGGACCCAAAATCCAGTTAAAATAATAAGTAAAAATAGAACATTAAGGGCTGTCATGATTATTTAGACAGCCCTTTGTTACTTAAACATTCTTCAATGAGGAAAATAAAAGCTAAAGAGTCCCACCCGAACCGACTACGATGTCAAATGGGTTCAAATCGTATTCGTGCGTGATGTTCGTGTCATCCTGCTGGCTCTCCATCGCATCCTCGGAAAAGATACATCCCTTCAGGGTGACAGTGGTTGTCGTCCAATCGTCCGATGCCATAGGATTGGCGAAGGAAATGATAAGGTCAAACTCTCCGATATCCATTAAACTGCCGTAAGTGCTTCTCAACATCTGCTGGGTAGCATAATCCATTGTGATGGATGCCGTATAAGTAAGGTTTCCAAACCCACGGGACACAGGTCGCCCACCCATGCCGTAGTTACTTTCAATCTTTCTTTTCTTATTCCATTTGATACCGCTAACACCCTCCAGTGTCGTGCTCCCTTCGTCAATTCCCAGAGCAGTTGAAGCAAGCGTTATCATACTCCAACTGTAAGCTACATTATTTATAATTGCCATAATATTAGATTTTCAGGTTAGATTATTTCGTTGTCAGTGACAAACCTTCTTCCACATAAATTTTAGTAGCTACTCCAACAGGCACCAGTACATATCCGATGCGAAGCGTGTCATTGAGAAGTACGTTCTGGTTGGCGTCAATCGTTACCGCATAACCAGAAATCTCCTGTGCGGCCCGCATCTTGGCAAGCACGTCGGAGATCAGCGTCTTGAAAGCGGTGATTTTGGAAGGTGCGAGTAAGCCGGTTGCCGGATTCACCATCAAAGGCGCGTTCACATAGGGCAGCAGGGCGGCACGGACGGCACGGCGGGATTTGTTGATGGTACGGTTCCGGGCAATCGTCCGGTAATCACCCGTTGAACAGGTCTGGTCTTTGGAGAGGTAAATCCCGTTCTCCAGCCCGGCATACTTGATCGGAAAGATGTATCCTTTCTCGTCCAGGTCATCCAGCAGTGTGGGTGAAAGTGATTCATACAGGTTCGTACTGATGAACTCTTCCTGTGCCGTCTGATTGATGTCACCGAAGCCCAACTCAATAGCTTGGAAGTCGTCACTGAACAGGTTGAACTGCTTCACCCAGGCGATTGACTCATGTACGTTGGCCCGTGCCAGACAGCCGAGTGCCGCACCGAGAACTCCTACGGGCGTATGGTTCTTATTACATTTCTGCATGGTGGACACCAGTTCTGAATGTGCCTGCCCGAATACGACCGATGTACGGCTGGATTCACAGATAGCGGTCGGGATTTTATTCAGGTCCACTTTCAGACCTTCCGTCGTGTCGGCACCCGTGTTGGAACAATTAGCTGCCAGGATGACGGAAAGCGGCTGGTTCTGTTCTGCCAAAGCCACCGCCTTGTCATTGATACCTTTGACGAGGTTCAGGTTATATTTTTCCTCGGCGCCGTTAAGCTTCCACTGCGGCTGTTCCGTCCAGATACCGAGCTGGTTGATAGTACCGCCTGCCGCACGCTGCATGATATCCACCGCATCCCAACCGGCGGAACAGTCGGCGAACATCACATACAGCCTGCCGTTGCTGTCGATGTTGCCTGACATGCGGAAGAATTCGGAGATATGATAGTGCGGGATGCCATGGAAGAAGTTCACATTGCTTTCTTCATCTTCCGTCGCTTTCACCCGTTCAATGATACCGAAATCTTTTATTGCCGATTTGCGACTGGTGATATAAAGCACGTCATTGAGTTTGACGTTGTTCTCGTTATTCTTCCCGTAACCGGCTGTAAAAAGCTCCGGTTGCAGGGACACGTCAAAAAGAAGACCGGTAACTTTCTCATTACCGGTTGCTCCGCTGTAAGGGATATTACCGTCCGTGTCCTTGATATATACGTTTCCTAACATTGATTTTCAGGGTTAAGGTTGGGTGAAATAAGGATTTTTGTAAAGAGTTGCCATTTCGCGAAGGTTTTCCGGCGTGTCCGGGGTATAGATGCCCCCCTGTTTATCCAGGTACAACAGCTCGTAATTCGGAAAAGCCTGTAACACGGAAAGCACGTACCCATCCGGTTTGGCTTCGGTTTTGGCTGCGTCCTTAACTTTAGTTCCGGTTTCGACCTGAGCCTTGGTTTCAGGGTTTATTACTTCCGGTTCCCGTGCAGTGGAAATTTCTTCTTCCGGTTTGATTTGTTTTGCCATAGTTGTCGGTTATAAGGTTTAAAAAAGGGGAACAGGTCGTGTTCCTATTCCCCTGTCATAGAGTTAAGATTTAAGGTTCTCAGGTGGTAGGTGCCTTCTTGTAAGCGGTATGCACCACGATTTCGGCGGGACGGACAATGTTCACATCCATTTTCATACGCATCTGAAAGAAGAACAGCTCTGAATTGGATTGCAGGCGGTCCACTTTCAGCACTTCGGTGTCATTCGCATAATCAACACCCAGCCAAAGGTTCGATTCCATACCGGTAGTAAACTCTCCCAAGACAATCGTATGCTCAGGTATGCCTACCAGGGGAATAATGCGTTTCCCCTTGAAGCGGTAACGGTTGATTTCAGTATTTTCGGAGTACTTCACCAGCTTATCACTGACGTATTGGTCATAGGCATCCCAGTCCTGCCATGAAATTAGAAAAGTCAGTCCCGCTTTCTTGCGTATCTGTTTCGGGCACTTTTTCCACATTCCGTATAATGCCTTTTCTACCGCCGCACCGTCCGGAAGTTCGGTATTGCCCGCAAGTACACATTGACCGCCCGCAATGGTTTCCTTGTCCGTTGCGTTGATATTGTCGATGATGCGCTTGATAACACCGTCGAAATATTTTTCCTTACCACGTCCGATGATAAGAGAGTCTGCCGGACAAGTGATTCCCGCCGCTGCCGAACCGCCTTTTGCGCTCGTCCATATAGCACTTCCGATGTATTCATTCTTTTTATCAATCAATAAACGCAACATGGTTGCCTGAATCTTCGGGTCGAGCTCACGGAAGACCAAATTGCCCTCAGGCTGTGCGAATTTCCAATATTTCTCATAGTCACGTGGGTTAAACTCCAGATAGACCATAAACTCCTGCGGAATCAGGTAACGCTCTGTAAATTCGTACTCGTTCTCTCCGTTTTCCCCTTTGGCGCCATGGGTGCTTGTCGGAGTGGGCACATTATCCTGGATGACATCGCCCAGACGGATACTGGGTAAGGTGTATTTGTGCTGGATACCTGACTTGATATGAATCAGTCCTTCTTTAAAAGTGTCGTTTCCCTGTGCGGTGTAGGTGAGCAAGTCCTCAAGGACTTCACCATTATAACCGTTCTGGAGAAAGGATACTGTATTTGCTGCTTCTGCCATGTTATTTCTTTAGATTTAGGTTGTTAAGGTTATTGATTGTCAGGACATCTTCTTGAACTCGAAGCTCTCACCGACAACGGCGTTCACTTTTTCCGCCATCTTCTCTTCCGCTGTCCTGGCAGCCGTCTTAGCTGCCTGTACATTGTCCGGGTCAGTGGCAATCTCATGGGTGATCTTCTCGCGGGCAGGGATGGATGACAGTGTCTTTTCAGCCAGTGTGTAATTGGAGCCTGCCATTTCCACCCATTGCACCTTATTCTCTTTTTCGATTTTACCTTCCGTGATGGCATCCTCGACAAGCTTGTCGATACGCGCTTTCTTTTCATCGGCTTCTTTCTTTTCAAATACACTCAATTTGGCTACCGTCTCCGCCAAGTCTTTTTGCAAGTTACCGATGCTGGCATCCTTACCGGCAATGACTGTCTGCGCGTCCGTCAGTTTCCGATTGGCTTCGGCAAGGGATGCCTCCACGTTCATCAGTGCGGAGATACGCGACATGACATCCGTTACTTCAAATTTGTCCTTGATGCCCAGGCTTGCCGCCACCGCACCCAGTTCAAAAGGAATGGTTCTTTCTTCGTTCATAGTATTCAGGTTAAAGTTCTGTTGTGCAGGAGTAGGAAGGTTACCGGTTTCTGCGGTTATTTTGCTCATTATATTCTGGATGGCTCCTGCGTCTTCCAGTCCCGAAATGCTGTTCTTTACCATCTCACAGAGCTGTGGACTGGTATGCAGGATGTTCTTTTCCGGTATGATACCGGCGCTGACCGCCAGTGACGCATCAAAGTAGGTACCGCCCTTCCCGGTTTCGCCCGCCATGATACTTTGTACTTGTTCGGCAGTAAGAGAAAAGCGTTTGCGGTAAATCGTTTCAATCTGCCATGTAAATGCCTTGACGAGCTCGGAAGCTTCTCCTTCTTCAGCTGAAGGCAGGAACGGATTGTGAATCATTAGAATGGAGTAATCACGCATCAGGGAGCGTTTTCCGGCTGCCCATAACACCGACCCCATGCTCGCTGCCATGCCCTCGATGACACACTCGGTATCTACGGTCGAATTTTGAATGGTGGCATAAGTTGTCATACCATGTAAAACGGAACCGCCCTCGCTGTTTATCAGCACTCTGATAAGTGACGGGCGGACAACCGTTTCAAGATATTCGAACTCTTCATTAAAACGTGCTGTTGATTCAGCAGTCACCTTGCCAAAGAATCGGATCATGCTTACCCCTCCGGGTTGGACTTCTCCGCAAACAAGTTGAAGGTCATTGGTTTTCATAGATTGAATTAAGGTATTTCCCAAGTATAGGAATACTTCACTTCAAAAAGTTTATTCTATCTAAAGCTTATAATTTATAACTGGTCTATTTTGTGAATAGGACAAATAAATATTTCATTAAATACAATTATTGTGTTTGAAATAATTAATTTTGTATTTATATAATATAAAAATATAATGATATGATACAAGCACCTAGAGGTATGAGTATAATGGAAGCCTATGAAATTTATAGAAATAATAGGTTCATCGTTAATAGAGTATATCAACGAAAACTTGTTTGGTCTGTTAAGGAAAAACAAGCATTAGTTGATAGTGTACTAAATAAATTTCCAATACCATTAATTTTATTAGCAGAATTACCTGGTGGTCTATACGAGATTATTGATGGGATGCAACGACTTAATGCTTTTTTTGGATTTATAGAAAATCAATTTCCTATTTTAATAAATAATAGTGAACAATATTTCCAGATTGATGATTATACTTTTGCTAAGACTATATTCGAAAAGAAAATTTTTGAAAAAAAGATGAATGTTTCGTATATCTCTCAAAAATTAGTATCAGATTTCATCTCATATCAGTTTCCGATTACTATATATCAAACAGATCATGTAGAAACTATTAACGAAACATTTAGAAGGATTAATGCTTTTGGACGACATCTATCCGACCAAGAAGTTAGACAAGCTGGAGTTATTAATAAGTTTACTACTTTAGTACGGGAGTTAAGTTCTGAAATAAGAGGAGATGTTTCCAATACCACTCTTTTGTTGAGCCAAATGCCAGAAATCAGTGTCGATAGTAATCAAACTAAATTAAATTACGGTGTAGTTGCTGAAGAGACATTCTGGTGCAAACAAGGAATTTTAAATACCTCTTTATTACGGGAAGGGGAAGATGAACAAATGATAGCAGATATAGTTCTTTCAATAGCTTTGGGAAAACCATTTCCTGCTAGTAAGCAAATGTTCGATAATTATTATGGCAAGGGAGATAAAGATTTGAGTTCTGATATAGAGGTTAAAATTAATACTATTGGAAGTGGAAATATAAAAAAGGATGTGAAAACGGTTTATTCAACAATTGTTAATTTTACAGAAACATTCCTTGAAGGAAAAAGACTGAAAAATGTATTGCATACAAAAGCCAAAGGAAATCCCGTAAAAGCTGCTTTTTATACTCTTTTTATGGCATTCTATGAATTGATGATTAAAGAAGGAATGGAACCTTTTGATAACTACAATATTGTCAAAGCTATAACAGATTTACATCCAAGGTTAAAACAGTCAGCTAATTACACAAAAATAGAAGATAGAATTAAAAATATAAATATTTGCAAAGGACTAATTAGAGACTATTTTAAAAAGACGAATGATGTATATCGTAGTGCTGGTTCATGGACAATTGATTTTCAGAACTATTTAACTCGTTCTAAAGTTGAAGCTGCTAGTTACGATTTTAAACAAGGTTTCTATGATTTGAATGATAAAGGACGTAGACTAAGTGATAAAACATTCGAAGATAAAATCTTATGTAGTATTGCAGCATTAGCTAATTTAGGAAAAAACAGAACTGGATATTTGTTTATTGGAGTAACAGATAAAGAAGAAGACACCAAGAGGGTTGAGAAAATTGATAAACTAAAGGATGTTCCTAGATTTCATAATTTTGGTATTGTGGGGCTTGAAAGAGAAGCCAAACTAAAAGGTGTTTCATTAGATAATTATATAACCTCAATTATAGAAAAGATTTCATCCTCGCAATTACCCAGTGAATTAAAAACTCAAATTACTAAGGATATAACTCCTGTAACATATTATAACTATACAGTACTTCTAATTCCTGTAAGAGCTGGAAATTCTCCTGTTTTCTATAAAGAAAAACTATATACAAGAGATGGTGCTAATTGCAAAGAAGTAAAAGGTTCAAATATTAGTGATATATATGCATTGTTTAAATAAAACTATTACTAACATCAATGTCATCATTTTAATTGGAGGAATCATCAATATATAGTTTTAACTGTACATGTTTTATGAAGTAGAGTATCATGAATAATATAGAAAATTCCAGAAAGTATTTAGAGACCTTTATAAAAAGTCATTTTTGTGATTATTTTGAGACAATGAATGAATACAGACCAAATTGTGGATATGGAGACTTTCCAAATTCTTCTAAGATAACTCAGTGCATGAGAAATATTGTCGGTATTATGGAAGATGATTTTCATGATATACGCATACCAGAAAAATTTGCTACGCCAGAGCTTTTAATTCGAACTGTAACAGAGTTCATCTCTTTATTAGAGTCATATAACCCAATATTTGATGAATCCATGAGGTCATATTCAAATGCTGGTTCTATTCCTGAACCAATACTTCAAATAAATAAAAGAAGGCACGAAATGATTCATGCTTGTAAATATTTTATTAAAATGGCAAAAAAAGAATTAAGTGAAGTGCAATTTATGTCTGATGACTTAAAAAAAATAACATTAATTCAACTTTTCCATTTCATGAAGAATTTGTCATTAGGCTCTTTGATTACATTAATCAGTATATTCATTTCGATTAGCAGTCTTGCTATCTATGGGATAACAATAAGACCAATAGTCAATGATCTAAAGGTAGATATCGAGAAATATAAAAAACAATCCTTTATTGAGAAAGCAGAAAATGACAGTTTAAGAAAGTCGCTCTTCACTCTCAAATATGAGATGGATAAATATGAACAACAGGTGAATGGTACTTTTGTAAATAAAGACACAATTTATAAGAATTAGTTCTTATGAGTCTATGTATTTAATATTATTGGGAAGTAATTAAAATTCATTGTGCATAGATATATTGTTCTGTCTTTGATTAATCAAGAGAAAATGGAAGTATCTTCATATCTAGGTGTCTTGTGGTTCCCATGATTGTCCTTGTCATGCTCCGGTGCATCATCGTGATTAGTAAAGGGCGGCATGACTACGTACCTCTCCACCCATTTGCGGTATTTCCAGGCGGAAGACTCCCTGAACCATACCTCGTAATCCACCCAGTAAGCTTGCAGCATATTCGAGGTGGTCGGCATATCGAAGTATAGAAGATTGCAGCGTTCGTTCAGGGCGGGCTCGTGACTTTTAGCGTCCTGGATAGCCACATTGATACGCTGGAAGACTCGGAAGGACTCACACTCCATCCCGTCATCGCCGTTGTTCAGGTTGTTTAGGATGAACCGGATACGCATCGTCGCCCTGCCTTCCCCGAGTCGTTGCTGTTGCACCAGATAGCGCACATTCGTAAAATGGATGAATACCGCCGGAAACGCTGTCTCGTATTCCATATTGTCGGAGCGGATAATCCGTTCAAACTGCCCGTTATCCATCCGGATTGTTTTGAAGTAAGGGGGAGCCAAAGGGTTTTCCGGGTTCTCACGTAAAGTGAGCAAAGTCCGGCGTACCGCTTCGTACATGTTTACAAAAGGATTTTCCGAAACCTCTTCCGGGATAACAACTTCTTTCTCGTTGGGAATAACCTCTGTGGTGCCTTTCTTGGTTTCTTTGTCTTTTATCATGGGAATTTCTTGAAGATGATAGGTATGTAATGTTCGTTGATATAGTCATCCAGTCTGTCGGAAAAGCCGATGAATTGCCGCTGGACCGGCTTGCGGGTGGAGTATTGATTGACGGTATAAGGAGTAAGTTTTTCGTCCGTATTGTGGATGGCCGCATATCCTTTGCCCTTCCTGTTGCGCCCTCTCTTTCCTTTTTCTACAAAGCTTTCAGCGTCAGTTTCTATTTCATAAACATACTGCCGTTTGAAACCGAACTCATGTATCTTCATCAGGGAGCCGTGGTCTTTGTCTTTAAAAGCCCCCTTGATACTCTCTTTCAGCTTACCCGTGTCAATCATAACGGGGTGGGTAAACTTTTTGCCCCACTTGGATGTATGTGTCTGCCAACGGTTACCGCTGGCGTAGAATCCGCCCTGTGAAAAAGACATCTGAAAGAAACGCCGGGAGAAGGCGCCGGCTGTGGTGGCGAACTCCGAAGCGTTGTAAGCCAGCCGACTCGTCAGGGATTGCCTGCCGGGCGCCGGGACCCACTGCGCACAAAATTCTGCAAGGCTTATTTCCGACATAGGAGTTTGTTTTTTAGCTTTCGTATGATTGTCTGTACCTTCCGGTTTTTTCTATAGGCCGAAGTAAAATAAGGGTGGGATTCCGAGAAGATCCCGCCTTTCATTGCCAGACTTTCCGCAAAGACCGGATTAACCTTCTTCCGGTAGTCAGCGTCAGTCTTCAGGAAAGCGGAGGCGGAAGCTTCATTGCTGCCTGAAAGCAGATAGCACCGGCATCTCCAGTCAATAGGCGGAATAAGGTCTGAAGGAAAGTTGCTTTTAGTGAAAGTAAGCCCTTCGAGGCCCTGATGACTCTCCCTTACGCGCTCATCCCCCTGTGTCATATAAGTAATCAATGCATCGGAAGACTGGTTTATCCACCATCCGGCTACCCAGGCGGCATACAACACCTGTTCGTTTTCCGTTTCTGCATACGTCAGGTTATATCTTTCACAAATGCCTTCGTAATCCTCAAAGCCTTCATCTTCTGAATATTTGAGAATATCATCCATCATGGCATATTCTTCTGCTGCTGCAAACTCCACAAGGTTGTCGATGGCGGCTACCAATATGTCCCGCTCTTCCTTGTCCTGTAAAGTGGTGAAGTCGTTATGGTTCCTCAATAGTTTCAGCGCCCTGTCAAAGTCCATATTCAGACCTTCCAGGACACGGGAATAAAGGGAAGCGGTACGCAGCATGATGATTTCCTCCATGATATGCCATGATTCCGCACTGTCTTCCAGTGAATCTACCAGGCGACGGAAAGCGGCAAGGATAAACGGGTATTCCTCCTTCGTCTCGTCTTCTTTCAACTCAACCCGGGCGGCGGATACGTTCTCCATATTGGGGAGCGGATGCCCGCTTAGTCGCTCCCCATCAAAAAAGAGGCCACGTTACTGCTTCGCCCGTGACCGTATCTGCGATAATACTCTTCCTCGGACATGATGTGCCTGTCGTGGGTATTGCCTTTCTTCTCCTTGCCCGTCCCCATATCCATTCCCAACAGGTTCAGTTGCTTGCCCACAATGATACCGAACTCTTTTTCGATTTCGTCCGGAGCTACCTCGTACTTGTCGGTAATCAGCCCGTATAGCTTGATACGGTCCTCGTTGTTCATCTCAATGCGATTAGAGTATTTGAACTCCAAACCGTCCCTGATGTATCCTATCGCCACCAGACGTGGCAGCACCTCTTCGTTGAACACGTTCTCTATAAAACGACGGTACACCTCGATGCGTTCCCGAAAAATGTCCTGATGCGCCTTGGTGGAACCGACATAGCTCTGCATCCCGCCAGCCATGGATTCGGAACCTAAGATTAAATTAGACACCTCTTTATTGACGAACTCGATCAGGCTGGTGTAAATCTTCTCGGAGTTGGACATGGTGAAAGCCTTGATTTCGATTTCGTCTTCCAGTCCTGTCACGACAACCTTGTTCTGGGCGGCATTGGCAATCTCATTCGCTAACCTTTTACGGTCGGTATTACTTTCCGACACACTCTTTCCCACAATGATAGGCTGCCCGTAGGTGTGGCTGAAATTTACGTAGTTCGCCACGGTGAACTTCTTGGCAAGTATCAAGGGCGTAGTTGCCGAGAACAGCCCCAGGTCCCCGGAGTTGATAAGGATGTAGTTCCTCCAGTAGGTCTTAGAGTCCAGACTCCAGTTCGGGAGCCAGATACCCTGCCGCTTGACGACCGTACGTTGTTCCGGAAGCACGTTACGTCTTTCGACAATGTTTACCTCCGCCAGCTTTCCCGTGCGGGAATCAATCTCCGGCATGATTTCAAGCAAGGTGTAACCATAGAGTTTGGCTTCCACGATACCCCGAATGATCTTGTCGAACTGGGTGCCCTGGATTTTACGCGTCTCTTCCACGTCCTTGACATACTTTCCTTTCTCGTTCATGCGGGCCAGCATATAGCGGTCACCAAGGATTTGCGACTCCAACGTTTCCAGTACCGAGCGGATATGGGCATCCTGTTGCAGGCAGGCGTCGTAAAGGTCAATCAAACGGCTGCGGTCGTCCAGCACCGTGCCCTGTACCACGTTTGCCCGGACAGATTTGTACCGGTTGTTGCGCTCGATTTCGCGCACATATTCCTGAATGGTTTTCTTCGAGGTGCGGAAGATGCTTTCCAATAACTCGCGGTTAAACGAGCCTTCTGTGTTTACATGCATAGATTTAGAGTTATTTAACAAGGTATAGGGATAGAATAGTCTTGAAAGTTTTCTTTACAAAATGAGTATTGATAGGGAGATTTTGTAAATACGACAGGTAAATCAGTGTTTTAAGCGGGGAATTATATTTACAGTAAATCAGGTGTGAAAACAACGTTTAAAAGTCCGGAAATATCATTTTAAATACCTTTGTAATCAGAATCCAGCAAATTATAAGATGATTTTTTTATCGGGTAAAGAGATATATTTGTAGAATGTTATTTTTTAACAATAATTTCAACAATTATGAGTAATGTAAAATCTGACTTTTCCCGGTATGAAATTCGCTACCGGGAATTTCCCGAACTGTTGTTTACGGTGCGGGGAGACGGATGCGAGTATTTTGACGCGTTTCTTTACATCAAGAACAAAGGTGATCCCGGCGTACATTCCATACAAGGTTTCAGGATGGCGTTCGCGCACTGGATTGATGCCGTCCGTGACGCATATTCACTTTCCGATGAAGATATGTTCATCACCGCCCCGAACGGGCACCAATTAATTGATTATGCCTTAGCCCTGCTGTTCGTCGCTTACATCGACCCCGCTTTCGGGGTGTATATGATGGAACGTACGTCAGACATGTTACTCAGGGGTATCGTCCTATCGGATACCTTCTTAATCCTGATGGCTAAGGACCGATTATCGAAGGAACAACTATAATTTAATAGAAAAGAAAATGGGTAATAACTCGTTTAAGTCAGCCCAAAGGGTGCTGATTTTCGACGGGACCGGGAGATTTGTGTCTAGAGTCGGCTCCATGCAGGCTGCGTCCAAATTGAGTTTCGTCAAGCCGCAGTCGGTTTCGTTCGCTTGTTCAGGCAAATATATCTCCGCAGGAGGTTTTTATTACAGACGCGAAAACAGTAACGTCAAACTGGAGGACGAAGACTGGAATAATCTTAAACTGGCCGAGTACGACAAACTCTGTGGTGAGAAAAGAGCTTACCACAGCCGCAAAGTAATGGCGAAAAAATATCAGGCCATTGCAGAAAAGCTAAATCCCCCCAAAACAAAGAAGAAAGGAAATAGGAAATGAATGACAAACAACTGAAATATGACGAGGTTGAGTTTAGAAACCGCCCCGTCAGGATAGCGAGAGAGGACGGGCGCGTATGGCTGTGCCTGTATGACCTGTGTAAGATAATCAAACGTCCCGTTATGATGGAGACGAAGGAAGCAATGGGCCTGTGCCCGTCCGCAACGAAGATAGTCTTCCTGACGGGCGTCAAGCCGCTGTGGGCTATCGTCCCCCGTGACATACGCAAGCTCGTACATCTGGTGAAGAAAGAAAACTCGCAGATGAGAAAGCTTTGTGGGGAACTGGAGACATGGGCAGGCAGACTGGACAGGGATATCGAAGCGGTCCTGAAAGAGATGCCGGTGGTGTTCAACTACGGGGATTATCCTGTAACATTCAAAACGGCGAACGGCAAGGCGATGATAAATGCCACCAACATGGCAAGATGCTTCGATGTACAGCCGGCGGAATGGCTGCACAAGGCTTCCACGAAACGCTTCCGCCATTCCCTTGTCAATGAAGGGAAGTCAGTTTCCCTGGATGAACAGGTCATCACCAATCGGGGAACAGCCGGCGGGACATGGATGCAGGAAGAGCTGGCGGTCGAATATGCCCGGGAACTGTCTCCTGAATTCTCTATTTGGTGCAACGAACGTATCGGTGACCTGATGACACATGGCGTCATTTCCTTGGACAACGCATCAGCCGTCCATCATCGGCGTGGTGAGCAAACGGATGTGCCTGCGGAAGCTTTTCCGGTTCCAAAGACTTTCGAGGAAGCCTTGTTGCTTGCGGCCAACCAACAGAAACAACTGGCAGAGAGTCGGCACAAAGTGGAATTCTACAACCGTTTCATCGAAGATAGGGACTGGTTCAAGACAACCACTATTGCCGATGAGTTACAGGTAACGCCCAGTATGCTCAACCGGTTCCTTGAGGATGAGGGGATTATCCGAAAGGAAAAAGGACAATGGGTAGTACCGGGGTTCCATTCTACACTCCAGTGTGAAGTACCGTACTATTGGACAAACGCCAAAGGAAAGTCGTACAAGATGGGCGGCGCACGCCGCTGGACACAAGACGGACGGGAGTTTATCATCGAGCTTTGGAACAGGAAACATCTTAAGTAAACAGATAGTATGAATGATATATCGGAAACAACGACGGAGAAAATCATCAGGATAACCGGACGTGAACCCGTGTCTTGCCGGTGCGCTTCCTGCCAGAACCAATGCAAGCGTGCCCCGTGCCTGGGTACACCGCAGGACATCTGGGCGCTAATCGAAGCCGGATACAAGGACAAGCTGGCAGTGACAGCATGGGGCGTGGGAATGATATTGGGAAAATTGCCGTTCCCCGTACCCATGGTGCAGGTGACGCAGACTCCCGACGGTTGTGTCTTCTTTCAGGGCGGGCTTTGTGAATTGCATGACCGGGGACTCAAGCCAACGGAAGGGCGGCTTTCCCACCACACCCTGACGGAAGAGAGTTTCGACTTTTCCAAGTCGCTTGCCTGGAACGTAGCCCGTGAGTGGCTGAACGAGAAGAATGTACCCTTGATTTTGAGGATATTCGAGAGGTTCAACATCATCGGGAAATAAACAAGGATGCCCTTATAGTCTCTTCGAGGGCTGCGGGGCATTCTATTATCAACACATTATATATAGGAATATGAAACTGAATTTGATAGAAGACAGAGGTGTCCGTTTCGAGATGGATATCGAAGATAACAAGCTGATGCTGGACGTGGCAAAGGTGGCTGAATCATTAAGAAAGGATATGCAGCCGAAAGCATGGATGAATAAGAAAAGCGTGAAGGAATTTCTGGACCTTACCTGCAAACAGATGGGATGCAGGCCGGACAAACTCGTGCATGAGGTGCGCAAGATGGACGGCAGTATCGAACTATGGTTCGAAGCCTTTGTGGCGATAGAATACCTGAGATGGGCAAATGAAAATCTGGCGAACTGGTTCGCGGAAAAGCTGAACGAGCTTATCAGTGACGGAACCATATCCTGTGATTAGGGCCATGGCTGAACTAAGGATATTGGACTTCAACGGGATACGGGTCCCGATGGAGTCGGTGAAAGAACCGTGCTGATATGTGTCAGCGAGATAGGCAAAAACTTCGGCAGGGCCTGGCAACCGTGTCGCTGGCTGGCTACCAAAAAGGCCAAGGAGCTTGTCAGGCAGGTTTCCGGAACAAGGAGGATACGCATGGAGTCGCTTGTCATTGTGCGCCGGGGTGGTGTCATTAACGGTACGTGGATGTTTCCCGAGGTGGCGGTGGCTTATATAACATGGCTATCACCCGAAGCTGGTAACTGGTGTGGTGCCAGAATAAGGGAGATAATGAAAGCGAATACCTCCAAATAGCCTGTGCTTGAATCAGTATAGTTCCCCGATCATTCTTCAATTATGACCGGGGAATTTTTGATTACTATTGCAACATAGCTTCAAACTCCATTAGATCAGGACCTTGAAGTCCCATGTCCTGATAAGTCCGCATGACAATTAAATATTTTAGATAAAAGCTATTATAATCAATAAAAATATTGCAACTCATAGCTCCGCTAACCATTGGTACAGACCACTCTATATAAGTGTTTTCATTTTTTGGGGCAAGTGAGACAGGTACTCTTGTCTCTTTTATAATTCTCTTATCACTATTTCTGGCATCAGGAACATCATATAACCGAACCACTAAATCTATATCCATAATATCATATTCTGTGGTATTTTTTAGTTTTACATAACCTGATATATTTCTTGAATTACTTTTCAATATCCTTTGTTCAATAATTTCAAAACCCACTTTTAATGTAGCCCAACTAAAAATTTCAGAATCGCTTGCCTTTTGCACTCGCTTTAAGGCTTTTATATCCGTTCTGACGGAAGTTTCGTCAAAATAAGGTGTGTAGTATTTGAAGAGTTTATTTTTTTTATATTCCAATAATCCTTTGCTGCTTTCGATTGGAGTTTTTTCTTTTAATGAAGTAATTGACTCTTTATCGAAAGAGAAAGTGACCGTTTCTTTTCGTAAATCAGGGGTAATACACTCTGTAGTGACTATAATACGAGTGCCTTTGTCTTCGACATCTGTTATTTCATATTTATCAACCCGAATCCAATAAGCGGATTTTTCCGATTCATCCATGAGGATTATTTCATCTGCTAAATCGGGATATAAATCTTTGATAAGTAAATTTAGGGTGGTCCCAAAAGGAAGCCTGCCGCAGGAATAATCAGAATATTCTTTAAGAAATTTTTCTACGATTTGTTTTGCGCTATCATGTGCCTCATTTACGCAACTTGATACTAACAGTAGTATACCGGATAAAAAAACAGCAATTTTAATGCGAGTTCTATTCATGTTATATAATTGATTTAATAGTGTGCAAAGGTAGATAATATATCCCGATTATATTATTTAATTAAGATAAAACATATTATCCCTTTAAGCTATTGTAAAGATTAATTCTATATACACATATATGTATTGATATTGTTGCTCATATTTATTAAGTATAAGCTCATCCAAACCTAATAACTTGACGAAAGGCAACTTAAGGAAGAGACTCGATGATACTCGGATTATGGGTTCTTCCGAGATCTTATAAAGTTTGCTCTGGAAAGGTAGTATTTAAGTTCTTTGGGTTGAATTGAGATGAGAGGAAAGAGATGATATTTTTGTTTTCCCTCAAGGACTTCAAAGTATCTTTCCCGTTTTTTCCTTTTTAAGCAAAAAGGGGAACTGGAAGGAGGGGAATGTTTCTTTGTTTTCTTCGTTTCTTTTCTTTTATATATTTTCTTTTCTTACCTTCTTTTTTTTCTTTCACCCTTTACTTGTAGGTTGGATATTACTAAACACTGAATAAATCCAAAGTATATCTTGCTCCTAAAATACTTTGAAGCATACATCCTATGTGTAACTTACATAATCAACCTAGAACAAGCTGTATCTTGCTTTATTTTACTGGGAATAAGTGTATTACTAATAATAAAACCCTATAGTCTAATATTTGTATCATTGGTAACTATAGGATTCTAATACAATAAAGTCGAAAGTAAGTATCTATTTTTTAGCAACTTATAATGTTTGCAAGTACTTACTACTCCGTAGGGGGATGATAGAAGTATGAATCTACTTTCGCTTCGCTCAAGTAGCCCCATACTTCTATCTCTCTTACTGAAAAAGCTCCTTTCAGTCGCTTTTTTCTTAATTTCCTATTCGATAACATTATACTATGAATGTGCTATTCCATTATGATGCAGCTATTTAACCTTCTTACAAACTCCTATCAACAACCTAACGATATCCTAAAAGTACTGTGCCGCATTTACTCATACGTCGTGAGCTATTCTCTAAGATTTTGTTTGCCAAGAAAAGAATGTCAAAAATATGGCAGAAAACGAGTACAGGAAAATATCGAGATAAACCCATAGTGAAAGAATGCTGTATTTGGCACTTCTTGTGCGCTCTTTTAGGTTTTACATCATAAAACGATGTGGACATCCATTTGACGTATAAAAGTGAAATACGGCCCTTAAAACAACAAAATGAAGAGTATGACGTTTCAAGGGCATAACAACTTATGTCCTCGAAGCGTATACAAATATATTAAAAAAAGGCCCGCAAAAACAAGAATACATATTTGATTTTCAGCAGATTAGTCAAAGAAGACTTATCAATACCCCCCGGCGGTTAAAGATGTTCACTCCGGAAAGAATACAAGAATCGAGGAGCATAATGCCGAACGAAGGACAATTCAAGGTCTTTTCAGAGCACGTTCAAAATATCTTTTAGAGTAGCTTTACTCCCCCAAAACGATTTAGGAAATATGATGTGTCATGGGTTGTATTGATAATAAACAGCCAATCTATTTATAGACAAAAATAAGTAAATTTATTTCTTAACCAGTTTAAGACGTAACTGAACCGGAATCTGATACGAAATTAGGGGATGAATTCGGTTACGACCTTCCTGGACTATTGGGAAAAGAGGGTGATAAACTATAATATAGTAATTATTGGGAAGTTTCAATAAATCAATGATTCATAATACTACCTCCGAAATAGACACGACAAGTTTTTAAATCCGACCTACTCCATTCTTTGTATTTATAAACAATAATATTCCATTCTTAGACCAACTTTTTCGAAGTACGCTTCCCTATACTTGAGAAACCCTTAGTACTAACTTAAATATAGAACAAGACAATGGAATTAAAGAAAAGAATGACGTATGGTGAAATGGCAGAGTATTTCGAGTCTGAAACCGGAAAATTAGCAACCAGATCAAGCGTGGGTAAGTATGCAAAACAAATTGGGTTTGAAGTTTACAAACCTCACATTGATGGCAAGAAACTGTTTTTCTATGTGAACGCCAGCATCGGCAAAGAGACAGAAATTTCCGGCTCAATAAGGCAAAATTAATTGATTGATAGTCATGGGTGTATTATCGCCCATAGCGCAGATTTTTTGTATAATAGCTAAATCAATTCTATTATGATTACAAGCGAAGTGATTTTCAAGTATGAAAACACAAAAGTTACATTTCTTGCGGAAGGTAGGAATGTGATGGTCAATGCCACAGAGATGGCGAAACCTTTTGGCAGGCAGAAGAAGCCTTCATATTGGTTGCATACCAATCAAGCGAAAAATTTTGTAAAGGCACTTTCCAAGTCGAGAATAATTGACTTGGCTGAATTACTGAAGGTTACCTATGGTGGTAAAAGTCCCGGTACTTGGATGAACGAGGACCTTGCATTGGAGTTCGCCCGGTGGCTGTCACCGGAATTTGGAATCTGGTGCAACGACAAAATCAAGGAACTTCTAAAAAAGGGCGTTGTATCTTTGAACAAACAAGAGAAAATGCTGTTCGGTAAAAAAATCAAGGAGCTGGAAAATAAAGTGGAAGAACTCGTCCCGGACGCTGAGTTTGGAAAATCCGTTCGCCGCAACACAGACAGCATCCCAGTCACCATATTTTCAGACTTTCTGGTTAGTAACGGATGTGACATCGGCAGGAACCAACTTTATGAATTTCTCCGGGAAAACAAATACGTTTATAAGAAAAGAGAAACTGATCGCAACTTCCCGACGAGAAGATCAACAAAGATGCGGATACTTGAGACACGTTATCCCAGTTCAACCACCGAATTCGGCCCAACCGTTTATGTAACACCGAAAGGAATCAAATATTTCCTGAGAAGAAGAGGTATGATCGAAGCCTTTATCGAAAGGCAAAAGACGAAAGCAACAAAAAAGATTAATAGATATAACCGACGCTAATTGTTGTATCTAATCATGGAGAAGGGAGGCAATCTGTACCGATTCGTCTTCCTTTTTACCTCTCAAAATATCCTTTATTTAAAAGCAGATTGTCGCCTCGCCAAACGGATGTATATACCTTCTCGTTCCAATCGCCTTTTTTTGTTCTGTACTCGACATCTTAAGCGTAGCATCGAAATCTATCGAATCCATTACGAAATCTATCTGATCTGTTTCTTGTTCAACACTGACTTGACACTTTGCAGGTATTTTATAGGTACTCTGCTCATTACTTTTATCAATTAGATGGTGAAAGTATAGGCGGATTTATTAACTTTGTGAAAACTTTGGCTCATTATGTATATTATTGACAATACTACAGAAAATAATCATCATGCTGAATTTGAGAAACTAGCCTCGATTTCGGATGAGATTGTTATTGTCAGTCCATTCTGTTTTGGTAACTTCAAATACTTTTTTGATAAGTTCGTCTCACATAGCAGCATTCAATCAATAACGCTCATCACGACACTTCGAAATGAAGAAGCAATGAATAAAATCCCCTCTTTGCAATCCTTTCAAAGTGAAGCTAAAAAGCTGAATATAAACAATAAGATATTCATTAATGATCGTCTTCATGGGAAAGTCTATCTATTTAAAAACGGGAACACTAACCAAAATGCTATAATTACATCTGCCAATATCACTCACAATGGATTAAGCCGAAACCATGAATGGGGATGTTGCTTGTCTGATACGTCTGCAATAGATCATTTAGAACAAAATATCAACTCTACTATTCATTATCAATTGACAGCAGATGTCATTCAAGATATTAGCTTAAAACTTGATGAATACAAAAAGAAACATCCAAAACAAACTCAAGAAAAACCATGTATAAATATAAACGACCTTATAATCCCACATATTTTTAAAGTAGATTTAGATTCGGATACACGTATATTTATTAAACCCATTGGTTCAACAGACGAACCCATCTATGATGGCGATTATTCAAAAGAAGAAGAACAGTATTTTTGCAAAAAACGCCCGAAAGCTGTAAGAAATGGAGATTACCTTATTTCTTATGGTGTTGGTTCTCGAAAAATAATATCCGTATTCAAAGTGACCAGCGAAGAGCCCATCTATTCAGGTAATGATGATGAGAGGTGGCCTTGGTATGTAGAGGTTGATAATGTTACTCCTAAACTTGGTTCTCAGTGGTTTAATAAGAACCTGTACATTATGGATATTGCAAATGAATATGTAGAGATGTTTGGTTTAAATCTTACAAATAACGGAGGAAGTACATTAGGAGCATTACAATGGGGGGTTGATAAAATTCAGTTAGATCATAATTTTGGGACATATCTAATGGAGTTAATCCTAAATATTGAAGATAGGATATAGCATTATCCACTCAATACATGCTGAATCAGCCTTGTTTTTAAGAGAATTAACATGGATTACTAATGCATCACCTTATCGCTGCACAAATATGTATAGCGGCTGATTAACTATAAACTGTGATTAAATGAATAACATTGCATGTAAAGGCTATGCATATAAACCAGAGCTTGGATAATTGAAAATCTCATTCCTGATGGCAATGAAAACAACTAACGTCACCATGGAAGATATAATAAGAATAATTCCAGCTATTAAGGCTGTATAAAATGAAATTCTTCTTTTTTTATAATTCGGTTCCGAATATTCTACATTATCTTTGATACAATTTAATATCCACATAGTACGGCTTAAGCGATATCTTTCAGTCGACAATTTACTGAACATTGCAACACCAATCATCAGTATTCCTAGGGACAATAGCACTAGGGATAAAACAAAAAATACACGAGCCCAGTAACAGTCATTAGTAGTATTGGTTAGGGAAATTAAAATGCCTAACAGTGAAGCGGATGCTATCAAAATATCTTTGGAAATAACATAGTGCGATTCGACTAACGACCGTCCTGATTCATCGTATCTTTGAATAATATCATTAATATTTTCCATATTATTATATGTTAGTGAATGTTGTTCCTATTGGTAAATGTTGTATTTATCCAAGAATAAATATATTCCAAATATACGAATAATAAAAAAAAGATTATTGATAAGGAAGAAAAATCAGGTTTTCACTCACCAAGAAAAATATTATTTATTTTTTTACATAAAACGGACTTAGTATTAATTGATAGTTAAACACAACGAAAAAGGGACAACAACGAACTTATCAATACTTTGTAGCCATTTCCTTGCAATATAACAAGCAGTATTAAATTGATAGCCTTTACACTTATTTATATATATAGTAACCGCAAATCCCTTTCGCTGTAAAGGTTACCTTTCTCTTACGACTTAGTCAACATCAGTTGGGCAGAGTATTTTAGCATCTCAACTCCCACTTTCAGTTCTATCAATAATTAAGAGCCGGATTATTGGTTTCCATATAAATAGTACAGGGATAGACAGTTTATCTCTTGTCAAACTATAAATGCCTTTCTATAACGATTGTATCATTTCCCAGCACCGCTGTCCACTCCTTCAGTATTGATACGATTTAACACTTCATTTTCCATCTATCTTCTTAAAATTATTACTAAAGTCGGATTTGGGAAATTCCCCATAGAGCGCGTATGGTATCCGCAGTAGCTCCAATACCCACCCTGCTCTTTTTAAATTTATTATATTACTTATAATCAAATAGTTACAATCCTTACTTTGTCATAAAGTAAGGATTGACATACTTTATTAGTATTAAATTGTAAGTGGAAATAGAAAAACAAGCCTAAATTTACTATTATAGATTGATTTGTGAACACAGAATAAAATGTTAAATTACTTATTAACAGTTTATTATATTATATTTTAAAACAAGTTTCAATTTGAAATGGGAAGGACGTCCTAGGATGGGGTAAGTCAGAAGACCTGCCAAAACAAACATAGTTTTAAAGCTTTCGGGAAATAAAGCTACAAAACATCGAGTCAAGTCATTCTTTATCCCCTTACATAAAGATATTATTTCTCCTTGTGTGTATTCCCTTAAGCAAGTCATGAACACTATATCAAGGATTAAAATGAAAGTCTTTGTACATGTATTCCTTTTGCTTGTCTGCCTGTCGCAACTAAGTCTGACGGCACAAAACAAAATTACGCTCTCCGGGAAAGTCACCGATCAGCAAGGTACGCCCCTGTCGTTGGTAACGATCGCCGTCGAAAACACGGTCTCCGGCACTTATACGGATGACAGTGGGCTTTATTCCCTACAAGTATCCCCTGGCAAACACACATTCGTCGTATCCTCCTTAGGATACCAAACGATCAAAACCTCACTCGACCTTCATCACAACAAAACCCTCGACTTCAAACTGGAAGAAAGTTCCGTAAACATAAGTTCAGTGGAGGTGTATGGGAAAACACAATCACAACAGTTAAGAGAAAGCGCACTTTCGGTTAATACTCTTGACGTTAAGCCTGTCATTAATTCGCTTAATAGCCTGAATGAATTAGTGAATCGTACAAGCGGTGTCAAAATACGCGAAGAGGGAGGCGTAGGTTCCGATTTCGACCTCTCGATCAACGGGCTGTCAGGTAATTCCGTCCGCTATTTCATAGACGGTGTTCCCTTGGATAGCAAAGGAAGCTATGTGACGCTCGCCAATCTGCCCGTCAACCTGATTGACCGAGTGGAAATCTATAAAGGCGTAGTACCAGCCTCATTGGGGACGGATGCATTAGGCGGAGCTGTCAACATTATCACCCAGGCAGAAAAGAAAAGCTTCATGGACGCTTCTTATAGCATCGGTTCCTTCCATACACATCGTGCCAACCTGAACGCACAGTTTATGGAACAGCATACCGGATTGGTCGTGCGTCCTGCCATCGGTATCAGCTATTCGAAAAACGACTACCGGATGAAAGACGTGCAGATGCGCAATGAGACAGGTGATCAATTCATCTACGGCACCCCAAAACGTTTCCATGACGGCTATTTTTCGCTATTGGCACAGATAGAAGCTGGAATCACAGGTAAGTTTTGGGCTGACGAATTTTTCGTTTCCGCTTCCTACTCCAAAACAGACAAGGAACTGCAGACCGGATCCATACAAACCAAAGTTTATGGTATGGCTGAACGTAATTCGGATGCATGGAACGTATCGGTTCGTTATAACAAATATAATTTCATGACCGAAGGCATGACATTGAAAGCAACTTTGTCACATACATGGGATCATTCCATTACTATCGATACTGCTTATCGGAAATATTATTGGGATGGAGGCTATATCGTGAGTCAACGCAACGAAATCAGAGGTAATGAACCTTCTATACGTCATTACAAACGCCCTCTGACTATCGTGCGTGTCAATTTGGATTACCAACTGGACGGACATCACGGTCTTAACCTGAATTATCATATGAACCGGACCGGAAATGATCGCTATGATGATTTGGACCAAAGCTTCGAACCATCAAACGATGCAGTTACCAAACATATCATCGGACTGACCTACAGCCAGTCGTTTTTTGATGGGAAAATGCAGAATGTATTCTTTGCCAAAGATTATGTGAATCACCCGAATATCCGGCAGACCGACCAGTCCACCGTGACGGGATCGGACAAAGTGCAAGGTTCTACTACCAAAAATTACTTTGGATATGGTACCGGACTGCGCTATATGTTCTTCGACCCATTAGCGGTAAAGGTTTCTTATGAACACAGCGTACGCTTGCCCATCGCCCGTGAATTGTTAGGCAACGGAACCACCATTTATGCAAATGTTGTGCTGAAACCAGAAAAAAGCAACAACGTCAATCTCGCCTTGTTCGGCACATGGCATCCTGCCAGCAGACATACTATCTATTACGAGGCAAACGGATTCCTACGTTATGTGGACAATTATATTCAAACCTCCGTCATTGAAAAAGAGGGTATGATGCAGTTTGTCAATGATCCTGCC
>OGNB01000111.1_pt1 | contig 64057 bp, 51 predicted proteins | sample 1573301 | NCBI WGS metagenome assembly OGNB01 (sample SAMEA2581914, study PRJEB24529) | metagenome | biome: Human gut stool | place: China | collected 2011
GATGCTCGCACGGTACACCGAAAGGTGTATAGAAGTGCGCTTTTATCAGTTCGGCTTTCCGGTTCACCCGGCTTATGCCTGCGGTGCATCCGCAGTGCTTTCGGCGGCAGCAGCTGTCTTTTTCTTTTTTCCGAGATTTTCAGTCGAAATTTCACCTGCTTTTGCAAGCGCAAGCTTTGTCAGCACGGGGCCCGCAAGTTCATAAACAAGTGTTGCAAACAGTGCAACCGTCACAACCTGCGCGGAAAGCGTTTGCGGAAGGTCGCTTGCGGCAACCATCTGCGCCATGCCGATTGCAACACCTGCCTGCGGAAGCAGCGTAACGCCGAGGTATTTGCGCACCTTTGGATCGGCATGGGACATTGCCGCTCCGGTGAACGCGCCGAAATACTTGCCGGCGGAACGTGCAATGATATAGATAACGCCCGGAATCCCGACCGTCAGCAGGATTGAAAAATCAAGCTCCGCACCCGAAAGCACGAAGAAAAGCATGTATAATGCAGGCGTCCAGCCCTCGCAAAGCTCCATCGCAATGACAGAGTCGCTGCGCATGTTTGCAAACACCGCGCCAAGCATCATGCAGGTCAGCAGTGAAGAAAGCTCCCACATTTCCGAAAGTGCAACGCAGGCAAAAACCGCCGCAAGCATCAGGCAGAGACGGTTTGCTTTGGACTTGAAAAAGCGCATTACAAACGCAAGCACGGCACCCATAACGCCGCCCGTAAGCAGGGAAAGGCCGATTTCGCGCAGCGGATCAAGCACGATTGCCTGAACCGTCAGCGCATCGCCGGAGGCAAATGCCTGTGCAAGTGCAAAGCAGAGGGAGAAGATCATCAGGCCGACCGCATCATCAAACGCCGTAACGGGCAGGAGCGTGTCCGTAACGGGGCCCTTTGCCTTGTATTGGCGAACAACAAGCAGTGTTGCGGCAGGTGCCGTTGCAGCCGCAATTGCACCGAGAAGCAGCGCACGGGGAACGCGGTATTCACCCGGCACAAGCAAAAGCGCAAGCAGCACGAGCAGCACGGTCATAACAGCCTGAACAACGGTGATAACGACAATCTTGCCGCCGAGTTTTTTCAGCAATGACAGCTTAAATTCGCCGCCGATCGAAAAAGCAATGAAACCCAATGCGGTGGTTGTGATAATCTTTGCGCTTTTGATATCGCCGTTTGTGACAAGTTTCAGCACAAAGGGACCTATCAGAATGCCTGCAATAAGATAGCCCGTGACATTGGGCAGGTTGAGCAGCTTCATAAGGCGGGACAGGGCAAGGCCGCCCGCCATTGCGATTGCAAGAATCAGCAGAATTTTCATGTTGTTTTTCCTTTCAGTTCGAATTCCGCCTTTTATCCGGCGGTGCGAATTTTCGACAAATTTCGCGCACACCGGCGCGGTGGAACGTGCGCCGCTTTTCTGCCGCGCACCAATGAACACGCCGTCGGTATCTTTCAGCGCGCTTATTCTTCGGAATGCCGCCGAACGGCGGTTTCCGTTTTATATTTACTTAAGTCGATTTTCGATTATCGTTCCGCGTGCGTTATTCCGCATCGATTCCTTCGAACGAAAGCACGGGCAGCGTGAACATGACGCCTTTTTTGCCCAATCCGTGCGTGTTGCGGCGGATAACGCGCTTTGCATGCTCAAGTTGATCATCGTTCAGCAGCAAAAACGCAGTGTGACTGGATTCAAAATCATGGCTCATGATTTTGCTGACTCGACCGAAAATCGGCGGTGCGTCAACGTTGCTGTTCAGCAATGCGTGTTTAAGGCTTGTGGACTGAAAAACGATGCCGTTCATTCCGTGTGCACGAAGCCCTTCAAGCGTTGCAAGAAATTCATCGCAATCGTCGATCGTGATAACAAGAAGCTGCATGGATTAACCCTCCTTCAGACTCTTTTTTATATGCAATGATTATAGAACCGATTCGGGGAAAAGTCAAGGGCACGCAAAAGACCCGCACGTCCCTTTAAGCAAATTAAGCATAAAGCAAATTAAAAAAGCCCTTGCAAAACAAGGACTTTTTGTTGGTACACCTTCAGGGGCTCGAACCCTGGACACCCTGATTAAGAGTCAGGTGCTCTACCAGCTGAGCTAAAGGTGCATTCACTCTTTCAAGTGCATATCACATTATACTCGGATTTTGTACAAAGTCAAGACCGTTTTGGACAGGATTGAAGATATATTTTTAGAACAATCTCCCTGCAAACATCTGAGGCACTGTTTGCAGGGAGATCAATCAACCGCTTGATCCTTCTATATCAACGAAGTGTAGTTTTAATTCGCTGTCCCTATGGTTACGCAGTCTGGTAACTATAGTATCGAAGAACCAATTTCGTTCTGCGGTAATACGGACATTTCTTTATCGTATGTTTGAAAACGCCTGCATTACCCCATTTTGACATAAGCATGTACTTTCCGCTCACGTAAACAATCGCAGAATGAGTCAGCTCATTTTTATGGGAATATGTTACCCTGTTCCAATTGCTAACCCCTTGAGGGAGTTTTTTCCATCCCTTTTTTTGCGTTGCTATAAGTTGTGCGGAATTCACAAACAGTGTCGGATCATCTATCCAATAGATGTTGTCGCTATGGATATTATACCACGCATATGAATGGCAATTGTATTTTACGGATGCTGCTCTGGCAATTTCGGCTTTATATTTTTTCTTAAGCGAATTATCCATCCTTGTTTTTTGACTTGGTGTATACTCGCCTGAAATCCATTTCTCTGCCAAAGTTCCGTTTTCCAGTACCACCCATTCGACCGTGGGCGCAAGCGACTGATTGTTCAGTGCTTCTGACACCTCTTCATCGGTACAGCCTCCAATACAGAGAATGCATGACAATACTGTCAAGAAAGCAATAACGTAAGCTACGCCACTTCTGACTTTCGCATTCATCAGTTGCTTCCTCCCCCAATCACAAGCCGTACCCTTGCAGCCATTGCTCCGAGATCCGCATTGCTTATTTTGCTCGGGACAAGAACGCCGGTTTCGGCAAAAGTTCTTGCGCCGTCGGAACCGTTGACAATGCGCGCAAATTCCGAATCCGCCCGCATAAGGCTCTTCACGCCGAGATAAAGCGTCTGGGTGATGCCGTATTCATCGTTCCGTGCATTCATTATCTGCGTTGCCTTGTTGTAGCATTCGGCCGCAAGCTCGCGGCACTGTTCATCGGTGAGCTTTGCAAGAATCTCCGGCTGTGCAAGCATTGTTTCAAGATAGTCCAACCTCAGGCAGGCCGACCTGTCGAGTTGGCTCTGATCGTTGAGCTTGTATGCCTTGTAGAGATTGACAAGAACCGTTCCCGCATCCTCGCGCGCGGCAAGCAGCTGAAGTCCGTCATAATCCTGTTTGACAACGTCGAATCCTTCCAGCATTGAGTCGTAAACGAACATGTCATCAAACAGGTTATAGTTCATGCAGTACAGCACAAGCTCCGCCGTTGTTGCATTCCGCGCAGTTTCCGGCAATTGGGAAACCTCCCGCATTTCTTCCGCATCTTCAAGCAGATCCCACTCCTCGGGCGTGTCGTAAGGGTTTATAACGCTTTTATACACGTTTCCGTCCTTTACGGGCAGGAAGCCTTCGGGTGCGGTGAACCAGTCGGAAAGAGCGGAATCGTCGTCGGAATCCTCAAATTCGTCGCTTTCACGCAGCCGTACCACACGCTCGGCATATTCGTTGAACGCCTTGCGGATGCGCCTGCCGTCCTCCGCACGCACTGCACGCGAAGCAACGCCCACAACCGCCGCCGCAAGAATTGCGACACAAACAACGATGCCGATAATCTTTACGCTTTTTTTCATGGTTTTCCTCCGAAAGGAATGTACTCGGCCTCAGTCGGCAATAAGTATTGTATCATTTCTAATTGACGCTGTCAATTAGAAATCAGCAATTAGAAATTAGCAATGTACATCATTCTTCACTCTCCGCTTTCCACACTCTTAATCAAAACCCCTCCACCGCTCTGCGATCCCCCTCCCCTTGCAGGGGAGGCAAACGAGTGCCTTCAACTCCACTCTCCACTCTCCGCTCTCTTAATCAAAACCCCTCCACCGCTCTGCGGTCCCCCCCCTCGCAGGGGAGACAAACGAGTGCCTTCAGCTCCACTCTCCACTCTCCAAACTCCGCTCTTAACTTTCCACACTCCGCTCTCCGCTCCCAATTCCTCATTTCTCCTACCTATATAAATGTACCTTTAAATGCGCCTTTCGGGCTTGCCGAACTCCTTAAAATATGGTATAATAGAATGAAGGTAATAATGCCGCATAATGCGGCAGGGCGGAGGCTTTGCGTGTACATCACCGCCGTAAGACTTTATTGTTTCAGAAGTTATACGGAGCTGCGGTTTGAGCCTGCAAAGGGGCTTAACGTCATTGTGGGCGCAAATGCGGCGGGCAAGACGAACATTCTGGAATCCGTTTTCCTTGCCGCGTTGGGCAGGAGCCACCGAACGCGCCGCGATGCGGAACTTATCAACTCCCTTTCCGACAAGGCATATGCGGGCATTGAGCTTGTGAGTGCAGCGGGGAAGCACAGCATTGAACTCAAGCTGTTTTCCGGCGCACCGAAACAGGTTTTTATCGACGGGCAGCGCATCAGACGCATGGGCGAGCTTATGGGCGTTCTGAACGCCGTAATGTTTTCACCCGAGGATCTCTCCCTCGTCAAGGACTCTCCCGAAACCCGCCGCCGCTTTATGGACATGGAGCTTTGCCAGCTTCGACCTGCCTATTTCTACCGTTTGCAGCAATATAATGCCGCCCTCAAGCAGCGCACCGCGCTTTTGAAAACAAGTTTTCCGTTCGAACCGAACATTGAACTTCTCGACATGTGGGACGATAAGCTTGCGGAGCTCGGCGGTTCGGTCATGCTGCTTCGCCGCGATTTTCTTGACAGGCTCAGCACCGCTGCGCGGGATCTGAACCGCAGCATCACGGGCAATTCCTCTGTCGGGCATGAACCGGAAGAGCTTTTTACCTATTACAAACCCTCCGTTCCCTTCGAAGGAGACTTGGCGCGCGCCGCACTCGGGGATGCACTCTGCAAGGCACGGGCGGAGGATATCCGCCGCGGCTGCACAACCAAGGGGCCGCACCGGGACGACATCGGCATTCTGCTCAACGGGCGCGATGTCCGCGTTTTCGGTTCCCAGGGGCAGCAGCGCACGGCAGCGTTGAGCCTTAAACTGAGCGAGCTTGCGCTTATGCGCCGCGTTCGGGGCGAGGCGCCGGTTCTGCTTTTGGACGATGTTCTGAGCGAACTGGACGGCGACAGGCAGCGAGAGCTGCTTTCAAGCGCATTTGATTGCCAATGCTTTTTAACCTCCACAACTCTCGACGGCCTTGAACAGGTGCCGAACATGACGGTGTTTGAATGCAGCGGCGGCAAACTCAAAAAAATTCTGTCAGCAGAAAATTGATTCTGTGTTGATTTAACATTGTATAAATAAACGCCGTTTTGTGGTTGTTTTAAATCATACGGTCGGCGTTCTCCCCAAAACAGCCCGACATAAAAATCCCGGCGGACAGGGCTCCGCCGGCGGCGGCTTTTCAAAAATGCCGCGGGTTTTACTCTGAAAGGAAATAATTTTAAAAATGGAAACGACTTATAACGCTTCGCAAATACAGGTGCTTGAAGGATTGGAGGCCGTTCGCCGCCGCCCGGGCATGTATATCGGTTCAACCGATTCAAGAGGCCTGCACCACCTTGTTTATGAAATCGTCGATAACTCCATCGATGAAGCAATGGCGGGATTCTGCACTCATATTTATGTTACCATTCATGCGGACAACTCCATTACCGTTGTTGACAACGGCAGGGGCATTCCCGTCGATATTCACCCCAAAACCGGCAAATCCGCGCTTGAAGTCGCACTTACCATGCTTCATGCGGGCGGCAAATTCGGCGGCAGCGGTTATAAGGTCTCCGGCGGCCTTCACGGTGTCGGTCTTTCCGTTGTTAACGCATTGAGCACGGAGCTTACCGCCGAGGTGCGTCGGGACGGGCATATTTACCGACAGATCTGCCGCCGCGGCATAAAGGTCACGGAGGTTGAAATCGTGGGCAACTGCGGAGCGGACGAGCACGGCACAACGATTCATTTTGTTCCCGACGAAGAAATTTTTGACGAAGTGAACTATGAATACGATATCCTTGTTCGACGGCTGCGCGAGCTTGCGTTCCTAAACGGCGGCGTGCGCATCATCGTGACGGATGAACGCTGCGACCCGCCCGTGCAGGACAGCTTCCATTACGAAGGCGGGGTTGTTGAATACGTTCGCTATATCAACAAAAACAAAGAAGTTCTGCACCCCGACCCGATTTATTTTTCCGCTGTAAAGAACGATAATCCGCTTGAAACGGCAAGCGTTGAAGTTGCGCTGCAATACAACGACGGCTACAGCGAAAATGTTTTTACCTATGCCAACAACATAAACACCATTGAGGGCGGCAGCCACCTTGCGGGTTTCCGTGCGGCAATGACAAGGGTCATCAACGACTACGCCCGAAAGTTTAAAATCCTTAAAGACAGCGACCAGAACCTGACCGGAGACGACATCCGCGAAGGTTTGAGCGCTATCATCAGCGTTAAGCTGACAGAGCCGCAGTTTGAAGGGCAGACAAAAACAAAACTCGGCAATGCCTACATAAGAACCCTTGTTGACAACGCCGTGACGGCCGGCATGACGACCTATCTTGAAGAGAACCCGGCGCAGGCAAAGCTTATTCTCGACAAATGCCTCAGTGCAAGCCGCGCAAGGGAAGCGGCGCGCAAGGCACGCGAGCTGACCAGACGCAAGTCCGTTTTGGATTCCGCCGCACTGCCCGGCAAACTTGCGGACTGCTCCGAAAAAGATCCTTCAAAATGCGAACTGTTCATCGTTGAGGGCGACTCCGCAGGCGGTTCCGCCAAGGAAGGACGCGACAGGCATTTTCAGGCCATCCTTCCGCTGCGCGGAAAGATTCTGAACGTTGAAAAAACCCGTTTGGACAAAATTCTCGGCAATGCGGAAATCAAATGCATGATAACCGCATTCGGTGCGGGCATGGATGCGGATTTTGACGAAACCAAGCTCCGCTATCACAAAATCATCTGCATGACCGATGCCGATGTTGACGGAAGCCATATTCGCACGCTGCTGCTGACGTTCTTCTATCGGCACATGCGGCCGATGATAGAGCGCGGCTATGTTTACATTGCCCAGCCTCCTCTCTATCTCATCAAAAAGGGCAATACGGAACGCTATGTCTATTCGGACGAAGAGCTGAACAGAACTCTTGACGAAATCGGCAGGGATAAAATCTACATTCAACGCTACAAAGGTTTGGGCGAAATGAACCCCGAACAACTTTGGGACACGACAATGGATCCCGCGAACCGCATTATGCTTCGCGTCACAATGGACGATGCAATGCTTGCGGACGAAACTTTCACCCTTTTGATGGGCGACAGGGTTGAACCGCGCCGCGAATTTATTGAGCGGAACAGCAAGCTCGTTGCCGATCTTGACGTTTGATTCGGAAACGTTTCAATTTTCAAACGGCAGATTAAGAGCTTTGAGCTCTGCAATCCGAAATTATTAACACGATTCAATGACTTGACGACCGACGAAAGGTGCGATGCACCGACTGCGGCAGGCTCCGCACCTTTCATGCAGGAGATATGATGGACGAAAACAAAAAAAGACCCAATCTTGAAATGCTCGGAACAAACGAGTTGCCGACCGATGTTGAAGGCGGCAGAATATTGCCCATAAACCTTGTGGGTGAAATGAAGCGCAGCTTTATATCATACGCAATGGCTGTTATCATCAGCCGTGCGCTTCCCGATGTGCGCGACGGACTGAAACCCGTTCACAGGCGCATTCTTTACGCAATGGACGAGCTGAGTATGCAGCCCGACAAGCCCTTCAGAAAGAGTGCGCGCCTTGTCGGCGACGTTCTCGGCAAATACCATCCGCACGGCGATACGGCGGTTTACGATGCAATGGTGCGCCTTGCCCAGCCCTTCTCGACCCGCTATCCCCTTGTTGAAGGTCACGGCAATTTCGGCAGCGTTGACGGCGACCCCGCCGCTGCAATGCGTTATACCGAAGCGCGCATGAGCAGACTTACTCTCGAAATGCTCCGCGATCTTGACAAGAACACGGTTGATTTTTACCCGAATTTTGATGAAACGCTGATGCAGCCCGCGGTATTGCCCGCAAGATACCCCAACCTTCTTGTGAACGGCTCAAACGGCATTGCTGTCGGCATGGCAACAAACATTCCGCCGCATAATCTCGGCGAGGCTGTCGATGCCTGTGCCGCAATGATTGACAATCCCGATATCACGATCGACGAGCTGATGAACTATATCCCCGGCCCGGACTTTCCGACCGGCGGCGTCATCATGGGCGATGTCGGCATTCGCCATGCATATTTTACAGGCAGGGGAAAGATCCTTGTTCGCGCAAAGAGCGAGATCGAGCAATACAAGGCCGATCGTTCACGAATCATCGTCACGGAAATTCCGTATCAGGTCAACAAAGCAAAGCTTGTTGAAAAAATTGCAGAGCTTGTTCACGAGAAGCGCGTGGACGGCATTTCCGACCTTCGCGACGAAAGCTCCCGCGCGGGAATGCGCATTGTTATCGAGCTTAAAAAGGATGTCAATGCAAACGTTGTGCTGAACAATCTGTATAAGCACACTCAGCTTCAGGATACTTTCGGCGTTATCATGATCGCGCTTGTGAACGGCGAACCCAAGGTGCTCAACCTTCGCGAAATGCTTTATCACTACATTGCGCATCAAAAGGATGTTGTCACCCGCCGCACACAGTTTGACCTTGACAAAGCACGCGAAAGGCTGCACATCTTGGAAGGCCTTATGATCGCACTCGACAATATTGACGAAGTCATTGCCATCATCAAAGCCAGTGCAAACGGCGCAGAAGCAAAGGAAAGGCTGATTGCGCGTTTCGGTTTCAGTGAACGGCAGGCGCAGGCGATACTTGACATGCGGCTGCAAAGGTTGACGGGGCTTGAGCGCGAAAAGCTGGAAGCCGAGTACGGCGAGCTTAAGCGCACGGTTGAATACCTTGCTTCCCTGCTTGCGGACGAAGGCAAACTTATGGGCGTTGTTAAAGATGAAATGCTCGAGATTCGGCGCCGCTTTGCCGATCCGCGCCGCACCGAAATCACAAAGATCGTTGAAGACATCGATATGGATGACATCATCCAGGAAGAAGACATGGTTGTTACCTGCACCCATCACGGCTACATCAAGCGCATTGCGGAAGCAACCTACCGCACGCAGCGCAGAGGCGGCGTCGGCATCAGTGCGGGAGCAACCCGTGAAGAGGATTTCCTTGAGGATATTTTCGTCACAAGCACGCATTCCTATATCATGTTCTTCACAAACAAGGGCCGCGCTTTCCGCATAAAATGCTATTCCATTCCGGAAGCAAGCCGCACCGCAAAGGGCACGCCCATAGTCAACCTGCTGCAATTGCAGACGGGCGAGTTCGTTACCGCCGCATTCCCCATCGGCAGGCAGACCGAGGGCGGCTATCTCGTTCTTTGCACACGGCAGGGTGTTATCAAAAAAACCCCGCTCTCCGATTTTTCAAACATTCGCAAGGGCGGCTTGATTGCTCAAAACCTCCGCGAGGGTGACGAGCTTATCAGCGTTGCGCTCTCCGCAGGCGATGATGAGTTCATTATCGGCACACGGGACGGAATGAGCATCCGCTTCAGCGAGCAGGATGTTCGCTCAATGGGCAGAAATGCCTCCGGCGTTCGCGCCATCAAACTCTCCGAGGGCGACTGCGTTGTTGATATGTCCATGGTCAAACCCGGCAGCTGCGTCATTGCCATCACCGAAAACGGCATGGGCAAGCGCACCGAAGAGGACGCCTACCGCGTTCAGGGCCGCGCCGGCAAGGGCATTATTGCAATGAATATCACCGAAAAAACCGGCAAGCTTGTTTGCCTCAAAGTTTCCGAAGGCAATGAGGATCTGATGCTTATCCGTGATGACGGCGTTGTCATTCGCGTTCCCGTTGACACGATTTCCGTCATTTCCCGCAACACGCAGGGCGTTCGACTGATGAAAATCGACGAGGGACACAGGGTTGCAAGCGTTGCGCTTGCGCCGCATAACGATGACGAACCGCAGAAGGGCGGGGAAGAGTCCGACGGCGAAATTTCAAATGCCAATGCAGACTCCGGCAAAACAGCACCCTCCGATACGGCGGAAAATTCCGATACACCGGAAGACCTCCGATAACCGCAGCCGCCGAACCTGCCGCGCGGGCTGGAGTTCTCCGCTCGGCCGCAGTGTTTCGGCAAGCAACCGATTACTTCAAAAACAAACACGGGAAGCCTTCCGTAACGGACAGTGCTTCCCGTGTTTTCTGTTGATTTCGACGTTGCCTTCCGCACTCGGTGTCAACCGTTGGGTAATTGGAGACAATATCACCGAATCCCCGAGTGGATTAGCGCTCAGGGTATAGATGCCCAAGCTATCATCAACTGCATACGTTATATCACGCAGTAAAAAAATCGGCAGTGCATACCAGCTAACGTAAACACTGCCGAGAAGAGCAACCCAGGGGCGATCAACCAGCCTGTATCGCCCCTTGATTATATCAGGGCAGGAGACAAAAGTCAAGGTGCAAAAGGATGGTCGACTGCACAGCAGCGGCATAGATTGCCCGTATGCACGATGTGATGCTGTAGGCTATGGTTTCAGCTATAGCATCCTTTTTATCCCTTATCAACCGTTTAGCGCACGTTCGGTAATAAAGTATGTGTGAAAAATACTTGGAATATGAAACAAAATTAATTCATTTGCAACTGATGAGGATCACCCCCGCAGGTGCGGGGAAAACTAAGAAAGAACCTCGCACTCAATGCTACCGTTCGGATCACCCCCGCAGGTGCGGGGAAAACAGGTTTTTTATTACCGCCGCCGGAAGCAGGTCGGGATCACCCCCGCAGGTGCGGGGAAAACCCGCGCAGGCAGGCTGACCGGGTGGAGCTTCCGGTATCACCCCCGCAGGTGCGGGGAAAACCATCACCCGCCTGTCAGACATCATCGGTGCGGAGGATCACCCCCGCAGGTGCGGGGAAAACACCGCAATTGCCGCCAGTATGCCTATCAGCATAGGATCACCCCCGCAGGTGCGGGGAAAACGCCCCATGAATTTCTTGTTATTATTGCAAATGAGGATCACCCCCGCAGGTGCGGGGAAAACTTTGGTGGAGCATCCGCGACTAAAAACGAACCGGAATCACCCCCGCAGGTGCGGGGAAAACCGGCATCAGTTTCGGCATCCGCGCCGGCGGAAGGGATCACCCCCGCAGGTGCGGGGAAAACATGCGGAGATTGGAGTATGATATAATGAACGAAGGATCACCCCCGCAGATGCGGGGAAAACTGTCGGCGGCGTTTACAACTGAAAATGGGCTTTAGGATCACCCCCGCGGATGCGGGGAAAACTTTTTGAACCGCCGCATCTTGCTTATCACTATAGGATCACCCCCGCGGATGCGGGGAAAACCGACCGTGTCGGAGCCTGCCGGGAAAACGATTGGGATCACCCCCGCGGATGCGGGGAAAACGCCTTTATGGCTGTATGTTTCGGGTTTGTTCTGGGATCACCCCCGCGGATGCGGGGAAAACGAAAATCTCTTTTTGCAAATTCCCACGGTAGCAGGATCACCCCCGCGGATGCGGGGAAAACGCATCGATGCGGGTCAGCTCATCGCGGTGACCAGGATCACCCCCGCGGATGCGGGGAAAACCGGCGTGCGCTCCGTCTCGTTTTTGGGCGGCAAGGATCACCCCCGCGGATGCGGGAAAAACAGTCGCATGGGCAAGAAAGATTCGCGCGGGTTAGGATCACCCCCGCGGATGCGGGGAAAACAGGGATTCCCTTTTGCCAATTGCGTTCGTCGTAGGATCACCCCCGCGGATGCGGGGAAAACACTATCTGCGGGTACCGGCGGCTTCCTGCGCCGGGATCACCCCCGCGGATGCGGGGAAAACAGCCCGCAGCGGCGGCTGAATGCTCCGCAAGGAGGATCACCCCCGCGGATGCGGGGAAAACTTTTTATATGCAAAGGCTGCAACCTCAAGCGAAGGATCACCCCCGCGGATGCGGGGAAAACAACCCAGCGTATTGGTATAAATCCATGCGCGGAGGATCACCCCCGCGGATGCGGGGAAAACGAGGATGACAGCCTAAGGCAGGCTTATACATCGGGATCACCCCCGCGGATGCGGGGAAAACCAAAGCTACGCTGAACGAGCGTTTTGTCAACCAGGATCACCCCCGCGGATGCGGGGAAAACGCATAAGCACACCTGATGTTGTGCCGTTTAACGGGATCACCCCCGCGGATGCGGGGAAAACTCGATTCTTCTCAAACTTCACGTCGCCGGTGAAGGATCACCCCCGCGGATGCGGGGAAAACAGCCATAACCACGGAGAGCAACACAAAGGCATGGGATCACCCCCGCGGATGCGGGGAAAACATTCCATCGCGCGGCTTTGACAAGGCTTAACTGGGATCACCCCCGCGGATGCGGGGAAAACCGTCGGACTGCTGGAAGACCTTGCCGGAGCTGAGGATCACCCCCGCGGATGCGGGGAAAACCTTTCGTCAAATCTATTCTTACCGAATCGGTCAGGATCACCCCCGCGGATGCGGGGAAAACTGTGCAGGTTGTGCGGTGCAAAGACTGCCCGTAGGATCACCCCCGCGGATGCGGGGAAAACTTAGATCAGCTTCGGCGAAGGATACAAAATTAAGGATCACCCCCGCGGATGCGGGGAAAACGCGACACCATGGCTAAGGCGACAGAGAAAAATAGGATCACCCCCGCGGATGCGGGGAAAACCATGCCCACGCTCACGAAAAGCCTTACATACGGGGATCACCCCCGCGGATGCGGGGAAAACGCCAACCATATGTGCATTGTTTGTCTTCCAGCCGGGATCACCCCCGCGGATGCGGGGAAAACAGCGAGGTGAAGCGGATGAACGTGTTTAACCTGGGATCACCCCCGCGGATGCGGGGAAAACTGCATACCCACCCCTTTATACGGCGAACATCTGGGATCACCCCCGCGGATGCGGGGAAAACCTGCGCGACTGGGTTGCGCGGAATGCCGCTGCGGGATCACCCCCGCGGATGCGGGGAAAACGCAAAACAGCGCGAGCGCATTCAGGGCGATTTGGGATCACCCCCGCGGATGCGGGGAAAACCCCTGTTTTGCGTAATGATTTACAAAACGCTCGGGATCACCCCCGCGGATGCGGGGAAAACGTGCAAAAAGTGTTCCCAATTTTCCCAATATCGGGATCACCCCCGCGGATGCGGGGAAAACGCCGACGACTTTGCCGCTTGTGCCGATCAAAAAGGATCACCCCCGCGGATGCGGGGAAAACGCTTTGAGCGATACAGTGGCAGTCAAGCCGAAAGGATCACCCCCGCGGATGCGGGGAAAACGTGTTTGACGGTGACGCGAGCTATCGGCATTTGGGATCACCCCCGCGGATGCGGGGAAAACTACCAGTGCGCCGCATGTATCCTTTTGCCGTAAGGGATCACCCCCGCGGATGCGGGGAAAACCCCATCCGAGACCGCCCGCAAGAGCGGCCTCGAGGATCACCCCCGCGGATGCGGGGAAAACGTGTTTATCCCCGTGCTGCTAAAGTTGCCACATGGATCACCCCCGCGGATGCGGGGAAAACTCACAATTATCTGTTCGGACGTTAATTCGTCCGGGATCACCCCCGCGGATGCGGGGAAAACGCTCAAAGAACAGGTATCGTGGACGATGCTCCAGGATCACCCCCGCGGATGCGGGGAAAACGCTTTTCCCTTCCTTCCTTTCAGTCTGTAAGCAGGATCACCCCCGCGGATGCGGGGAAAACACTGTCATGTGTTCCGACGGAAAGTTTGACATGGGATCACCCCCGCGGATGCGGGGAAAACGTCAATAGGTTTTTAACCGATTTTTAAAATATAGGATCACCCCCGCGGATGCGGGGAAAACCAGACCACCGACCGTGGCAAGGGACAGTTCGCGGGATCACCCCCGCGGATGCGGGGAAAACAATGTGGATAAAACCCGCATCGCCGTTCGTGCGGGATCACCCCCGCGGATGCGGGGAAAACTTTACGCCCGCAGCTGTTGACCAGTACGGCAATGGGATCACCCCCGCGGATGCGGGGAAAACACAGCGACGGTTTGCCGCTAACATGGCGTGACGGGATCACCCCCGCGGATGCGGGGAAAACCGCGTTCCATTTCCGGAAATCGACATACAGATAGGATCACCCCCGCGGATGCGGGGAAAACCATAATACTCCGCGTCGGTTTTCTGAATGTTTGGGATCACCCCCGCGGATGCGGGGAAAACGCGGGTATGTATACCACGAGGACGGCACTGGGAGGATCACCCCCGCGGATGCGGGGAAAACCTCATAGGCAGCAGTTTTTTTCTTTTCTCCTTAGGATCACCCCCGCGGATGCGGGGAAAACTAACCCAAATCCGCGTGGACGGAGTGTCGGAGAGGATCACCCCCGCGGATGCGGGGAAAACAGCCCCGAGGTGAAGGCTGAGGTTCGCAAGATTGGATCACCCCCGCGGATGCGGGGAAAACGTCGCGGGAGCCGAACCCCAGCGTTTGACAGCGGGATCACCCCCGCGGATGCGGGGAAAACACTAAAAAGATCCTTTAGGAATCAGCCTTTTTGTTCCAGAGCAGTTCAAATTTCATTTAACTTCTCAAACAGCCTGAATGTAAGTTTGCAATCCGGAAGCGCACGGTGACGTTCTCCGACATCAATTCCAAAGTATTCGCAAAGATGCCCAAGCGAATACTGTTTAACTCCGTTCACGCGCCTGCGCGCCAAGGCAAGAGTATCTGTGCAGGAACTGCGAAACAACTTCACGCCGCAGCGTTTTGCCTCCGCAATCAGAAACCCGCAGTCAAAATCCGCATTATGGCAAACAATCGGGCGGTTCGCAACGAATGCAACAAGCCCGTTGATTGCCTCGCTCAGAGGAATGCCTTCAACTGCAAGCATTTCATCCGTAATTCCCGTAAGGCGGACAACATCCGCACTCAGCGGTGAATCCCGCCTGACGAGTGTTTGAAATTCTTCTGCCTCTTCTCCGTTTCTTATCAGCAGTGCACCGATTTCAATAATGCCGTCCCTCTCGGGCGAAAGCCCCGTTGTTTCAACGTCAATAACAACATAGTCCTCCCGCCTGCGCGCTTTTTCAGCACGACGCGCGAGCAGCATTTTTCCTGCTCTGCTTTGCGGAGCCCCTGTCGAATTGTCTTCTGCCTTATGCGGCTTCGGAAGCGGGCGGCGCATAAGCAGTATTCCGTCAAGATCAACGGGCTCCCAGTGAGCATTATGAACTTCGAATTTCATCTGCTGTTCGCAGCGCGCACTGTAAACCATGGTTGCGCGCCCGCTTTTCAGGTTTTCGCATACCCGCGCCCAAAGCTCCGTGCGAACGCGCGCATTAATATTGCCGGCATACACTCCGGGGCTGATTTCACATAACCACTTGGACAGATCCCCCCGAACTTTCGGCGGGCAGTCGCTCAAAGTAATCACTGTCAACGTCAATCCTCCCGATAGGATTTACCGTATTCTGCACTGCCGCTGCGGTCATCCCAAAGATAGAGCGGCTTGCAGCCTTCTTCGCCGAAATCGGATTCATCGGAAAGAAGGTATTTGATATCCTTCACCATTCGCTCCAAAATATGGCTTTCTGCAAGCGCATTACGCACACTGCGCCTTGTTTGGGACGGGATATCCTCCGGAGACTCTGCCGCAAGCCGAAATGCGATCGGAATCGTGATTTCCGCCTTGTACAAATCAGCAATATCATAAACGAATGAAAGCGAATGGCCGATATGCACAAAGCCGAGGCCGGGGGAACAGCCGAGTGCGCAAATCACGGCGTGAGCAAGGCCGTACAGACAGGCATTCCCTGCGGACAATGCCTGATTTACCGGGTCTCCGGATGAAAAATCCTCCGGATCATAGTCACGTCCATGCCACGGAACGCCTGTTTCCTTTGACCAATGCCGATAGACGGAACGCATACGGCTTCCCTCGCGCCCGCGCAGCTGCTGCAAAGTCAGGTGAGCCACATCCTCTCCGGAGAACCGCAGACTGTACATCTTTCGAACAACGTTGAGATGCCCCCGCTGGTTCGTCACAAGAGCAGCCTGTTTCACAAGCAGACGTGAACTTCCCGTCAAAGCACAGCCCCCGGTGTAGTACCGAACGCCGTGCTCCCCGACCCAGATTACACTCACACCGGCATCACCGATAAGCTCCATTGCACGGTGAGTCACATCCGTTCCCGGGCCGAGCATGAGCACCGAAATTGCAGCGGCAGGAACATGAATGATCCCTTTTTCATCCGTAACGGTTATCGCGCTGTCCGCACGGCTCAATTTACAGTGCTCAAAGTAAAGAAAGGTCATTCTGTCGCCAATCTGCGGCAGAGACTGAACGGAAGGGCGGATCATCCCCGGGATTTCAGCCATTGACGCCTTCCCCGATGCCCACAACTGTCATAAGTCCGTTTCCGTAAGCCTTGCCCCTGCCGAGGCCCTGAGTCAAAGTTTCCCGAAAGCGTGCTGCCTCCGTAACTGTCAAAACGCCTTCAAAAGTTACGGAAAGCAGTCTTACTTCCTTGCTCTTTCCGCGTTTTTTGAAAGAATACCTGTTTGAATGAACAACACGGAATTCATCGGGCGCGAGTTCAAATCCGTAACTTTGCGCATGAGAAGCAAGCCACTCCTCCTGCTGTCCGACCGAAATAAGGGCTGTTACCTTTCCGCGAGCCTGCGGATCGTCTTCGCGCTTGATGCTCTTTGTGGGATTGGCTGTCAGGCGAAACCTCCAGCGGCTGCCTTCCGCAATTCGTGCAAGCAGGGGATCGTATGATTTTGTTTCAACGTTAATTCCGCCGTAACCCAGCTGCTCCGCCGCACGGGACAGCTTTGGCCTGTCCTGCGTCAAAACGAGCAGATACATCTCCCCGCCGAGCGTGTCTATGCGCCAAAGGCTGCGCGCACGATTTTTTTCATCCGCGGCATCGGAAGCTTCGGACGGTTCTCCGTTCAAAACTTCAATCGCACCGTGAATCTGCTGCGGATTGACAAGTGCTTTCATTGTTTCGCGTTTCTGTGTGTTAAGCTTGATTCTCGAAAGATACATCTGCGTCCTCCAATTCTGCAAACGCGTCATGCTCCGCTGCGTCCGTATCCTTCTCCGCCTTGTTAACGGATTCATACGCCGCAACAGTGCGATAGGTATGTTTACGGCAGCGCGGGTCAAACGAGACCGCAAGGTCACGCCGCGCTTCACGTCCGATCACTCTCGGTTCGTCCGCATCCGAATTCTGCTCATCATCTTCCGAATAATCCGCATATATGTGCGCTGTCATATTGTACTTCATCCGTGAAGAATCGTCAAGCGTCGGATACGTCCGCAGCACCTTAATCAGCCCGTCCTCCTTAATGTCGCCAAGAACGATCGGCAGCGTCGGAGGGCAGGAACGCCTGCCCAAAAACAGCGGAAACACCGGATGCGACAACGCGAATTCAATGCGCTCCAAAAGTTCCCGTTCTCCCTCCAATCCGACAAGGAAGACGGCATCCGAAAGATAATAACGTTCGGTAAGATATGAAGTCTTTTCTGCATGCGCCATATGGAAATCCCGAAGGAGCTTTCCCGCGCGGTCAATGCGGACGCCGATTCGCAGCGCATTCAGCTCGCGGAGCTTTTCCGGCTCGTTTCGCCGAATGCCGAGTGCCGCTGCAAGCAAGCCCACAATGCCGCTTTTTGACGGTTCCCTTCCCGTTTTTCGGATCTCAAATTTTGAATTTTCGGTTCCCCACGCCTGCAGCGGAGCGGAAAGCCGAAGAAGCAAAACAGCCATTACATGCCCTCGCTCTCGCCGAGATATTCCTTAACGCACTCCGCAACCGACTCAAGCAGTCTGTCGAGGCTCATGCATTCCGCAAGCTCTCCGACGGCTTCACCGACTGCAAATGCACGATCGGGCGCGGAGGCGTACTTGCCGTAAACCTTCTTTGCGTATTTAACAAACTCTTTTTCGGACTCTTCCGAATAACCGCCGTTCTTTGCCGAAACGGGCTTTTCGAACGCACCGCAAAGGTTAACGGGCTGATCGCGCCGAATTGTGACATACACCATGCTCGGAAGGGTGCGGTTTGCAAAGGTGTTCTGTTTGCCCGTGGGCATTGATCGAACAAACGCTTCAACAAATTTTGCCGCTGTCTCCGCCGTGACCTGTTTCCCGAGGGCATTCGAAAGCTCAACAAGGTTGACCGTTGCGTAGCGATAGAGCGTTGAGGAGTTGAACTCCACCGTTCCGAGGTGGCCCGCGCCGGTACTATCCTCCGGGGCAAGATCGTCAACGGCGGTGAAATAATCGTATTCGTTCTGCACGGTGTGGGTTGAAATGCTGTGCGCAACCTGCGCGGAGGCGTCGCAATTCAAAGTTGCTTCGGAAGCAACCATTCGCCCGAAAAGCGCAATATCAACGGAGGGGTTGTTCCTGAGGGCTTTTTTGCAGGCATCCTTATCAGCCGTGCCTTCGGAAACTGCGATCTCGGCAAGTGCTTTTGCCTGTGCCGCACTCATGAAAAAGAGTGCTTCCGCCTTTTTATCCTTTGTTTCACCTTTCTTATCGTCTTTAAATTTCACGCCGGCGCTTGTAAGCACTTTTTCCGCAAGTTCCGCCGCTTTCGCATCGGGGTTCAGTTTCAGAATCTCCTCTGCAACCATGCTTATAACGTTCTTTGTTCTCGCCCCGAGCATATCCGGTTCAATGAGTTCTTCGCGGAACATTTCGCGCATTGCATGTTTCCACGCCTGTGAGGAAACGCGCGCACGGGTCGTGCCGCCGTAGATCGCCGTTTTGGGGCTGCCGGTGTCGTCGCGGTTGACGCAGCTCGGCGGAACGGTTTGGAGTACGTGTACATCAAGATAGCATCTGTTTTTCATAGTTTTGGTTCCTTTCCACATTAGTTTTCATCATTTTTTATTTGGCGGCAGAAATCCTGTCCCCATTTGAGCCTTACTTTTGTTCTTCCTTCCGCATAGCTGTAATTATACAGGTCAACGGCAAGATCCGCATAGTCAAGTTTTATACCGTTGCCGCTGAGAAGATTTATCACGCCGCGCAGGTGGTGGTTGAGTTCGGGCAGATCCGATGCCGTTGCGATCTTGTTGAATCTGGCGCGTATGCGCTTCAGCTTATCCTCGTCCTCGCCTTTGCCCTCGTCCTTCTTCGCAAGCTTTCGCACCGAAGCCCCGAACTTCATTCCATCCTCATTCATCCATTCGGATCTGAAATCATGCCCCTGCTGATGCAGTGCAAACATGGTCAATGCGGTGTAAACCGCCCATTCCCCCGGCGAAGCGTTACCGTCATTCCGGTAAAACTCCTCCGGAAGATCGGTCAGGAATGCTCCCCAAATTGCGGGAAGCTCCCCGGGGGCGTGTCCGATTCCGTGCCGCAGTTCGGCAAGCTCCGCTCGGCACTGATTCTCGGGCAGCGTTCTGAGCCGCTCGAGTTTTCGCTTCATAAAAGCGGTGATCCTTATTTCTTTTTCAGTCATTGTTCTCCTCCTTCGGATAAATTTCATTCAATTTGACCTTAAAGTAACGATAGGCGTCGGGAGCGGAATAATACCTTTCTTTATCATTCTTATCCTTTACCGCACGGCCGACAATTGCCGCCGTGCCCGCCGATTCAACAAGCTCTTGACCGATGCGCAATGCGATTCGTTTTGCGGTTTCGCGCCATTCTTCAATTGCCCGGTACTTTTGTTCGGAATCTGTTCCCCAGTTTGGATCGATCCCCTCCAGCCAGTTTCGGAAGGGTAAGTCGATCTCGTAATAGTACTGTTCACGGGCGCGTTCGACAACGGCGCGTTTCAGAACCGTATCCTCCGACGAGCCTGCCGCAAGCTCTATATCCTTTGCAAGGAATCGCAGTGCAGCGGCCGATTCGTCACATTTTTTTATCTCATCCGTAATCTTTGCCCGCCAATGTTCTCCGATTTCGGTGAGAAGATCCGTGTGAAAAGTTAACGAATCAGAGAAAACATCATTTACAAAGAAATCTTTGTCTCCGTATTGCACTGATGCTATGCTAAAGCTTATCAGCTTTCGACTTTCCGGAAGCATCTGTTTAATATATTTCGTCCAAAGTACAACGCCGGGAATATGACTGCCTTCTGCCGTTTCAAATGCGTACGAAAACTCCCTCCACATCTGAACGGACGAATCGTGTCTGCGAGGTTGAAATTTCTCGCCTGCACGTTCATTTCCCTTGACCTTGCTCCAAACGGTCATCGGCTCAATAAACGCATCCACTTTTTCGAAGAAATCTCCGCCCAAAAGGTTATAACCGATAACTTTTTCGTTATCATCGCGGTTAAGCCACAGCCTACGAGACTGAAGAGTGTAGAGCTCCGAGAGGTTATCCGGCATTGGAATTTCAGCACGTTCCGCAGTATTCGGAACATCCGGCTCCCACGCCGGGCATTCCGGACCCCAAACCTCCGAAAAATTGCGCTTGTGATTCAGCAAAATAAGATTATACACAAGCGTTTCGAACAGGTTGTTCCCCCGAATTGTGATTAAACCGAGTTTTCCGAGCCACCCTGCGCCGGGGGACGGCAGATTTTTCCCTTTAGGCTTTGAAGAAGTATCATCATAATTGTTTACATAAAGCAGCCATCTTGCGGCTTCCGAATAGCTCAGTTCGCTTTTTTGAACGCCGGTGCAGCCGCAGAACAGCCTGATTTTGTTTCCGCTTTCCGAAACGGCGCCGTTCAGCTTTGATGCGGTGTATTCTGTTCCGATCTTTGCTGCTTCGGTCTGATAAAACGGCCTGTCGGGATGAAACAGCCAAAATCTGTCATGCACCGACGCAAGATACTCCTTGATCGGTTTTTCCGGCAGGCGGCCGGCGTTCCAAAGCTCTTTCCAACGATATTCGGCGTCATCCGAATCGTACAACGGCGCAGGTTCGCCCTGCGGCGAGTATCTTGAAAAGACCGTGTGCAAAACGGCGAGCATCAGCCGCAGAATCGAAACGTTCTGCGTGGGCAGTTCGCCCGCAAGCTCAACATACTCATGGGATTTGAGCAATGCATCCGTCAGTGAAAGCTCATCAACGGTGCAGTCGCTTTTTCGAACGAGTATCCATTTTTCGTCAAGCAGATTGAATTCAATGTCCTTCATCATTTCACTCCTTTACATAGGTTAATCCTGTTTTTATATCATAATGCAGCTGCACTCCGGCAAGGTCTGCATTCAGGTCTTCATCAAAAAGCAGAACGACCTCCTCTTTGAGCAGTGCCGAATCCTGCCATGCGGAAAAAACATTTTGTGTTTCGGCCTCAAGCTGCTCAATCGTATCATCTATTTTCCAGCGCCTCCCGAAGAAACCGGGGAGACGGAGTTTTTGCCGTGCGATAAGCAAAGCTTCCTCCCTTGACGGCGGCCTGTCGGCGGGAATGATCGTTTCGGGCTTGTCCGCAATTATGCGTATCAGTCCCTCTCTGTCGCGCATCAATGCGATAACGTCAACCGACGGGTCCCCGTCACGCACGGCTTTTTCGCCCGTCTGTTCGTTGTTCGGCTTAATATCATTATCAAGCCAGCCGTCCAGGCATTTACCTTTTTTATTTGACGGCTTCGAAATCAGGTAGTTTTCTGCGCTGCGCCTTTTTTTACCTGTTCTGAGCTTGTTCTCTTCTTGCGCCTTTTTCATGCCCTCGGTCAGTTCTCCGAGCATTTCGTTATTTGTTTCATCATAGGTCTGCTGAACAAGCAGGGGAATATCGCTCGGAATCGTCAATTTGTTCGGCAGCAATGCCCGCGTCCGCATCAACAGCCATTCACCGTAAATCGCCGCACTTCCCGAATCAAAACTGTCATCCGTTTCATCAAGAACAAAGCAGCATGCCGTTTCCAGTCCCTGCGGACGAACCCTGTTATGTCGGTGCAGCCTGCCTGTGCGCTGCAAAAGCAAATCCATCGGGCAAAGTTCCGTTATCATAAGATCAAAATCAAGGTCAAGCGATTGTTCAAGCACCTGCGTTCCGACAATTATCAGTCCGCGTCTGCTTTCCGGGGTGGAGTGTTTGCCCACACGCTTAAGTATCTGCTCCTCGCGCTTCGCACGATCCGTCATTATGAACTGCGCATGCATGATAATAACTTCGGCTTTCGGGAAAGCGGACTGCAATTCAGCCGCAATTTCCTGTGCTTTTCTGACGGTATTTACGATCACGCCCACACACCCGCCGCGTTCAACCGCATATCCTGCCGTTGCGGCAACCTCATCGCGGATAATCCTTCGAACGGATACTTCCTTATTTTCGCCGTCAAACGCGAGTGCCTTCTGCTTTACGGCATTGTTTTCGGTGTATGTCAGCAGGGGGTAAGCAAGGCTGTGTTTCCACGCTTCATCGGCAATTGTCTTGTCAACGTGAGCCTCGGTATGCTTTGCGCGATGTTTTTCCGAATCGGTGTAAGCCTCAATAAGCTCTGCGCGGCGTTTTTCCGGAAGTGTTGCCGAAAGAATAATCACGGGAACCTTGTAAATTCCGAGCCATTTTATTGCCATATCAAGGTATTGGCTCATATAGGCATCGTAAGCATGACATTCGTCAACAACAACGACCTTTCCGGAAAGACCGAAGTGTTTCAGCATCACATGCTTTTGCTTCAGTGCCGCCATCAGCAGCTGATCGACCGTTCCGATAACAAAATCCGAAAGCAGGGTTTGCTTTCTTCCCGAAAACCAGTCGTGCACAATGAGTCCGCTGTCCGACTCGATGTTCAAATTGCTGTGCCCGGTGAACAGCTCCCGATAGTCCTCATTCAGAGCGGCATTGCCGTGCGCAAGCTTTATCGCCAAAAGGGTTTGCTCATCCTCCGCCAACCCGCCTGCCCATTTTTCAAGCCGCGGAAAAATTCCGTTTGAAGTTGCCTGCGTCGGCATTCCGAAGAACATACCGCCTGCGCCGGCTCTTGCGGCAAGTATTTCCGAAAGTGCAAGTGCCGCTTCCGTCTTTCCCAATCCCATAGGGGCTTCGATTATGTAGATTCCCGAGGACTCTGCATCCGTTGCGGTTGAAATGATATCCGCCTGCGTCGGGTTCGGCAAAAATCCGAATCGTTCTTTAAATGCTTCGTCATCCAGTCCGAAGCGCGCTTTTGATTCCCACATATTCGGGAACCCGATCGTTGTCCATGCATTTTCGATTCTTTTCGGATAATCGCCGAATTCGCCTTTTTGGTCGGCCGATATAAGCGGAAAATATGTTGTGTTGCTTGCGATCCAGTCCGCCGTTACCAACATGCCGGAAATAACCACCTGCGCGGGAACCGCCATATCGGGCAGGTCGCTTAATTCGGAAAAGCCGGCACATTCAAGCGAAAAATCGATCCATTCCTTCCAAAGCGATTCAAATAACTTCCTGTACTTCCCCCTTTTTCCGTAGAAATTTTCGACAGCTGTGCACGCTCCGCTTATTTGGTCGCAAACATCTGCCAATGCAGACGGCCGCCCGTGATGCGCACCCGCGATTGAAGCAATTCCTCTCAAACAGTCGAATTTTAAAAGTATCGCCTCGCTTGCAAGCGCATGGGGCGTTTCGGAAATCCTTTCAAAACTGCCCGATTTCGGAAGATCAACGTATTCCGCAAAGGGGGAGAACTCAACCGCGTCACGTATACGTGACTGAAAAACGACGGTGACCTTTCCGATGTCATGCACAAGCGCACAAAACTTAAGTGTTGAAAAGAGTTTTTCCCTGCCGCCGCATTCAGCGCAAAGGTAATCCGAAATGCTTTCCGGCAATCTCTTTTGTGCGAGTTTTTCCATAATGCCCGCCGTGTCAAATGAATGCATCCAAAACGGCAGCCAGTCGTTTCCGTTCTCTCTGTCACTTTTTGCAACCGCCGCTGCAAGCTCTTTGGATAATCTGTTCAAATTTTTTACCTCTCAGTGCGTACAATTTCATTGCAGCATTCTGCAATTGCCCTTTAATCGGTTATATTATACCTTTATCCGCCCAAAAAAGCAACATATGACATTCAGCGTCATTCTTTCTGTTCACTACAAATATTGACTTCGCTTATTGTGTGCTTACATGCTCTTTTTATATTTCCGACAGTATTATTCCTTCATTGAGAAATATTCAATTCGATATGATAAAACGCTGCTGTACATTTTTATGTTCCGCTGCGATAATATATTAATTTTGTCTGTATTGCCGGCGTTCGAACCAAACCGGATCGCCCTTCGTTTTCACTTGAAATATTCTTAAATATGATGTACAATGCAATCGGGAGCCGTCATTGGGCAGTGCGATCTGCAAGTGATTTACAGATTTGCGTGCAGTGCCGGTTCCGATGCTGAGAGGAAACGGAGGAATAGCTTTGGAGCAAAAAGACATAAATGTCAATGTTTTTTCCGCCGCGCCGCAAACCTGTTCGGGAGAGAAGGTTTTTAATCCGAACATTTCTTCAGCTGCGCCGCAAGCATGTGCGGCAAAGCGCACACCGACCTATTCCGAACGATTGGACAAGCTGCGCATATTTGCCGATGAAGCGGCGGAGGAGCTTCCGCAGGTATTTTACCGTGAGCTGAACGGAGGAATCATACTTTCTCCGATTACAAAAGCGCACCCGCAATCCGATCCGAAAAAACCGCTGCTTGTGTTGGGTGAATATAGGAACTCGCCGCAGATGGGACGGAGCATTGTGTTGTACGGCGGTTCGATTTTGCGCAGTTACGGGAATTTGCCGGACGAAAAGCTGAAGGCCGAGGTTCGGCACATCTTGCGGCACGAATTCACGCATCACCTTGAGTCACTCAGCGGCACAAACGACCTTGAGATTGACGATGCAATCAAGCTGAACCGCTACAAGGCAAGCATTCATGCGGAATAAATTTGAAAATGCGGAACAGGACAGCAGGATGCGGATGAAGTTATTGCTAATCAGTTTTTAATTTATCCATTGTAAGGAGTCTCGTAAATGAAATCAAAAGTATTTTTTTCTTCCGAAATCACAGCTGAAAAGGTGGTTGAGCTTTTTCATGCGGCATCGAATGACCTGCCCGGCGGAATTCTTCCCGGCAAAGTTGCCGTAAAACTGCATTCGGGCGAACCCGGCAATCAAAACTTTTTGAAACCGGAGTTTTGGCGGCCTGTCGTCAATGATGTGCACGGAACCGTGGTTGAATGCAACACCGCCTACGACGGCGGACGCAACACAACCGAAAAACACCGTGAAACCATGGAAAAACACGGTTGGAGCAAGCATTTCACCGTTGACATTATGGATGCGGAAGGGCCGGATGCCGAGCTTTTGATTCCGAACGGCAAGCGCATCAAAAAGGTTCAAGTCGGCAAAAACATGCTTAACTATGACTCCATGCTTGTGCTTTCCCATTTCAAGGGGCATCCGATGGGCGGGTTCGGCGGCGCGCTGAAGCAGCTTTCCATTGGCTGCGCCTCCTCCTACGGCAAGGCATATATCCACGGTGCAGGCGAGCCGGAGAAGATTTGGACAGGCGACCACGACTCGTTTCTTGAATCCATGGCCGACGCGGCGGAAGCCGTCGTGCGTCATTTCAACGGCAATATGGTTTTTATCAACGTCATGAAGAATATGTCCGTTGACTGCGATTGCTGTTCCGTTGCGGAAGATCCCTGCATGGCAGATATCGGAATTCTTGCATCACTTGACCCGATAGCTGTCGACCGCGCATGTCTTGACCTTGTTTATGCCTCCGACGACCCCGGCAGGGATCATTTGCTTGAGCGCATTGAAAGCCGCAACGGCGCACACACGGTTGATGCCGCAGCGGAGTTGGGGTTCGGCAGCAAGGAATATGAGCTGATAAAACTGTAAGCATTCAGATTTTATTTCGTTCGAAACCCGAAACCTTGTGCCGTTTTTCGGCACCGGTTCGATTCTGAGCAAAAGTTATCCGCAATTTAATCATAAATTGAGGATAACTTTTTTGATTTTGATATTCGTTTTTAAGGAAACATCCGAATAATCTGTTTTTTGCGAAACGGACTTTAACTCGGAGCTTTTCGGAAATTTTGAACGGGCGTTGAACGCTTTCGCGCCGTAAAATCCCGTCACTCCGTTTCGCCGTGAAGTATTTTTTGCAGCTCCGCAATAAACGAATCCACGCGCTGCCTGTTCACGGAATAGATTATTTTTTTGCCGACGGCATGGGAATCCAGCAGCCCCGTGCCGTTAAGGCTTGTCAGATACTGTGAAACGGTACACGGGGCAAGGCCGACCCGCTTCGCAAGCTCGCGTCCGTAGGCAGGCTTTTTTGCGATTTCCGAAAAAATATTGAATTTCGTTTGATCGCCGAGATAGCTCATAATCCGCGACACCTCGGCTGCGGAGTTGAACTGCTGCCTGCTTATTTCAACAAAATGCCTGTATAAAACGCCGAGATCAACGCTGCAAAGCCCGCTTTCCGCGTCAACATCTATATAGTAGGACGAAAACGAAACCACACTCGGGTAAATTACAATATCCTTAACCCTTTCGTCCGAAAAATGCAGCAACTCGTCGAGAATCTTCTCCTCTCCGCCTTCATTCGAATATGAGTCCGCAAACACACTTATAAGCGGCAGCCACAACGCTCTGTTTTCCGAAAAGGTTCGTGCTGCCGACGTCAAAGCAGCCTCAAAAGCATCGATGTATTTATCGCGTGTTAAAGTTAAATCGATAAGGTCAAGCTTGGAACGGCGTGACAGTTTTGACCCGTTGATCATGCGCAGCACGCTCTCGACCGTGTTGTAACAACCGAGGTCTTCGGCGTCCCCGTTGTCAAGTTTATCCTCCTCCGCATCACCGCAAACCGCCGCCGCAATGCGCTGCCAAAGCACATTTTCGGGTCTGCCGCGAATGACGGCAAACGGGTCTTCACGGCAGAACACGCTTACCTCTTCAATCAACAGCTCCGCAATGCAGTCTCCGCGGCCGCGATTTGAAGCTCTGCGACCCTTTGTTGAAAGCGGACCGAAAAGCACGTCCGTCATTTCATCATCGACCGCCGCTTCCGCAAGCGCCTCGTAAACCGCAAACAAATGCACAAAATATTCATTATACTCCTTTTCATGCGTCGGATGCCGCTTAATCAGATTATCAAGATAATCCTTCAACGAAAATCCGAATTTTTGCGCACGAAAAAAATGAAACGCTTCGAGCAGCGGTATCGGCTCGCGATAAATCATTTGCTTTCCTCTCCTCCTCCAAATTCACAGTCCGAACTGTTTGATTAGAATAATAACATAAAAAGATTAAAATTGCTATTGACTTTTTTGCCTAAACGGAGTATATTTGTATTAGCAACCACTCATATGTTTTATTTTTTTCAAACATATGGCGTTTGCAAATTAACAAAGAGGATTATCGTTATGAACAGAAAGACCCGCCTTCCCGCCGCCCTTTTAGCAGCGGCCGTCGCCCTCATTGCAGCCGTTTTTCCTTTGCTCTCCGTAAAATACGGCAGCATTGCCGCAGAGCCTGCTTATTCGGCGACCGAACAGCTCCCCCGCCTTTACGAAAGCGCCGCGCGACGCACGGCAAACCGCACCGCGCCCAAACTTTCCGCCAAAAAGCCTTCCGCAAACTCCGAATTCTATAACGAACACGACCTTAACGCCGCGCTGAGCTTTCTTGAAACTGCCGATTCCAACGGCGTTAAAAACGGCACAAAGCTTTGGGCGGACTATGATGCGAACGATCCCGAAACATGGATTTCCGTCGGATGGACGGAGGACGGCAGGCTCTCCATATTTGATGCGGACTTTTCGTCCCATCTTGCCATTCAGAGCAACGTTGCCGATGAAGTCGGGCCGGTGGGGGAACTTGACCTTTCCGGCTGCGAAATGCTCGGGAGCGTGAGCCTCGTCAGCACCTGTGTCGAACGACTGGACGTTTCCGACTGTCCGAATCTGTTTCTGGTTTCCGCATTTTATGATGAGCTTAAGTCCATCGACCTTTCCGGATGCAGCAGCCTTTATTTTCTCTGGGTTTGCTACAACAAAGACCTCCGGCAGATCGACCTTTCGGGGCTTTCCGAGCTCGGCGCGCTTGCGCTGAGCGGCAACGGGCTTGAGAGTCTCGATTTCAGCTCCAATCCCCATATTACGGAGATTGACTGCTCCAACAACAGCCTCACCGCGCTGGACGTTTCCATGCTTTCGGAGCTGCAAAGCCTTCGCTGCGAAAATCAAGATTGGGAAATGCCGAACAGCAACCGCATCTCCGAAATTGACCTGAGCCACAATCCGATGCTTGCGGAATTCGCCTGCTATAATGCGGATGTTTCCGCCGTTGACCTTTCCGGATGCACCTCGCTGCAAATTCTGAATGCGGACAACTGCCCGCTCAATGAACTCGACATTTCGGACTGCTCCATGCTTTCCGTTCTTTCGATTTGCGGCACGAACGTTTCCGAAATCGACCTTACCTCTTCAGGCAGCATGACCACAATCGCCCTTGCCGGCTGCCCCATGAGCCAAGCCACCGTGGAGCAATGCGTTTATAACCATCCCGAGGTTACGGTGCTTGACCTTGGGCGCATGGGGCTGACCTCATTCGACGGTTCGCTGTTTAATCAGCTTGATGAGCTCTATCTCAACGACAACAGCTTCACGGAGCTTTCGATATCCGCACGCGATATCAACGTTGAAAATCTCGGCTCGATTAAAAAGCTTGAGCTCTCCTCCCGCGGGGAATTTGGCAGCATCGCCATGAGCGGCACAACTGCCGACACGCTCAGCCTCACGGCGGACGATTTATGCAGTTTCCGCGCCAACGGCTGCGGCTTCGACTCGCTTCCCAACGTTGTTGCGGAATCCGAAAATATGCTCGTTCTGCATATTGCAGACAACGCATTTTCCGGTTGTCTCGATCTGCGCGCATTCAGCGGACTTGTGGATTTCGACTGCTCCGGCAATGCCGTGACCGAACTTCTTTTAAACGACGATTGCGACATCAACCTCCTTGATTGTTCGAACACGCAGCTCACCGCTCTGCGCATTCCGTCAAGCTATGTTGACGGCAGCCTCTCAATTGAAACGGACGGCAGCGGGTTCATCGGCGCTGTTTTCAACGGGCAAATGACCCCCTATGTTGACGACTACGGTAATTTTCAGGAATCCCTTTCCGCCCAAGCCGTTCTGAGCGCCGTTCCCGCCGAGGGCTTTGCCTTTGACGGCTGGTACGGCTCCGGCGGTGAAAAGCTCTCCGAATCCGCCGAATTCACTTTCTCCACAGACTCCGAATGCAGCCTGACCGCAAGATTTTGCAAGGCGCCCGAAACTACGGTCGCGCCCACGGACACTCCCGCGAATCCAACGCCGACCCCCGCACCCGTTCCCGCAACCGGCACCGTTGGGCTTTCCGCTGTCGGAATCCTGTTGCTTGCCGGCGGTGCAGCAGCCGCCGCACGGGCAAAAAGGGATTGATAATCGACCGTCCCCGGTTGAATCAACGAACCTCCGAGTAATCCGACCTTTTGCGAAAAAAGGCTTGAATCTGTTGGCTTCTTCCGCAAAATAAGCCTTATGTCGGAGCTTCCTTAATTATCAAGTTAACATTTCAGGAAATCTTTGATTTAAAGTTTTTTCAGGGATTCTTCACACAAAGGGTTATCCGCATTTGCGCCCAAACCGCGGATGACCCTTTGTTGCGTTAGAAAATCTCTGCAAAACAAACGTTGATGCCGAGTTTCCTTAATGCAATAGAGGCGTCGGGGGAGTAATGCGTTACGAATCCGTTCAATATATTTTTCTTTCACGGTCGTCCCTGTTGACTCTGCCATAATGTGAAGGCTTATAATGACCGTGAGCTCAAAAAACGCGGAGGTGCCGCCACAATGTTGAAAATCGGAGAATTCTCAAAACTCACACAGGTAAGCGTCAGGATGCTCAGGCATTATGACGAAATCGGTCTGCTGAAGCCCGCCGAAATTGACCGTTTCACGGATTACCGCTACTACAAGGAGGAGCAGCTACCCGCGATGTGCAGGATAAAAGCCCTTAAGGACATGGGCTTTTCGCTTGCGGACATCATACGCATCATGCAGCTCGACGGCGACAATGCCGCGCTTGACGCCTTTTTTGAAACGCGCCGTGCGGAGCTTTGCGCCGCCCTTGCCGAAACGGAGTACAAGCTTAAGCTGATCGATATTGCAAAAAGCAAATTGAGAAAGGAAGAAAAAATGAAATATAATCCCACAATAAAGACTTTCCCCGCGCGCTATGCCGCAACGCTCCGCACGGTCATTCCCCGTTATGAGGACGAGGGCATGGTCTGGTCCGTGCTCTGCGAAGAAACCGCACCGCTGAACATTGTTCCCGCCGACCCGAGCCTCTGCGGCGTTACCTTCCTCGACGGCGAATATAAGGAGAAGGACGTTGAAGTTGAAGCATGGAAAACCGTTAAGGGCAGCTATGACGACACCGAACACGTTCGCTTCCGCACCCTGCCCGAAGTAACTGTTGTCAGCTGCACTTGCAAAGGCAGCTATGCGCAGATGAGCGCGGTCAACGCCGCCATTCTCGAATGGATCGCCGCCACCGGATGCCGCCCCAACGGCCCGATGTTTAATATCTACCACGTCAGCCCGCACGAAACTTCCAACCCCGAAGAGTTCATAACCGAGGTATGTTACCCAATTGAAAAACGATAAAGCCCCGCTGCCGCATCCCGTGCACGGAGTGCCCGCCGTGCAGGCTGAACAGCTCCGCCTGAGTTGAACGCAAAATCCATGAAAGTTATCCGCAGTTTGCAAAAAAATGCGGTAACTTTTTTGATTCGAATTCAGCGTATGCTGCTAAATATCGTCAATGCACAAATCAAATCCCGCCTGAAGCTTTTGCCTCGGGCGGGATTTATTGATTCAATCAACTGCTGCGGAATTGCTTTAAAATGCTCGGCGCGGCGTGCGTCGAATCAGTCGAGGGGCTTCATTGTGGGGAAGAGCAGAACGTCCCTGATGGTGGGGGAATCGGTCAGGAGCATGATAATCCTGTCGATGCCGAAACCGATGCCGCCGGTGGGGGGCATTCCGTATTCAAGTGCAGCGATGAAGTTTTCATCAATGGGCATTGCCTCATCGTCGCCTTTTGCTTTTTCCTGCGCCTGCTGTTCGAAACGCGCACGCTGGTCGATGGGGTCGTTCAGCTCGCTGAAAGCGTTGCAATACTCTGCACCGGCAATGAAAAGCTCAAAGCGTTCAACGATCCCGGGATTATCAGGTTTGCGCTTCGTAAGCGGAGAAACCTCAACGGGATAATCAATAATAAACGTGGGCTGGATAAGCTTGCTCTCAACAAATTCATCAAATGCCGCAAAAAGAACCTTGCCGATGGGCGCAGTTTTATCCTCAATTTCGAGGCCGAGGGACTTTGCTTTTTCAATTGCCTCCGCGCCGTCCCTGCAGGCATAGAAATCAACACCGGTGTGCTCAAGAACCGCGTCATTCATGGTTTGACGGCGGAAGGGGGGAGTGAGGTCAATTTCTTTGCCCTGATACGTAATTTTTGTAGTGCCGAGAATCGTTTTCGCGCAGTGGGAGAGCAGATTTTCGGCAAGTTCCATCATTCCGTGATAATCGGTGTAAGCCTGATAAAGCTCCATGCTTGTATATTCAGGATTATGCGTCGCATCCATGCCCTCGTTGCGGAACTGGTGACCTATCTCATAAACCTTTTCCAAACCGCCGACGATGCACATTTTGAGCGGAAGCTCGGTTGCAATGCGCATAAAAACGTCCAAATCAAGCGCGTTATAATGGCTTATAAACGGACGCGCATTCGCACCGCTTGCAACGGTGTTGATAATAGGGGTCTCAACTTCCAAAAATCCACGCTCATCCAGGTATCTGCGAATTTCGGAAATAATTCGGCTGCGCTTAATGAAAGTTGTGCGAACCTCAGGGTTCATGATAAGGTCAACATAGCGCATGCGATAGCGCAAATCAGTATCACGAAGACCATGGAATTTTTCCGGAAGAGGCCTTAATGATTTTGAAAGCAGAGTGACTGTTTCCGCATGAATGGAGATTTCGCCTGTTTTTGTTTTGAAAACAAATCCGGTAATGCCGAGCATATCGCCAATATCATATGCTTTAAAATCGGAATATGATTCTTCGCCGATATCATCGCGGCGAACATAGGCTTGAATATCGCCTTTCGCATCGCGAAGCCCTGCAAAACTTGCCTTACCCATAACACGTTTTGACATCATTCGGCCGGCAACAGAGACTTTTTTGCCCTCATATGCCTCGTAGTTTGCCTTTATGTCCGTGCTGAAATCGGTTTGGTCGAACTTCACAATGTCGAACGGGTTTTTTCCGGCAGCCTGAAGCGCCGCAAGCTTATCGCGGCGAATCTGAAGCAGCTCGTGAAGTTCTTCAGCGTTGATAGTGTTGTTTTCTTCTGTATTGATTATGTTATTTTCTTCCATTTATACTAATTCTCCATCATCGTAACGTGAGCCTGTCTGTTAAAATTTATCTCCTGATCGAGATGATTTTAACCTTCATAAGACCGCCGGGAGCCTCAACATTGGTGATTTCGTCAATCGATTTTCCCAAAAGCGCAGCGCCGACAGGGGAGTCGTTTGAAATGCTCTTGGGTTTTGCGTCAATATCCGCCTCAGCAGAACCGACAATCTTAAATTCATCTTCAAACCCCAAATCAACGAACTTAATGCGAACGATCGAACCCATTGTGACTGTTTTGCCGTCGTTATGAGTTTCATCAATGATCACAACGTTTTTGAGCATCGCTTCAAGCTCCATAATCTCGAGTTCATTATGAGCCTGTGCGTCTTTCGCGGCGTCGTATTCCGCATTTTCGCTTAAGTCGCCGAATGAACGCGCAACAGCGATCTCCTCGGTTATTTCCGCCCTGCGGACATTTTTTAAATATTCAAGCTTATCTTCGAGAGCTTTTTTGCCTGCCTGAGTAAGCTGTACAACTTCTGCCATGTTTCTGCCTCCTGAGTCTGTATGTGCAAGGCAAACCTTGCGAAAGCACATACCAATTTATTCTATTATAAGGATTTTTTTCCGTGTTGTCAACAAATCGGCATGGTTTTTTTATAAAAAACTCCCCGTGTAATCCACCGTTTGCGTCAGCGCAGCCGCCAATTTCTTTATGCCTGTTCCCGACTCACGCGGAACGCCTCGCCCGCACTCAACAGATATACCCAAGTCTCTTTCACCGGCAATCCGGACAGTTTTTGCAATGCATCCGCGTAAATTTGCAGCTGCATACGGTATGAATTCGCAACATCCCTCGGATCTTTGCCCAGTGTGCTCGTTGTTTTGTAATCTACAATGATCCACTCGTTATTTTCGGTGAAGCAGCAATCGATTATTCCCTGCACCACAACATTATTTTTGTTGACGTCCAGCAATAATGTAAACTCAAGTTCACGCTTTATCAGTTCATTGGCGTCATTTGCGGCGGCAGACATGCGTTCGTACAATTCACTTTGCAGAAAACGTTTTATTGCAAACATATTTACAGATTTCGCCTGTTGTTCGGACAAAATACCATCCGCCGAGAGTCTTTTGAGAACAATATTTATTTCCGCCTCGGTTCGTATTCCGAGCGGGAACATTTGAAGGAATATATGCGTTGCAGTTCCTCTCTCTGCTCCGGTCAGCACGTGTTCAGGCTGCAAAAAAATCGGTACAGACGGCGAAAAATCATAATCAATCGAACGTTTTTCGCCTTTAATTATTTCCGTGACGGTGCGCTTGCTTTTTTGCTTGGTATCGTCTTCAAACGGATACCGATACTCAAGCCTGCGGCTCACGGCACTGCAATCGGTGCTGCGGGCTTCTTCACTCCATCTGATATATTCTGCCTTGCTCATTCGGGTTTCATCAGTTGAATTCGGTGTTTTTTTTATGCATCGCAATAAAAGCTTATCCGCTCCGATTGCGCATTTTACACCCGCCGAACCCGCATTATCAAGGTTGATACCAAGCGGAAAATATGCTCCGAGCATCCAATCGAGATAGCATTTGGAATTCATTATGCGGGATTTTGACAACGGCGCAGCAAATTTCTTCAATAAATCCGCCATTTTTTTGCTTGAACCGATGATATAAAGTCTCTCTCTCGGGCGCGTCATTGCAACATACAGATTCCGCATTTCCTCAGAAACCAATCTGTCATCCTCACGCATCATAATTGCGCGGCGCAGCAGGGGAGTGAGAGGGTTTTTGCCGCGCATACGGAAACCGATTCCAAGTTCTCTGTCAAAAACAGCATCGGCTTTGTGACTTTTTTTGCTGAATTCCGACGTTGTTCCGCAAATGAAAACAATCGGAAACTCCAAACCTTTGCTCTTATGTATGCTCATTACGCGAACCGCGTCAATTGCGGAAGGCTGAGCCGCACCCATGCTGACATTATCCCTCAGACTGTCCATCAGAGTTACAAATCCGTGGAGCCCGCTTTTGCCGTTTGCAACGAAAGCCTGTGCCTTTTCAAGCAATAAATCAAGATTCGCCTGCCGAACCGCACCGCCGCGCAGCGCACCGACATAAACATAATAAAATGTCTCGTCCAGAAGAGTGCCTATCAATTCATCAACGCTTAAAAAGCGGCTCATTTCATGCCATCTGTCAACATTTCCCAGGAAATAATTTGCCTTGCGGCAGTATTCCGCATTATTCGAGCCGTTTTGAAAGCTTTGTGCGGCCTCCGTGAGTCTGTCAATGAACTCTTCACCGCCGAAATCGGTTCGAATATGTATATACTCATCCTCATTGAACCCGCCGATTGGGGAGCGCATAACGCTTAAAAGCGGAATATCCTGCCTTCGATTGTCTATAATTCTTAGTAAATTTAAGAATATCTGTACCTCAATTGCGTCAAAATACCCATCTCCAAGCTCGGCCGCGCATGGAATGCCCTGTTCCGTCATTGCGTTTACAAATTGCAGAGCAACACCCTTCGTTCGCCGCATCAAGACCGCAAAATCAGAAAACATCGGCTTTCGCACTCGATTGATTTCCTTATCAAATACCTCAACGTTTTCAATCACGCAACGTATTTTATCAGCAACACAGCGTGCCTCAGCCTCTATGGCTTCCGGCTCATCGTTTTCCTTTGCGGAGTTATTTTCCGATTCGGCCTCATTTTCGTTTTCGCCTTTCTCATCAGAAATGTCAATTAAGCAGATTTCCGCGCTGCCGTTTGCAGTTTCCGCGCCCATTCGCAATTCGGCATTGTCGGAATAATCAATTTCACCGACATCGCCGAGCATGATTTTTGAAAACAGACTGTTCGCTGCATTCAAAACTGACGTCATGCTTCTGAAATTTGCGTTCAAATCAATTCTTTTTCCAACCGTTCCGTCATAGCTTTGATATTTCGCCAAAAAATTTTCCGGTTCGGCCTGGCGAAAGCGATATATGCTCTGCTTGACGTCTCCGACCATAAACAGATTATGACCGTTTGAAACAGCAGCAATTATTGAATCCTGGATGCTGTTGGTATCCTGATATTCGTCAACAAAAATGTATTTAAACTTTTCCTTATATTCAGCGGCAATTTCATCGTTTTTAAGCACGGTATATGCAAGCTGTTCCATATCATTGAAATCTATAAGCGCATTTTCACGCTTTAATTCGGAATAATGCTCCGCAAATCGTCGAACGATCGCTTCAAGACTTTTCAGGCAAGGATAAATCCGCGCTGCATTTTCACGTTCAACGTCATATGAGTAGCAAAAAGCCTCGCTTATTTTTTTGAATTGACTTTTGACTTTTTCGCGATATTCCTTCAGCTCCGCAGGCGCACCGCCCTTTCTTGACGGAATTTTTTCAAAAGCACATGCCGCAATTTCACAGTGCCAATCGGAATAAGTTTTCAGCTGCATCAGTTCGTCATAAAATCCCATATCCGTTTGAAGCAGTTTCGTATACACTTCAAATTCGGGGTTATTTTCGTTTACAAAACAATGATAAAGCTCATTCGCCATATCATAAAACGTCGAGATGTTCCTTTTTGCGGAAGCAATCAGACTCTCCGCCGCCTTCTCGGAAAACGTTTCAAAGCTGCTTCCGTATGCCTCAACCGCCTCATGCAGCCAACCGAACGGATTAGGGCGTGCCATAATAAAATCATAGGTATCCTCAATAAGAGTGCAAAGCGCATCATCGCGAATAAGGGCGTCACAAAGCAAGCGAAAATCCGAATCCGAAGTTTTTTCCGCATCCGAATATGCCTCTTCCAATACATCATCCAATGCTTTAAGGCGCAGCAATGCAGCCTCTGCGGCATCTGCGGTTCTGAACGCCGGATCAAGACCGACTATATGGCAATTACGTCTCAGAACATTTCCGCAAAAACTGTGAATAGTTGAAATATTTGCAGTAGAAATATTTATTGCCGAATCGTGCAAATGCATTTTCAGCTTTGTATCATCGGTTGACTCCGCAAGCTCCGACAACCGCCGCTCAATGCGCTGTTTCATTTCAGCAGCGGCGGGGTTCGTAAACGTTACAACAAGTATTTCCGAAACATCAGTCCCGGAAGCAATAATTCGAGCAATGCGTTCGGTCATTACTGCGGTTTTACCTGCACCCGCGGCAGCCGAAACAAGCAGGTTTCCATCCTCGTTAATTGCACGAAGCTGCTCAGCAGTCCACATTATTTTCTCCGTTCTTTCATAAACATATTATACGTCTCACTGTCAAAAACCCGGTCGCTTGAATTACAGTTTCAGCTTGTTCAGAACCTTTGCGGCAAGGGGTCTGTGCGCAACCATAGCGGCACGCGGACAAAACTCCTGGCAGCAAAAACAACGTATACATTTTTCTCGGTTTATATGTGGTTTTTTGTTTTTCATTTCTATTGCTTTTGCGGGACACATCCTTGCGCATTCACCGCATCCGACACAAAGACGTTTTTTTAGCGTGGGCTTATGTTCAAGCGCCGCTTTACTGATAAAATGAAGCACATTGCCTTTGCGCATAAAGCTCAATCCACGCACCGGCGGGGCTTTAAAGTCATCAACAGTTAACGCGCGAATATCACCGTATACCCTCAAATTTTTACTGGATGCAGGCGCAAAACCTCGTTCATACGCCGCTTGAAGCGTTGGCAGACCGTCAATGTTCATCCCGATCAGCTCTGCACCGACAACGTCGGCATAATACGTGCTTTTCGACGCAATTATTGCACCGATTTGGCGCGGCGTGCCGGCAGTCGGTCCGTTGCCCTCCATTCCGACAACGGCATCACAAATTGCAAGTCTCGGTTTGAAATACTCATTAAGATCAACAAGCATATCGGCAAATTCGGCATCGTTTTGAAATTTATAATGAACTTCCGGCTTTTTAAGACCCGGAATCGTCCCAAACAGATTTTTAACCGCCGCACTCATGCCAAGCATTCCGTGCGATTTCAATTTACAGAAATCAATAATTGCATCAGCCTCATCCAAATACTCTGTGTATGTGAAATTTTTTAGTACTTTTCCTTCAGGAAAGTCAACAGTTTTTTCGTTCATATTGCGATTCAGCTTTGCACCGAGCTTTTCAACTCGATCCATGCCCGTTGCTGTGTAGACGCGATTCAGCAAGGGGAGCGAGTGCGGACCGCCGGGGCTGTCGCCTATCGTAACATCTGCACCGCGTGCCAAAAGCATTTCAACAAGTGCCTCAAGCAGGGCAGGATGGGTTGTTGCGGCTGCATCGGGCTTTTTGAACGAAACAAGGTTGGGTTTAATAATTATTTTCATTCCGGGCTTGACAAAATCCAAGCCGTTTACCGCATTTAAGGCCTCTTCAAGTGCAGGTTTGACTGCTTCGACGTTATAAGTCTTGCAGCGTACAACAGCAACATCGTAGTTTTCCAATTCAACCTCCGGGCTTTTTGTGCATTCTTATCTCATCGCAAGAAAAATAAGCGTCAAAAAATCAATATTTGTACGCTGCGGAATGCTGATTACAGCTCATTTATTTAAGAAAGTTACTCGTAAACATCAACAATGTGAAATTATCCGTAATTGCGGGATTCAGGTTCGAACACGAATTCAGTCTGCCGTCACTCCTGATTTTCACATATCCCTGATACGGGTTAACCGGGAAAAAGAAATTAACTTTATCGTCAGGACTTTTTATCACAAAAAACAGGCAGACATCACCGTTCACAGGCAGTTCCCATGCGTTATCGCCGCCTCCGACTGCTTTTAAAGTTGAAGCATTAATTACGTTGCGATGCATATTATCCACTTGAGTTATCGTTATTTTTTCACCGCTTCGCAGCCCCCCGCCCAAGGAATTTAAAACTGTCACGCCGATGCGCAGTGAATTGCGTTCACTCCTTATCGTTTCGCCGCGTTCGCCTGATCTGCATAAAGTGGGCATATATGAGGATACACTGTCAACCCTGCCGATAAAGTATTCATTGCAGCCGACGAGCAGTTCATTCATATTGGAATAGAACATATATTCACTTGGAATAAATAATTCAGATTTCATTGCCGCAATTTCGCGTTTAATTGAGCTGATTTGAACATTCCTGCCGTCGCTCATGCGAACTGTCGATCCGCTGCTTTGCATTACTCCGTTTTCGACCGGAACGTATATTTTTCCGTAACCGAATTCGCCTTTGTTTTCATCAGCAAGAAAGAGAATGCAGCGTTCACCGACATTATATTCTGTTGAAACATAAATTGTTTCAGAGCTTTCCGCATCGCCTGCGAAAACATCAAGTACTCGAAATAAAGAAATCGCATTGCCGCCGTATGTTGCTTCGCCGACACATTCCGCTTCGACAATCAGAGAGGCACTTCTGAAACAGTTCCGCAAAGTATAAACATCCAACGCATTTTCTTCAATTTCAAATTGATAATTCAAGTCCCTGAACACAACAGCCGGCTCATGCTGCGTTCTAAACGGCATAACAAGCGCAATTATCAGAACCGCATTCAGCAGTATTCGTATTTTTTTACAGGCACGCATTGAATATTACCCCCGCATTATAAACAATGATTTCCTTATCGAATATTATACAACATTCGGATGTTTTTTTGAATCACCCTTACAGTTCATTTTTAATATATTTATAAGCGGGATGAATCAATGCATCCCGCTTATTTTTTACCGGCTGATTAATTGTGCAGTATTCTCAGACCGCTGCGCCGTCGGGCATCGGTTCAATTTCGTGCTTCCAAATTTTCGTTAATGAAATTATTCCGAAAGTTACGGCGGAAAACTCTGCAATTACAAAGCACCACCAAACAGATTCAACCGATTTAAACACGAGAGCAAGCACAAGGGCGGCAGGGAGCAGCACCCCGAGCTGACGCAGTATGGACATAAACATGCTCTTGATTCCGTGTCCGATCGCCTGAAAAGTTACAGATATTGTAATTGATGCCGCCGCGATAGGAAAATGCAAAGAAATAATTCGGAATGCCGCAATTCCTTCAGCGGTAATCTTCCCCTCGGAGTCGAAGAGGGAAACAATCTGCTGCGGGAACAGTTGGAAGAGCAGCGTGCCGATGCTCATAATAATCGCAGTTACGCAAAGTGTCATCTTCCATGCTTTTTTAAACCTCAGTCTGTTTCTTGCTCCGTAGTTATAAGCAAAAATGGACATGCTGGCGTTCGTAACTCCAAACAACGGCATGAAAACTATTGATTGAACTTTGAAATAAACTCCGAATGTTGCAATACCGGCGTTGCTCATCAGAATCCTTGAAAAAATCGCGTTCATGCCGACATTCATTATCGAACCTATCGACTGCATGACAATGCTCGGAATGCCGACTCGGTATATTTCTCGCACCGTTTCACCGCAGAGACGGAAATTTTTGAAACTTATTTTTACCTCATGTTCCTTAAAAAACACAAGTGCCAATGCCATCAGCATTCCGACCCATTGTCCGATTACCGTAGCATATGCCGCGCCTGCCACTCCCATTTCCGGGAAGGGGCCGATTCCGAAAATCATAAGGGGGTCAAGAATGATATTAACAACCGCGCCGACAAGCTGAGTCACCATTGAAAGCCCGGTTTTGCCCATTGACTGCAATATTCTTTCACAGCCGATTTGTATAAACACACCCAATCCGAAAACCATGCAGATTTCAAGATAATCAACGCCCATTTCTATGAGCTGCGGATCGTCGGTGAAAAGCCTGAAAAACGGAGTGATTACAAACCCAAATATTGCAAATACAATTGCAGACAGCAAAAGCAGGCACAAGCCGTTGCTTGCACCTTTGTTTGCAGCCTCAGTGTTTCCCTCGCCGAGTTTGCGCGACATATATGAGTTCATGCCGACGGATGTTCCGATCGCAACAGCGATCATCAACATTTGTATCGGATAGGCAAGCGAAATTGCCGTCAGTGCGTCGGTGCTGATTTTTGCAACAAAATAGCTGTCCACAACATTGTACATTGCCTGCACAAGCATGGAAATGACCATCGGAATTGCCATGTTGGCAAGCAGTTTTCCGACAGGCATAACGCCCATTTTGTTTTTGCTCTTTTGATTCTCTTCCATTCGGTTACGCTTTCTTAATCAGTAATAACCAATCGATTTTAACACCGGTGCTCAATATATTCAAGCTTTATCACGAATTATATATGCATTGTTGTTTCGGCAATGTCGGCCGAAAACTCAGCATAGGAAATTTATTCAGTCCTGCCACACATAATATCTATTCCTGAATGAATATTTGTTATATGTGCTTCAGTAATATTTTTTTCCTGTTCACCGTCGAGCGTCCAGCTTACGCTTTCGTCCGGGAAGCGCACATGCAATTCGGATGCACGGAACATTCTGATGTATTCGCAGCTCATTTCGCCGCTTGTGATTGCATTTACAATTTTTGTGAGTTCAAGTGCATTTTGCGGATACCTAATCAAAATTATTTCGAACATTCCGTCGTTCATTTCGACCATTTCAGGCTTCAGCTTTACAATTCCCGCAATTATTCGCGAGTTGCTGACCGTGCAAAGGATAAAGTCGTCCTCAATCGTTTCTCCGTTAATTTCAAAAACAGCCTTTATCGGACGGATTTTTTTGAGTGTATCAAACCCTTTCGCAAGATAAGCAAGAAAACCGAACATGTTTTTTGCGTTTTGCGAAGTCGAGTAGGCAACATCGGTAAATGCGCCGAAAGCTGCAATATAAGCATAGAATCTGCCGTTAAAATTTCCTACATCAATTGTAGTACAAATTCCATCAGTAATATTTTTTACAGCTTCATCGCTGTTCTTTGGAATGCAGAGCGTGTTCGCAAAGTCGTTCGTGCTGCCGGAAGGCACATAGCCCATGCGCGGGCGTTTCTCCTTTGGAAGCTGCATAATGCCGCTGATGACCTCGTTCGCTGTTCCGTCGCCGCCGGAACAAACAACAATTTCATTTTCCGCACCGTATTTTTTTACGTATTCGGTTGCAGATCCGCTGTTGATTGTTGTAAGTGTTGTGCAGGCATAGCCGTTATCCGTCATGTGTTTTACAACTTGCGGAAGCAGTCTTAATGATCTGCCTTCTCCCGCAACGGGATTAAAAATCAGCAGTGCACGCTTATGAACGAGTTCACCGCAAGCCTTATCATTCACCGATTTTTCGCCCGTTTCAGCGTTTTTTTGCTTCCATTCATCAAACAATCTGCCCATTTTCTTTCCTCACCAATGTTTTGATGCTTCAACCCGCGCAAACACTCACAAGAAGTAAAAGTCACTGTACTCCATAGAGATATTCGTGCAGAAGTCTTTTATTATCAGCAATATTTATATGAATAACAGCCATTTTTCCTTCCCATGCATAGTCCCATGTTCCTTCAAAGGGGAGTGCACGGTTTTCAAGAGTTAAATCGCCGCCAAACACAACATCAATTGCAAGATCGATCATCTGCATCGGACTCATGTTCGTCTCAACATATTTTGTCAGATTGTTTACCAATGCAGTAAGCGAAGCAATTGATTTTTCGGTCTTTGCTTTTTTTAAAAACGCATACATAACGTCTCGCTGTCTCCGCGTTCTTGACCAATCGCCGTCACCGCCGATGGACCTGTTGCGCGAATGCGTCAGCGTTTGCCGACCGTTCAGATGCTGCCAACCTTCTTTTACGGGCAGGACATCATTTTCTGCGCTGTTATTTATGTATTCAACTTCACGTTCCGTAAGATACACATCTATTCCGCCGACGGTGTCAACAATTTCTTTCAGAGAATCAAAATCAACCTTCACATAATATTGAATGTCCATCCCGAAATTGCTGTTGACTGTATTTATTGCAAGCCCGACACCGCCAAAGAAATAGGCAGTGTTTATTCGGTTCCACGTATCACGATTAGGAATATAAATCCATGTGTCGCGCAAAAGAGAAACAAGTTTTGCCGTCCGCAGCTTTCGATTGTACGAAAGGATCATCATCGTGTCAGACCTTCCGTGCCGTTCACCCTCGCGTACATCGCTTCCGAAAAGCATTATATTTACAACATCCTTGTCGATTCTGCTCTCATTAAAAATCGAATCGTCATCCATTCTGATATTGTCAATCAGTGCAGGATCAAAATCCTTTGTTGTGTCAACTTTATCAGCATCAGCCTTGATCAACGCGGGGGGAGTTGCCGTCTCACCCGGTGATATTTCAGGCTTCTTGACGGTTGAAACCGCATTTTTGTTCATCTGCCCGAGTTTGCAGCAAACAATCACCAAAGGTATGCTCAAAAAAACAACCACAAGCAGGATAATAATTACTATGCGAAGTGCATGTGTTTTTCCGGTTTTGCCTTCCCCGCGTTTTTTCATTTTTTATTCCTCCCGATAACCGTTGGGGTTCATCTGCTGCCAGCGCCATGTATCACGGCACATATCCTCAAGCGTTTTTTCGGTATGCCAATGCAAAAGCTCAGCCGCAAGATGTGCATCTGCAAACGAGGCATCGATATCGCCGGGACGGCGTTCGGTTATAACATACGGAATTTCAATGTTATTTGCCTTTTCAAAAGCGTGAACGATATCAAGCACGCTGTAGCCTATGCCGGTACCGAGGTTGATTTCGATGCAGCCGTTTTCATTTTGCGCATATTTGAGTGCGGCAAGATGACCCTTCGCAAGATCAACAACATGTATGTAATCGCGCACTCCTGTTCCGTCGTGAGTATCGTAATCATTGCCGAAAACGGAGAGCTTTTCGCGTCTGCCTATTGCAACCTGTGATATATACGGCATAAGGTTGTTCGGAATCCCTTTCGGATCTTCGCCGATCCTGCCGCTTTCGTGCGCGCCTATCGGATTGAAGTAGCGGAGAAGAACTATCGAAAGTTTCGGATTTGCCGCACAAACATCCCGCATGATTTGTTCGCTCATGTATTTTGTCCAACCGTAAGGGTTGGTGCACCATGTGGGCTGCTTTTCGTCAATCGGAACGACTTTCGGCACGCCGTAAACGGTCGCAGATGAGCTGAAGATAAGCTTGTTTACATCATGACGCTGCATAACCTCAAGCAAATTCATTGTTGCATCAAGATTGTTTTTGTAATACATCAACGGCTTCGCAACCGATTCCCCGACTGCCTTTTTCCCCGCAAAATGGATCACGGCATCAATATCATTTTCTGAAAAAACCTGTTCGAGCGCATCCTCGCTGCACACATCAATTTCATAGAAACGAACAGTTTTTTTGCCCAATTCCTCAATACGTTTCACAACTTCGCGGCAAGAGTTTGATAAATCATCTGCAATAACAACATCACAGCCTGCGTTCATCAATTCAACTGCGGTGTGCGAACCGATATATCCCGCACCGCCGGTAAGCAATACTTTCATATTTCCTCCGTTTCCGTTTCGGGCATTATAGCTCCGAATTATCAATTTTTTGTTAATTATAAATCAATTTCCGTTGTATTTCGGAAAAAACGGGCAAGTTGTTCGATAAAAAACGAAATGCCCGGCTGCTTCAATGCTTAATCAGCGTGAACCTCGTCCTTAAGAACACCAACAAAAGGCAGGTTTCGATATGTGCCGGCATAGTCAAGACCGTATCCCACGACAAATTCATTAGGAACGACAAATCCGTAATAATCCGGAGTAATGGCGCATTCACGGCGTTCGGGTTTATCAAGCAGGGCAACGATTTTGAGGCTTGCAGGTTCGCGGGCACGAAGCATGCTCGTGAGATGATTCAGGGTCAGCCCGGAATCCATTATATCTTCAACGATTATGACGTGCCGTCCGGTAATACTCATGTCGAGATCCTTGTTGATGCGAACTATTCCGGAAGTTTTTCTTGCATTGCCGTAACTTGAAATTGCGAGAAAATCAATCTCGCAATAATCATCGAATTGGCGAACAAGATCGCTGAAAAAATGCACTGAACCCTTAAGAATGCAAAGAAAAACAGGGTTTTTGCCGCGGTAATCGTTTGTAAGCTTCTCCGCAAGCTCGTGAACCCTCCGCTGCAGTGTTTCCTGATCCAAAAGCACATAATCGATATCGTTGTGCAATCCGGTTTTATTAATCATTTTATTCCTCCGTAATTTTGTTCTTTTTATATTTGCGAACCAAAGAGTTTTTTTCAACTCGATCGCAGCTGTTTTTCTGAAATACGAAGCCTTTATCCGAGGAAGGATTCCTCCGTTTCAAATTCAACGCAAACAATACATTTTGTTTCGTTTGAAATTTTGACATCATCGGATATTCCGACTCCGTATACATATACTATTTTGCCGCAGCATTCGAGCAGCGGCAGTCTGTCGCGCTGTTCGGAATCAATTTTTTGAGCAATCAAATACTTTTTCAACTTTGTTTTTCCGGGCGCATTTACCGGAAAAAACATGTCTCCGGCGTGTCTGAACCTGATGTTCAGGCTCAGAGCTTCTACGTTATTTTTTATCTTCAGTCCGTCAGCCGGTGTATCTTTCGATTCATTTTCAAAAAGCATTATAAGCTTTTCGAGATCCATCATTGCTCGAGTTTTATTATACACCCGTTCGTGTGAAAATTCCAGACCGCCGTCCGCGACGGAAGCTTTTACCCTTCCGAATGAAGTTTGAATCCATTTTCCGTTGAGGGGCAGGGGAGTGCTGCGGGTCTGCGGGCACAATTGAGCATCCGATTGAAAGTCTGTCTGTTTTTTTTCTAAGTCGGAAACAGAATTAATTTCACACTCATGTTTCGTGCAGCTTTTGTTTTCAACGAGCAGTCTTCCGAAACTTTTTCGAATTATAACTGTAGACATTTCAATTTTTGCGCCCGACTGCATTTCAAGCAGTTTCATCAAAGCTTCTATATGCGGCTGAAAAACATCGTTTTGCACTCCGTTTTCCCGAAGCATGTGCATTACGGCGCGCGACTTAATCGGCATCGGCAAGTGAATCAGCTTTTCCGCATCAACCCCGTTTTCTGTTTTTGCGTTCAGATAGGCCTCTTTTGCAACGCCGTTTAGGTATTTTTCATCTTCATCCAAAAGTTTTGCATTTCTGCATATAACTTTTTCGCAGCTTGAATTAATACCGTTTTGTATTTCCGGAATTATTTTCAGTCTCAGCAAATTTCGTGCCGTATCCGGAACAAAATTTGTTTCATCCGTTTGAAACTGCTCGCCGTTTTGCAGTAAATATTCAACCAATTCTTTTTTTTCAAACTCCAGAAGAGGATGAATGATTTTTCCGCTGCAATATTTCATTCCGCACAGCCCGTTAAGCCCGCTTCCGCGGAAAAAATGCAGCAGTATGCTTTCCGCATTGTCCGACAAATGATGAGCCGTTGCAATAAATCCCATGCCGCTTTGAATCCTTGCACGTTCAAGAAAGTCATAACGCAATTCCCGAGCCGCTGTTTCTGTCGAAAGGCTGTTTTCATCGGCATATGCCGGAACATCCGCCTTTTCGCTCAGAAGTTTAAGCGCATGTTTCTCACAAAAAGCGCGAACGAAATTCTCATCCTCCCGCGCTGCTTCGCCGCGTATGCAATGATTGAAATGGGCACAACATAATCTGAAATTTGTGTGCTTTTCAACGATTTTGCAGGAGAGATTCTTTAGAAGGAGAGCAAGCGCACATGAATCCGCGCCTCCGCTGAGCGCAACCAAAATTCCGCTTTCAAGGGCATCGGCACAGTTTTTTTCAAGGATATGGAGCATTTTTTCTTCCGTTTTCATAACGCCCGCCTTCCTTCAAAGAACATTGCTGCAAATCAAAGTTTTTCTCTGTGCAAAGGATTATAAACAAGCTTGCCTTTTTCTTTAACGCTTTCAAAAAGGGTTATTTCCGAGGCAGTGAAGCTTGTTTTAAACTCCGTCTCCTGCAATTGTGCATAAACCAGTTCGTCGAATTCAACACTCCGTCCGAGAGTTATATGCGGAACAAAGCGTCTGTATTCGCGTGCAAACCCGTTATCAGCCAATGCGGTTTGAAGTGACTCATGCAAAATTGCCAATTCGCCTGTATTTCCGCCGACCTCGATAAAAGCCGTGCGGCTGCCGCTCCTTTCAAAACTTGAGAACCCGGCAGGACGCAGTTCAAACGGACGAATTCCGCGCACGGCAGATTGCATTGCTTTTACCGCGCCGGCAAGATCGTTGCTTTCGCCTATAAAATGCAATGTTATATGCAGGTTATTTTCCTGAACAAATCTGCCTCCGCTCGAAAGCAGCTTAAGCTCTTTGAGCGCAGCACCGACTTCGTTTCTGACAGCTTTGGGCAGTTCAACGGCAATAAACAGACGCATGGCATTTACCCTACTTTAAATCATAGATTTTATTATACTTTTCTGTGAGATATTCAATGTAATAATCTGCATTGAATTCCTCTCCGCAGGCATTCTCGATCAGCTGCGCCGGAGTCAGCAGCATTCCGTATTTATGTATTTTTTCAGTCAGCCATGCGGTAACTTCGTCGATCCTGTTTTCCGAAACAAGTTTATCAATATCAATATCCTGTTTCATTTTGTGAAGGAATTGCGCTCCGTAAGCAGAGCCGAGGGAATAACTCGGGAAATAGCCCAGCGCACCGCCGCTCCAATGAGAATCCTGAAGGCAGCCCATGCTGTCGCAGGGAACATCGATTCCGAGATATTCCTTATACAATCTGTTCCATTCATTCGGCAGATCCTTAGTTGAAAGCGAACCGTCCATAAGCCTTTTTTCAATTTCATATCGTATCATTATATGCATTGAATAAGTCAGTTCATCCGCCTCGGTCCTGATAAGAGAGGGCTCGGCCTTGTTTACGGCGAGATAGAAATCATGCGCGGAAACATTTTCAAACTGCTCGGGGAAAAGCTCTTTAATTTTCGGGAAAATCAAAGAAATAAACGCTTCACTCCTGCCGATGATGTTTTCATAAAAACGGGACTGAGATTCGTGAATGCCCATTGAAGCTCCGCCTGCCATCGTTGTTCCGATAAGATCATCGCCGGTGTTCAGTTCATAGATCGCATGTCCGCCCTCATGTATCACCGAATACATGCTGCTTGCAACCATATTCTCATAATAATGCGTGGTAATTCGAACGTCATGCTTGTTGAATTCGGTTGTAAACGGATGCTCCGTTTCCCCGATTGAACAATCGTCGCGGTTAATTTTCATAACGTCCATTATATAATCCGACAATTTTCGCTGCGTTTCGATCGGGCAGGACTTTTCAAGGAACGAAGTATTGATAACATCACCTTTTTCGCAAATTGCATGAATCAACGGAACAAGTGCGCTGCGGAGCTTTTCAAAATATACATCAAGCATTTTTTTCGACGCACCGCGCTCAAATTCGTTAAGCCAGTAATCATATGCATCCGTTTCCGGCGAGACATATGCCGCTATTTTTCTGTTATATTCGACAATTTGCGCAAGATACGGTTCAAAAACGGAATAATTGTCCGTATTTTTTGCTTCAACCCAAGCATTATGGGCTTCTGTCAGGAGCACCTGGAACGCGGTGTATTCGTCCATGGGGATTTTGCGCATTTGATTAAGCTCGCGCGCTTTTTCCTCGACTTCACGGCGAGTTATAAAGTCCAATTTATCAAGATTTGACATCATGGTGTCTATAACTTCAAACTGCTCCTCATTTACGGTCAGTTTGTAGATAATTTCACTTAAGACGCCGTAAGTTCTGCCGAGGCCTTCCGCCGAATTTTTCGGTGCAGCCGTTTCGGAATCATAGCTCAGAACACCCATCGCATGACTGTAGGCTGACATGGTTTCTGTGTTTTTCTTAAATAATTCCTTTGCCTTTTCAAATTCCATATTTTTCTCCTTTTGGGTTGTTCGTTTTATTTTTACGCTCCCGTAAAAAGTCTTACGGGAAGAATCATGTAATAGAATGCTTCGCCCTCGACCGGAACGATTACGCAGGGCGTAACGGCATTGTTCATGTTCAGGTAAACGCATTCGTCGTCAAGAACACGCATTACATCCTGAATATAAGTTGCGTTGAACGCAATTTCCAGATCCTTTCCGACAAGTTGAATTTCAATCTCGTCGTTTATATTTCCCTTTTCACTGTTTGCCGTTATGGTGAGGGTGTTGTTTGCAAACATCAGCTTGATGCGGTTCGATTTCGATTCGCGCGCCATGAGCAAAGCGCGCTCGGTGCTGTTCTTCAACTCTTCGCAATTGATCAAAACTCTTGTTGCAAAGTTTTTGGGCAGAATGCCCTTATAATTTACATATTCGCCGTCCAGAAGGCGCGAAATGACCTTTGTTCCGCCGAAATCGATTTTTATATGCGTGCTTGAAAAAATAAGCTTAACTTCCGAATCGTCGGAAGAAAGAACTGCGGCAATTTCCTGCATTGCGCGTTTGGGAATTACGACGGATTTTTTGCCGGTGCAGTTATTGATTTTTTCTTTTCTCATTGCAATGCGGAAGCCGTCGAGTGCAACCATTACAAGCGTGTTGTCGCTGTCGAATTCAAGGCAGACGCCGTTGAGGATCGCCTTTGTTTCATCATTGGAAACCGAAAATATGACCTGTTTTATCATGCTCTTCAGCTTGTTTTGAGGTATATCCGCCGAAAACTCATCATCAACGCGCATCATTTCGGGGTATTCATCCGCATTTTGAATCTGTATTGAAGACTTGACCCTGCGCGAGCGAATGTTCATTGTGTTCCCGTCGCTTTCGAAATCGATTGTGTCACCGCTGAATTTCTTTACAAGATCGGAAAACAGCTTTCCCGGAAGGACCGCGCTGCCCTCATCGTCGATAATTGCGGGGATTTCGGTTTCAATTTGGAGTGACAGATCCGTGCATTTTATGAACAGAGTGTCATTCGCTGCATACATATATATGCCCTCAAGGATCGGAAGTGTTGCGTTTGAGGGCATTGCCTTCGTAACGACGGAAACCGCCTCGTTGAGTTCTCTTGTGTTTACGCTGAAGCGCATGGGTGCATCTCCTTTGCTGTTGTTTATTACTAAGGTAGCGGCGGCAGTAGTAGTGCGGAAACTGCGGATAAGTCATGTTTTGCCTTTGCTGTCAAATAAAAACAGTGTTTATAAAAGGCGCAAAACTCTGTTGATAAATCCGGCTGTTATTAACAGTTTCCGTGTTGTTCGCATTATCCTCAGCAAATTAATTCTTTTCCTTGTGGAAAAAGCGGATAACAAGGAAAAAAATCCCTGTTTGTTCTGCCGCTTTTTGATACGGTAAAAAACACCGTGAAAGCTGTTTTTGAAAAACAAAAGCGTTCTGCATAATGCAGATCCGTGAGGCTTAAGCCTTCGCCGATGTATACTCCGCCTTTATACATTATAAGGTAAAACGGCCTTGCGGTCAATATAAATTCGATATAAAACAGAGATTTAACGCCTTAAACATGCGGCGAAGGTCGGAATTTTGCGACTGATATTGACAAATGACAGCAACTTGCGTTATTATACAATCGAGTATTCATATCCGCAGATTGAGTTTGCGGGTGCGGGCTTGCTATACCCAAAGAATTTTGCGCTGTTTTTTGACTGTACACAAAATTCATTGCAGGGTTTTTTGAGTAATTTCGGAGGAAATATAATGGACAGAATGTTTTTTATCGTTAACCCTGTGGCCGGAAGCGGTAAATGCAATGCTTTGTTTTCGGAATGTGAAACCATACTTCGCGAACGCGGCATTGAATACATCGTTAAAAAAACGGAGTACAAGGGACATGCGGTCAAAATTGCAGAGGACGCGATAAAAAACGGAGAAAAGTTCATTATTGCGGCAGGCGGCGACGGAACAGTGAACGAAATTTCCTCTGTCATATGTCAAAACCCGAATGTTAAACTCGGAATCCTTCCTTTCGGAACAGGAAACGATCTTTCCGGAGTGATGAATCTTCCGAGCGAACCTGAAGCGGCGATAGACCTGCTTCTGAGCGGAGAAGCAAAGTATATCGACATGGGCATTGCAAACGGAACAAAATTCACAAATGTCTGCGGAATCGGTTTCGATGTTGATGTTTTGATAAATACCGAGCGGCATAAAAAGGGCAGGAAGGGGATGCTTCCGTATTTTTTGGGCATTGTTGACTCGCTTTTTCATCGAAAAAAGGTACATGCCAAAATAAAAACAGACAACATTCAATATGAAGGCGACATTATTATTTCGGTTGCCGGAAACGGAAAGCGTTTCGGCGGAGGAATGCTTGTGAATCCGGATGCGGAGGTTGACGACGGCCTGTTTGATCTTTGCATCGTGCGTTGGGTGAGCCTTTTTACCTTTTTGCGGCTTTTACCGCTTTTCATAAAAGGTAAACACAAAAACAAAGCTCCTGTCACTAATATTCGAACACAAAGCTTCACGATCGAAACGGACAGTGAATGTATTGTTGAGCTTGACGGTGAGCTTATTGAAAAAACGCCGTTGACTTGCAGCATTATAAAAAATGCATTAAGAGTGGTTCGACCGTGAAGCATGCAGCACAAAATGACGGGTCCCGACGGACACGGCGGTTGAAACTTATTTCCGATAAAGGAATTTTTCGGAAGACTTTTGCATAGAATCCAAGAATGGAGGTTTAACCGTGGACAAAACAAAAAAAACACAACACGGTGCAGCAAAAAAAAGAAAAGCCGCACACAGAGTTTTTGCGTTGTTGATTTCCGCGCTTGTTGTCATCGGCATAGCTTTTGCCGCTGTGCTGATAATTAAACGGATAAATACTGTTGCACGGAAAAAATCGCTCCCGATTCGTCCGGAAACCGAATATGCATACACAGGCGACGGTTTTGTTTACATTGAAGGAAAGACGTTGAATTTTTACAGCGTAAAAAACGAAGACAAAAACTATTCAATGTCTGTTGAAGCTGATAATGTCAAACTCGTCGGAACGGATAAAATTAAAGTTATATACAACTCCTCTTCGATTCAAATTATCGGCACAAGGTTCGACAACATGTTGAACGGTGAATTAAAAAAGATAGTTTGCGGAGATAAATACGTTGCTGTTTACCTCAAAAACGAAAACGGAACGCACTCTTTGCGCGCTTTCAATTCGTCCGGAACGCAATGCTGGCAGCGGGATTTCAGCACGACTTGCATTACCGATTTCGGTTTTGAAAGTTCGGATTCTCCTGTTTTGTGGATGTCGGAGCTTTCAACAGTCGGAAATTCATTTTCAACGTCGATTTCGCTGTATGATTTAAGCCGTGAAAGCGTTATCGGAATTATTTCGGTTCAACAACAGATTGTTAAAAATGTTTTCATCACAAAAAAGAGTATTTTTGCATTCTGCACCGATTATTTGATTCGTTTTGACAGGGGGGCGAATGCAGAGGCATATCGCGTTCTCTGCTATGGATACGATTGCCTTTCCGCCGATTTGAGCGGCGGAAGAATGTATTTGCTTCTTGACAAAAATCCATTGGAAGACTCATCCGGCAGCAGCTCGGAAACAAAGAGGGTCGGTGAGTACAGAATCCTTTCGGTCAGCGAATCGCGGCTTGCGGAGGAGGCGAGCTGCACGATCACAAAGCCCGAGAATGTTGTTTATGCCTGTATGATGCGGGACAGAATCTCGATTATCAAAAATAACCAAATTGATTTTTACGGTATTAACGGAAAACTGCAAAAATCATATTTCTTTGATTCGCCTGTTGACAGTGCTGTAAAACTTGACAATAAAAATATATTAACGGTGAGCGGCAGTGAAACTGCTCTTTATAACATAAGGTGAAAATGCCTTACATCCATGTGATTAAGGCATTATATCGGAGGTATTATCATTGAACATAATTGATTTTTTGATTATCTTTATGATTGGATTGTACTTCGTATCGGGCATGTACAAAGGCTTTGTATGGAGTGCATCAACTTTCGGGGTATCAATCGTTGCCTGTTTGTTGGCTTTTTTGCTCATGGGGACGGTTTCGAACTCGATAATTAAGAATGAAAAGCTCTACAATTCAATGTTGAGCTACACGGAAGGTTCGGAAGCCATTTACGACGTTGAACTTGTCAAATCTGACATAAAGAGTTTATCTAATTCCGAAATTGACGAGGTCATGAGCAGGTCAAACCTTGCTTATCCGCTTAAAGAGCGTGTTTATGAAAACATAATGACGGAGGCCTTCAAAGCGGAGGGAATAACAACGCTCGGCGATTATTTCAACGAGAGCATTGTTCGCGTGATAATAAATATTGTTGCATTTATTATTGTTTATTTGGCTGTGCGCGTTTTATTCACATTTGTGATTTGCTGGCTGGATTACGCATTTATTTTCCCGCAGCTTCGCAAAGTTGATTTCATTATCGGCGGAGCGGTCGGGCTTGCAAGGTCAATCATCGGGATTTGCGTAATATTTATGCTGATGCCGATTATTTTGACGGTGCTTCCGTTTGATGCAATTGAACAACTTGTTTCGTCGAGTGCGATCGCGTCATTCTTCTATCAGTCAAACATCCTCCTTAAACTGATTCCGGGTGTGTAATCCGCATAGCTTGTATGCAAAATTCGAATTATCTTTCGAACGAAAAAGGCAGCGGCGCTGTTTGTTCTTTAAAAGAAACGTTGCATTCGGCCGAACTCGCTCCGGGCGAGCGGATTGATGATTTACAGCTTAACGGATTGAGCTTGATTCAGTCCGCAGAGGCGTTTCGATTCGGCACGGATTCTGTTCTGCTTGCGCATTTTGCGCATGTTAATGCGAAGGAATACTGTGTTGACCTTGGCGCGGGCGCAGGTGCGCTGAGTTTTTTGCTTCACGGCAGAACAGGCTGTCGAATTCTTGGAATTGAAATTGACGCACGGCAAGCGGATCGTTTTTTGCGTTCCGTTCGTTTAAACGGTTTGAACGAAGCTGAAATTACTGCAGTTAATGCTGATTATATAGACTATTCGGTAAAATCAAAAACAAAATTTGATTGTGCAATTTGCAACCCGCCTTATCATCAGCGTGATTGCGGCGCGATTTCCCAAAAGGGGGCTGCAACGCATGACATTGCCGCTCCCATAAAAGAAATTACAAAAGCTGCTGCGAAACTTCTTAAATATGGCGGTAAATTTTTCATGTGTTTTCCCGCAAGGCGGCTGTGCGATGCTTTTACTGCGCTTTCGTCCGCCGGGCTTGAGCCTAAACGGCTGCGCCTTGTTGCAGGCAAGCCGGAAGCCGCGCCTTATCTTGCGTTGATTGAAGCAAAAAGCGGGGCAAAAAGCGGATTGATTATTGAAAACAATTTGATAATTCACGATGAAAACGGGGAGTATTCACCCGAGGTGGCTGAGTTCTATGGAAAATAAAAAGATACCCGCAAAGCTTTATCTTTGCGCAACCCCTATAGGTAATCTTGAGGATATAACGCTGCGTTGTCTGCGCATTTTGCGCGGCGCGGATGCGGTGTATTGTGAAGATACGCGAAACACCCTCAAGCTTATGAATCATTTTGAAATTAAAAAAACTCTTATAAGCTGCCATGAACACAATGAGGAACAGCGCGCGAATGAGATTGCCGAACGTGTGCGCGGCGGCGAGGCGATAGCTTTTGTCAGTGACGCGGGAATGCCGGGGGTCAGTGATCCGGGCAGCCGTCTTGTCAGGTTTTTTGTTGAAAACAATCTCCCGTTTGAGGTGCTCCCGGGCGCAAATGCCGTTTTGACGGCGTGGGTAATGAGCGGGCTTCCGACGGAGTCGTTATATTTCTGCGGCTTTATTCCCCGCAGCGGTGCTGAACGCAGCGAAGCCGTTGAAAGGATAAAGAACAGCGAAGCAACGGTTGTCCTTTATGAAAGCCCACATCGTGTTGCTGCAACTTTTGCTGATTTTTCTGAACTTTTCCCGAATCGTGAATGCGCATTGGTACGGGAAATCACAAAGACTTTTGAACAGGTTATACGCGGAACGGCGGCGGAGCTTGCCGCACGGTTTGCGGAAAACGAACCCAAAGGGGAGTGTGTTATTGTAATTTCTCCATGTGATAATAATATTGCAGCCGATAATACAAAACTGCGTGAAACTGTCGGTATTCTTCTGAATGCCGGAATCGGTGCAAAAAACACGGCAAAAATCGCCTCAAGCATTTTGAACGTTCCGAAAAACGAGGCGTACAGGCTCGCTCTTGAATTATCGGATGAATAAGTGTTCCCGTATGCGGCATTGAAAATTAATACACAATGCAAATATAAAGCAGTGCCGCGATTTGAAGCACGAGGAAAAGCGGCATAAAAATCACAAATTTCATGTGCTTCGTTTTATGCTTGAATATACGCATACCGAGTACGGAACCGGCTGCACCGCCGAGGAACGCAATGATAAACAGCGTTTTTTCAGGGGTGCGCCATTTTTTATTGATTGCCCGTTTTTTATCGATTCCCATGGACGCAAAGCCGATTATCGACATTATGACCATGTAAATAACTATAATTATCTTGTAATTGAAATTAGGCATTTTAATTCTTTCATTTATTTTCTCTTTTGAAGAATTTATCGGCGTCAACCGCACGCGGCCGCCTGTAGCGGCAGCCGGCGGTGGTGTCAAAACAGCAGATGCTTATATACGGACAGTATTTACATGCTGTTTTCCCGTGATACTCCGTCGGACTGACCTCTATCCGTCCGCGCATAATTGCACGAAGTGTTTTTCCTGCAATTTTTTTTGCAAATTCAAGGGTTTCTTCCATTTCATCCTCATCCGCAAGGCTGCCCTTAAACATGCCTTCCTTTTTTGAGTAACGTACACCGTACAGCACATCGGAGCTTCCCGGAAAAGCGGAATCCATTGCTTCGAGTATGTTTTCATCATTTAATGTCAAACCGTTCATCCTGAAACTGCGTTGAATTTCATTTTCCGCTTTGTCTTCGCTGATGCCCTCACTTGCCTGTGCGTCGCCGATATGCAAATAATACATTCCTGCTGTGAAGAGCGGGTTATTGGTTTCTTTCCGCATTGCGTTCTGCATTGCGGAAGCGTACAGCGGCAATTGAATGCGCAGCCCGTTTGCAAGTTCGGTATAGTCAAATGTTTGACCATATGTTTTATAGTCAATTATGCGAATAAACTCTTCGTTTGACGGTGAAACGTATTTGTCAACGCGGTCGGCAATGCCCGTGATGCTGTAGGTCACGCCGTTTTCCGCTTGAATGCGCAGCGGAGGATAGGCATCGTTGTCGTGGCCGAAATTGACTTCACTTGCAAACGGTCGAAATTTGCCTGCGTTGATTTGTTTCACGACAGCAAGAGCGGCAGTTTCAACAAGCTCGGCAATGCGCTGAAATTCCGCCCGCATTCTGGCAGAATCAAGCAAAATTCCGTTATTGTGTTCGATCATCATGGGCGGAAGAATCCGTTCAAGCTTTTCGTGGATATCCGCTGCGGAAATCGTTGCAAAATCGCAGTTGCTGTTCAAATATTCCTTTATCAATTTATCAAATGCTTCGTGAATGAAGCTGCCGCGGTCATTCGCTTTTTCCGTTCGCTGCGGCCGCTCCTTTAGACGCATTCCGAACTGTATCAGATAACGGAACGGACATTGATTGAATGTTTCAAGCCGTGTTGCGGTGCCCATCAGCTGCCTTCCGTAGAGCCGCATGGCCGTTTCACTTCCGAGCGCAGCGGGGGAATTATCATTGAAAAACATTTTATCGAGCATATCGAGACGCGAAAAATAGCTTTCACTGCCCGAAAAATGTGAGTACAGACAGTTCAAGCTTTCATTGATTTCGCCGCTGTCAATCATGTTTCTTATGCCCGATGCAAGTTCGGCAAATGCCGCCGCGTCCGTTTCACCGGCATGGTTTAATGAAGCGGTTGATGTTTGCTTTGCATTGGGAAAGATCCTGCGCAGGCGGCTGATCATCCCGGAAGGTGCGGCGGCGGTTGAACCGATTTCATTGCTGTACGAAAAACGAAGCATGTCCGTTGCTTTTGATATTACGGAATATACCCGCAAATTTTCAGAGCCGTTCATGCTTTTTGTGCTGTCCCAAACGGTAATGCCGGCATTTTTCATGCGCAGAAGGTCACTGTCGTTCAGTATTGCATTATCGGCTTTTGCTTTCGGAACAAGCCCCTCATTCATGCCGAGTATCAACAAGAATCTGCACTTTGAAACATGAATTTTATCCATATCACCGATGATTACCTGATCAAGCGTGGTGGGGATAATGCCGATTGAATAGCTCATCAATCCTTCTTCGATGATTGACGAAAATTTGCTTAAACTTATCGCCTCGTCATCAAGAATTGCAAACAATTGATTGAACATTTCAATAATTGTATCATAAATCTGCCGATTTTCGACGGCGGAATCCAACTGCCCCGCTTCGGCAAGCTCTTCACAGTATTGCTGAAGTTTTTCTGCAATACCTAATTTTGTAAGATAGTTAAAAAGCGCTTTGATTCTTGTGCGTGCATCTTTGCCCGTCGAAAGCTCCGCTTTAAGTTCAACCAGGGGTTTTGCGACTGTTCTTCTTGACTCTTCGATGCTTTCATCGATTTCCACATTTAAATATTCACTCAGCGGCGCATAATCATAAAGCCTGCTTCCGTTCAATCCGAATTTCAGGATATGATTTTCGAGTCTGTCGCATTCGTCATTTGACAGGGTGGTAAGCCCTGTTTTAAAAACGCGAATAAAATCTTCGCTGCGAAAATTCTTTTCCGCGCAGCGGAGCGCGGCAAGCAGCAATTCGGAAATCGGATGGGATGAAATCGGGCGCTTTGAATCCATAAAATAGGGGATTGAATATGCATCAAAAATACGCCGTATTGTTGTTGAATATCCGTCTGGATCGCCAAGCACAACCGCAATATCGCGAAAACGCATACCGACTTTGACGGCGTTCCGAATCGCTTCTGCGGCGGCGCGAACTTCCTGTCGTCGGTCCGATGCGGAGTGAATTTCGATGGAATTTGCTGTTTCGTCGGGATAAGATTCAGAAAAAATTCGGTAGGGAAAAGCGAATAAATTTTTTTCAAGATGAAGAAGCGCTCCGGTTTGGTGCAGCATTTTGTTCTGCATTCGAATAACATTTGTTTCGCATTTCATTTCGCCCGCAATTGCCGTTAACTTGCGGTATGCGTCAAAATCCGACTCGAATATTCTTCTGTCGGGTGCACTTCCGGTTATGTCAATTCGAAATGTAATTGTGACTGATTCCGCAATGGAAAACAACACTTTAATTATGCCGATTATCTGCGAATTCAGCATATCCGGCGCATCAATAAAAACGTCCGTACCGACTGCGGAGGAGCGGGGAAGTCGTTCCGTCAGAGAATTTACCAAATCTTCGCCGTCAATATATCTGCCTTCGGTATATTCATTTGTTTTTCTGTAAATCAAGGCGAAATCCGACAGTTTTTCACGCAAGCGCGCAGGAAGATTGTCTGCGGATAATAAATCATCCGGTGTAATCGAAAATCGCTTGCATTTAAGTATTATTTCATCACATTCCTTTGAAAATCCTCTGTGTTTTGAAACGCGTGAAAATGCGGTGAGTTCGCTGCTTGCCTCGTCAACAATGCGGCGAACGAGCATTTGCCGCCCCTGCGAGGACAGAAAGGTTTTTCGGTTTCCCGTTTCGGTCAGGACACGGCGTGCAAGCGTTGTGAACGACAGAACGGATGTGTAAAGAATGCCGCCTCCGATGTATTCGGAAAGCGAACGCTCGGTTTCGAACGTTGCCCTGTCGGGAACTATGAGAACAGAACGCTTTGCTGCTTTTTCGTTGCGGGCAATATGTGAATATATTCTGTGTGTTTTTCCCGTTCCGGCGCGTCCGATGATGAAATTGACTTTTGCAGGCATATTTCCCTCCTGTGTGCAAAACTTTGAAAATTATCCACATTTTATTGCGAAATTGTGGATAATTTCGCCCAAAAACGAGCTGACCGTCAAAATCAATAAGTGGTTTGCGAATAACCTCAGAGCGGATTTTTTGCGGCAACACCCGGGCGTCGCGGGTATTTTTTGGGCATTGTTCCGTGTTTTTCTATCAGAACGAGTGAGCGCGCTCCCCATTCTGTGTCAATTTCTCGAATTTCGGCTGTTCCGTTAAGGCATTTCAGTGCGGACTCGGCCGCTTTGAGCTCTTCGGCGGCCCCGGGGCCTTTGTACATCAGCGAATATCCTCCGTTTTTCAGAAAAGGGAGCGTCCATTCGGCGATTGTGCCGATGTTTGCAACAGCACGGGTCAGCGCAATATCGAATTTTTCGCGCAGTTCAACACTTTGAGCGGCATCCTCTGCGCGCGCATGAACGGCGGAGCAGGGGAGGGACAGTTCCGCGGCGACGTCATTTAAAAAAGCAACGCGTTTATTAAGCGAATCAAGCAGGGTAAGCTCTATATCGGGGCGCATGATAAGCAGAGGAATGCCGGGAAAACCGGCACCTGTGCCGACGTCAATGCATTTTGAGCCGTTCGGAATCAGCTTTTCGCCGAGAAGACTGTCGGCAAAATGACGCTGAACAATTCCGAACGGATCGGTAATCAATAAGGAGTTCGTAATAGCGAACAAACTGATTCTGACAGTGCTCGTTTGCCTGCGGGATATACTCCTGAATCAGTTTTCTCATAAGCGGGCTGTCGGTTTCAACTTGTTGTTTCATATTTTTTTGTCCTCCGTAACTGTTTCATTTTCGGAATATGCCGTGTTTTGCCCGTTCTGTTTCAGTTTTATCATCAGAACCGCAATATCTGCGGGTGAGACTCCGGAAATTCGGCTTGCCTGACCAAGGTTTGCCGGGCGCATTGCCGTCAGTTTCTGGCGCGCTTCAAGGCGAAGACCGTTTATTGACTCATAGTCGAAATCAGGTGGAAGCAGCATGTTTTCCTGATTTTCAAAACGCCGAATATGCTCATTTTGCTTTTCGATGTATCCGCCGTAATGCGCATCAATTTCAATCTGTTCGCGTGCCTCATCGGAAAGCGGCGGCAAATCGGGACAGAGTTCAAGCAAATCGGTGTAGCAGATGTTTTTGCGTTTTAAGAGCGTACCGAGCCGCACTCCGGTGATAACGGGACTTTCATTGCGCGAGGCAAGCAGCAGGTTCAGTGTTTCGGTCGGAGGAACGGTAGCTTCAAGTGCACGTTTTGCAGCTGCAATTTCCTCCTTTTTTCGCATCAAACGCGCATATCGTTCGTCACTGATGAGCCCTGTTCGCCGTCCGAGTTCGGTAAGCCGCAGATCGGCGTTATCCTGCCGCAGAAGCAGGCGGTACTCAGCGCGGCTTGTCATCATTCGGTATGGCTCGTTTGTTCCTTTTGTTGATAAGTCATCCGCAAGCACTCCGATATAGGCATCGGAACGGCGAAGAATAAGCGGCGGTTCCTCCGAAACATACAGCGCAGCATTAATTCCGGCAAGCAGACCCTGTGCCGCGGCTTCCTCATAGCCGCTTGAACCGTTCAATTGACCCGCAAAAAACAGTCCCGGAACATCCTTTGCACCGAGTGTAAGAGCAAGTGCGGTCGGGTCGATACAGTCATATTCAATTGCATAGCCGTAACGCATGATTTCACAGTTTTCAAACCCGGGAAGGGTGCGCAGCGACAGCTGCTGAACATCGCGGGGGAGGCTCGTCGAAAAACCCTGAACGTACATTTCGTTCGTTTGATTTCCTTCGGGTTCAATAAAAAGCTGATGCCTGTCCTTGTTTGGAAAACGAACGAGCTTATCCTCGATTGACGGACAATAACGCGTTGGAGAGGCGTGTATTTTTCCACTGAACATCGGCGAACGTTCAAGGTTATCAAGGATAACTCTGTGTGTTTCGGCGTTCGTATAGGTCAGATAACAGCACTGTTGTTCCTTTTTTTGTTCTTCCGTCAGAAAGGAAAAACGCGGAATCGGAACATCGCCGAACTGCTCTTCCATTTTCGTGAAATCAAGGCTGTTTCTGCTGACGCGCGGGGGAGTGCCTGTTTTGAATCGGCGAAGGTTAAAGCCCAGTTCTTGGAGTGAGCTTGAAAGGCTGTTTGAACGCGCGAGCCCGGAAGGTCCCTGTTCGACGCTTTGCTCTCCGATATGAATCAGGCTGCGCAGATACACACCGGTACAAATTATGACTGCACGGCAGGAGTATTCGGTTCCGCCCGAGCAGACAACTCCGGCAATTTTTCCGTTCTTTTCAATTATTTCGGCGCATTCATCCTGTCTGAGCGTCAGATTGGGTTCGCTTTCAAGCACCTGCTTCATTCGCATATGATAACGGTTTTTGTCAATCTGTGCACGAAGTGAATGAACAGCAGCCCCTTTTCCAAGGTTCAGCATACGCATTTGAATAAAAGTTTCATCCGCCGCAAGTCCCATTTCGCCGCCGAGTGCATCAATTTCGCGCACAAGGTGTCCCTTACTCGTTCCGCCGATGGCGGGGTTGCAGGCACAAAGTGCCACGGAATCAAGGTTCAGGCAGAGACACAGTGTTTTTTTGCCCATTCGTGCGGATGCAAGCGCGGCCTCGACGCCAGCGTGGCCTGCTCCCGCAACAATTATATCATAATCACCGGAGTAAAAATTCATAATATTCCTCTTTTCGCTGTCGAAATTGCTGTTCCGATAATGTTTCACGTGAAACAATGCTTTTGTGAAACAGCGGATTTAGACATTTCAACAGTCCTAAAGCTGATTTTTTATCAATTGTGTGTTGTACGGCGGTTCAATTTCAATTGATTTGCCGCATAAGTATTCAAGCCCGTCAAGCTTATTCGGAAAAACGATGCGCGTTGCTGTCAGCCGCAGACCGGCGGGGAAGCTGCGGTTCCCGACACGATCGCCGTATTTGTCGTCTCCGATGATCGGGCAGCCGATATGCGCAAGACTGGCGCGAATCTGGTGCGTTTTACCCGTAATCAGCAGCAGTTCAAGTGTACTCGTTCCGCCGTTCGATGAGAGCAGCCTGTAATCGGTGTTCATTTCGAATGAATTTGAAACGGGTTTGGTAAATACCTGAACAAATGCGCGTTCCGAATCCTTTCTGCCGAAAAACCGCAGGCTCCCCGATGCGGCAGGAGGAGCGCCGAAAACTTCGGCCTGATAAAACTTTTTGATTTTACGTAAGCGTATTGCTTCCCCAAGGACGGCAGCTGTTTTCGCGTTTCTTGCAAAAAGCACCAATCCGCTCGTCGGCGCATCAAGGCGGTGCAAAGGATAGACTTTGCCGAATGCGGAATTCAGCCGTGCTTCAAGGGTATCATTGCCGCCATCCTCAACAGTGCATGAGATTCCTGAACTTTTATTAACACAAATCAGGTTATTATCGATATAGGCACAGCGCACGCCGGCCGCAAGCGCGGCACATTCATCGGAGAATTCATCAAATTTTGCTCCGTGAGGTATGCAGGTGAAAGTCATACTTTCGCGCAGGGTGGGGTGTTCGATTGTCAGACTGTAGGCATAGAGCGCGATCTGCTGACCGACACGCGCGGCGCGATTGTAGCGTTGGTCACCGAAAATCGGACAGCCGCTCCACGCCAATTGTGCCCGAATCTGGTGGTGCCGACCGGTATGAAGCAGGACATCAAGCAACGTGAAACCATTTTTTGTGACTGTCGAAACATATTCGAGACTTGCGGTTTTTGCGCCGGGTGTGTTCGGCCGAACCACTCTTGATATGTTGTTTTGTTCATCGCGCAGCAAGTCGCATTCAAGTTCCGCACTGCTGCACGGAGAACCTGAAACTATCGCCGCATAACGTTTTTTTGTTTTTCGGTTTTTAAAGCTTTCGGTAAGGCGCGCAGCTGCTTTGCTTGTTCGCGCAAAAACCATTACGCCGCCTACGGGTCGGTCAAGCCGATGAACAAGCCCGAGATAGACCTCGCCGGGTTTGCTGTACTTTTCTTTGATGTACGCTTTAACGGTCGAAAGCAAATCCTCATCGCCTGATGAATCCGCCTGGACGGGCATGTTCACAGGTTTTTCGCAGACAAGAAGATGGTTGTCCTCATAGATAATTTTAATTTTGTTTTTCATTGCGGTATGCAAAAAATAACGGTGAACTTTATACTTCGCGGTACCATCTGCCCGTGCAGCCGCAGGGGAGGACGAGGCCGCCGTGTGTTATCGGCAAGCCGATCTCCTGTGCGTCGCAGACTCCGCCGAGCCCGTCAAGCGCAGTCGTCAGAACGTTTTTGATTACCGCAGGAGCAAGACCCGTCGTGTATGAGTTGATAAGGAAAAAACCCGCATCGGGACTGAGAAGAGATACGCATTCGCGAACCAACGGATAGAGGTTGGCTTCAATGCGCCACATTTCGCCGTCGGGTCCTCTGCCGTAGCTGGGCGGATCCATGAGGATACCTTCGTAGAAACGCCCCCGCCGCTGCTCACGGAGAACAAATTTCATTACATCATCAACGATAAACCGAACAGGTTTGTCGGCAAGTCCTGATTGAGCAAGATTATTTTTTGCCCATGCTACAATGCCTTTTGCAGCGTCAACGTGAACAACTTCCGCTCCTGCGGCTGCCAAGGCACATGTTGCGCCGCCTGTGTATGCAAAAAGATTCAGCACGCGGAAGGGGCGGCCGGTTTTTTTTACATATTTATCCACATAATTGTGCATAAAATCCCAGTTAACCGCTTGTTCGGGGAAAAGACCTGTATGCTTAAAACCCGTCGGACGAACGATAAAACTGAGGTCGCGGTAATTGATGACCCAACTTTCCGGCAATGTGCGATTGAAGTTCCACGCACCGCCGCCTGTTGAAGACCGAATATAATGTGCATCGCAATAGCCGGCGGATTTCATCGGCCAAATTGCCTGCGGATCGGGGCGCAGCAGTATGACTTTGCCCCAGCGTTCGAGTTTTTCGTCATTCCCGGCATCAATTATTTCATAGTCTTCCCAACCATCTGCAAGATACATTCCGATTTCCTCTCAGTTGCCCATGATTCTGTCATAAATGCCCGCAAGCTCGTCTTTGCTGTAGTATTCAATGACTATTTTACCCTTGTTCTCATCGCCGCGAAAGCGCACTTTCGTTCCGAGATGCTCGCGCAGGCTGTCCTGTGCGGATTTCAGGTCGGCTGACAGCTTTTCGCGTTTCGGCTGGCGTTTTTCAAGTTTTTTTGCATCCAGTGCGTCGGCAACCCGGCGTTCGGTTTCGCGCACGGACCAACCTTCCGCCGCGGCAAGACCGGCGAGTTTAATCATCAGCTCCTCGTCCGGCACTGAGGCAAGCACGCGGCAATGCCCGGCGGAGAGCTTGTCTTCAAGCACAAGTGCCTGCAATTCCTCCGGAAGACTGAGCAGGCGAACCGCATTTGCAATGGCGGGGCGGGATTTTCCGAGACGCTTTGCAACTTCATCCTGCGTCAGGTCATGTTCATCCATAAGTGTTCGGATGGCTGCGGCCTCTTCAAGTGCGTTCAGATTTTCACGCTGAAGATTTTCAATCAGAGATACTTCCAAAACCTGCTGTTCGTCCATTTCGCGGACAATCACGGGAACTTCATTCAGTCCTGCACGGCGTGCGGCACGGAAACGGCGTTCACCTGCGATGAT
>OGNB01000137.1_pt1 | contig 58097 bp, 44 predicted proteins | sample 1573301 | NCBI WGS metagenome assembly OGNB01 (sample SAMEA2581914, study PRJEB24529) | metagenome | biome: Human gut stool | place: China | collected 2011
ACTGACTGATATTGTTGTTAAATATATGCTTTCATAATAAATTGTATTTAATATAGAAATTTACATATTATTACAAATGTGGTATTATAATACAAGGCATATAAGAAATCGGAAATGTCAACTAAATATTATTAATTATCAACGAGGAGGGAAAGCTATGAAGTTTTTCAGAAAATTAGGCTTTCAGCTTGTTTTATTTTTCGTTGTTGCCATTACAATTCCTATTGTAATGCTTATGGTAAGTTCAATTACAACAACTTCGTCTTCAATGGAAAATAACATGAAGGTAACAAGTGAGCAGACTTTGAATGAAGCACAGAATCAGTTTACTACATATCTTAAGACTCTGTCGCAGCCGGTAGACCTGCTTACAAGAAAGAATGAAGTAAAGCATCTTGAGGATCAGGGAACATTAAGTGATAATGTTAAGGCAGTAAGAGATTCTCTTATTGCATCAGTTAAGGTTACTAATGGTGCAGAAAGAGCGTTCTTTGCTACTAATACTAATCTTGAGATTACAGGTTGGGGAGAATATAACCCAGAGACTGGTAAGACACTTAGTAAGGGTGGTCTTGAGAATGGTGTAGACAGAACTAAGGAAGTATGGTACACAGATTGTAAAGGTCTTAAGGCAAGAAACAACATTTATGCTTATTTTTCAAAGCCATATTACAGCAAGGATTTTGATAAGACAATAATTACTGTTTCACAGGAAATTAAGCATTCAGACGGAACGAATTATGGTACTGTGGGTATGCATATTGATTTTTCTGAGATTACAGATTTTGTACAGGGTATCGGACTTCTTAATACAGGATTTGTTGTCCTTGCAGATGAAGATGGTAATATACTTGTTAATAATGATAATAACAAGTATGTAACAGATTCAGTATCAGGACTGAATTGCTGGAGTACAGTTAAAGGTCTTACAGAGGATGATTATGATAAAGCATTTTCATTTGATGAAAACATTAATGGTGAAAAGGTACATGTAGTAACATCTAAGGATGCTGTTACAGGATGGACACTTGTTGGTTTTATCAGTTCTAAAGAAACATCTGCTACAACTAATAAGATGATTAGCAATACTGTTATATTCAGTATTATAGCATTTGTTATTGGAATTGGTATTGCACTTTCAGTTACAGCTTCTATGACTAAGGAGATTAAGAAGGTTTCTGGCCATATGAAGGATGTTGCCAGTGGTGATTTAACAGACAGAATTGATGTAAAGAAGAAGAATGAGTTTGGAGACCTTGAGAATAACTTTAACAACATGGTTGAGAACATGGCAGTTCTTATTAAGGGCGTTGAGGAAAAGAGTGGAGTTATAGTAGATGCGTCTGCTAAGATTGCAGGAGTATCTAAGTCTACTACAGAGACTGTAGGTCAGGTTTCAGAGGCTATACAGAGTGTTGCAGTTGGTGCATCAGGTCAGGCAGACAGTACACAGACAGCAACACAGGAAGTAGAAAATCTTGCAGACAGATTAAAGGAAACTAAGGCTTATGTAACTGATATCAGTGAGATGTCTGTTGAAACACAGAAGTTAAGTAATAAGGGACTTACAATTGTTGATGAACTTATTACTAAGGGACAGCGCTCAATTGATAACTCTAAGATTTCTAAAGAAGTTGTATCTGAGATGGTAAGCAGTATAGAAAAGATTAATTTCATATCAGATGCCATTACAGAAATTACAGAGCAGACTAACCTGTTATCACTTAATGCTTCTATTGAGGCAGCAAGAGCAGGAGAGAGCGGTAAGGGATTCGCAGTAGTTGCTGATGAGATAAGAAAGCTTGCTGAACAGTCACAGCAGTCAACTGACGAGATTAAACAAATTGTTAATGAAATTACTATTAAGTCACAGCAGGTTGAGCAGACAATGGATGAGTCAGTTGGTATTATAGAGGAACAGAATGTTTCTATTAAGGATGCTAAGGAACTGTTTAATACAATTTCTGATTCAGTTAACGGACTTAAGGAAGGTCTTGATAATATTACACAGCTCAATGAAGCTATGGATACTAATAGAAATAATGTTGTAAGCAAGATGGAAGATGTTGCAGCAGTAGCAACTGAGACTGCCGCAGCCTCTGAAGAGGTTACAGCATCAGCCGTTGATGTTGAGCAGACAATGCACGACCTTAACGAATTTACAGTTGAGCTTGATAATATTGCAGAGGCTCTTAAGGAGGCAATTGATAAGTTCAAGTTACAATAATTAAACTAATCCGATAAATGTGTTTATGGAAGCTGCCACTCTGGCGATTGTAATCGCCGGGTGGCAGTTTCTTTTTAATCTCAGGGTATCATTGACCTTGCTGATGTTTTGTGATAAAATCTCTCTTGGTGTTTAGCCAAGTTGTTCTCATAGTTAAGTGGATATAACGGGGACCTCCTAAGTCTCAATCCCCAGTTCGACTCTGGGTGGGAACATTTATATTAAGAAGTGATAAGCAGTGGCGATGAGAATCGCTGCTGCTTTTTTATGTCAGGAGTGTTGCATAGTAATTTTTTAGTAGAAATGAAATTTATTATGCAGGCAATTGTAAAAACTTTATTTGATTTTGTGGATTTAATCACAGTAAGTAATGTTGTTGTAATGTCTGAGTAATGACATATAATGTTTCGGAGCCTTATCTTACTTTAAAATAGATGGAAAAGCCTGTGAATTTCCGTCCATAATGTGTTAGTAATGTTGTTGTAATGTTTAGTAATGTTTGATATAGTTATGTCAAGAACATTGTTAATGGAGGAGATTCATGAAAATCAGAGAGCTATATCCAGATGTTATTACAGAAGATACAAGTTATGAATATAAAGCGATATTAAATCCGGATAATCCCATTAAATGGGCAAAAACTCTTATTGGATATGCAAATGATAAGGGAGGAACCTTATTTATAGGTGTATCAAACGGTGGAGAGGCTTTTGGAATTGATCTTGAAGAAGTTGATAAAACAAAACTATTAATTTCAAGGATTAATGATAGACATATTTTTCCACACATTAAGATTTCATATATGATGAGAAGTGTGGATTCTAATGCGGAACATTTTGTATTAGCTGTTAAAGTTGCTCCTGCAGATTCTGTAATAAGATATAGAGAAGGAGATTACAATGAAACAGTTTTTATAAAGGGAGATGGAAATGCGACTCCTGCAACGCCGGAAGAAATTATTTCACTTTCAAAGAGAAAATATGGTGTAGATAATGAGACAAGCGAGGTGGCATATACTGATAATCAGTGGTCAGTATACCTTAATCTTTGTAAGGAATACAGACAAGATAAATCTGCTCCAACAATGAAAGAATTGCAGAACGAAGAAATAGTTTCAAAAGATGGGTATGCAAAATCAGGATTTATAATGTTTTCAGACAACTATAATGAAGATGACACAATGATATGCTGTCGTTTGTGGAAAGGTAAGAACAAGATAGGGGTTGTTTTAGATAGCAGCAGATTCAGGGGTTCTATTGCAAATGTTTTTGAAAATGCGTTGAACTTTATTGAACGAAACACCAAAACAGGATGGATAAAAACAGAAAATGGCGGACGGGATGAAATCAGATCGTATCCTAAGGAAGCTGTAAGAGAGGCATTGGTAAATGCCATTGCCCATAGGGATTATTCTATTTCAGGAACACAGATTGATGTTGATATCTACTCAGACAGAATTGAAATAGTTTCACCGGGGTCATGGTTACTGCCGAAAGATTACAATGCATATCCAGCGGGGTCAATACCGTCTATCAGGAGAAATTCCATTATAGCAGCTTGTTTGGATGTGGCAAATCTGATGGAGAGAGGTGGAACTGGTTTTCAAACCATGATTGAAGCTTACAAATCATGTCCTGAAGAAATTCAGCCAGTAGTATCTATATATCCTGGATTTTTGAATTTGAAATTATTTGACAGATTATATAGGGATGAAGTTATAGAACTTGATTTGGAAGGACTTACTGATGGAGAAAAAATTATGGCTATTCTTAAGATGGAAGGACCAAAGCCAATTAAGGAACTACAGCTGTCTCTTAACTACCGAAGCAGAAGCCAATTCTTAAATGAGGTTATAAATCCTCTTATGAAATCAGGGGAGATATATAGGGATGGCAAGCCAAAATCACCAACGGCACTTATTAAAATCAAAAGATAAAAGTAAAATATAATTTGGTCAAAAACCATCGACATGGGTGGGAACATTTATATTAAGAAGTGACAAGCAGTGGTGATTCGCAAGAAATAGGATAGTATATAGAGTAAGGGGTATAACATGAAAAGGGAACAGGGGATATTAATTGGCACAGTAATAGCTGCGATTATTATGATGTTTTTATGTAGTATTCTAACATTTAGTGATGCAGTTTCTGAAAAAGCTTTGACAACTTGCATTCCAGAATCAGTAAGTATAACAGAGGATGGAAAAACACAATATGATTTTAATTTAAAATCATATGGACAGGATATAGGTTCAATAGTATTTTATTCTTCACACCAGAGAATAAATGTATATGCACAAGGAGAACAAATTTACAGACTTAGTAATAAACGAAGTATATGGGGAAATACCCCAGGATGGACATGGAATTTTGTAAAGATACCATCTGGTGTGGACAGCCTTCAAATAGAGATTTCACCATGTTATAAAGAGGTTGAAGGCCAGAAACAGGAATTCTATATCGGTGGTGGCAATGACATATATATGAAATTGCTTCGGAAAGCTATGCCGGCATTTATTATAAGTGTTGTTATTTTATTGGTAGGATTATATATTACTATATACTGGACAATTGTACATAAGGGGAGTCAGATAGACGGAACATTAATATATCTGGGAATATTTTCGACTCTTCTTGGATTATGGTCAGCAAATGAAACAGATGTATCAGCACTTATATTTGCAAACAGACAAGCCGGGGCATACATTGCTTTTGTTACACTTATGATTATGCCAATGGCATTTATTATGTTTGTAAAAAGTTTTTTGGAAATAAATGATAATCTGTTTTGGAAATTAATCTGTTATTTTAATGTAACAATTATTCTTTTAGAACACATACTTAATGCTACAGGAATGTATTATTTTAGACAGACATTGTGGATGACTCATATTGTAATTATATTAATGCTGATATATTTATTTGTTGTAATTACAATTAAGATTATTAGAAGACAGTTGGACACCAGGTATAAATACTGTATATTAGCGTTGATTTTAGTGTTTTTGTCGACAATCATAGATATGGCAGGATATTATAAAAATGGTAATGATTCAGGAGTATTTGGAAGAATAGCATTTCTTTTATTTATTCTTGTACTTGGATTAGAGGCTTCAAGACAGGCTGTTGCGAGACTAAAAAAGGGGAGAAGGATAGAGGAACTCGAGCAGTTTGCTTTAAATGATTCCATGACAGGTATGTATAATAGAAATGCATATGATTATTATATTAATAATGAAAAATGCTTTGATGATTGTATGGTTGTAACGTTTGATTTAAACAATCTCAAAAATTGTAATGATAACTACGGACATAGAGCTGGAGATGCTTATATTATTAATGCAGCACGAATAATAGAAAATACATTTGAACGTTATGGTAAGTGTTACAGAATTGGCGGAGATGAGTTTTGTTGTATAATACCAAAGGGAAAGAGTGTAGATATAGAGCGAGTAATAAGAAAGCTTTATCATGATGTAGATGTTTTGAACAACAAGAGAATTATTCCAACAGAAGTGGGAATTGCCTGTGGTTATGCTGTTTTTAAAGTTGATGATACGGAGCTGGAAAAAGTCCGGGAGCGTGCAGATGAGGAGATGTATCAGCGAAAAAAAGAGATGAAAATGTGATTAATAACTCAAAAATTAATATCTTATAAAATATTATCGACATACGCCTATATACACGCTATAATATGTTTGCTTTTATATGTAGATATCACGAGATTAGAATAAGTAACAGAGGAAAATGTTTATGAATTATATTGTTATGGATCTTGAGTGGAATCAGAGTGCCAAGGGAAAACAATTTTCTGAGGATCATTTTCCTTTTGAGATTATACAGATAGGCGCGGCGAAGGTTAATGAGAAGCTTGATATTGTAGATGAGTGGCAGTGTACCATTAAGCCACAGGTGTATACAAAGCTGCAGAATACAGTCAAGAAGATACTAGGGATAACAGAAAATGACCTTGCTAACGGAACGGATTTCGTATCGGGTGTTACTGAATTTCTTGAATGGTGCGGGGAAGATTATACATTTGTTACATGGGGAAGCATGGATATTACTGAATTAAGACGTAATATGAAGTTCTATGATGTGCCGGAGAATTTCCCAAAGCCGCTTCTGTATCTTGATCTTCAGAAACTTTACAGTATTAATTTTTCAGATGGCAAGACACGCATGAATCTTAAATCTGCAATTGATGAGCAGGGAATCAAGGGAGATGAGCATTATCATTCAGCAATGAGTGATGCAAGATATACAGCCAAGATAATGAAGAAGCTGGATTTTGACAGAGTTAAGAAGTTCTGCAGTATAGATACATTTACAATTCCAGAGTCAAGAAAGGACGAGGTATATCTTAACTTTGGAACTTATGAGAAGTATATTTCAAAGGGATTTGCGACAAGGGACAAGGCTGCAAGCGACAGAACTGTACGTTCCTGCAAATGCTTTTTATGTGGCAGGACTATGACAAGAACAGTCAAGTGGTTTGCCACTAATTCGAAATGCTATTACGGCTTGTTTACATGTGATGAGCATGGGCTTATAAAGGGGCGTTTCAGAGTTAAACAGACCGAAGAAGGCAGATATTATGCAGTCAGAATTATGAAACACACTGATGAAAAGGGTGCACTTAAGATATATGAAAAGCAGATAAAAGAGAGAGAGCACAGACGCAGGCGGCGTCAGGCAGAGAAACTTTCAGAACAGAAATAATGGCATGTCAGAAATCCAACTGACATGCCATTTTAATATATTTAATATCAGAACATTAATCCATATATCACAGCCAGACCAAGAATTACCTGGACAATTGTGAATCTAAAAACAACCTGCGTATCTGACCAGTCTTTATTCTTTCTCATATGGTCGTGGATTGGTGTACGAAGGTTCTTCATTAGGTTGATGTGAAGAAATCTCATGAAAGAAACCTTGATAAGACCAAGTCCGCCATCAAGAATAATTACAAGTGCCATTGGAATATAAAGCAGCGGTGCATGGAGCTTGAGGAATGTAAATGCTATAAATATTCCTATTGCTCTAGAACCCGCGTCACCCATAAGAAGCTTGCTTGGTGATGCATTGAACCACAGGTAGCCGAGGATACACACAATCATAATAAGAACGGTGTGTCTGTAAGCTGATTCAATATTAAATGACTTAAAAAGAACATACACTGAGGCAAGTGTTACAACAGAGAGTGTACCGCATAAGCCGTCAACACCATCTGAACAGTTAGTAACATTGATACTTACCCATATGAGTATAATAATAAGTATTGCATATATAATTGGATTAAGAGTTACTGTCTTTCCAAAGAATGCAAGGTCAAATGTGTTAGGGTTGTAATGCAGGTAAGTAACTGCCGCCATAACTGATATTGCAAGGTCAATAAGACCTTTCTTTAAATTACCCCATGGTGATGAAGCACTGTCATCAAGGTATCCGCTGAGCATTGCGGCAAGCACAAGTATAAGATAAATGATAAGTTCGGCACTTAAGTTTACGAATAATGCACATGTGACTGTGAATGTAAGAATGAAAATCATGCCGGCGCCTCTTGGTTTTCCAACTGATTTACTTCCGTTGATGGCATAAGCTCTTCCGGCATCTCTTGGAAGAAGATTCTTGCCAAGAGCAATTGCAGCTATTGTAAATGCGAAAGCAAACAGGATGCTGACAAATGCTATTATGTTAGTGAAACTTTCGTTAACAATATAGTATATCATAAGAATTTAATACTCCTTTTCATCTTTCTAACTTATATAAAGCATTTATTCAATGCGATTTACAGTATAACATAATATATGTGAAATGAACATTTTTTTTGCTAATGAAATGTAGTAATTAATTTGCTAATGTGGTAATATACTATTAATTAGTGGGATATCTGAGGGGACCCATAAGTGTCGTGTAGGATAATAATAATATAATGGAGGATTTTATGAAGAATATGCAAAAATACGAGCAGCTGGCAATCACAGAACTGGATGCATATCTTTTTGGACAGGGAACTCATTATGAGATATATAACAAAATGGGTGCGCATGTTGGAGTAAAAGACGGAAAAGAAGGTGTGTATTTTGCTGTGTGGGCACCTGCTGCAAGAGAAGTCTATGTTATAGGTGAGTTTAATAACTGGAATGCATATGGTTATGATATGAAGAAGATTTCAGATGGTGGAATATATGATTTGTTCATACCGGGAGCTAAAGCAGGGGATATGTATAAGTTCCTTATTATTTCCCAGAGTGGAGAGGCTCTTTACAAGGCAGATCCATATGCTAATCAGGCACAGTTAAGACCAGAGACAGCATCAATAGTTGCCGATCTTTCAGGTTATGAATGGAAAGATTCTGAATGGGTTGAGAAGAAGAAGACAGAGAATCATCTTAAAGCACCTCTTTCTATATATGAATGTCATCTTGGCTCATGGAAGAAGAAAGATGATGGAACAGAGGACGGATTCTATACATATAGAGAATTGGCACCTGAGCTTGCAAAATATGTTTCAGATATGGGATATACACATATTGAACTTATGGGAATTGCAGAGTATCCATATGATGGATCATGGGGATATCAGGTAACAGGTTATTATGCACCTACAGCAAGATACGGAACACCTAAGGATTTCATGTATTTTGTAGATTATATGCATGAAAAAGGAATTGGTGTAATTCTTGACTGGGTACCGGCACATTTTCCAAAGGATGCACATGGACTTGCTAATTTCGATGGAAGCTGTGTATATGAGTATGCAGACCCTAGAAAGGGAGAGCATCCTGACTGGGGAACGAAGGTATTTGATTATTCCAAGAATGAAGTGGCTAACTTCCTTATTGCTAATGGAATGTTCTGGGTGGACAAGTTCCATATTGATGGTTTAAGAGTTGATGCCGTTGCTTCAATGCTGTATCTGGATTACGGAAGGACAGAAGGAAACTGGGTTCCTAACAAATATGGTGACAACGGTAATCTCGAAGCAATCAGCTTTTTAAAGCATTTTAACAGCATGTTAAAGAAGAGATTCCCACAGGCAATAACTATAGCTGAGGAGTCAACAGCATGGCCTATGGTAAGTGGTGATCCTGACAATGGGGAATGTCTTGGCTTTACATTTAAGTGGAATATGGGCTGGATGCATGATTTCCTTGAATATATGAAGCTTGATCCATATTTCAGAAAGTTTAATCATAGCAAGATGACATTTTCATTGATGTATGCTTACAGCGAGAATTTTATTCTTGTGCTTTCACATGATGAGGTTGTACATCTTAAGTGTTCTATGCTTGGTAAAATGCCTGGTGACAGGGAGGACAAGTTCAAGAATCTTAAGCTGGCATATGCATATATGTGCGGACATCCTGGCAAGAAGCTTTTATTCATGGGACAGGAATTTGGTCAGTGGAATGAGTGGAGTGAGAAGCGTGCTCTTGACTGGTATCTGTTAGAGGATGAAAGTCATACAGAACTTAAGGATTTTACGAAGAAGTGTCTGAAGCTTAATAAGAATTATCCATGTCTGTATGCTACTGATTACAGCAGTGAAGGATTCAGATGGATTAATGCCAATGATAAAGATAATAGCGTTTTATCATTTATGAGAATCAGTCCGGATGGAAAGAAGAATCTTCTCTTTGTACTTAATTTTACACCAGTTGAAAGAGACAGCTTCAGAATAGGAGTTCCGTTCAAGACTAAGTATAAGCTGGTTCTTGGAGATAATGAAGCTGACCAGAAGAAGACTCTTACAGCCGTTAAGGGAGATTGTGATGGATATCCGCAGTCATTGCTTATTGACTTACATAAGTATGGAATAGCTGTGTATGAGTTTAACGGTGATGTTTCTAAGGTTCATGCTACGAAGATATAGGACAATAATATAGAGAAAGGGAGCTGGTTTGGATTTTTCATTAATTCTGAATTGGCTTCCTTTTTATTTGTTGCCACTAATCTCTCAATTATCCCGCTATATCTGCCGAAATATTTATTATATGACAATGAGTGATTGTTTCAGATAGTAAATAAGAAAGGCAGCAGAATATGACATATACAGTTTCAGGCGCGAATTTTAATAAAGATGTTGCGGCACAGGGAACATCTATTAATTATAAAGAAAATAAGGCGGTTAAAAGTGAAGGTGTGGCAGGCTCATTTGCAGGAGTGGTAATCTCTGGCAGTGTGACAGCTGCAAATGACAATACATATGAGGGACTTCTTAAGGAGGCAGATGATGTAAAGAGCCAGATTATGGCGAGTGCTTCCAGTGCAAAGATAAGCCTTAAGGCATTGATGATGAAGTTATCAGGTGCTGATGCGGTAAAGCTAGATGAGGACGGCTTTAATCTTACAGATGCTACACCAGATGATATGGTTAATATTATTGAGAAAATTAAGATTGAACTTGCGATGCACTCTGATGATTATGTTAATTATGGCACAGCAGTTTCCAAGGATAAGATTGAGAGTGTGACTGGAAGTGCAGCAACAGCGGCAAGTGTCGAGAGCCGTATGCAGGGAGCAGATATAGCTGTCAATGATGAAAGTGTTGCTGAGGTTAAAGGCACACTTGAAAAGAGTAAAGAGTTAAAGCCATTATCAGAGAACACAAAGAATTACATGGTTGCTAATCGCATAGAGCCTTCAATTGCTGGAATATATCAGGCACAGGCGGCAACCTCATCAAGTATCAGTGCGGATGGCGTTACAATAGGAAAGTGCGCAGATGCAATATCTGACGCTGATTTTGAAGCTTTAAGGCCGGGAATTGAGAAGATAATTGCTTCGGCAGGACTTGAGGTCAATGATAAGACACTTGCAGATGCGAGAGCATTTATAGACGCACAGATTCCTGTCACAAAAGAAAATCTTGAATACAAGGCACAGCTTGATGCGATAGATATTGAAAAGATTCAGGCTGACCCTGAAGAAATGCTTAATAAAATATTTGATAACATGAAGCTTGGCGGCAAGGCGGAGAATACGCTCGTTACAGGTTCGCCAATTGATGATATAAGAACAGCTCTTGATACTATTAACAGGGCAGAGTATTCAGATGTTGCAAATGTGGTATCAAAAGGGGAAACATTTACAATAGCAAGCCTTAAGCTGGAGATGGATGCAAGAAGCTTCAGAATTGAATACAGTGCAGCATCAGTAAGCACAGGAAATAGTGAAGTTAGAAATCAGGCATCTGATGTACAGCAGGCAGCAGATAAGGCGTATGACACGCTTGTAACAGCAAGAGTTCTTATGAGTGCAAATGCGTCTATATATCTCGTTAAGAATAACATTTCTATTCTTACAACTCCGATAGATGAGCTTAATTCAATGCTTATGGAATATGAACAGGCGGATGAAATGTATGAAGAAGCGCAGATTGCATATACAGATGTTCTTGAAGCAAGAAAGACATTGAATGAGATAGTAAGAAATCCTGCGCGTGTATTTGCCAGTATGTTTGACAAGATGAATGAAACTTATGAGGCAGTCGGAACTCAGATAAGAGGCGATTTAGGTGATTCATTAAAGAAGGCAGTACAGGAAAGTGCGGATGATATTATTAGGGAGCTTGGACTTGAGGGAACTGATGAGGACAAGGAAGCAATAAAGGTACTGGCTGCTAATAACATGGATATGACAAAGGAAAATGTAGAGATAGTCAAATCTGTTAATGCAATGATTAATAATCTTATTAAGAATATGAAACCAGAGACAGTTCTTAATATGATAAAAGACGGAGTAAATCCAATGAATGCTTCAATTGAGGAAGTCAACGAATATCTTACAGAGGCTAATGATAAAGCATCTAAGGATAATGAGGAGAAGTTTTCAAAGTTTCTTTATAAGCTTGACCGTACCAATGGTATTACTAAAGAGCAGAGAAAGCAGTTTATAGGAATATACCAGATGATGAATATATTCACCAGAGATGCCGGAGTGGCAGCAGGTGCGCTGATTAAGCAGGGAGCTGAGGTCACTATGAATAATCTTATGACTGCATATAATTCAAGAAAGCATTATGACATGGACGCTGTTATTGATGAGAATACAGGAATGGCAGAGGTAAGCGGAATTGCTAACTATTACAGTGCATTATTTATGGCAAATGGTGGATTAGTTACCCCGAATACATTAAAGAATGTGGATAACTCATCCGGAATCGGAGAACAGTCCGTTGAAATGTTTATTGAACAGTTAGAGGATAACTATGATGCGGCAGCCGAGGAACAATATTATGAGGAATATCTTAAGGAACAGCAGGCAGCAGTGCAGGCAGGAGCTGATATATTGAGGCAGATAAGAAATGCAGATACAGAAATAAACAGTGGTAACATACAGGCTGTTAAAGCATTTTTAGAATCCGGACAGTTCCCGGATATCAGAGGTGTTAAGACAACACGTGATTATGCAAGGGATTCGATTGAAAAAATCGGACATAAAGAAAAACTGTCACTTATGTATGAAGAAATGAAAGATGAGACAGAGGAAGAACTTCAGGAGGTTCTTTCCAAAGCAGGAGACCTTGATACACAGATAGATGTCAATTACGAGGGATTTCTGGATTTAAGACTTAAGGACAGAACAATCGGATATATTAAGAATCTGGCATTAAGGCATGATTACAGAATACCGTATATAACAGACTCAGGAAGTACAGGTATGCTGAAACTTACATTGGTTCAGGATGACGACAATAAAGGTCGTATATCTGTAAACATGCTAAGCAGCGTATTAGGAAAAGTTTCTGTTGAGGCTAAGGCTGACAGAGAAAGTCTTGGTATGTACATTGTCAGTGACACAGCAGTTTCAGATGAAGGAAGCCAGCTTCTTGAGGATTTGGAAGAAAATTTAAAAGAAGGATTTGGATTTACAAATGTGACCGTCAACATTACAAAATCGTCAGACGTGCCATATGTGACTTATGAAGCAGCGGCTGACAGTGTGGCAACAGATAAGCTGTATGAAATTGCAGCACAGATTGTAAAACTGCTTGCAGGCTAAAGATTTGCACAGAAAGTCCGATATATAGAGCATGAACAGGTAAATTGGACAGACAGAAAGGTTAAGATATGAGAATAGGAACTAATGTGGCAGCGATTGTTGCCAACAATGCATTACAGAAATCACAGAATAATCTGTCAACATCAATTGAAAGATTATCATCAGGATACAAGATAAATGGCTCTAAGGACGATGCTGCAGGATGTGCTATTTCTGAAAAGATGAGAGCACAGATAAGAGGTCTTAGTCAGGCCCAGAATAATACAGCTGATGGAGTTTCTGTTTTAAATACAGCAGAAGGCGCAATTACCGAAATCCAGAGTATGCTCACAAGATTAAAGGAGCTTAGCGTTCAGGCTGCTAATGATGTTAATTCAGATGATGAAAGAGAAGCTATACAGAAAGAGATAGAACAGATTAATAATGAGATTGACAGAATATCTGATCAGACAGAATTCAATACACAGTCTCTTATTAACGGTAATCTTTCAAGAAGAGTATATTCAGACCTTCAGGGAGTTAATCAGCTTTCTGTATCTGACAGCTATACAGCAGGTGTATATGGAATAACTGTTACTGAGGACGCAAGACAGGCTATAGCGGTAGGAGCAGGAAGTATTACTATGTCATCAACAGCTTCTATAACAAAAGAACAGGAAGGAACAATAAGCATTAACGGTTACAAGATAAGCATTTCCGAAGGTGATACACTTGATAAGGTGATGGGAAAGATTATTGACGGAGTTAACATCACAGGTGGTTCTGCATTTACAGTTAAAGACCTTAATAATGATACAGCAGCTAATGGTACTGATTATGCAGGTTATGTGCCAACAGCCGATTATGCTGGTTCAACACTTGTTATTATGACTAACCAGTATGGAAGTGACCAGAAGATGAATATAACATGTGATAATGCAGAGCTTGCAGATATTTTGGGAATGCCACAGGCAGCAACACAAGATGGTATATATGTAGAAGGAAGCGATGTTAAGGCAGAGATTGCTACAGGAGATGATGGGAAGCGAATTGGGTTTGCTGATTCGGCAATTCTTTCAACAAAGGGTACTGTAATTACAGTAACAGATGTTAATAACAAAGAGTTTTCAATGGATGTTCCGGGTAATGCGGCAGGTACTGTATTTGACGACAGTAACAATGATGGACAGTCAGCTGCAGGTGCAGGTACAGCAAGAACTATAAGTCAGGAAGTAACAGATGTTGGAACTATGAGCATACATGTAGGTGCTAACCAGGATCAGGTAATCGTTATTGATATTCCAGCAATAACAACTTATTCACTTGGCACGGAACATATGAATGTCATGACTCAGTATACAGCATCAAGGGCGATATCTACTGTAGACGAAGCTATTAATAAGACTAATGAAATACGTTCAAGAATCGGTGCATACGAGAACAGATTTGATCATACAACTAATAACCTTGAGGTTTCAAGTGAGAACCTTACCAAGTCATTATCAACAATGATAGATACTGATATGTCAGAAGAGATGACTACTTATACTTCTGAAACAGTTCTTACACAGGCAGCTACGTCAATACTTGCACAGGCTAATGAAAGACCTTCACAGGTATTACAGTTATTACAGTAGTTTAAGATTCAATGGTTATATAGGAAAGGGATGCTATGACTAAAGAAACAATTAAGACATTTCAGTATAGAATTACACAGGCTACAGCATCACAGCTTGTTGTGATTCTGTATGATATGGCTATAGAATATCTTAATGATGCATGTGAGAGTGATAGTGCTGAGCAGGCACATAATAATATATATATGGCGCAGAAGGTTATAGACCAGCTTATATGCGGACTTGATATGCAGTATGAGATATCAGCTAATCTTTTTGTAATATATAATCATATGAAGAGGTCACTTATTTCAGCATCTGTAAGTCTTGATAATAATGAGATTAACAGAATTACAGGGCTTTTAAAGAAACTCAGGGCATCCTTTTATGAGGTTAGTAAACAGGATGATTCTGAGCCGCTTATGAAGAATACACAGGCTGTATATTCAGGCCTTACATATTCAAAAGGTGGAATTAGTAATGAAACACAGACTGATAATATAGAAAACAGAGGATTCAGGGTTTAGCTCCGAATCCTCTGTTTATTATAATCTGCGTCTTCTTCTGTTATAGTGTCTTCTCTGTCTTTTTCTTCTTGCCCGTTCTTCAATAATGTAGATGATAAAAAGAATAACGGCACCAATTCCAACAAGTATCCATATATTAATTCTGATACATGTTTTCGGTTTATAAGATGATGAAACATCATTATTAATGTATGGCAGCAGGCTTCCGGTATCTGTTCCGGCAGCAGATATATTAAGTGTAGTTGTGCCGACAGTATTATCATTGTATAAGAACTTAAGATGTGTTGTCATAACACCATTCTCATTGGTCATGTCATAATTATCATCAACCGTCATTGATACATTTGACAATGAACTTTTATTAGGTATTGTGATAAATGAAGCATTTAGTCCAAAGTTTAGTGAAAGAGTTGAGAAAACAGCCGAGTTGTAATAGTTGTCATTAGAGAACATTGCTCCGAGCTGGCTTCCGGTTGTTGTTGATTTCTGGAAATTGGAAAATCCCCAGTCAAAAAGGGTTCTTGTATCAACATATCTTATCTCATCTGTGGCTTCCTTAAATACAACGCATATAAGACGCATACCGTCTTTTTCTGCAAATGTAACAAGTGTATTCTGTGATTCATCAGTATATCCTGTTTTGCCACCCTTGCAGTATTCATAATAGTAGGCACGACCCTTCAACATCTTGTGTCGGTGTCTTATTGTACGCTGTGCAGACATGTTAGTTGAAGGAATTACATATGCATCGGCAGTTGAATCAATGCTGACAAAAGAAGCATTGTTATAGCACCCTCTTGCAATCATTGCCATATCATATGCCGTTGTGTAGTGGTTGGTATTATATAATCCGCTTGCATTGGCAAAATGTGTATTCAAAGCACCAAGTTCTTTTGCCTTGGCATTCATCATATCGACAAATGCATCTATTGAGCCAGCCACATGTTCACCGAGGGCATAAGCCATCTCGTTGGCAGAATACAGCAGAAGTCCGTGAAGAAGCTGGTTGACAGTAAATTGCTCGCCTGCTTTTGAACTTAAGTTGGCATCCTCATATACATTAATTGAGTTAGCAGCTGACTGTGAAAATGTTACAACATCGTCCATATTACAGTTCTCAATAGTAAGGAGCCCTGTTAAAATCTTGGTTGTGCTGGCTGGATAACATTTTTCATGAGAGTTCCTCTCGAAAAGAATGGAACCTGTATCAGCATCAATAAGAATGCAGCTGCTTGAGTTAACATCAGGTGCATCCGGCCATACAGCCTCTGTGCTGGTTGTGTCTGTCTCGCTGTAGACTTTGTTGTATGCTGCAGCCTGGGTATCCGCTGCAAAAGCTGAGAATACCAAAACAGTGGCAGATACAGCGCTGGTTATCTTTATAAGTAATCCTTTTAAAAATTGCTTTTTCATTATAGAGATAATTCCTCCGATTAATAAAATATACAAATACATTGTAGCCCAGGATTGTACATAAGTAAACCCCGCTTGGCAAAAAGTGATATTTATGGTAAATAATATATAGGAAACTCAGATTTCGGCTATGTCTGTGTGCGGCATGTGCTTTCAGGATGACTTCGCTTAGCATGAGTAAATGCCGCCATCTGCAAAGTCTATTACAGTGCGTGAAATCAAACGCACTTCGTTTGGACGTGCTTTCACGCACTGAACTTATGCAGATGGTGGCATTAACTCCTGCACAGCTTGTCATATTCAAGCGTATACCGCACACGGACATAGCCGAAATCTGAGCTAATATATAAGATAGGAGTAATGTATGAGACTTAGAAATGTACCCGGAGCAAGGGAAGTAATGATAGAGAATGAATATGTGTTTACAGAGCCAGAGGGGATGAAAGGCACATGGTCACAGGTTTTCGGTAACGATAATCCAATCCGTATTGAGATTGGTATGGGTAAAGGCACATTTATAACAACACTGGCAGCAAATAATCCTGATATTAATTATGTGGGTATAGAGAAGTATTCAAGCGTGCTTTTAAGAGCTGTTGAGAAACAGGACGAACTTCAGCTTCCTAATTTAAGATTCATCAGAATGGATGCAGAGGCTATATGTGAGGTGTTCGGAGATGGAGAGGTAGACAGAATATACCTTAATTTTTCAGATCCATGGCCAAAAGACAGACATGCGAAGAGAAGACTTACCTCAAGACAGTTCATGGCAAGATATGACATTATATTAAAGCCGGACGGACAGGTGGAATTCAAAACAGATAATAAAGATTTATTCGATTTTTCATTAGAAGAGATTAAAGAGGCAGACTGGGAGCTTCCTGTTGTCACATTTGACTTACATAATGACTCTGTACTTAACGAGGGTAATGTAATGACAGAGTATGAGACAAGATTTTCACAGATGGGCAATCCTATCTGTAAACTTATCGCAGTAAGAAATCATTAATAATAAATGCATATACTATATAAAGGCTTTTGGAGAATTGTTGTGAAGAATAAAGCATTTGCAAGGAAAGTATCAGAAGTGATGTATGTGCATAAAGGTGCGAATTACAGAGTGGTAAGATTTAAGAATTCCCTCGACGATGTCGTGAGAATTCTTAATACCAAAAAATAATCTAGAGGTCATCGGGCGAGTCATAAGGCTGCACGGTGACTTTTCTTTTGTCCAGAAAATGCTGCACTGTAATGTTTAACAGGTAGCTTAATACGGCAAATACGGGAACTCCAAGGAACATTCCAATTACGCCAAACAGCGCCCCACCTACGGTTATTGAGAACACAACCCATACAGGCTTAAGACCTGTAGTACTGCCGATTATACGAGGTCCGATAAGCAGACCGTCAACCTGCTGGATGCAGACAATCATGATTACAAATATTATAAGTTTGATAGGGCTTGCGATAACAATAATCACCCCGCCAATCACGCCGCCGATGTATGGTCCGAAATACGGAATCATGTTCGTTATGCCGACAATCACGCTTATAAGAACAGCATATGGCAGCTTGAGAATCAGCATGATAATAAAGCAGATAATCATGACAATAATTGAGTCAAATGATTTGCCGATAATATAATTAATAAAAATGCTTGCACAATTCTTACAGATGATGCGTGTATTGTCTGCTGTTTTCTTAGGAAGCACGGCATATAAAAATCTCTTAAAATGATAAAAGATATTCTTATTATCAGAAATCATGTAGATGGACACGATAATTGCAATAATAAGGTTTAACACACCTGAAAGAATGGCCATGGATGTATTAAGAATGTAAGGAACCATATTGGTAAGTGCACCAGTCATGTAGTCAACAAGTTTAGGAAGAGCATCTTCAATCTTCTGATTAATGAAATTGTAATCAATAGAAGAATTGGCGTGCTTATCTTCAAACTCAGTGAACCAGTTGCGGATATTCTCGTACCATACAGGAGCCTGATTGGCAATCTCTGTAATGCTTTTGTATATCTGAGGTACAACAAAGCCTATTAATACTGCAAATGCGCCAACTGCTATCAGGTAAGCAACAAGAATTGAAAGCATTTTGGCAGCTTTCTTGGACTTGATATGGCATACCCCCATGAAGAACCTGTTATAAAGGATCTTGATAAACGGATAAAGAACAAGCGCAATCATGGCACCAATAAGAAATGGTGACAGTATATTGAATATATTGCCCAATGACTTGACGGTTGCAGGCCAGTTACCAATGAACTTATATATAAGAATTGCACCTAGCACAAAAAGCAGACCATATATAACAATTGTAAAGTATTTGCTGTTAGGCTGGAATACATTCTTGCCAACAGCTTTGTCAGGTTTTGGCGGCTGTTCCTGTTCAGAATCAAGATTAATAGCCTCAATTGGAATATTGTCAACGTGTTTTGGCTGTTGTTCGAATTTTTTTAACTTCATATCAACTCTCTTTTCTTAATAAATGTATATTAAATATAAATATTTTCTCTTAAAATTGGGAATATAATAGAATTATAAGGGGTATAAAGGCACATATCAATATAAAAAACATGGTAAAATGATGAAAAAACAAGAAAATTATAAAAAAAGATAAATTGTTCTTAAATAAATACAAAAAAGTGCTTGCATTTTATTAAATCTTGCTATAGAATATCACTTGTGCTTGAGACAACACAAGAGCACAGAACAAAATAAGTTACGCACCGCTAGCTCAGTTGGTAGAGCACCTGACTCTTAATCAGGGTGTCCAGGGTTCGAACCCCTGGCGGTGCACTGGAAGGTCTTATGATTTAGGGAATCCTAGGTTGTAAGGCTTTTATTTTTTTATACAGTAAATAATTGCAGTAGCAGAAGGAATATTTACACAGGAAGCGTTGAGAGTTTATTTCATTGCAGATGGTGTGAATATTCCTTTTAGTATATATGCATATAAATATCTGTGTAGATATAGGTATGCGCAATACTGCCTTTTTGATTGGTAGTTTTTTTATGAATTTGAAAATATAGTGATTTATAATATGATACCTATAGGTAGTCGGATTTTTACATTTCTTATAGGAAGATTCTGTGAGAAAATTCCGTATTTTATGAAAAATTCCTATAAGCAGTTAGTTAATGTTTGATTGATAGGTTGAATATTGGTTATTAAGTGTGTGGAATGCCTGGAAAGGGAGGTTATCTGCCTATAAGGATATAATAAATACAAGTTTGATAGGTTGAGAGTTTCCAGAATTATAGGATAACAGGATGGTTATCATAAAACAATGTTAATACCTTGACAAGATGATATCAAAATGATATCATACAAATATCAATAGAGACACTATTAAAAGAATAATCGATAACAAGATTAATAATCAGGGTGTTAAGGAGGTATTTTTATATGGAAGAAAAGGTTTTGAAGAAAAGCAAGAATGGTCTTGCAATGGTTACACTGTTTATATTACTTTACGCAGCAGCTATAGCAGCAATTATTGTCGGTTCGATTATGGTTGAACAGGCAGAGACTAAAGCAGGATGGATAGTACTTATCGTTGCAGGCGGTGTATACGCAGCAATAGGCTGGATATTCTTTATCGGTCTTAAGGTATTAAAACCACAGGAAGCACTTGTGCTTACACTTTTTGGCAAGTATGTTGGAACTATTAAAGAAGCGGGATTTTACTTTGTGAATCCGTTTTGTGTTGCTGTTAATCCGGCAGCGTCAACTAAGCTTAATCAGAGCGGTGATGTGACAGGAGATGGAAAAAAGCTTGATCTGGCAAGCATGGCAGGTGTTGCAGGAATGGCAATTGCAGCAGGAAATAATTCACAGTCAGCTAATAAGAAGATTTCACTTAAGATAATGACATTGAGCAACAGCAGACAGAAGATTAATGACTGCCTTGGTAATCCTGTTGAGATTGGTATTGCGGTTATGTGGAAAGTGACAGATACAGCTAAGGCAGTGTTTAATGTAGATAATTATAAGGAATATCTTTCATTACAGTGTGACAGTGCACTCCGTAATATTGTACGCATGTATCCATATGATGTTGCAGAAAATGTAGATACAACGGGAGATGGAATTGCAGATGAGGGAAGCCTTCGTGGTTCAAGTGAAGTTGTAGCAGAAAGAATAAGAAAAGAAATACAGGGCAAAGTAGCAGATGCCGGACTTGAGATAATAGAAGCACGAATTACATATCTTGCATATGCACCTGAGATAGCAGCAGTAATGCTTCAGAGACAGCAGGCATCAGCAATAGTAGATGCAAGAAAGATGATAGTTGATGGTGCTGTAGGAATGGTAGAGATGGCGCTTGAGAGATTATCAGAAAAACAGGTTATAGAGCTTGATGAAGAGAGAAAAGCAGCTATGGTATCCAACCTTTTAGTCGTCCTTTGTGGAAACAAAGATGCCCAGCCAGTAGTTAATTCAGGAAGTCTTTACTAATGGCAGATTCAGGTAAGAAACAGGTTCCTCTCCGGTTATCAGCTAAACTCTATGATGCCATTGCAGCGTGGGCAGAGGACGATTTCAGGTCTGTTAATGGACAGATAGAGTACCTGCTGACCGAGTGTGTACGACAGAGAAAGAAGAACGGTGCGCCAGTTCCGCACGAGCTGGATGTTCCACCAGAGTTAGATATCAGGTAGAATTAAAAAAATAAATATATAACTATTATATATTAAAACCTCCCCATACCGACATTATAAATGCTGGTATGGAGAGGTTTTTAAAATATACAATATTGAATAAATCGGACATCATATATGCCTATCCGTTATCAGAAATTCTAACCGCGAGAATTAAACTTACTTGTCATAAGTGAATATAAATCATCTGATGAGTTAGAGGCGGCACCTGATGATGTATATGAGTTGGTAACATAATTAATGTTAGCCTTTGCAAGTGATGATACATTAGAGCCAATAATTCCAAGTCTCTTTGCAAATTCTGATGATGTTCCAAATGCTTTCTTTAAAGTATCTGTATCAGCAGCCTTAAGCTTCTTTTCATCGATTGAAAGAGAACCATCGTCTTTAAGCGCAATTCCTACTGCAGATAATGTTTCAGAGTTCTCTTTAACTGCTTCCTTTAAAAGGTCAGAACACATAGTATTGATGGAACTTGATGTTTTACCAAGGGTGTTGTAGAGCTTATTATAAGAATCAACTACAGATTTGATATCCGCATATATTGCAGAATAATCACCGGTCTTTTCTGCATCAGCAAAAAGAGTAGATTTCTCATCTGTGAATTTAGCTGCATTCTCTGTAACAGAATCAGCATCATCTTTAATATTCTTGTAAGCGTCTTTCTGTAATTTCTTAGTAAGTGAAGATGTTGAAGTGTCAGTTTTTTTGGAAAGCAGGCTTGTAAGGCTGTCATTGTCATCATTCTGTATGTAATCAAGAAGAGTCTTTGATGAAGGCTCAATGCCTGCTTTAAGCTGGTTAGCTGCCAGCATCTGTGATGTAATCCGCATAAGTTTCCTCCTTATATATCAAGTGTGATTGAATACACATTTATCAGCTGAATATAATATCGGATAAAACCGGGTGAAACTTAACATACTACCTTCGAAAGGAGGTGGCATAATGTTTCCAGCATTTGACTATAATCATGAAAAAGATGAGTACAGAAACGGATACGATAATGGGCAGGGCGATAAAGGTTATGATGACGGGGAGAATGAATTTGCCAGCAATCTTGACGAGAGTGATGTAATGCGTCCAGTCAATTCGCTAGATGATTATACAAGTTTCCTTTTGTGGGGAACTGATTTTGATGACAAGAATAATATCTAAAAATAGTATTAATAATTTATTAATCTTTGAAAGGCTGATTGACTGAATATTTTCAATGTTATATGATAAGCGAAAATGGAGGTATGAGTTTAGTATGTACGGGTATATAGTTGTTGATCAGCCAGAACTGAAATTCAGAGAATTTGATAAATACCGCTCATACTATTGTGGTCTGTGCGATTCGCTGGCAGAAGCGCATGGATTGAAGGGGCAGATTTCCTTAAGCTATGATATGACATTTCTGGTTATACTTCTTACAGGGTTGTATGAACCGGAAACTATATACTCTGAGGAACGTTGCGTCACACATCCATTAAGAAAGCATCCTGTGAGGCGTAACGTTGTTTCAGATTATGTTGCGGACATGAATGTCCTTCTGACATATTACAAATGTATGGACGACTGGTACGATGAGAAAAAGGTCTTGAAAAGAACTTATGCTGGGGTACTGAAAAGAGATATTAAAGAGCTTGAGAAGAAATATCCGCAGAAGGCAGAGATTATAAGGAAAAGCCTTTCTAAGTTGTCAGAATATGAAAAAGCACAGGAAACGAACATTGACAAGCCGGCAGAGCAGTTTGGTATACTGTTAGGTGAAGTTGCTGCCATGAAAGATGATGAGTGGAGTGATGAGTTAAGGGTGCTTGGCAATAATCTTGGCAGATTCATATATCTGCTGGATGCATATGATGATTTGGAAAAAGATGAGAAAAAGAACAATTATAATGTATTTAAGTATCATAAGGATGTAGAGGATTTTGATACATTTGCAGAGAACATACTTAAAGCGTATATGGCAGGATGTGCAAGGGCTTTTGAGAGACTGCCGATTCTTGCTAATGCAGAACTGTTAAGAAATATCATATATTCAGGTGTATGGACAAAGTTCTACGCCGCCAGAAGGAAGAAAAATAACACTGCCGGTAAGCAGTTGGAGGAACATAATGACAGATCCATATAAAGTGTTGGGAGTATCAAGGGATGCTTCCGATGATGAAGTGAAAAAAGCATATAGAACACTGAGCCGAAAGTATCATCCTGATGCTAACATTAATAATCCGAATAAGGATCAGGCAGAAGAGATGTTTAAGCTTGTGCAGCAGGCATATAACCAGATAATGCGTGAGCGTGAGGGAGGATACAGTAGTCAGTCATATAGCCAGACGAGATATGGAACAGGACGTTCAGACCATTATGGTTATGACGGTGATTATCAGAACCAGTCACAGGGCGGATATGGAGATTTTGGAAGCTTCTGGGGATTCGGTCCATTTGGGTTTGGCGGATATACGGGAAGCTATGGTGGCAATGGATATGATAATATGAGTGGTAATGATCCTACAACAGTACATCTGAGGGCAGCAGCTAATTATATTAATAATTCAAGTTATGATGAAGCTATTAATGTGCTTAACAACATAACTGACCGGGATGGAAGATGGTACTACTACAGTGCATTAGCACATCTTGGAAAAGGAGAAGAAGCAACGGCATTGGAAGATGCCAAGCGTGCGTTGGATTCTGATCCTGACAATATGCAGTATCAGCTGTTGTATCAGCGTATTGCAAGCGGCGGAAGCTGGTATGCAGGAAGAAGGACGCAGTATCAGGGACCGTCATCTACAACATATTGTACAGGCTGTGCTCCGTGGGTTGCACTCTGTCTGTGTTCAAATATATGTATGCCTATGTGCTGTGGTTATGGCTCAGGCGGCTATTATCCAGGTGGAAGCATATAATAATCAATTAATAAGGGATGTTACCAGACCATTGTGTTAAGGTAACATCCCATTTTTAATGTTTATTGTTTAATTATATTTTTCTTTTTTAATCCATGCATCAAGGTTGTTAAATAATATATCAAACTGTACAGGTCCCATGTCCAGTACATACTGGTGGAAATTTTTAAGATTGAATTTGTCAGAAAGCTCGCTTTGAGCCTTAGTCTTTAACTGCTCAAATCCTAACATTCCAAGAACATATTTGCAATAATTGCCTGGATCAGAGACAAATGAGTAATACATTTCGTGGGCGACTGATTTATCATCAAAACCATACTGGCTGATGAACCGGTAAACATCATCTTCACTCCATCCATAGTAATTAACGCCAATATCCCCTTTTGCATAAAGGCACAGGACAGTGGCATAATTAGCAGCATACATTTTGTTAAGTGCATCGTTGCCGGTCTGTGCATAATTATAAGAAAGAACTTCAACGTATGATGCCCAGCCTTCAACATATCCGCCTGGTGCAAGAATGTATCTTATCCAGTCAGGGTTGGTTGCGGCAAAATACTGCGTCTGGTACATGTGTCCCGGATAACCCTCATGTGCAAGTGTAGGATATAATTCACTTGCAGAAGTGCCTGAAGAATTGATGTATATTGAATTGATATCAAGGTTATCAAGCTGCGGAATAAAGTACATAGCCGGACTGGTGTAGTCTTCAAGCGCCTTTGACACATATTTGATATTATAATTCACATCTGGAATCTCAGGAAAATCATCGGTTATTCTTTTCTTAAGGTCGGTAAGAATACCAACCGGGTCTGTCATATTGAATGAAAATGTGTCAAATTTATCAAGAATAGAGGAGTCTTTAAGCGCAATTGACTGCATTTTAAGCATATATTTCTTGAGGTAAGAATCAACCAGCTTATCATATTCGTCAACAGATTTGCTCCAGCCAAGTGTTGAAGAGAGTATATATTCAAAATACCGTGAACCATCAGGATAATTGCATAAACCGCCTGAATATCTGTTAGAGCCTTTCAATGAAGTAAGTGCATTTACAAGAGACTGGTATCCTGGGATTACATGTTCATTGACTGCGGACACATTTTTAGCTTTATAATCTGCAATATCCTGTGAAGAAAGTCCGTCAACAGAAGCAAGCTTTTCGTTAAAGGTTGATATCATTGCACCATCTTCTAAACCGGCAGTTTCAAGGAATGATTTGCAGCTTTCAATTACCTCATCGGCAAGGGTATCTTCCATAAAATATCCGTTGTCAGCACGAAGCTTCTCAAATGCAGCCATATTTTCAAAATATCCGTCAACATCACATAGAAGCTCAATATATTCGTCAATATCCTTCTTTTCTGCAAATGTGTATTCAGCAAAAAGAAGTGGCAGCTGGACATGAATACCTGTAGTTGTCTGAAGCTGTGTGTTAAACATGTACAAATCACTGTATTCCAGCTCATTTTCCATATACATAAGAAGCTCATCAAGCGTAATCTGCTGTTTAGCGGAGAGTGTGCTTCTGTCAAATGATTTAAGCGTTGATATTATGTCGGTGTAATCTGAGGTGTCATCGGGATTGTCAAGGTCGTAGCGGCCAAGAGTAATCTCATAATCGTTAATTCCGAAATCCTTGGGGTGTTCGACATAGGCATGCAAAGATACCATGTCGGCACTTAACAGGTCAGCAAACAGGTTGTTTACATATTCCGTGAAATCAGCATTATCCTCGGTGGCAGATATAGTAGTTTCTGATATCTGCTTCTGATTCCAGGGCAGGCTGCAGCCAGACAGGGTAATTACTATTATAAAAACTATCAGCAGGCTCACAGCCTTGTTAAGAAATTGATGTAAAAGGCAAAATTGTTTATTATGCATACTAATCCTCATTTCTGTCTTAATTAATATTATAAGAAATACTGATTTATTATTCACATATTGTATCATACTTAATACAGACTTGACACTTATTGTAAATTTTTCTATGATAAAGTTTACGGATAAATGATTCACACTACATTTGCGTTATAGCGATGAATTAAAATAATAGATTATGGAGGAAATGATATGCCACAGAGTAAAGGTCCATTTTATATGACAACAGCTATTGCCTATACATCAGGCAAGCCACATATCGGTAATACTTATGAAATCGTTCTTGCAGACAGTATTGCAAGATTCAGAAGACAGGAAGGCTATGATGTATTTTTCCAGACAGGAACTGATGAGCATGGTCAGAAGATTGAGCTTAAGGCTGAGGAAGCTGGAATTACACCTAAGGAATTTGTTGACAATGTTTCAACAGAGATTAAGAGAATCTGGGATCTTATGAATACTTCATATGATAAGTTCATCAGAACAACAGATGATTACCATGAGAAGCAGGTTCAGAAGATTTTCAAGAAACTTTATGATCAGGGAGACATTTATAAGGGTTCATATGAGGGCATGTACTGTACACCATGTGAGTCTTTCTGGACAGAGAGCCAGCTAGTTGACGGAAAGTGTCCTGATTGTGGACGTGAAGTTAAGCCGGCTAAGGAAGAAGCTTATTTCTTCAAGATGAGCAAATATGCCAACAAGCTTATTGAGCATATCAATACACATCCGGAATTCATCCAGCCTGTTTCAAGAAAGAATGAGATGATGAACAACTTCCTTCTTCCTGGACTTCAGGATTTATGTGTATCAAGAACATCTTTCAAATGGGGTATTCCAGTTGACTTTGATGACAAGCATGTAGTTTATGTATGGCTTGATGCCCTGACTAACTATATCACAGGTATCGGATATGATGCTGATGGCAATTCTTCAGAGCAGTACAAGAAGTTCTGGCCAGCAGACCTTCACCTTATCGGTAAGGATATCATCAGATTCCATACAATTTACTGGCCAATATTCCTTATGGCACTTGGTGAGCCACTTCCTAAGCAGGTATTTGGACATCCTTGGTTATTACAGAATGATGGTAAGATGAGTAAGTCTAAGGGAAATGTTATCTATGCAGATGACCTTGTAGACCTCTTCGGCGTTGATGCTGTACGTTACTTTGTTCTTCACGAGATGCCATTTGAGAATGATGGTGTTATTTCATGGGAGCTTATGGTTGAGCGTATGAACTCAGACCTTGCCAACACACTTGGTAACCTTGTAAACAGAACAATTGCAATGTCTAACAAGTACTTTGGTGGAGTTGTTAATAAGACTGGCGTAGAGGATGCTGCAATTGACGGTGACCTTAAGGCTGTTGTAACAGCAACAAGAGATAAGGTTCAGGCAAAGATGGCTACACTTCATGTAGCAGATGCTATCACAGAAGTATTCACACTCTTTAAGAGATGTAACAAATATATTGACGAGACAATGCCTTGGGCTCTTGCAAAGGATGAGGCACAGCAGGACAGATTAGCAGAAGTGCTCTATAACCTTGTTGAGAGTATTACAATCGGTGCTAATCTTCTTAAGTCTTTCATGCCAGAGACTACAGATAAGATTCTTGCACAGCTTTACCCAGCTAATCCAGAGGCAGGAGTAAGAGATTTTGATGACCTTGCTACATTTGGCTTAAGAGAAACAGGACTTAAGGTTACTGAGACTCCAGAGATTCTTTTCGCAAGACTTGACTTCGAGAAGGACCTTAAGGAAAAGGTTGAGGCTATTCAGGAAGCTCAGAAGAAGGCTAATGGTGTTACAGAATATCCACAGGTTGAAGTTAAGCCTGAGATTACATTTGATGATTTTGAAAAGGTTCAGTTCAGAGTTGCCAAGGTTCTTACATGTGAAGCTGTTAAGAAGACAAAGCTTCTTAAGTTCGAGCTTCAGATTGGTGATGAGAAGAGAACTATCGTATCAGGTATCCAGAAGTACTATAAGCCAGAGGAGCTTATTGGTAAGAAGTTAGTTGTATGTACTAACTTAAAGCCAAGAAAGATCTGTGGTATTGAGTCACAGGGAATGATTATCTCAGCATGGGATGATAAGGATAACTTATCAGTTCTTACACTTGAGAAGGATATTATTGAAGGCGCAGAGATTGGCTGATAGATATGAAGATATTTGAAACTCATGCTCATTATGATGATGAAAGATTTGATGAGGACAGAGATGAACTTATAAGCAGCATGCTTAGTGATACAGGGGAGCTTGATTACATTGTTAATGTAGGTGCAAGCCGTCAGGGTTGCGAGGCTTCCCTTGCACTTGCTGCACAATATGAAAAGGTATACGCAGCGATTGGTTTCCACCCGGAGGATATTGTCAGATTGAAAGAATCGGACATTGAATGGCTGGAAAACATGCTTGGTGAATCTAAGGCAAGAAAGATTGTTGCACTTGGAGAAATCGGACTTGATTACTACTATGTGTCAGATGATGCAGATGTGGCGGCGGCTGAGAAGAAGCAGCAGCGTGAATGGTTTGCAGCACAGATGAATGTAGCGTACCGTACACACATGCCGGTAATGATTCATTCAAGAGATGCATGTCAGGAAACAATCGACATATTAAAGAGTAATCATGGACAGGATACAGGCGGAATAATCCACTGTTATTCATACAGTAAGGAAGCAGCAAGAGATTTTCTTAATATGGGCTTCTCTATAGGAATCGGCGGCGTTCTTACATTTAAGAATGCCAGGAAGCTTGTGGAAGCAGCAGCGTATATACCGATGGATAGAATTGTTCTTGAGACAGACAGCCCATATATGGCACCTGAGCCTAACCGAGGTAAAAGAAACGACAGCCGCAATATAAAATATGTTGCAGAAAAGCTGGCGCAGATTAAAGGGCTTGATACGCAGGAAGTTATTGATATTACTAACCAGAATGCGAGAAGGCTGCTTTTTGCGGAGTAAGGTTTTGAGGACTTTGGTGGCGGATTTGTATGTGTATTTGCCGGTGGGGCCAGCCATTTTACTGTGTGAATTGGGCTGAAACCTATAAATTATAATAAAACGGCTATTTAGTAGGTCTTTTAACGTGGTTTTTATTGATAAAACCATGAAAACACCTACTAAATAGCCGTTTTTTGTTGTTATATAGGTCTTTAGTGTAGAAATAACCTTTTTTGTGTGAATTTTGCTGCAAAAAACCTATTAAAGCAGTGAAAATGCGACTACTTATAGGTATCACGTTATCTACCTGCACACTCGAATCCACATCCTACGCGATTGGTATAGTTATTTACGAAACATTGTACTAACCCAGCAGGTTACTAAGCTCTGCAAACTGCCCAAGTGTAAGAGCTTCGCCGCGGATAGTAAGTGGAAGTCCCATAGTTTCTAGTGCATTGGTAAGAGCTTCTTTAGTGATGCCGATGCCGGAATTGCCGACACTGTTAAGCATAGTCTTTCGGCGCTGGTTAAATGATGCTCTTATTATCTTGAACATAAGATGTTCATTCTTAACATCAACAGGTGGAGTTTTGAAGCGCTCAAGACGGATAACCGCTGAATCAACATTAGGACGAGGCATGAAGCAGCTAGCAGGCACATTAAGCACAACCTTAGGCTTGGCGTAGAACTGTACAGCAAGTGAAAGAGCGCCATAATCTTTAGTTCCAGGACCACACTGCATGCGGTCAGCTACTTCTTTCTGAACCATGATGGTTATACTGTCTAATGGTACATGGCTCTCAAAAAGTCCCATAATAATAGGTGTAGTTATATAGTATGGAAGATTGGCAACAACCTTGATTGGTCTGCCTCCGTTCTTCTCATCAGCAAGCTTCTTAATATCAAGCTTTAAGATATCTTCATTGATTACTGTTACATTATCATAATAAGAAAGAGTATCTTCTGTAAGAATAGGGATAAGCTTCTTATCAATCTCAACGGCAACAACTTCTCTGGCATTCTCACACAGAATTTGAGTCATTGTTCCGATTCCAGGGCCGACTTCAACAACGAAATCGTCTTTCGTAACGCCTGCTTCACGTACGATTTTCTCAACAACATTTTCATCTATAAGAAAGTTCTGACCGAACTTTTTCTTGAAATCAAAACCATATCTGTTAAGCACGGCAATCGTGTTAGTTGGGTTGCCGAGGTGCATAACATTATTATATTTATTATCGCTCATATTGCCTCCAATCTATAAGAATAATGTTATGAAACTTAATAAAAAATGTCAAGCTGCAATAAAAATGTAGTGCAAAAGTAGCTTTTGTATGATACTATAGTACTACTTACAATCGAGAACATATTATCAGGAGATATCATGAGCATTAATAAAAAAGAATTTAATCTGGAACAGGTTGTTAAACTATGCGTGGTTGTTAACATATCGTTGTTTTTATTTGTTGCATTTATGCTGATATTATTTGTATATTTTAATATAACACCAATGATTTATTACAGTGTAATAGCAATGATTGGTTATGTGTTATATTTTATGCTGTTAAAAAGGCAGAAAGTGTGTGCATATATGTGGTGTGTGTATGCAACAATTATAATTTATATGGCTATTGCAACAATATGTCTTGGGTATAAATGTGGATTTCATCTGTATAGCATGTCATTAATACCTATAATATTTTATTCACAATACATATCAACCAAGATCGATACAAAAGACCCGAATCCACTGGCTGTGTCGATAGCAATAGTTGCTGTAAGTATAATATCATCAGCAATAGCTATAATTAACGGACCATTGTATGAAATTAATAAAACAATTATATCTGTGATGCTTGCATGTAATGCAATAAGTGTATCAGCATTTTTAATATATTATACTAAGGTGATAGTCGATCTTGTTATTGAGTCTGAGAAGAAGCTTAATTCAATTGCCAACATTGATCTTCTGACAGACCTTTACAGCAGAAGATATATGATTAATTATCTTGAAGAATATGATGCGGACGATGAAGGCTGGCTTGCAATGGCAGATGTAGATGATTTCAAGAAAATAAATGATACATATGGACATAACTGTGGTGATTATGTGTTAAATTTCATTGCACAGAAGATGAAAAATATATGCAGTAACTGTGTGATTTCAAGGTGGGGCGGAGAAGAATTTCTTATACATAATGGAACCCACGACAGCACACATGAAGTATTAGAAAAATTGAGGAGAGAAATAGAAAACTCTGAATGTATTTATAAACAGCAGAAGATAAATATATCACTAACAATAGGAGTGGCGCAGAGAAATGCCGATGGTGATATAGAAGAATGGATAAAGCGCGCAGATGACAGGCTTTATTACGGAAAAAATAACGGAAAGAATATGGTGGTAGATTAAGATAAAACCTCCCTGATGGAATATTTTCTTAATGCATGGCATAAGGTGCATAAGAGAGTTAATCATCAGGGAGGTTTATTGTGGATTATCAGCGTCTTGTTTCATACATATATTCATATCCGGAAGGAGTAAAGGGGAGAAATGTAGGATTTGCGAAGGCATTAGTTCATCAGGGGCAGTTCAAGTTAAACATCAGTTTAAGAGGAGTTAAGACGGACAGCCCGGAAATGTTTGGAATATATATGATGGTTACTGACGGCGGTTACAGGCTTATAAAGCTTGGGGAATGTCTTGTGAAAATGGGACAGATGGAATACAGTGGCGTATTTAACCCTGATAATATAAATGACACAGGTTACAGCTTCAGGGATATATGCGGACTTGCGGTTGCAAGGGAGGATGCAAGATATGACTGTATGCTTTCAATGTGGAAAGATGAAGATGTAACTCCTGATATGCTTGTGTTCTCAGGAATGGACGCAAAGAAGCAGGTGGAAGCCGGAATAGTTATAAAAGAGCGTATGAGACAGAGTGAGGAGGAAGAGCGGGGGCAGCAAATGCCAGAGTCTGTTCTGGCAGAATCGTTAAGGTCAGAAACGGTAAGACCGGAGTCGTCAGAATCACAGATGACTCAGGCAGAATCTCCTGTGTCAGTGGGCAGACCGCAGACAGGTGTGACTGCGGAAAGCGTAAGTGTAAGTGACACATCAACAGAAGATATAAAGGCTGCCGGAGCAGCAGCTAAAATACCTGCGGAAACACAACATTTGCAGCAAAAAGCACACAGAGCCAATGCAACGCAGACGGATCCTTTTGAAAAGCTTTTTGTGCGGGCTGATTATATAGATGCATTTGACGATGATTACTTCTATGATTGTATAGAAGTGTCGCCAGAGAAGTTAAAGTGTCTTAACCAGAATGAAATTGATATCGCGGGAAACAGCTTCCTGCTGCATGGCTATTATAATTTCAGACACATACTTTTTGGAAGAGTGCGCGATAACCTTGATAATACTAAATATTTCATTGGCGTTCCGGGAATGTACTGCAACCGTGAACGTTACATGGCTTCAATGTTTGGCTTTAATAATTTTAAGAAGAGTCACAGGAGTGACTATGCCAATCCATATTTCGGATACTGGTATCAGGAGATATAGACGAATCTTAAATGATCCTGCCATGAGCCGTTAAGCTTTACATAGGAGTAGGCGGTACCTTCAGATATAAAGCCAAGAGATTTGACAAGATTAATAGAGGAGATGTTTTCAGGGTGAATGTAAGCTTCAATCCTGTGCATCTCCTTTTCGTGTGTAAGAATCTCAAGCATATGTTTAACCATAAGGCTTCCAAGTCCTAACTGGCGGTAATTCTTATCAATCTTATATCCTATGCGGCAAGAACGGTTAATGCTTGTAACACCAAAAAAAGATACAGAGCCGAGAATTTCCCCTGGTAAGTCGTCAGAGAAAAGAAAGAATCTGCCGAATTCACCTTTAAGTAATGCAGCATATTCAGCTTTAAGTGTGGCTGCAATATATTCTGTTGTATAGAAATTATCGGGCTTGGCAGCTTCGTATCTGTCGAATTCTTCGCAGTTTCTGCTGTAGAACTCAAGTACTTTTCCTGCAAATGTTTCATCAAGTACTTTAAGCTTCATGCCTTCAAAAGTGTATTCAAATTTCATAATTATTCTCCATCAGTAGTGACAGCAGTATTCTTTTTCTTGCTTTTACGTAGTTCCTTAAAAAATGTTGTGAGCATTTCTGAACATTCTTCTTCACATACACCTTTAGTAATCACACACTGGTGATTGAATGTCGGAATCTGAAGGATATTAAGTATTGAACCGGCACATCCTGCTTTGGGATTCATGGAACCGATAACAACTCTTGGAATTCTTGCCTGAACAATAGCACCTGCACACATCTGACAAGGTTCAAGCGTAACATATAAAGTGCAGTTCTCAAGCCGCCAGTCGTTCATGTAGCGGCTGGCTTTCTTAATTGCAGTAATCTCGGCATGGCCGAGAGAGGTTTTATCAGTGTTACGGCGGTTGTAGCCTCTTCCTATAACCTTTCCTTCATACACAATCACACAGCCGATAGGCACTTCATTGAGTTTATAAGCCTTCTTAGCCTGTGTGATTGCCTGTTTCATATATCTGTAATCATCTTTTTCAAAAACCACCTGAGTATTCTCCACTAAATTATCCTCCACGAAATATTATAAAAATTTTAACTTTTTTGTGAAAATGCGTCAACTTATCAGGAACATTTTTCGTATTAATAATAAAAGGAGGGAACGTACGCAGAATTATGATTGCACTGGCACAGAGTAGTAGTATAATGATTATATAAGCAGGCAGTATCGGGGTTATCAAAAGTCTTATACTTCATGCATCGGTAGGACAATTCATGATTGTACGTTACATGGCAGAGTTAGCAGCTGAGCTTATTATTATGCTGGTTATGATGAAGGTTGGAAAATCATTAGGAAAGAGAAGGTACAGGGTATGAAATTAGAGGTGAGGAATTTAAAGAAAACTTATGGTACAGTTCAGGCACTGAAGGGGATTAATTATACATTTACACCGGGAGTATATGGTATTCTTGGTGCTAATGGAGCCGGCAAGAGTACTATGATTAATCTTATCACTGATAATGTATCGAGAGATAAGATGAATGGTGGAAGCATTCTTTTTGGAGAGGACAGTGCCGAGGAAGATATATTAAAGCTTGGCAAACAGTTCAGGGGTCTGGTTGGATACATGCCTCAGCAGCAGGGCTTTTATGAGGATTTTTCGCCTAAAGCGTTTCTTAAATATATGGCAGAGATTAAGGGTGTTAAGAAGATTAAGACTACTGATGACAATGGCAATGAGGTTGTTAAGACAGTCAACCAGCAGATTGACGAGCTGCTAGAGGTAGTTAATCTTACTAAGGTTGCATATAAGAAAATTGGAGGATTTTCAGGAGGAATGAAGCAGAGAGTGCTGCTTGCACAGGCACTTCTTGGCAATCCTAAGATTCTTATACTTGATGAGCCGACAGCAGGACTTGACCCTAAAGAGAGAATTTCAATAAGAAACTATATTGCAGAGTTGTCTAAGGACAAGATAATTCTTTTTGCAACTCATGTTGTAAGTGATATTGAATGTATTGCAGATAAGGTACTGCTTCTAAAGAGCGGAGAGATAATTGCGACAGGAACGCCTGTTGAGCTTATTGAAAGCATGGCTGGAAAAGTCGGCGAGATAACATGCACGCTTGACGAGGTCGGCGAGCTGCAGGAGGAATACAAGATTGGCAATATCAGACAGAGAAAGAACGGTCTTGCGTTAAGAGTTGTAGGTGATGAGCTGCCAGAAGAAGCAGTAAAAGTTGGAGATAATATTGACCTTGAGGATGTATATCTGTATTATTTTGAGTAGATTATCAGATTATGAGATAGTCGGAATAACGGAATATCAGATTGTCAGGGAGAAATATCATGGAACTTATTAAAGGAAGACCTGCCGATGAAACAGGAAGATTAGAAAAAGAAATCAGAGTATATGATATGTTGGACAAGCTTGGAATGGAATATTACAGAACAGACCATGAGCCTGCTACAACAATGGAAGTGTGTAATGACATAGATAAGATTCTGGACACACTTATATGTAAGAATCTTTTCTTATGTAACAGACAGAAGACGAATTTTTATATGCTTATGATGCCAGGTGACAAGCCATTTAAGACAAAGGATCTGAGTAAGCAGATTAATTCAGCGAGACTTTCATTTGCAGATGAATCATATATGGAGGAATTCCTTGATATAACACCAGGTTCGGTATCCATAATGGGACTTATGAATGATACGGATAACCATGTGCAGTTACTGATGGATAAGGAAGTGCTTGAGGGTGAAACTCTCGGCTGCCATCCTTGCATCAATACATCAAGCCTTAAGTTAAAGACTAAGGAAGTGATGGAGAAGTTTTTGCCAGCAGTCCACCATGAAGCGGTGATAGTTGAGCTCCCGAGGTATGAAGAACATAAAGATAACGAACAGGGATAATATGTAGAGATATGTTTTAGGCAGCTTCTGCAGGGATTGTGGAGGCTGTCTTTTTGGTGCGTGAGGTGTTGCTTATTTTGTGAGGGGTGTTGCTGGTGCAGCGTGTTGTAGTATGTTGCAGCGGGAAAGACCTACGCAAGCCGCATAATATGCAGAATGAGTGGGTCGAAATTATGAGAGAATGACGTGGAGGAGCGAGAAAAACCTACTAATCAAGTTAAAACAGTGGAGATAGTAGGTCTTTGGAGAGGTAAGAGTATCATTAAATAGAAGAAAGTTTGGAAAAAGACCTACGAAAAGGCAAGAATATAATGATTGAGTAGGTTAGCAATAGGGGATGACAGTCTCACAGTGCTTGAAAAGACCTACGCAATAGCGAAGTTGATAGAGGATAGTAGGTTTTGGCAAGTTTCTGATGATATTCGGGAGTGGTAAGAAGTTGGTTTTGCCGCCTGTTCTGACAAGGATTGCTAAAGCCAGTCCTTAGGAAATGATTCTTAGGGACTGGCTTATTTAGCTGTCTTATTTTGTCAACGCTTCACACCTTGACAACAAGCATATATAACAAGTATAATTGAAATACCGTGCAGCCGGGGTAGTAGCGGCACCTTGAACCTGCAATCCGCTATAGCAGGGGTGATGTTCGGCAGAGGGCTGATATTTATGGAGCAGCCCGGTGTAAGTGGTGTTGACATTTGGGTCTTTCACGACGGAAATCCACGAACCATGTCAGGTCAGGAATGAAGCAGCATTAAGTGGGACCTTCCGGGTGTTGAAAGGGTGCCTGGATCGAGCTAACTGCATCGGTAACGTCTGTGGATATCAGTTCGAAGCCGGACGCACGGCTTTTGTTATTAAAATGTTACTCGTCGCAGCTAATTTAGGAATGTCAGGCAGATTCGTCATGCTTGCATGTAAGAAACTGTATGATATTCCTAAATTATCCTGCGAAGCAGGAACTTAACCGACATAAGTAAAACATAAGCTGCGAAGCAGCGGCAGACGCCGGAGGCGGATGGTTTTACGCATGAGGTTAAGGGTTGCGAAAGTAAAGACAGCGCAGAGGGAGGTAACCATGTCATATCAGGCTTTATACAGAAAATGGCGTCCTGACAATTTCAATGATGTCAAAGGACAGGATACAATAGTAACAACCCTGCGAAATCAGATTAATGCAGACAGAATAGGCCATGCATATCTGTTCTGCGGAACGAGAGGAACTGGTAAGACATCAGTTGCCAAGATATTTGCGAAGGCAGTTAATTGTGAGCATCCGGTTGATGGCAATCCTTGTGGGGAGTGTCCGACATGCAAGGCGATTGCGGCTGGAACAAGCATGAATGTAATAGAGATAGATGCGGCATCTAACAATGGTGTCGATAATATAAGACAGATAAGAGAAGAAGTACAGTACTCACCTACAGAAGGAAGATTCAAAGTCTATATAATTGATGAGGTTCATATGCTTTCTATAGGAGCGTTCAATGCACTGTTAAAGACATTGGAGGAACCTCCTGCATATGTAATATTTATACTGGCTACTACAGAAGTGGCGAAGATTCCTATTACAATCCTTTCAAGATGTCAGAGATATGACTTCCATAGGATAACAATAGAGACAATTGCAGGCAGGCTGTCAGAACTTATGAAGGCGGAGGGACTGAATGTAGAGGATAAGGCAATAAAATATGTTGCCAAAGCTGCAGATGGTTCTATGCGAGATGCGTTAAGTCTGTTAGACCAGTGTCTGGCATTTTATCTGGGAAAAGACCTTAAGTATGAAAATGTATTAGATGTACTTGGGGCAGTTGACACGGCGGTATTTAGTAAAATGCTTTCAACAATTCTGTCAGGAGATGTTGCCGTGTGCATGTCACTTATGGAAGATTTGATAATGCAGGGAAGAGACCTTTCACAATTTGTTACAGATTTTATATGGTATCTTAGAAATCTGCTTCTTATTAAGACAACTAAAGATGCAGAAAGAATTGAAGATGTAATAGAAGTATCGGCAGATAATCTTGAAGACCTGAAGAAAGATGCACAGAATGTTGATATAGATACGCTTATGTACTATATAAGAGTGTTGTCAGAATTATCAAATGACCTGAAGTTCTCTACACAGAAGAGAGTTAAGACAGAGATAACATTTATAAAGCTGATGCGCCCGGCAATGGATAACAGTCAGGATATTGGCGATGTTGTAAGCCGTGTGACAATGCTTGAAGGGCAGTTACAGAAAGTACTTGATGATATTAAAAGCGGTAAACTTGTAAGCGCAGCAGGTATGGCGGATGGCGCTGCGGGAGGCCAGGCAGCAGTACAGCAGCAGACACCAAAGAAGCCTGTAGTTAAGCGTGTATATGACGCTGTTCCGGAAGATGTTAAGGCAATTGCGGCAGGCTGGAAGGATATCATTGCAACGATAGATGATCCGGTTAATCAGACATTTTTACAGGCTGCACATGTTACATTAGCAGAAGATGGAATTAGTCTTGAAATTATGGTAGAATCACTTAGTGCCTATAATTCACTCAGCAGACAGGAAGTTATGGAAAGCATAGAGAATGTCATTGAGGAGAGAACAGGAGTAAGGGTTTCAATTAAAGTGACTAAGCTTAACGATGATGAGGATTTCCACAGCAGATTTGTGGATCTTAAGGAACTCGTAGGCATAGATATAGAGGTAGATGATAAGGAGGAACTTATATAATGGCTAAAAGAGGTGGTTTTCCAGGAGGAATGCCTGGTAATATGAATAATCTGATGAAGCAGGCACAGAGAATGCAGCGTCAGATGGAGGAGCAGCAGGCAGAGCTTGAGAATAAGGAATTCAGTGCGACAGCAGGCGGCGGAGTAGTTGAGGTAACTGTTACAGGTAAGAGAGAAGTATCTAAGGTTAAGATTGACCCTGAAGCAGTTGATCCAGATGATGTAGAGATGCTTGAGGATTTAATCGTAGCAGCTACGAATGAAGCTTTAAGAAAATGCGAAGAAGAGTCACAGGCACAGATGGCTAAGATTACTGGAGGACTTGGAGGATTAGGCGGAGGCTTATTCTAATGGACATCTACAGTGGTCATATTAACAGATTAATTGAAGAATTGTCGAGATTACCAGGGGTTGGGGCGAAGAGTGCCCAGCGCCTGGCATTTCACATTATAAACATGCCTGAGTCTGAGGTTAAGAGCCTTGCAGACACAATGATTGATGCAAAGCAGCATATTCACTACTGTAAGGAGTGTTTTACACTTACAGATGAAGAACTGTGTCCGATATGCCGCGACCAGAAAAGAGACCATAAGACAATTATGGTAGTTGAACATACAAGAGATATGGCGGCATATGAAAAGACAGGAAAGTACGAGGGCGTATATCATGTTCTTCATGGAGCAATAAGCCCGATGCTTGGAATCGGACCGGCTGATATCAGGTTAAAGGAGCTTATGGTAAGGCTTCAGGGAGATGTTGACGAGGTTATTATCGCAACTAATTCCAATCTGGAGGGTGAGACAACAGCAATGTACATAAGCAAAATGATAAAGCCAACAGGAATTAAGGTGACAAGAATTGCAAGCGGAGTTCCTGTCGGCGGCGATCTTGAATATATCGATGAGGTTACTCTTTTAAGAGCATTAGACGGAAGAACCGAGCTTTAAATTTGGTGAAGAACCAAGCTTTAAGCTTAATGTCCTGGCGCACCGGGCGTTAAGACAATATGTGTAAAATGCGTGCGCAGAAATGAAGAATACTATGGCAGAGAATATGACAGGTGATATCATATCGGATCACCGTGAACGAATGCTTAATCTGAAGAAATATTATCCTTTCTTCAGACTGATAGACACATCATTTTCTAATTTCAAGGATGGCAAATACGAGATCCTTGATATGGGCTATATAGTTATGGCGGTTCTCCGTTTCTTTATAGAGGAGAATAATTTTAAGGAAAAGGATGTTACATATCCCGAATATCTCGATTTCTTAAGGCTGATACTTAAGAGAGATTTCGGGCTTGATTTGAATGAACAGGACAGCAAGGAGATTGCTGATTATATATTTGACAAGATAAAGAATGATGGCAGGCCATTTGAATTCTCGTATTTTGATCCGGTGGACAGGAAAAAGAGAGTATCAAGAATGAAGATAATCGAGAGTTCGATAAGAGACAATACCGTGTGGTATTCGATAAGCCCTGATGCTATTGAATTCTATCTTGATACCAAGGAAATCAAGGACGAGAGCAGGATAAGCGTATCCCAGCTTCTTCTTGAAAAAATGATTAATTCACAGAACTTCCGTGGCGGAGTTGAAGTGGTTGAAAGAATCAACGAAGAGGTCAACCGTCTTAAGTTAAAGAAGAATGAAGTGCTGACAATTCTGTCGGGCGATGTATTTGCAGGAATAGAGGCTTATGAGGAATTCGTCAAGACGGGAATGAAATGGTTTGATGATGAAGAAAAGCTTTTTAAGAAGAACCGTGACCTTATTGCAAAATCAATTGAGAAGCTTAATGCATCGGGCAGCACAGGCGAAGGCTATTACAGGACGATGAACGAAATATACAGTCTTGAGACTCAGCTTAAGCAGGCAATGAACAGGCATAGCGAGTTGTTAAAGGATTGTACAGAAATGCAGAAGATGACCGATGACGCAGTAAGACGCGCCAAGCTTGGCAGATTAAGAAGCCATATGGATTTCACATCGGCACTTTCAGATATGATTAAGAGGGACAATGCAGATATATTAGTCACAATGTTAAGTCCGCTTCTAAAGCCGAACATAAGAAAGACATTTGACCTGATAAGCATTGATGATGCGCTTATGGTGAAGCCTCCAAGATATGAGGAGAAAGAGCTTATAAGCAATGAAAGACCGGAAGATATTGAATTCGAAGATGAGATTGAAGAAAAGAGAATTAAGGATAATTATGTATTCATTATGAAAAATCTCATTGTGTGTTTGAAAAAATCGGACATTATAACACTCGGTCAGTTTGCAGATGCAATGAAGAGGGCGTATGGTGAGCAGATTCTAAGAAATGCAGATTTCTTCTCTTTCTTTGTTAATCTGTGCCAGAAGGATGAGTACCAGCTTGGCGGTGATGCGGGAGAAGATACATTTCTTGATGCATACTTAGGGGAAGGCTTTAAAGATACGGAAAGCTTTACATTTGCAATAAGAAAAGGGCTTGGCGGGCAGGTTATATTGTCGGATAACTGTATGATGGCAGATGTTGAATTGGTACGAAAGGAAGCACATGGAGAATAGAAATCTAGATAAGGCGCTGGACATAGTTTCCAAGCTTATCACAGGGGAAAATGTGTCTGAGAGGGGCGAGAATGCAGCTCTTTATCAGGAATACAATAATAATGCAGAAGTGTATGACATCGTTCATATGTCACTTAAGAAACTTAATCTTAACATATATGAATATAACAATGGTCTGTATGTGAGTGCAGGTGATAATAACAGGGTGTTTGGATATTCCAACGAGGAATTAAGAAATGTACTTGGGTTAAGAGTTAATAAAGAATTATATCTTGCGTATTTCATAATCTACAACATAATAACAGAGTTTTATTCAGATACAATGAGTTCAACTTATGCTGAGTTCATAAGACTTGAGGACATCATTAAAAATGTTGATAAGACAACAGGTGGTATTGTCGATAAGAGCACAGGGCTTGTGCTTGATGAGGTTGAGGAGAACAGCTTTAAGCAGATAGCACTTACATGGGACGAGCTTCCGGTGACAACAGTAGAGGATCAGACAGGAGCGAGAGCAGCAAGAAATTCAAAGTCGGGTATGGTAAAGCTTGTGCTTAATTTCTGCGTTGCGCAGGAACTTTTAGTTGAGAGTCAGGACAGATATTATCCGACAGACAGATTCAGAAGTCTTATAGAGAATTATTTTGATGATTACAGAGGACGATTTGCCGAACTTATGAATGGAGGACGCGATGCCACAGATTAACAGAATCAGAGTTAATAATGTTAAATATAATTTCGGTACACAGGTGTACGACGATTTCGTGATGCGCTTCAACTGCCAGAATACTATATATGACCTTGCCAATGGCGGTGGTAAGAGTCTGCTTATGCTGCTTCTTATGCAGAATATGCTTCCTAACTGCACACTTGATGACAAGCAGCCTATTGAGAAGCTTTTCAGACAGGGAAGCGGTAATACATGTATTCATTCTTTGGTTGAGTGGAAGTTAGATCCATGTTATCAGAAGGATGGTTTCAGGTTCATGACAACTGGTTTCTGTGCAAGAAAGGGAAGAGGCACAGACGATGAGAATCAGGATGGACAGGAACAGACAGCTGCACCGACAGCAAGTGTTGAATACTTTAATTACTGCATATTCTACAGGGAGTTTGGCGATAACGATATTAAGAATCTTCCACTTGTAAGTAATGGAGAGAGAATTACATATAACGGACTTAAGGCTTATCTTCGTGACCTTGAGAAGGGCGGGTACAAATATGTTGTTAAGATATTTGACAGAAAAGGTGATTACCAGAGCTTCATAAGCAACTACGGAATATATGAGAGTGCATGGGAAATTGTGCGTGGAATTAACAAGACAGAGGGACATGTAAGAACATATTTCGAGTCAAATTATAAGACAAGCCGTAAGGTTGTTGAGGATCTGCTTATAGAGGAGATTATCCAGAAATCCTTCAATAACAAGCTGTCAGTTGATAATGATGAGGGCATGATGGCTCAGACTCTTATGGATATTAAGGACAAGTTAGTGGAGCTTTCAAAGAAACACTCACAGCTTGGAGCATATGACAGCCAGATTGCAGCTATCGACAGTTTTAAAGAATATCTGTCGACATATGAAGCATTTTACAACAGAAAAGAAGAAATAGAGAAGCAGCTATATGACCTGCTTCTTGTTGCTATGCGGGAAAGTGATAAGAAGGATAAGGAACTTAAGAGTCAGGATGACCTTATCACTAAGATGTATGATGAGCTTGCACACGAGAAGGAAGCTATAGCAGTTGCAGAGGTTATGTCTGAAAAGAATTCGATGGCAGGAGTTGAGAGCCTTGTTAATGAGACAAGAAAGGCACTTGAACTCAAGAACGCTGCAATTGAAGAGGCAAGAGGAAAGCTTTCTTTGATGGAGTCTGCGGGTGATTATAAAGATTATGCAGAATACGAGAAGTCTTATAAAGGACTTCAGATTGCGATAGATAACAGATTAAGAGAAGATACGGATATAACAGCAGAGTTAAAGATACTTGCTGCAGGTTACAGAAAATTCTATGAGATAGAGACCAGAAGACTTAAGGAAAAGCTTGATATAGCAGCTAACCGTGTTAAGGCTCTGGAAGTCAGATTATCAGAGTCTAAGGATAACCTTAGAAATGCTGACAAAGAGGCGGCAGGTCTTGGCAGTCTTTCTGATAATCTTGAGAATGAGATACAGGAATTACAGGCACAGCTTGGAGCATCTTTATCAGAGGCAGGAACTGTCGTATGTGAAAATGCGTCTGAAGAATATGATAAGTCATTTAGGGATAAAGAACTGTTAAAGAATGAAGAAACAAGAATGTCCGAAAAATTCAATGATGTGCAGCAGCAGTTAATGTCACTTAATGAGACAATATCTGCCAATAAAGCACTTATTGATATATTTACAGAGCAGTCAGAAAAGCTTGAAAAGGCTGATGAGGCTGGAAATGCTGATAACGAGCGCATGGGCAAAATCCGTGAAATATATAGTGCAGATAATGACGAGGCAATGCTTTCGGTTATTCTTGAGACTTACCAGAAGATGCGCAGTGAATATACAGAAGAGTGTAAGGCAACCCAGGAACTTGATAGCTTTATTGACAATGCAAGAAAGGGAACATATATCTGTAAGAGTCCTGAAAGAGACAGGCTTAAGGAATACCTTGAGAGCCAGTATGGTTCAGATGTTGTTGAGGGTCATGAGTGGTTCGCAGCCCTGAATGCAGGACAGAAAAGAGATGTATTAAAGAGAACACCTTTCATTGAGTACGCATTTATAATAAAGAACGATTTCGAGAGAATCAAAGCAGATGAGATGCTTAAGGATTTTGGCAAGGGTGCGGCTGCTTATCCTGTTATAAGCGAGCAGGTGCTTATTGATACTAAGTTAGAGATTAACAAAGACCTGATTGTATTCGCATTAAAGGATATGTCGTTCCTGCGTGATGAGGCAAAGCTTGAGACACAGATTAAGCTTGCACAGGAGGAGCTTGAGTCGCATAAGGCGCAGGCAGGAAAGCTGGCCGACAGAATGGAGCTTGTGTGGAATGATTATACATTTGCACTTGTATATAATGTTGCGTCTGGAAAGGTGGATGCGTCCGAGGCAGAAGCAATCAGATTAAAGATTGCTGACAGCGAGGCTGCAATTATTGAGGCTGAGAAGAAGAGAAGTGTGTTAAATGAGGTTAAAGAGCAGCTTTCAAGGAACCTCGCACAGACAAGAGATGATATAGAAGAGAAGGAAACAACATGCAGCCTGCTCTCGCGTATTATGGAGATGAATACTTCTATAGATAAAAAGTATGAGCGCTTAAAGGGACTGAAGGCTGATGTGGACAGTGCAAGAAACCGCATATATGAGTGCGAGGAGGCAGCAGCTTCTGCTAATTCTGAGTATGATACCGCGAGAGATTTCGAGGACAGTACAAGAAAGGCATATGATGAAATCATTAAGTCATGGGAGGAGCAGTACGCACCTTATTATGATGAAAATGTTTCAATAGAAATCGATGACGATACATACCGTCTTGATAAGGATGAAATAGAGAGCAGATTCACCGGATTAAAGACAGCACTTTCACAGAAGAACAGTGACTTTGCAGATAAGCAGGCGCTGATGAACCATCTGTCTGCATCTATGAACAAATGTCGTGATGCAATAGAGTACAGAGGTTATACATTTGACGATATTAAGGCAAAGTATGAAGCCGGTGGGATTATGGCAGCAGGATCACAGCAGTTAAGGAATGCCAAGGATGCTCTTAATAATCTTGTGAAGAGCAGTGATTCTGTAAGGGAAGAGCTTGAGTCACAGGAAGCACTTCTTAACAGACTTGAGGGAAGTATCGCACATGGTATTAACCAGATTGAGAATAATTATGGAAGCTTTAATGAATTCCCATGCGATGACCCGGATGAATTCATTACACAGCACAAGGTACTTATTAAGAAGTTAGAGGATAACACCAAGGTTCAGGAAAAGACACGCAGACAGATGTCAGATTCATTAAAAGACATTCTTGTATGCAGAAAAGACCTTGAAAGAATCGTGTCTGATGCGGGCATGCATGTTCCAGAAGAATTCCGTCCTGAGGATGCACAAGGAATTACAGCTAATCTTACAGAATATGAGGCTGTTCATAAAGAATATGCTTCAATTACCAGATTAGAGTATAAGAAGGTTGATGAATTTAATAAGAATAAATCTAAGCTTATTGACCTGCTTAACGGATTTAATGCAGTCGAGCTTGCTGATGAGGTAAGGATATCACTTAATGTTCCTGAAAATGTGGCTAAGACCAGAAGTATGATTGAATCGTTAAATGAGACGAACACATTTATACAGTTAGAAAAAGACCGCATTGCCAAGGGTATAGAGGATATGCAGATGATTAAGGATAACTTTGAAAATCGTTGTATCCAGACATGCAGTAATATTAAGACTGAGCTTGACCGTCTGCCACAGATGTCTAATATCAATCTTGACGGAGAACAGATTGCAATAATCAGTTTGCAGATTCCTTATATAAAGGAAGAATTATATAAGGAAAAGATGTCTGAATATATTGATGAAACTGTTTTTATGGCGGAAAGTTTTAAAGAGCCTGCGGAAAGACTCAAGTATATAAGAAACAGACTGTCATGGAAGAGACTTTTCTCAGTTATTGTCACAGATATGAATTCAATCAGAATTAATCTGTATAAGAGAGAGAGAATCAAGGACCAGAGCCGTTATTTAAGATATGAGGAAGCGGTTGGCTCAACAGGACAGTCACAGGGTATATATATCCAGTTCCTTATTGCGATTATCAACTACATATCTAATATGAATTCTTCAGGTAATGAAGGTGTTGAGGGTAAGACAATATTCATAGATAACCCATTCGGTGCGGCAAAGGATATATACATATGGGAGCCAATATTCAAGCTGCTTGCAACTAATCATGTCCAGCTTATTGTTCCGGCAAGAGGTGCAACTCCTGCTATTACAGGAAGATTCGATGTTAATTACATACTTGGTCAGAAGCTTGTTGATTCAAGGCAGCAGACTGTGGTTGTTGATTATTACAGCAGCACGAAGGAATCAGAATTGGAATACACGAGAATGGATTACGAACAGGCTACATTTGATTTTTTGTAACATATTTGTAACAATTCTGTGAACTTGGTTTACAATGAACTTAGGCTGTGCTAAACTTTAATGAGTTGTAAAATGCGATAAATAAATTATTCACAACATTCATCAAGTAAGCATTGGAATGAGGAATATATAATCATGAATAAATACGAATTAGGAATTAAGATAGACCAGATTAAGAAGCTGGCAGCGAAAAAGGAATACACAGAAGCGGCAGCCATAGCTAAGGATATTAACTGGACTAAGATTAAAGACTGGCAGGCACTTGCCACAGCCATTAATGTACAGGAAGCAGTCGGGGACTATGAAGAAGCAAGAGACATGGCAATTCTTGCTTATAACAGAAACCTTGGCGGAAGAAAGCTGGTTTATAAGCTTACTGAATTCTTTATTAAAGTTGGAGATTTTGATAATGCTAACGAGCTTTATGAAGAATACAGCAAATCTTCACAGCATGATGTGAGCAGATTCATCCTGTATTATGACCTTAGAAAGGCACAGAATGCATCAGATAATGAACTTGTAGGAATCTTAGAGGATTACAGGGAGCATGAGATTGATGAGAAGTATATGTATGAGCTTGCAAAGCTGTATTATAAGACTGGAAGAAAAGAAGAATGTATTAAGACATGTGATAATATCGTTCTGTGGTTTCAGGATGGTATATACGTTGAGAAAGCAGTACAGTTAAAGGAAAAGCTTGGTGTTGTTCTTACTAAGACACAGAAAGGTATCTTAGAAGATGTAAGAAAAAGAAAGGAAGATATAGAGGCAACTAAGGAAGAGCTTTTTGCAAAGCAGAAGGAACTTGCTAATCTTAAGAGAGATGAAGTTGAAGATGTTTTCCGTGAAGAAGATGAGAAAGAACAGAAATCAACTGGTAAACAGCCAGTGCCAGAGGTAAGTCTGAATGTTCCTGAGTTTGCTAAGGAACAGGAGGAAGGACCTCTTTCAATAGACCTTGTACAGAACGACCAGAATGATGATATCAAAGCATTTTTAATGAAAGCTCTGAATAAGGATGAAGATGCAGATAATACTAAGGACAGCTCTGTTGTTATGTCTAAGATAGAGACTCCTCAGGTGGAGAAGCCAGAGGTTTCTGAGACACTTAGCAAAGATGGAGAGAAGAATTTCTCAAGCGAGATTAATAAGGCAAATGTCTCACTTAAGGAGCTTATTGAGAATGCAAAGCAGAAGTTAGCTGATAACTATGAGCAGATCAATAAAGAAGACGAAGCTGAACAGAGAAAAGAAGCTGAGGAAAGAATCAATAAGGAAGCAGAGAATATAGATATTAATGTTCCTGTACCTGAATATAACAATTTATATGATACAAGAAATCTTCAGGAAGAGCTTGCTGCCAAGATGAGTGACTTGTTCGGTGATGAGGAAGAAGATGCTGATGTTAAGACATTTGTACCAGCTTCTAAGAATAAGGAAGAACAGCCTGCAGAGGAGGTTAAGACTCCGGCTCCTGTAGCTGAACAGGTTGTTAATGATGATGCAGAAGCTCAGGAAGATGATGACCAGATTGAAGGCCAGATGGATATAACAGAGTGGATGCAGTCTGTAAGAGAAGAAAAGTATGGCAAGCAGGATACTAAGGAATTCTCCAAGTCAGAGCTTGAGCGTTATCTTGATGAGAAAGACGAGAAAAGTGCAGCTTATGAAAAGCTGGTAGAGCAGAAGAAAGCAGAAGCACTGGCTGATGGTAAGGAGATTGATAAGGAAGGAGCAAAGAGAGCAGCTCTTGCACAGATGGCAGTTGATTCTGCGAGAATGGATCTTGCAATAAGAACAGGTAAGGCTGCAGCGAGACTAGAGCAGGCAGCAACTGCTATAGAGAATGAAGATATTCCTTTAGTTACAGCACAGATACCAACTGTGTCAGAATCAATGATTTCAGATATCAATTCAATTATGAATGAAGATATTGATAATAAAGACAATAAAGAAGAAGGTGAGGAGGCTGTTGTACTAGATGAGGTAGCTGCAGGTGTTGAGCCGGAAGAAACAGTAATTCCATTCACCAGACAGGAAGAAGAACAGCCATTGACTATGGAAGAAGAGATTGAAGAAACTGAGCAGATAGAGAAGAAGCTTACAGGGGAGCTGGCAAAGATATTCAGAAAGTACAGAGATATGTCAGGACTTGAGGAACAGTTAGCTGATCTTTTCGATACAATTGACGATGAAATGCAGATGAATTCATCAGCATCAGGAAATATTCTTATTTCTGGTAATTCAAGTTCTGATAAGACAGACCTTGCAAGAACTATAATAAGAGCTATTAATACTTTATATCCAGACCAGCCAAAGAAGATTGCTAAGACATCAGGAGAGAGTATTAACCAGAGAGGTATTGCCAAGGCAATGGGAAGACTTAAGGGAACAGCTCTTATCGTTGAAGGCGCAGGAACAATCCAGCCTAAGAGAATTAATGAACTGCTTAACTGTCTTGAACAGGATACAGGAAGAATGATTGTCATATTTGAAGATTCAGATACAGACATGAATGTTCTTATCAACTTTAATCCTGAGCTTACCAAGACATTCAATCACAGAATTGTTCTTAAGCAGTACACAGTTAATGAGCTTGTTGAGATGGCGAAGAGATTCGCAAGAAAGAGACAGTATGAGGTTGATGATGATGCATTACTGGAACTGTATCTTAAGATTGACAAACTTCATAATGTGAATGATAATATTAAACTTGATGATATCAAGGAAATAATCAATCAGGCAATTGTCAACTCTGAAAGAAGAGCATCAAGAAGATTCTTTGGTGGACTTAAGAAGAAGAGAAGCGAGAATGGTGATGTTATATTCTTGACAGAGGCAGATTTTAAAGACAGATAACTTATAATATTATGCACAGATGTGCTTACACAGGGAGGAAACTATGACTAACATCGATGAAATGTCAATTAATGCAATCAGGGTATTGTCAGCAGATGCAATCCAGAAGGCTAATTCAGGACATCCTGGACTTCCACTTGGAACTGCACCAACAGCTTATGAATTATGGACTAACCATATGAATTACAACCCGGCTGATCCAGAATGGGAGAACAGAGACAGATTCGTTCTTTCTGGAGGACATGGTTCAATGCTTCTTTATTCATTGTTCCATTTACTTGGAATTGGTAATCTTTCATTAGATGATGTAAAGAATTTCAGACAGATGGGTTCTAAGACACCTGGACATCCAGAGTATGGTCATACAGTTGGTGTTGAAGCAACAACAGGACCTCTTGGACAGGGTATGGCTATGGCAGTAGGTATGGCTATGGCAGAAGCACATCTTGCGTCAGTATTCAATAAAGACGGATACAATGTAGTTGACCATTACACATATGTACTTGGTGGGGACGGATGTATGATGGAAGGTATTTCATCAGAGTGTTTCTCACTTGCAGGAACATTAGGTCTTTCAAAGCTTATTGTATTCTATGATTCTAACAACATATCAATTGAGGGAAGCACAGATATTGCATTTACAGAAAATGTAATGAAGAGATTTGAAGCATTTGGATTCCAGACAATCGAAGTTGCTGACGGTAATGATATTGAAGCTATCGGCAAGGCTATTGAAGAAGCCAAGGCAGATAAAGAAAGACCTTCACTTATCAAAGTTAATACACTTATCGGATACGGCTGTCCTGCAAAGCAGGGTAAGGCAAGCGCACACGGTGAGCCTCTTGGTATTGATAATGTTGCAGCACTTAAGGAAAATCTTAACTGGCCATGCAAGGGTGATTTTGAAGTACCACAGGAAGTATATGATCATTATAAAGAGATAGCTGCAAGAATGGCTGAACCGGAAGAAGAATGGAATAAGCTTTTTGCTGAATATTGTGAGAAGTTCCCTGAGATGAAGGAACTCTGGGATAAATATTACAATGGATGTGATATGTCCGATTTATTCAATTCTGAGGAATACCTTGCAAAGCCAGAGAAGGCAGAAGCAACAAGAAGTTCAAGTGGAACAATTCTTAACATGATTAAGAATGTAATGCCTAACCTTATCGGTGGTTCAGCAGATTTAGCACCATCTAATAAGACTAATATGAAGGATGCAGGAGATTTCTCTAAGGAGAATTATGCAGGAACTAACCTTCACTTTGGTGTAAGAGAACAGGCTATGGCAGCAATTGGCAACGGACTTGCACTTCATGGTGGATTAAGACCATTCGTTGCAACGTTCTTCGTATTCAGTGATTACACAAAGCCAATGGCAAGACTTACATCACTTATGAAGCTGCCACTTATATATGTATTCACACATGACAGTATCGGAGTTGGTGAGGACGGACCTACACATGAGCCAATTGAGCAGCTTGCAGCATTCCGCTCAATGCCGGACTTCACAGTATTCAGACCATGTGACAGAACAGAGACAGCACTTGCATGGGAATATGCTATTGAATCTAAGGACGAGCCAACAGCTTTAGTTCTTACAAGACAGAACCTTCCACAGATGGCTTGCTCATCAAAGGAAGCACTTAAGGGAGCATATATTCTTGAGGATTCAGATAAAGAGACTCCGGATGGAATTATTATTGCAAGTGGTTCAGAAGTAAACCTTGCTGTATCAGCAAAGGCAGAGCTTAAGAATGCAGGAATAGATGTAAGAGTAGTAAGTATGCCATCTATGGACGTATTCGAGAAGCAGTCAGAGGAATACAAGGAATCAGTCCTTCCTAAGAGTGTAAGAAAGAGAGTTGCAGTTGAGGCACTTTCAGACTTCGGCTGGTACAGATATGTAGGACTCGATGGAAAGGTTATCTGCATGAAGGGCTTCGGAGCTTCAGGTCCGGCTAACCAGTTATTCGAGCATTTTGGATTCACAGTAGAGAATGTAGTTAATACTGTTAAGAGTCTTTTCTAAGAAGATATAACAATATAAGAAGAATTAATATAATAAAAACAGGGATTTCGGTTATTAAATGTAACTGGAATCCCTGTTTTTTTATATTGTCAAGTGCAGAATGTGCCATATATTACCGAATGTGCCAAAACTACCCGATATTAATGTGACGTATATTACCGAATATGCCATATATTGCAGAATATGCCAAAACTATTGCATGATGCCAGGGTGCTGTATTAATATAGTGTATTTAAAATAATGGTCTTTCTCATCGTACGAATATTTCATAATTCCATCGTAACTGTCAACAATTCTTTTAATGCTTAGAGTTCCAAGACCATGATTAATAGTGTCCGCTTTGGTTGTATGTAAAGTCCCATCGGAAGCAATCGGATTATTACTGCATGAGTTGGTAACGGTAATAAGATCCGCATTGCCATTCTGTATAAGTGAGACATTACAGTCAATAAATGCATGCGGAGTACCACTTGCAGCGGCAACAGCATTGTCGAGCAGATTACCGAACAATGAAGCATAATCATTAGCAGAAAAATATTCTAAGGTTCTGTATCTTATGTCGGCAGCAAAACTGATTCTCTCACTTTCGCAAATCTCTGCATAACGTGACAGAATTGCATTAAATATAGGATTCCGGCAATATGTTCTTGATCTTTTAAGTGCATCACTATCAGAAAGCTCAGATATATAATCAGATATTTCTTTCGTATGACTTCCATCATTAAGGGCTGAAATTGTATTAAGGTGTTCTTTGATATCATGAATCAATATCCGCTGTTTATTATAATTGTCTTTGAGAGAATTGTAATACTGTACATTATCCGATTCGCGTTGTAATTCAAGTAAAAGGCGGGCATTTTCATTGTTTTTCCTGACAATAATCTGCTGCATATAAAATGTGAACATGTTAATTGCCAGTAAAAGCAGTATGGACACAGAACTATATGCATTAACCTTTGAAGTAAGCGGTATGCTTATACATATAAAGCACAGACATAACATAATAATTATAGATGTTGCAGGAATGATAGAAAGAAAAAGGGTGCTTCTATCAGAGTAAGGATATGAACCTTTCCTTTTTTTCAGGATTGTGGATACAGCCTGTGATATGAATAGATAAATTGTTTTACTTATGAAAACATAAAGTGCAGTATTATTAATAGTGCCTGACTCACGGAAAAATAATATATAAAGATTAGGAACAAAGCCTACAACTAATAATTCGGATAACCCCATTACAACTGTCAGCATAAGGCTGTGAAAAATAGCAGAAAAAAAGGAAATATCAGATATTATAATGGTAACTATATATGTAATAAGAATAAAAGAAATAATATTCAAAATAGGAAAATGTAACATATATACAGGTGCTGATAACAAATGCATAATGATTGCTATTAATATTGAGAGTGGTGTGTTCAATCTCTGCTTGAAGAGTTTATTACAATAAAGCCATAAAATAAATGCTTCAATCACAGAAGCAACCGTATAATATGTAAGTGAATTATCCATAAATCTCCTTTATCTAGACATGTGAGTTAACATATGCAGCATAGTGTTCTTTAAAATCTGAATACTTTCTTGCAGCAACATCCGCAGACAAGTTACTATTAAGATATATATTGTGCGAATTGTGAGAAACCACATAATTCAAGTTAATAACAAAACTTCTATGGCACTGATAAAAATAATTGTGCGCCAGCTTTTCTTTTATTTCTGAAAATGACTGATAAGTTCTAAAATTACCATTAGTTGTATATATAATAGTTTGCTTCAAAGAGGCTTCAACCATTATAATATCATGCTGATTGATAAGCTTATAGTCAGAGCCGCATTTTACATATAGTGTTGAGCTCCGGTTATTGTATGCGGTGACGGCATCCTGCATATTGCGAAAGAGACGGTCTTTATCAATTGGTTTCGATATATATCTGAAAACATTAAAACGCATGGCATCATCCAGATAATCCATGAAAGAGGTTATTACTATAATAATAGCATCAGGATATTTGTTGTGTAATATGTTCCCCACATCTATACCAGACAATTCCGGCATCTGAATATCAAGAAAGACAATATCTGGTCTTACATTAGATGATAAAAGAGATTTTCCATCGGTAAATGTATGAAAAACAGGCATTGTCATATTATTGGTTCTGAAAAATTCAGATATAAGCGAATTAATTTCATTACATATAAGAGTATTGTCGTCACATATAAAAATATCCATAAGCTCTCCGTAACATTTAAAAATATAAATATATTATACAATACAGAAATAAAATAGCAACGATAATATTAGTGTAATACAGTTAAAGATGCTTTTCGTTCCATAAAAATGTCATTTGGTTCCATAACTATTGATTTAAATAATATATATGGTATAAGAGAAATATAGAGTTTTGGTTGTGTACGATTGAGAAAGGAGGGGGATGTCTGTGAGAAAGAGAGAATCAGCTAAGAAAGTGGTTAAGGTACTTGATAAAGTGTTGAAGCTTGAAGCTAATTCAACATCTTGTCTATTAGCATATGAGCCTAAGACTCCAGCAGGATTAGACAGATACAAGAAATTAAAGTGATGGAAGGAGTAAGAAATTCAATAATCAACTGGCTAATAAGGAATAGTGCTATATCAGAGGAAAATCGTGAGCTTTATGAATATGCTGTATATAGTGCGGAATTATTAATATTGCCAGTTATTATGGCGATTGTGATTGGGTGGCTGGCAGGAAGTATTATTAATGGAGTATTGTTAATTATTCCATTTATGTTTCTGAAAAAGTATAGTGGTGGTTATCATGCTAAGAAATTATCAATATGCATGATAATATCAACTATATTATTGACTGCTATGATAAAGCTATCAATATGTGATATAAAATCAGCATATATGTATATAACGACATGTATAGCAATTATAGAATTGTGCGTAGTATCGCCAATACAATCAGACAATAAGGTCTTGAATGAAAAAGAGATAAGGCATTATAAGAAAATAGCAGTTATACAGTTGGCAGTATATTCAATAGTTATAATATGTACCAGCATATTAAGCTATTTTACAGTAGCAAAATGTATGTGTCTTGGAATTATATTAGCATCATTAATGCAATTGCCATGTATTGTAACAAAGAGAACGAGTATCAGATGATATACGGTAAATGAAAACTACAACTTAAACTTTATAAATGTATAACATCTGATGTGGGTAACTAAAGTCGTTGATATTAAATGTATCAATATGTTAAGATTAATGGAGGAATTAGACTATGAACAAAGGTAGAATAATTAAGACTGTGGTAGCAACTAGTGCATTAGTTGTATTGACATCAATGACTGTATTTGGAAAAATAATAACGAAGAGTGAAAAACTTGGTAGTGGAATAATGTATTTAAGTGGTGATACAGCAAGTTCGTTAAAAAAAGCTGAGGCGGGAACGAAACCACAGATTGGAAGTGGTGAATCTTCATTAACAATGCTGACAACGACATATGATGATGGAAGTGAGGATGTGACTAGAGATGGTCCAAAAGTTGGTGACACTTCAATAAAACATGATTGGGAATATGCTGATGGTTATTCAAGTATTCATAAAATGATAAGAAATGGTTTAGGATATGCGAATGGTTCATTGAGCTATTAGAAGTGAAGTGATTAGGCGGGCATAATGTTGATAATATAATTAATATTATGCCCAAACCTCAGAAAGGGGTATCTATGTGGAGGGTATTATTAACAACAGTATTATTGGGAGTTATGTTTACAATGAGTGCATGTTCAGGAAACAAAGATGTTGTATCAGATGAAAGTTCTGAATTACTTGCGAAACCAGAGGTTACACAGGCAGCAACCAAAGAAGGCGAAAGCTTTAATGATAATTCAGAAACAGATGAGACGGGGAAATATGAGAAAATCCAGTATGGAATATATGAATTATATTTTCCAATAATAAAAGAAAGTGACAAAATACGAGGCGTGGAGTATCTGTATGACGCGTATTTTGCGGAAAATGTAAATGTACATAAATCTATAAATCGTCCAGAAGGAACTTCTTCAGTAGAAGGTAATACGCAATTAAGCTGTTGTGCAGCAGCGCTTCCAGAATTTGCGGTTGATTCGGAAGAAAAGCAAATTACAAGAGATGAAATGGCTGAATCAAAGAACGAATTGATTAAGACAAGAGTGGCAAGTGCATATAGAGAATCAGATGAAGAAACAAATGTAAGTTATGAAAGAGATGAAGAAGCTGATAGAAATAAAAAAATGAAGCATGAGTTCAAACATGTAGATGTACAGGCAGTATCATTTGCTTTATATGAGAGCTTTTATGAAACTATACCTAATCTTACAGTAAATGTTTATGGAATGAGTTATTCAACATGGAATAAATACATGCCAGAAGACGATGTATATTCTATTAATGATAGTAAAGCCATGATGACAGCACTGGCTGAAAATAATTATTCAGACTGTGATAAACTTGCCAGCAGGAAAATTGATAAGAGCGGTGTATATTATATGGATTACAGTGAGTATAACAAGGATAACAGATATAAACAGTTATTCATAGTGGCAGAATTTGATGAAATGCCGATTGATTATGCAGTGGCTATCAATGATGACATGAATTATAACATAAGTAATTCACAGGATTATGCTAAGTGGAAAGAGAATAATAAGGATAAATTTATAGAATAAAAGTAGAGAAGGGGATTGAGAGAAGGGGGTGATACTATAGATGAGGCTGATTAATAAATTTATTATTATATACAGGGAGTATATAAAGAGAGCATTTGTAACGATAATGCTTATGTTCATATGTGTGATATCGTTCTATATGACAGACAGGACATGGAATACATATACGAAGAACAGATGTGAGACTGGAATAAAACGGAAGGCTTACAGTATAAGTCCCTATAATATTAATAAGATTAAATTTTCTACAAGAAGTGTTCATGCTGAGCAGAGTGACATGCTAGAAGAACTTGCTTCAATAGAAGAAATATCAGCATATGGACTGATTATAAAAAATGATGTGCAGTTTGATAATGGTTATGTAAATGTTGTAATAAGTGATTCTGATATAGCTGACATGTGTAATACAGGAGTAAGCAGGGCAGATATTGAACAGAAGCAGGCAGAGTGGGAAGGATATGACCTTGTGTGGCTGGGAAGTTCATATAAGGGAGTCTATGAGATAGGACAGAGGTGTCAGATAATGTCATCAGAATGTGTGGTTGTGGGATTTCTTAAGGACGATGCACAGTGGCTTGTTAATGAGAGTATATCACTTGAAAAACCGGATCTGTCGGAGAGTGGACTTGTGGTAACAAAGGATACATCTAAGTATGACTGGGGAGAAAGTCTGGAATATACAACACCTGTCTATTATGTCGCAGATTATAAAGACAATGATGTAATAAAGAGCAAGCTTATGGATTATCAGGCTGAGAAAGGGATAAGGGCATCTATTATTAATGAAGGAGAGCAGCTTGATAAGGATGTTAAAGACAATTCAATAACTAATGACAAGACATTTATAGCATCGGTGCTTCTGTATGTTATAGCAATAGTTGCAATATCGGCAGTTACAATTATTGAGTGTCTTATTAACAGAAGAGATTATGCGATATTCATAATTAATGGAATCAGCAGAAAAGCTGTCTATTCGATGATACTGATTAAGAATCTGATACTGATTATAGTATCTGCACTTGCTGCATGGCTGTACTGTCAGTGGGAGACATTCGGAAAGATAATAGTACAGACAGCAGGTGAGTATGGGAATGAATTAAATTATACAGCAAAGATAATGGCACACTGCATATATGTTCCTATTATTATTGCAGCAGAGGCTGTGATTATGACAGTCATATCGTGCATAGTACCTGTTGTGTATCTGCATGGAAAAGGTCTTATCGACCTTATGAAGAAATGAGGTGGCGTGAGGTATGAATATAATAAAGAGAATCATACAGAATGTATTCAGATACAGACTTACAGCATGCTTTTTCATAATAGGACAGCTTATAATGTACGTTACGATATTCGGGGCACTGGGAATATATAACAAGGCATACCAGAAGGAAGCGGACAGGCTTGCTGCACTGTATAAGAACCGTATAGAGATGTCAGTTGTATCATTGAATAAATCGGACATTTTATCGGCATGTACGGACGGAGTTACAGAAGGCAATATAAGGGCAAAGAAGGTAGGATTATATTATACGGAAAGAAAATCTTCCACTGTTGCACCGGAGATTATACTGGCAGTGAACGAAGAACTGCCATATGTGATGGAGAGTGGAAGGATTCCCGGAACATCAGAAGAAGATTATGGAAAGAGACTCGTAGCTCTCGGAAGGTCACAGTACAGATATGCGTATGAAGAAAACGGAAAGCATTATGTAACATTTGAGAATGAGACATATGAGGTTACAGGCGTAATCGGCAATGAAGGCTCTGATTATTCTGACAATATGATTGTATTCGATAACAGATGTCTTGGAGATAATGTAAGAAAAGCTGTCAATGAGATGAAGGAATACACGATTGCAATTGACAGTAATACGGAAGAACTTAATGATACATACAAGAAGGTATATAACAATGTATATGGAGCTGATATTAACTGTGCAATTGAGAGCCGTTCAGTATCAGGAAACGGACAGAGTACAGTTGAAAAAACTCTCCAGAAAGAGAACATCAAGATAAATAAAGTCGTATATATCTTCTGTATTCTTAACTGTATGCTTATGTCTGAATTCTGGATTATAGAAAGAAATAAGGAATTTGCAATAAAGAGGACTTATGGCTTCGGGCAGTTAAGATTAATCGGAGGAATTGCAAGGGATATTCTTATACTTGGCTCGGCATCGCTTGTTATATATGTTGTTGTTCATCTGTTTGCAGCGGGAGTTCTTGGAATAAAGCTGTATACGATAAGCTGGAACTTAAGGCTTATAGCGTCTGTACTGTTTATTAACCTTACGGCGCTTGTGTGTACAATAATTGTTCCTGTATACAGGATAATGAGGATGAACCCGGCTGTTACATTGGAGGATATGGAATGATAAGATTAGAGAATATTACGAAGATATACAATGAAAAGGTTGATGATACTAAGGCACTTGATGATGTAAGCCTTA
>OGNB01000161.1_pt1 | contig 54291 bp, 93 predicted proteins | sample 1573301 | NCBI WGS metagenome assembly OGNB01 (sample SAMEA2581914, study PRJEB24529) | metagenome | biome: Human gut stool | place: China | collected 2011
TTCTGTGATCGCTCAATGTACGGGGCTTTCCTTGGAGGAGATAAACGATCTGGAAAACCTCATTCGCAAGGAAGAGATTAAGTGTTAGATGTGGATGATATGGTATGACTGATAAGGGGCAGGCTTACACAAGTCTGCCCCTTGCTGTCTTTATAAAGTGTCGGTGTTCCTATCGCCGTCTCGCCGTTACCGTTGCCGCCCCAACCGTTGCGGTTCCAACCACCGGCAAAGATAAAGAGGAACAAAATAATAATCCACCACGAACCATCATTGCCCCAGCCCATACCGCCGCTTCCGCTGGAAATTGTGCCGGTTGGAGTAACATTCATCACGGCAGGGATTCCGCCGTCATTTCCAAGAGACATAAATTTTTCTCCTTTCAAGTTTTGATATATGCTAAATCGTGGCCACGATTAAAGCCTTATTTACCCAACATCTGCTGGAACGCTCTTGCCATACCCTGCAATTCGTTGAATTGGCTCTGGGACATCTGGCCGGAGGTCAAAAGCTCCTGCACCTTTGCCTTCGGGTCGCCCTGGAAGCTTTGCCGAAACTCATTGAATTGTCGTATCATGCCCATCATGTTCCCCATAGGGCCGGGCAGGTTCCCGCCGCCCATAGCGTCGAAAAACGGGTTACTCATCGGTCACAGTCTCCTTTTTCGGCTTTGTCTGTTTAGGTGCGCTCAGTGCGTCCACACGAGCCGACAGCGCGTCTAACTGCTCACGAGTGGCATACTCTACCGCCGGAGCCTGTGGGGCCTGTACGGGCCTCTGATTGCGCTCTACAAGGTCATATATCTTCATGCTGGGCTTGCCGCTTGCGTCCGCCTGTTTGAGATAAATCGTGGGGCTGTTGCTGTCCCAAAGAGCTACGGCGGAATTAGGGGCCATCAGATATCCCATGGCCTCCTGCTCTCCATTCACCCAAATCATGGACTGACCGTTTTGTTGAGACTGTACGGATGTCATTTGGGGCCCCTGCACAGGCGGTTGAAACTGCTGCCCCCGGAGCTGGGCCAACTGATCCGGCATGGGCGGCTGGTAATACATGGGCTGATAGCCCGGCATATATTGATACGGCATACTCAATCCTCCATCCAGTAATACAACACGGTCTTTCCACCGCTGTTCCAAGTATCTACGATGCGCCCGTCAAAGACGCAGACAATATGAGTGTCCAATGCTAGCAGATAGACGCCATAGGGATGCTGATGAGCGAACTCCTGCACAGTTATATCCTCGTACTCTGGTAGATAGCGCCGCCAGCCTTTACGACGGAGATATTTGCCCCAAACAGGATTTCCTGACGGCATATCTGCGGCAAGGTAGCCCTCCCAGCATAGTCCCCAATAGGTGGTGTCCCAATCCTGATCTAGGGCAACGGAAATTGCCCTGACGGTGCAATCGCCTACGTTCTTTCCGTCTCTATTGGCGTTGTAATATTCAAACGTACTGTTTCCTGTCATCGTACAAAAGCTCGTTCTGTCGGATAAACCGTTCCAATCCGGAGAAGTCTCCCTCCGCCGCATACTTCTCGCAGGTGTCTCTTGCTGTGGACTCCGTAAAGCCGCAGGCCACCAGCCGGGCCACCAGTTCTGAACCATTCAGAATCAACTTAAAACACGTCCTATTACAATAATTATTGGTTGGAAGTCCAGCATCCGGCTGGGCTTCTTTCCGTCTCATGCCTAAGCTACAATAAGGGGAGCAACTGGCTGACCAACACGTCCTTGGGCTTAGATGTCCGTTGATAAGACTGTCAGCCATCCTCTTATTGCAGCGTTCGATTTGAGCAGGTTGAGCCATAGAGTTCGCGTCACCCAATAGATTGAATCGGCAATGAGAAAAAGATGGATTCCGGTTGCAAATTCGTATGGGAGGCAGATACATGAACTCTGTTGGTATCGACATCTCCAAAGGCAGGAGCACGATTGCCGTCATGCGTCCCTTTGGAGAGATTGTCATCTCACCCTTTGAAGTGCGTCACACCGACAGTGAACTGAGCGAGCTGGCAAGGCGGCTCAAAAGCCTAAACGGTGAGACTCGTGTGGTCATGGAGGCCACAGGGAACTACCATGCGCCGGTGGCAAAGCTGCTTCACGATGCAGGGTTATATGTTTCCGTTGTCAACGCAAAACTGGTGCATGGCTACGGGAACAACGATCTGAGGCGTGTCAAGACCGACCGAAAGGATGCCGTAAAGCTGGCGAACTATGGTCTTGACCGCTGGCTTACCTTGCCGAGATATGTCCCGGAGGAAAATACCCGGCTATTGCTGAAGAACTGCTATCGCCAGTACCGACAGTATTCCAAGGTGCAGACTGTGTTGAAGAACAATCTGATTTCCTTGCTGGATATGACCTTCCCAAATGCAAATCGCCTGTTTGTTAGTCCTGCCCGTGCAGATGGAAGTGAGAAGTGGGTGGATTTTGTAGCGGAGTTTTGGCATTGTGAATGCGTCTCTGAACGCTCCCTAAAGTCATTTGTGAACAAGTACTGGCGATGGTGCCGAAAGCATGGGTACAACTTCAGTGAAGAAAAAGCACACGCCATTTACGATGAAGCCAGCGGACACATTGGTGTCATGCCGAAATCTGAAACCACAAAGCTACTTGTGGAGCAGGCTGTATCTCAGCTTAGCGCTACTTCCGCTGCGCTTGCTGCGCTCAAACAGGAGATGCAATCCCTGTCCTCTCAGCTGCCGGAATATCCTGTTGTCATGGGCATGTTTGGGGTTGGCCCAATTCTTGGGCCACAGCTCATAGCCGAAATTGGGGATGTTCGCCGCTTTTACTCCAAGAAAGCTCTCGTTGCTTATGCCGGTATTGATGCCCCACCGAATGACTCTGGTGATGTGATCGGTAGGCACAAGAGCATGAGCAAGGTAGGTGCATCATCGCTACGCCGGACACTATTCCTTATCATGAGCGCCTATTTGCAAAACTCGCCGCCGAATGAACCTGTCTACCAGTTCATGGACAGAAAGCGGTCTGAGGGAAAACCTTACCGCGTCTACATGATGGCATCCGCGAATAAGTTCCTGCGGATCTATTACGCCACAGTGAAAGCCTATCTGGAAACATTAGAGCAGTTCTGACCTCATTGTGTTGCATAGCATTGGCTGGCCGCCGTTTCATTTTGAGATGCAAAGCGGCTTGAATAGGTGCACCGATTTTCAGCTACTTACAATGTTTGCTTTTTCTTCTTGACAAAACTTAGCAGGTCTTATGTAAGAAATCAGGAGGCCGCAAGGAGGGCGGCGACGTGTACCAGCCCTTGTTCCTTACGTCCTTCTGATGATATTTTCGCAAAAAAAGGCCCCGCCTGGGTGGTGCCCAAGCGGGGTTTAGGTGAAATTATGTGAAATGTAGTTTTTGAGCTGTGCTTTCAACTTTGTGGAGAATCCGTTTGACTCGGTGAGAGATGGTAGACCGCTCCCAGCCGAACTCCGCTGCAATGTCGATTTGCGGGACCTGGTCGATCAGGTAGCGCCGGGCAATGTCCGTATCGTCGTTCCCAAGATTAGCTTCCAGGATGGCCGTCTCCATCTCGGAGCGCATAAGGCCATCCAGGCTATCCGGTAATCTGACACGGGCAGTTGCCACAGTTTCACGTCCTTCCCATCAGCTTCCAAAACCGATACAGCATCGTACACATCTGCTGCCGGGTAACGGGCTGGGAGAGCATTAGGTCCTCCTCGCTGTTGCCCGTCAGGATGCCGTTTGCAATGGCCCATTCCACGCCCTCCTTGTGGGCGGGAGACGGTGTATTGTCCATGATCTTGACCTCCAGTCTCTTCTTGAACTCTGCCCACTTCTGGGCGTTCACCAAGTACGACGGGCAATGTTTCCCAGTCACATCAAAGTGACGGTACACGTTCTCAATGGGGATGCCGTACTTTTCCATCAGTGCCCGGCCCAGAGCGGCAGCGTTGGAAAGCGTGGCCTCGCTGGCCTGATAGACACCGTTCCGGATGGTGTCGCACATCTCAATGGAAAGGCTGTTGGTGTTGCTGATAACGCCGTACATGGTGCCGCCGCCAGTCTTATCGGCGTTGGCGTACTTGCTGCCGCCAACGGACCATGCCACTTTTAGATCAGGCACAGACCGCCAGACTGTAGTATCATCGACAAAGTAGTGGGCGCTGGCCTTGACGATGTTGTTCTGAAAATACTTTGCGTTGTTTGCCGCCCTGTCCCCGTCATTTCCAGTGTAGTGGTACACTAGATACCGGATTTGGCTGGCGTTCCGGGAACCGCCATAGTTCCCGGAGTTCGCCAGCTGCTCCTTTATCGTGTAGCTCATTTACTGTCACTTCCCAGCTGCTTGATTACCTGGTTGGCTCCGGTAGCAGCCAGGCCGCTCACAATGCCCACAGCCGCCGCGGTGATGTAGTCCGTGGCCGGGAAGTCAGGCATGAGGAACATACCTACCACACCCAGCACAGCACCGCAGACACCGCAAATGATGGGGATGAACTTGCTGTCCAGAGAGGACGCTTTCACGCCCTGCCCAATCAGCAGGCAGATGATGGTGATAGCCGCCACGCCTGTAATTCCGAGAGAAGAAATGTCCATACTCAGCCCTCCGGTTCCACCAGGGTGTCGCCCTTCAGTTCGTACTTCTTCCCTGCGATGTACACGTAGGCGGTCTCGGCGCCCATGTTCACATCCACGGTCTTGCCGTTCACCACATGAACCTTCTCCAGGCAGCCTACTCCGTGGTCCATCAGGCCATAGCCGTTGACGGTGTCGGGGGTCTCCCCTGCCGTGGTCGCCACGAACTCCTCCTGAGTGATGACATTGCGGTTGGGGTCCAGGGTAAAGCCCGCCTCCGCCTCCCTCATCGCCTCATTCGCCTCAGGCAGGGTCATTTCGCCAGTGGTGTACTTGTTCAGAATTTCGTTGGTAGTCATAAGTAAGCTCCTTTCAAATTACAGCCCAATGCGGGCCAAAATAAACGCAATCACAGCCGCCAGAACCGCCCACACGGACTTGTCCACGATAGCTTCCCACCGCTTTTTCGGCTTGGCCTGCTCGGCCTCCTGCCATGCGATCAGCCGGTCCAGCTTCTCCATGATATTGTCGTACTGCTCATTCCGGGCGGCCTCCGCCTTTTCCAGTTCCCGCATCCGGTTAAAGAGTTCTTTGTGGGTGCTGCGGGATGCCTCCCGCCATTCCGACATCTGCTTTTCCAGCATGTTGGCTTTCTGGAGGCCCAGGCAGTCCCTTTGCGGGTCCAGAATACACTTCTCGTCCATTGGGACCTCCTTACTCTGCCGACTCCGCAGTCAGCATCTTACTGAGGGCGCTGTATTCCTCCGGGGTCAGCCTGTCGGCGGCGAGATACACGTCCATCTTCTCCTGAAGGCCGTCAGTGCGGCCCCGGTCAATCAGCAGCTTGCAAAGATTGTATACAGTTGTCATGGTCCTGCTCCTTTCTTGTCATACAGTGGTTGTGGTGAGTTCCAGCATACACAGGCGTTCCTCATGGTCTGCCAGCATATCAAGAGTAATGTCCTCGGCTCCCGGTCCCGGCTCCGGCTGTCCATCATCCTCCACGGTAATCTGCCCTTGATAGGCTTCAGCTTGTGCGATGGCGTAAGATGCCTCCGTGTAGGGCATCGTAACACCGGAGAGCACCGTCTCGATGTCCGGCTCCTCAGGGGTGCCGTGGTTGATCTCTGTCGCCAGCTGGTATTTGATGATCTTCATGGCGCCCTCCTCAATCGGTTGTTTTTATGTAACGCAAGACAAGATATACATAGCTTCCGGACGCATCCGTATTTGTCGTGATCCGGATAATTGAGGCATTGATCAGAATATTGTCAAGCGCAGGGGCTTCGATCAGATTGGCGCCTCCCATCATCCCTGTATATGAGACGAGCTGGCTGAAATCTTCTATCCCATGAGAGACTTCTTTGTATGTGGCATTTGGTGCCTGACCGAAATTGATTGCTTTGGCATACACAGGCTTTCCGTTGTATCGCTCCACGGTGCGGTACTCGACGCCCAACTGCATGGGGGGATTTAACCAATCGTCCAAAGCTTCTAATGTTTCTCCAGGCGGCGCATCCTGGACAGATGTCGGCACCTGCGGAACAAGCTGAGATGGGTCGGATAACCCTAAGATAAAGCTGGAATTTATGAAGTTTTCCACGTTGATAGCATAGTGGATATCAAGTGCCACCTCATTTTCCGACAAAGACATCAGCCTTAGAGCGTCGATGGGATATGTTCCTGACTTATACGATGAATCCAGGATTGTGATGCGGCGTGCATAGCCTGTTGTTGTTACAGATGCCAAAATAGTGCTGGGGCCATTAGCTGCGTGGTTGTGCCCGACGCTCACGATAAAACTGTCTGGCCTACTGGTATTGCCATGGATTACGGCAATCCTGTACCATCCTGCTGCAGAAACCGGTCCTGGCTTGCCCAGGATGCCGGGCGCCTTATTAGCCAAAGCCGCCGCAACGGTCTCCGCCTCCGGCTCCCCACTCACCGGGATCTGTGTGGCGTTGTAGTCCCCGGCCTGGGGCACCACCACGCCACGCCGGCCGTTGAAGGAGGTCACGCCACCAGCCAATCCTTCAGACACTTTTTTGACAGCCGCATCAATTTCTTCTCCACTGTAAGCACTGGTGTAATACTCGGTAGGCGGGGCCGTGATTGCTGCCATCTGTTGTTCGAGTTCAGCAACTTTTGCAGTAAGTTCTTCAATTGTTGCCATTTGTACCTCCTCAAGTGATAAATCTTCGGCCATACTTGTCCAAAAACCACTTCGTATCCGAAGTCACCAGCGGCCCGCGTTCCTGTGGAACGCGTCGGCTGATGTACAGGATGATACAGCCATCTCCGCCAGGGCCCCCAGGACCGCCATTACCGCCTATTCCCCCGGTTCCAGCGGTGATTGATACCGTGTAATCCGAGGAATCCGTGGAGCCGACGGCAAGCCCTCCTGAGCTGGCACCGCCGCCGCCATAACCGCCGCGGCCGCCTTTTCCATATTGGGTAGGCTTTTTTGGCGTCAGGGTTGGTGTCGCGCCATTTACACCAGATGCAGCAGTAGCCTTAATTGATGACGAGCGTACAGACACTGATGCATCGGGCCCGGGGCCGTTACCATTTTTACCAGCAGCTGCACCTGCACCTAAACCTCGACTATACCAAATGTAAGCGCCGTCATTCTCTCGTGCCTTCATAGCGACACGTTCTGGATCATCTGTATCGGATTCTGTCAAGCCTCCGTTCCAAGTGTTGCCGTCCTCGTCGGTAACGTTTTCAGCGGGGTCAAAGAGCTGAACAGTATCACTGTTGATGGTTGTGACTTTGGCCGCCTTCCCCGCGCCCTTGCCTCCGGGGATTCCCTGGTCACCGATTCCTCCGTATTTTTCCCCGGTGATGGGATCTGTGTATCCATCCTCCGAGGCTTGTGCTCCAGCTGTGGTTGCAGCGCCGAGTTCTGTGTCGCTGCCGGCAGAGCCATCCGGATCATCCGGGTCATAGGCAGCACCCAGGCCACCTACGCCGCAGCTGTATACAATAGAGTCTATCCCGGAGATATCCAGGGTTCCTTCAAGGATTCTGGCCCCCGCGCCCGGAGCACCGCCGTTTCCGCCTGCACCGCCGTTCGCAAGTCCGCAGCCGCGTAACTGGTTCTCAAATGGTGGAGGATTGGTCCAGGATACAGACGGTGACGTGCCAACATCCCCACCTTTTTGCCCGCAATGTCCTCCCTGGGCCCCGCTAATCAAAACATAGCGGATCAAAGTAGTCCCAGCCGGGATTTGGTAAGTTCCCGACCCGGTGAGCACGATGCGTTCATCAAATGTTTTGAAATCATTAACTTGCGACGGAATAAATCCAATTCGCATTTCGGCATTCGCTTTCAGCGTTGAGGACATGTTTACATCCATTGACTCAATACAAGCAGAAACGATTTCGTGATCGTATGGGTCCATGACCTTTACAACTTGTCCGGGCTTTTCCTTTTCGGTCAGAAACGAAGCTTGAAGTGTTTTATTACATGCATAGAAGCTCGCTAACCGTTCAGCAACTGCAACTGAATTCACCAAAGAAACAAGGGTTGCATTTTCTTTGCCTTTTTCATTTTCAGGTACATTTTCATTGATTACCTTTGCAATTTTTCGCTTGTTGTGGATATATTTCAGCCCCGTAAGCGTCCCTGTACCGGCAGAGATTTTTGCGTAGTTTGCTCCGCTTTCCAAAACGGAAAATCCGGAAGCAGACAGGGTATGCATCGGCTCATTGAAAATGATTAGATCGCCGTTCTGAGCTGTGCCATTAAACAACTCCTGGCTTTCTTGTCCTTCCGCAAACTGATGTTCAATAACAGAGATCGCGCTAATTTTTTGATTATCTGTAACTGAGCCAGCCATGTCCGTCTTTTTCGTATCTATTGTCGATATGGTTCCATCCCAAAACGTCTCCACTCGCAAAACACCATTCAAATCGGTAGTAAGACAAGCGCCAATAGCAAACAGGACTTGATTGAGATTGTCTCGTGCGGAGCTGTTCGGTGGGCTACAATAGGGGAGCCATCCATACACCTTAACATTCTTTAGATTGCTTTTTACAATAACGGGGATTTCACCGCAAATATTCTTTATGATTGATTCTGCGGTCTGTCCGGTGTAAATTCCGCCGGGATGGAGCATAGTGTCTAGCTTGGATACCGCTGATATCGCATACAGATGATAGGAACTAGGCCCAGTTCGTTTGATACTATCTACATAGAGGGTTTGTCTTTGCTGATCTCCATGGTAATAAACCACCTTTTCCCCAATGGTAGCCAAGATTGTGGAACTATCCAGTTGACTATTAAAGTCACAATCAAGCGTGTCCATTTCCAGGACATCGTTTAAAAGAGAAGTAGTTAAATTGACGTTTCCGGACGTCAGATTATAAATCCCCGTTATTTCTATATCACCAACGAGAATTCGATTAACTGCCATTTCTTTACCTTTCAATCAGAGGGAATGTGATTCCACCCCATAACTCTTTCCCATTTCTGGTCTTGATTAGGAATTGGGCGGGGATATTGTTTGAATACATTTGCTTTGTTACATCTCCGCCCTCCATAGGATCTGTGTATGTAACTGTGACATACTCGGGCAGAATAGATGAGAGAACGAGGCTTGCTTCTTCTAGCGTCAATGGGCGGCAAGTAATATCCAATCGATATTTTATGGCTATCCGATCTCTCGTAAGAAACGCATCATCGATTGAGCGTGTGGCATTTGGGCCGTCTACATCAGCCCTTTGCCACTGTACGCCGCCGAACGCAATATAAGGCGTCAAATCCGTTCCGTTTACAGTCAATGTCACGTTTTATCCTGCCTTTCATGTAATGGGAGCGCCCTTTTCTCGCTGCGTCTGTTGGTTGTATTTGTACAGGCTCCTCGACACCTGACGGCCATCCAGAGAAACTGTTGTATCTTTATCGTTGACTGCCTTAGTAATCATTGCACCGATTGCCATAACCGCATTGATGACTCCGGTATTAGCAGAAGCGATACCGTCAACGATTTGGTCATTGTTCGCCACCACTGCTCGGTTGCCCATTTGACCAACTAGCTCAGGCCCATCCTCACGGGCAATGAACATTTGCCCATGCTCGGGGAAGCCGCCGGAGGCGTATGCAGTGATATCCTGAACAGAATAGCTGTTGGCCGAACGGGAGGAAGAATTTTCCGAACTATACGATGCGCCATTCCCGAGATTTTTGATGGCATCTTGCAGCAGGCCAGAACTGGTGAATCCCTTATACATGTTATCTGCCATTTGCTTTCCTAGATTTTCAAACTGGCTCATATCAATAGATTGGCTAAAATGATTGATTTCCGTTTTCAAATCTTCCATTCCATCAATACCGGCGTCTCCAACTCCAGATTCTTCTTGCTTTAACCCAATAATAGAATCTGTAAGACCTTGAGTTTCACTTTGAAGATCACTGTATAGCTGAACCGATTGCATGTATGTTTCCTGTGCGGCTTTTGCCGCTTCGGTTTCTTTCTCTCTTGCAGCGACAAGTTCTCTGGCTTTCCCCCAACTGAAAATGTCTGTTTCGTTGAGTTCTTTTTGTGTGTTATTTAATGCTTCTGCGGCCGCATCATAATCCTTTGCCGCCTGTTGCATATCACGCATTGCCTGATATTGCTCTTTATAACTCTCAACAAGCATTTCTCGCAGGGCTTCCATTTTGGCCTCTCGCTCCAAAGAATCAATCAGCTCGTCAACAGCGGCTTTACTTTCTTTAACTCGTTGTGTTGTTTCATCAATTTCCAAATGTAGCCCATCAATGTTCAAATCGTTCAGAACTTGAACTTTTACCGCCATTTGCTCTAGTGCATAAGCAGACGCATCTGTATTTTCATTAATTGCATAAATTTCATCTGCAAGCTGTCTGGCAACTTGGAAATCAGCAATAGACGAATCAAAATCTTCTAAACGATTTTTCATATTAGTAAACGCTTGGTCTGTGCGTTCAGACGCTTCTGTGCAACGGTCAAGAATGTCCGCCATGATTGCAAAATCTTCTGACGCCGCATACGCCGCATTTGCTGCCGCTTCTACACCAACGATTTCAAGGACAACTCCAACACCGAGACCAATAACGGCACCAACAGCAGTCCCTATAGGACCTCCAGCGGACCCGATTGCTGCGCCAATTCCCGCTCCTGCTAATGCTGACCCCAAAATTGTCATTAATGCATCGCCAATGCTTGCTTCTCCATTGCTGATTTGGTCGGTAATTCCTGCAAATACAAGAGAAATTCCAACACCTATAATTAGCCCAAACGCAGCTCCAAAGCCCCCTGCAATTACAGTACCAATGCCTGCACCAGTCAGAGCACCACCTATCATATCCACCAATACATTTCCAATGTCTAACCCGTTCTGCGCTATATCTATAATAGAAGTTATGACCAGAGAAAGGCCGACTCCAGCTGTAATCCCACCTATTACGCCTTGCGCTAGATTTATCCCCATCTTAAAGGCGAAAAGTCCTCCAATAGCCCCTCCAGCTAACGCTCCTCCAATCGCCTTAATAAGGGCACTTTTTGCATCTACCCCGTTTTTTATTTCAGATATAATGGACATGACCATCAAGGAAAGTCCAAGACCGACAACAGCTCCAAGCAGCATTCCACCAGCCCAAGTGAGGCCAAGTTTCTTAGCCAAAAGCAGGCCAAGTCCAGCCCCAGCAAGTGCTCCTCCAGCTGCGCCTTTTAGGATGTTTTCCCATGTTAGCCCATCCCCAAAAAGAATGTCTTTTACACTGTCAATTAGCAAAGAAATACCTACCGTGAACATCAACCCGCCTAGCAAAGCCTTGAGGCGGCCGATATCTGTAAACAACGTCCTTGCAATTCTCCACGCAAGCAGTGCAGAACCGATGGGAATGATATAGTTGTCAAGCAAGTCTTTCAAAACAGGTTTGATTTCGTCCACTTGCTTTTTTAACGCATCAAGGGCGGTTTTGTCCCAAATATCCGGGATTTCAAGATCGTCGGTCCATTTTCCGACTTCTCCAGTATCCAATTTGATTTCGTTGGATGCCCCGATGATATTTAGTTCATCGATTCCTAAAAGCTGCTGCTTTAGCTTTTTTAATTCGTCAGTTGTATCGCCAACGGAATCGGCAGCGGAGTCAGCATTTTCTTTGATATCTTCTCCCCAATCATTGGTCTCCCATTCCGGCATTTCAAATCCGACCAGAACAGCAAACCGTTGAATTGCTTCCGTCAATATCTCAACAAATGCTTGAACCCATGGAATTACCTGAATGAGGATAGGGACAAACACCGTGCCAATCGCTCGACCAAGCTGAGTAATTTGCTGGCGCAGCACTCTCATAGCATTTGCGGGGGATTCCAAGGTTTTTGCGAAATCTCCAATAGCCCCGATCCGGGAGGCCCCCTCCATCAGAACCAGGCTCCGCAGTAATGCCTTTTCCTGTTCTGTCATAGACATAACGCTTTCATCAATGCCATGAGCAAGCGCATATTCCTGTAAGGTGGCCTGACTAATTGAGATACCTAAGCGACGGATGGGCTCAATTTCGCCAGCAAGAGCAGACTGCAAACGTAAGACCGACTGTTCTGTGTCCTCGTTATATAGAGAACTCAGGTCATAGGCCAGTTCTGTCAAGCCCTCGCTTAGGTCATAAGCTTGTTGCCGTGCTAACCCAAAACCGTTTGCCATAGACATGAACATGCCTTGCGCACGCATCCACTCTTCGGGGTCGATGCCAAGTCGGTCATTGACCAGCATGGCATAGTTATAGGCTTCGTCATAAAACTCACCCATGGAGACCTGAAACAAATTGACTGTCTCAACGTAGTCATTAGCCGACTTTATCCAGCCGGAAATAACATCGGCAAGTCGCTTAAATGCTAAATAATAGATACTAAATTTAGCTGCAGCAGAACTGATGCCAGTTCCAAGAACGCCAAAACTTCTTGCCGCGCTGCTATTTGATGCTGTCAGACTTGCGTTGCTCTGAATAAGCCTCTGAATTCTGATCGGAAATGCTGAAAATCCATTGGATACCTTCTGCATTTCTGTCGCTAGCGGCCGCACAGCAGCGGCCACCTGCTCCATCTGCTTTGCGAATTTACCAAGGTCTGTCTTTTCGAGCGACGCACTAATCTCAGGAAGTTTCTTTAGTGCGTTGATCGCGGAGGAAAGGCCGCTTGCTTTTTGGATACCAGCCAAGCTATTCATTGCAGCCATGAACTCTTTTATTTTTCCACTATTCAGATTTGCGCCATTGATTAACTTTGCTGCTTCCGAAAGTGCCTTTAACTGCTTTGTGGTGGTTGTAAGCCCTGCCCCTCCTTTAGCCGCAGTTTTTAACCCGGTCAATGCAGTAGTAAGCGCCTCAATCTTCTTTGCTGCATCACTGGACGTCGCCTCGATTTCAATTTGCAGGCTATCAATATCTACGGCCATATTGCCACCACCTTTCTATATTGGCACTTGGCAATAAAGCACTTGGCACTAAAATATAAAATTCCGCTACCTCAAACTTCATAGAGATAGCGGAAACCTCGATACGCCTAGAAATAAAACGGCCCTCCGCCTATTCCTAAGCGGAGGGCGATCATTAAATTTCAGAACTTAAAATCTGAGGTTGAGTAATCATCAAACATGATGTTCCCACTTGCATGTATATCTTCTACTACTTCTGGCAATTCATCAAATCTGACCTCAACAAGATTTTCTTGATTTGCTGATATTGAATGGCTTGTGATATGTCCACTATCAACCCCATTTACATGCAAGTCAAAAAATCCAATTGTTAGATTTTGGCCCGTTTTATTGATAACAGAAAAAACTATTGCAGATTTTGGAACATCCAGATTATCAGCGGCATACACCGTTTCATACTCCACCATACCCTTATATGCAATAGCTATATTTCTATCATCATATAGTTCGGCTCCTTCTAATATTGTATAATTAGGAAGAGACTTCTCGTTGGGATACAAAAATTTTTGAAGCTCTATCAAACCATTGTAAAGATATTCATTCCCCGGTTCATCAGTATTTGCGTTAAAGAAAATAACAATTCTATTGAACTCCGGAATATCTGATAGATTTGTATTTTTGTATTCTTCTATGATATTTTCAACCTTTGCTTTTGCGTCCGAAAATGCTAATACGCCGTTTGTATAATCTAGTGTTAAATTATAGCATTCTTTAGCCGCTTCAATCACTTGTGAAGAAAATCTGTTTTCATCATTACTTCCTTGTAATGTTGAAATTTCTGCGTTTCCATCTGTTTCTGCAATTTGATTATTCATTTCCTCGTTGTCTTTGCCGATTTCAACAGTATTTTCTGTGTAATCATTACCAGAACACCCAACCAGCCCAACTAAAATAAGCCCAACAAACATGTAAACAATCAGCTTTTTCATTTCCTCACCATTCACCCCACCTACGCTTCTTTTGAACCAGAGAGCAAAGAGTTTTATGAAAGTCCAATAGATAAGCCAAGACCGAATCCAAAAATAAACTGCAGCAAAATTCCAATGGCAAATATCCAGATTGCTATGCGTATCAAAAGAGGAATTTGATTCCACCATGTTTTCTCTTGAGACGAGTGGCCTTCATCGTTCTGAGTTTCCGCCAACGTGTTTACTATTTTTACATCAACAAAAACACCACTAAACTCGCTCCGTAAGACACAAATTGCCGTTGCTCCGTTTTCGCCCACATTAAAAGGTATTGTTTTCCCCCGTTTTTGTACTCGCTGAAAGGTTACAGTATGATGTCCTTTTGTAAGGGATACAACCAGCCTTTCTCCCGCGGCTATTTCAGAGAGTTTTGTACCATCTACAATAATCTCTATTTTAATGGTATTGATTGCCGGATAAGAGCTTTTTTCACGGACAAAAGCCACCTGATAATGTTCAATAGGTTCATTAGTATTTTCCTGACTATATTGTGGATTCGTTTCAATTGTATAATCTCTTTTCGTGTCTCGTTGTTCTTGAAAAGGTGCAATTGACTCAGAAACCGGTTCTTCGTCATCGTCACCTTTTGCCACAATCAAATAAACCACACAAGCGATTAGAGCAATGATAGCTAATGCAAGTAAAATATTAAGTAAAATATCCATAAAATCTCTCCCCCTCTCCAAATATTACCACAATCTAAAGGAGGAGACAATCAAAATCTCCGCTATCTCTATGAAGTTTTCAAGGTGCAACGGGGACGCTATTTCTTCCCCCAGCTCTTTCCGGCCCTTACCATCTGGCTCATATACGCCTTTGCAAACAATGCGTCCCGCTCTTCCTGCTGTTCAGATTTCTCTTCGGGCTTATCTTTCCCAAACAAAGGATATGGCTCCGTTCGATACTCTATCGGTTTTGCACCATTTTTGGCAAAAGCATGAAGAATGGGGGAGACGTCGCACAAAGCCTCATAAATGTACATTCCCATCAAATGGGACTCCGCATTTGTTCGCTCCATACGACGTCTATCAGCCTCCCTATAAATGTTCACCATCCACACGTCTCCGTTCCAGTATTGCTCCCATGTCATACCGATAGAGAGATAATACGAACAGTCACGCACGAACAGTTCTTCAAATGACTCCGGACCCTTTACAGCTCCAGAGTCAGTCCGGAGTTTTTTGCGGCGTCCTCGTCAACAACGATAGAGTTGGCCGCAAGAGCTTGCTGATAAAGCTGAATGAGCCGCTTCACCAGTTCCTCCGGGATGCCGCCGCCCCACTTTTCGATCAACTTGTCTGTCTTTTCCCTAGAGATATTCCGGTGGTTCTTGCGGAACGCATAGTAGAACAGGTCCCTCATGCCAGTAACAGGATACTCAATGGCATCTTCCAGCTTGAATTTGTTACGTTCAGCAAACACAATACTCTCACGAGAAAAATCCAGGACATAAACTTGCCCGGTCTTATCATCAGTCAGGCGGGCAGGCTTTACGATGTCCTGAATATCAATGGTCTTTTCGCTCATTTGTATGCCTCCTCAAGATTGTTAATCAGGGTCCCTCGGTGGGTTTTGCCGCCATCACAGGGGCACTATTTGGCGTGATATAAAGCGTGGTTTCCAGCATGGAGCCGACGCTTGCCTCGTTCAGGCCAAGGGGGGCCGGGGTGCCAACGAAGTAAGTAGCATCTGCCAGCTGCGGATGAACCACCGCAAACCACACTTGCTTTCCTTCATCAATAGCGCCGTCATAGGCGCCCATAAGGGTATCCCAAGCGTCGATCAGGTCCTCGGTCAGGTTAGCGCCATACTCCAGAGCGCCGCCCAGGTCCTTGAGGCCCTGGACGTAGGTCATGTACTCGGTCTCCTCCAGGGTGGTGGAGTCAATGGTGTTGGGGCTGGGATTGAAGCTGGGCATGGACTTTACTTCCGGGATTTTGGCATAGCCGGTAGTGGGGCGAGTACCCGCAGAAGTCTCAACGGCATACTGAAGTGTCATTCCAGCAGTAGAAAGTCTCGGACTTGCCATAGTAAATTACCTCTTTTCTGAATTAGTCTGCACGGTAAACCCACAAATCCTTGTCTACCGTGGCTGTGTATCTTGCCACCATTCTGTAGATCGTGGCGTCGCTCAGGTTTGAAATAGGATTGCACATTGTCCGCGCAAATCCCAGTTTGGAAAATTCGCCATCAACGGCTTCCATAATGTCTTTTGCCTCGGACTTCTTGTAGCCGACGGTATTGGTGTAAACATTTACCTCATACATCAGCGTTGCGGCATTTTCAATGTTGGCCGTTCGCATTCGCTGTACTATCGCATTATCGCTCTCCACAATAGTAACAGCGGGAAATTTGGCGGGGGTATCTACATATTCGCCACTAACGAATATTCCTGGAAAAGCCACCCGGAGGGCTTCTGCGACCTGACTGAATATCAGGCTCTCCACGTCAATCACTTCAACGCCTCCTTTGCCGCCGGGATGACCATTTGTCTGAGTTGCTGTGCCGTGTTGTACATATATGGCCTGGACGGCATACCTTTGGTCCAGTGCGCCCGCCCATCACGTCCAATGTACCACCACCCCAGTTCTCCGTGGTCGTTCACGTCATACTTCCACCCAGCGATTGCGATATTCGGGTGTTGATTGTTCTTTCCCACGATGCCGGTGCCAAAGCACACGAAAGCGGCATGGGCAGCGTCCGCTATGACATACCCAACACCAGACTTTTGCTCGGCGTGGATGCTGTTGTACAACTCCCCGCTGTCGTAGGCGTTCATGTCAGACACGTTCATTTTGGCAATCTCAACGCCTTGCGCTGTCAGGTATTCAATCAGCTTTTTCGGTGCCTGCTCAACTTTCTTCTGGTACGCCTTGACTTCCTTCAACGCCTGATTGATGAAGTCCGTATTCAGTTTCAGTTTTATGGTCGGCATAGGCGGCCTCCGCTTTTGCTTTCTGCTCGAACAGGTTTTTTTCTGCCTCGTACTCCGACACAGTGACCCTCTTTATGGCGTACTGCGTAGAATTTTTCCACGGGGCTTTCCGCTTTACGATGTAGTTATACGGGCCGTCTGTATCGGCCCCGTCTACCCACAGCACGGAGTTCTCATCGATGGGGCAATGCGGGTCGGCGGTGGTAGCCGTCCGGTCGTAATCCTCCAGAGAGCCAAACTGTTCCACCTCAGAATTGCCCTTGTTAGGGGAGACGCAGAGCATAGTGGATTTCAATTCGCTGTAAATGGGGAGGTAACTTCCGAGGCTGTTACCAAATTCATCCATCAATTCTTCTGTTCCAATGAGGTTTTTGAAGAATACAGGCTGACAGTTAATCATTAAATTTCTGAAAACAATCATCCCCCTTACATACGAATAACGTCTTCTCCAGATAACCCGATTTTTACTCTATAGTATATCGTCGGTTCTGGAACTCCGCTTTCTTTGGAAAGCTCTTTTGCAGTCTTGTACTGTCCGTTAATTAGGACTCTCACTTTCTTCCGAAGCGGCTTTTTGAGCGCGTCTTCTATGCTTGCGCCTTTCTTCATTCTCTGGCGTACCGCATCGTACGTTAATCCGTGTTCCTCAGAAATTTCTTTAATGGACTTTGGCAAATTTCGATTATGATATTGCGTTTTCATATCCACAAGCCTACAGTTTGATGGTTCGTAATTCCCGTCGTTGTTAATCCTATCTACTGTAAATTTACCTTGTGGAGCTGTTTCATCATAGCCGTTTTCCATAGCCCATTTTTCAAATGCAGTAAAATCAGACTCCCACTCAAAACAAACAGATATACCGCGACCACCGTATCTATAATAATTGTCGCTATTGGGATCGTTGCACCTTTGCTTCATGCCTTTCCAAACTGCATAAAGTCTGGATTGTGATTTTCCGTGTGTTCTTTTCCCAATTTTGCGAGCGTGCAGATATTTTTCTTGTAAGCAACCACAAGATTTTGTTCTCCCACCGATAAGAGATCCGCTTTCTACAAGACTTGTGTTCCCGCAGTCACACTTGCAGAGCCAGACAATATGGTTGCACTTGTTTTTATCAGCCTGTGACAGAACTGTGAGCATCCCAAATCTCTTGCCAGTTAAATCAACAAATTTTCCCATTTTTACCTCCTGCATAGGTATATTGAAGGGGTTAGGCGCAATGCAGGTGCGCCAACGGGAGCTAACCGCTGTCCCCCAGCAATATCAACTTGTGACTTTTGCCATCGGAGTAACCTCCAAAAGCAACTCTTGTGGAATACCCTCAGAACCATAAGACCTGGACACACCGTTTTCCGTGTGGGCGGTCTCAAATTCGCCGCCCTGCTTGTTATAAATTGCAAGAGCTACCCTGAACTGCAAATCCAAATACCGGCTCTCCAGTTCCTCCGGCCACTCTTGAAAAGGGTAACGTCGGGCCATAATCGCTGACTTTGCGCTCTCTAGGCAATCTTGCAAGACAGTTTCGTCAACCTCTTCGGTTCGGAGTTTCAATCTCGCTAAGTTGTCCATTATTCCCCCTCCTCGGTCTCCCGGCCCTTCGTTCAGCAGCGGGAGGCGGCGTCGGTTCATCCAACACCGTCCCGTGCCGCTTCATCATATCCGCGTCGTCGGCCTTGATAGGAAATTGATCCCCAGCCTCATAAAACCGACCGCCATAACACACGCGGTAATTTGGTATAAACTTCATGCTGCCTCCCGCTTTTTTAGCTCTCAAATGTGGCCCCAGCAAAATTGAACTTCACAACACTGCTGTCATCCACAAGGACTTCAAAGGTGTCATCCTTTGTTACCCGGAAAATAATGTCCGGGTCAAATGCGATGCCCTGTTTGGTTGGAACCCCATTTTTCTTAAAGGTCATCTTGCTTCCAGTTTTCGTCAGGTGAAACGGGAAATAGTACCCACTGTCTTCTCCAGGGATAGAACTGAACTCAGAGTAACCAGTCACATGATGGAATGTACCCGTGACAAACCCGTCAGCATATACCTTCAGGTCATCTCCTACCAGTTCGGACACCTGCTTCCCCAATAGGGTCTGACTGCCGGGGAAAATGGTTAGAGTGTCAGACCCGATTATTCCCCCAGGACGTTGAGCACCGCCACCTCGTCCATGCGCTCGAAGGAGGGCAGGACGATTTCAGACGCAAAGGTGTTGATATTTACAGGATGCTCCTGAAGAATACGGGTAATCGCAACGCCTGTATTCACAATGGAAACTTCGGCGCCGGAGGCTCCTTGAAGGTCTGCCTCCTCGGGAGTGGTGCCATACCAAGTACTACCAAGAGCACCGTCAGGAATCAAACAAACATAGCCATTGGGCACAAATGCATGGGCAACCTTGTCCTCGTCCCGGAACTGCTTGTCGTAAATTGCAATCCGCAGACCGGACGTGGACTCTACAACCGCCTTTACTTCGGCGTCGGTCAGATAGCCAAGAGACAGGCCGTTGGTGGTCAAGTAGCGGTTCTTTACGGCGTCCGTTTTAGCAAGTAGATTGAAGGTATAGGAGTTCATAATCGAGACCGTCAGTTCAGTGCCAGTCTTAGAACGGATAGCGTCCTTGACCGTCTTGAATGCCGCAAAGGGATCAGCCGTAGAGGGCTTGTCCCAAGTGGCTGTATCAGTCAGTGCGGTGTAGTTAGAGGTCTTCCAGGAGCCGTCCGTATCATACTTGTAGGTATAGTTCACGCCATTTGCCTTGATCGCAATACCCACATCGCCACCCTCAGGGAACAGCAGCTGCATAATCATGCGCTCAGGAACAACGTTCGCGCCGTCAATAAGGTCACGGGTATCGTCAAATACACGGGCAATCACCTCGGCAGCATAGGGGTCGCTAGACTCCTGTACCCGCAGCATCTCTTGGCGGTCCTTCTCTTTGATTTTATAGCCCTCGCGGAAGAAAGGCATCTCGGTCTCCAGTTTCTCAAATCCAATCCGATCACGGAAGGTGGCCTTCGTGTCGAATGCGGAGGGCATCAGAGAGACAGGCAGCCCACGGGAGCCTTTCAGCCAGGACAAGTCAAGACCAGCCTTCTTGCGGGCGGGGAACAGCGTAGCACCCAGGTAGGGAATCTGGTTTGAGGCAACCTCAGTCCAGTTTGCCGCAATCGCAGCGGGAGTAAAAACTTCTCTCAAATCCATTATGTATCCCTCCTTACTCGTTCACGCCAATGTTGTCCCGCAGGATAATGCCGGGCACGTCGAAAGTGGCGTCCAGCGTAATACTTGCATGGTCCTCGATCTTTTTCTTGTCCACAACTCCCTGTACCAGCAGAGCACCATTGGGATTCTCAGTCGGGTCCACATCATACAGCAGCATACCAACAGCGGTAGCATAAGAGGTAGCGGCCACCTTCTTGCCTGCAGCGGTCATGGGCATACCGGCAGGGACAGCAGCGGCTTCTGTGACACAAATGGGAATCGCCACAAAATCGTCAGCGGCCAGAATCTCAACGGTGCCGCCAACAGAAGTCTTGGTAAACTTCATCTGTTTCTCTCCTTTTCAATCAAAAGTAATGTTTCAAACCTTCGTTTGCATTTTTGAGGGCATCGGCCCGCTGCTTGCCCAGTTTCTTGGCAAACTCCACGGCCTCATCCTTGCCGCCCTCTCCACCACCAGCACCGTCAGGCTTCGGGTCCTGCTTCACCAGATCAGCCCGCAACTTCTTCTCATAGGCAGCGTTGGCTTTCTGCTGATTGGCAAAGACCACATCCATCTTGCCGTCAAACAGCGCCTCTGCTGTCTCGCGGGCCAGCTTCTCGTCATAGCCCGGCATGGCGATATAGCGGGCGGTGTGCTCGGCAATAGTGGACTTGCGCAGAAGTTCGGTGTACTTGTCCTCCAGCGCCTTGCGGTCAGCGTCAGCCTGCGCCTTTGCGGCCTCGTCATCGGTCATCTTGGATTTGAGCTGCTTGGACAGGTTGGCCGCCTCGGTAGCCTTGGCATCGAAAACTTCTTTCTTCACATAGCCGCTCAGATCAACCGGGTCAGGCACATCAAGCCCCAGCAGGGCAGTAACCTTGTCGGCGTCGCTCATTTCCGCGAAGCCCTGGATGCTGTCGGTGGAAATCTTCATGTAAATTCTCCTTTTGGGTTTTGTAAGTGTTCTCTCACTATGTTTTTGGGTTATTAAGCGTTCTCTCGCTGTTGGGAGATTTGTACCGCCCCTTCTCTGGGGCCATATTCAAACGGCTGGGCCGCTTAAATTCACTTTTTCTCCGCCGGGGTATACCAGCACCGGCAACCAGGGTGGGGCTTGCTTGGTATGCTCCGGATGGGATAAATTTTCCCGTCTCGTTCCTTACAAGCGGAGCACTCACGCCCGTCATTCATGGTGTTCCATTTCACATAGCGCACACCGCTGTCTTGAAATGCTTTCAGTGTGGATTGGTCTGTGACTTCCACCGCATACCATTCCGTCATCTGCGCCCAGTAGGAAAGGCCCCGTCGAAACTCTGTGACCTTTGCGGTGGTCGAGTTAATAGCCTCCGCTGTGCGGTCACGCTTGCGCTCCCATTCGTGGGAATACTGGTATTTCGTCACAGCGTTGTACGCCGCCAGCAATGCCAGTAACCACGCTAAATCAGGTGGTTCCTTTCCGTGCGGTTCGGTCTCCTGATACCGCTCTTGCGCCAGTTCAAGAAAGATTTCCTGATTATCATGGGCGAGGTCTTGATACAGTGTTCGGGTGACTTCCAGCACATTGAGTTCATCAAATTTCGCCAGTGCCGCTTCGTCTTTGGCATCCTCAAACCGCTTGACCGCCCTCCTGTTCAAAATATCGATGGCTTTGTCAGTGAGGTCATAGAATCCGCTCATTCAGCATCACCGCCGCCGTCCTGCGAATTTTCCGGATCGTTCCCATTGGCCCGTTCCTCCGCCAGCTCATCCCGTAGGCTCCGCTTCATCTTGCGTTGCTGTTCCTCGTACCAATCCATACTCATACGGTACGCAGACTCGGGGTCGCTGAATAGCCCGCTGTACTGGAACGCCAGCTTCGGATGAATCTTGCTATTGTTCAGCATCTCCGCCAGCACTTGCGCCTTGGATTGAATATTGGACAGGTTCTTGCGGGTAAACTCCGGCTTGATGTCGGATAGCTGCAAGCCCAAATCGCCAGTCTCCCGGCAGATATACAGCACCAGCCGCAGGAACTCCCGCTCCGCCCGCTCCCATGTCTTTTCCGTGTCCTTGGCCCGGCTCTCAGCGGCAGACCAACCATCTCGGTAAATAACCGCCTGCCCTGTGTCGCTGGTAGAGGAACCGCCGTTCCGGTTCGGCATCCCGCAGATGGTCAGGTATGCGTCCTTCAGATCGTTCACAATGGTCTGCGTGTTGGTCTGGTTCAGTTCAGAGGCGATACGATATACCTTGGCCTCCATACCGGGCTGAACGCTCTTGATAGTAATTGCCATTCCGCCCTTCGCCAGTTCCTTATACTGGCCATTCTCCAACTCACAGTTTTGGAACACATCGAATGCGTTGACGAAATCCTGAATACTGTCAAGCCGGTTGGATTCAATCATGTTGATGGCATTCAGAATGGGGATGACTGGCTCAAAGGCCCCCATGCGGGCATCGTTGTTTACATACTCTACAATCGGGATATAGGGGATGGTACGGTCTTCCTGCTTTGTAATCTGGCCATTCTGCACCTCGAAATACCATTTAGGAGTGTAAACGCAGAAGTATGGCTGGCCCTCCTCGTCTACCTGTTCCAGAACACCAGCGACCTTTTTCTGCCCTACGCCGCTATGGTAAATGCAGAACGCCGCTCGCGGGTCGAGTGTGTAGATGGATGCCGGGGAACCGTCCTCCTCACCAGCTTCGTCAGGGAGTACCATGCGTACCGCTATGCCGCAAATGTGCATCCAGTCCGCTAATTCCTTGTCCAGTGTGTCTTTACTCTCAGATCGCATATACTCGTTGAGCGTGTTCACACTGGCGGAAATATCATCTTCTCCACCGTTGGACACATAGCGGATTGGGCCATCCAGGAGGTAAGCAGACTTGAAGACCACGATTTCGTTCGCCCGGTTAATCATCACCTTGTTGTTGATCTCCGGGCGGACGATTTTATCTTTTAAGCGGATGTCCTGTTTTCCTTTGTAATAGTCAAACAAATAGGACATTTCTGCCCTGTTCATGCGATGTACGGCCAGCGCCTTACCCAGCACCTCCACCACGTTTTCCGGGGTGACTTTCTTCTTTGCGGTGTAGATTTTGCGCCGACCAGTCAGGCCATCAACCGGCCATTCGGATATAGCCCGAACAGTATCGTTTTCAGTCACCTTGTCACCTCCAGAACAACAAAAAAAGTGCCAAGAACAGACCCGTAAAGGTCCACTCTCGGCACTCGGCACGCTTCGTCCAGGCATTGCCCGGAGGCACTTGGCACTAAACTATATATTTTCAGGCGCTCTTTTCGCCTTTCAATTCGATTTTAATGTTCTTCTTGCAAGCCTTACAGTATGGGTAAACAATACCAACTGCCTTACTATCCACCTGCATCAAAAGCCGCCCTTTTCCATGATTGATACCGGCGGCAGCGCAAACAGGACAATAAACGTCAATCTTCATTCAATGGACGACTCCTTTCGGTCTTTGGCACCGCTCCCGTCTCTCGCAACTGCGAGGCGGCGTATGTGCGCTTCCCGCTTAGATTGTCACACCTGCGTCATATGGATATGCCATATGGTACTTTACCCGATCCGGTACAGGTAGTTTTCAGCGGGATAGCGCCGGGACAGGTCATAGCTGCCACCGCTTTTTTACCCGACACTATGACTGTCGGCTCTGCCGCATGGAGGGCGCGACCCTCCGACCCTGATTGTGGGCTGCATCGTGCTGCGGCATATGTCCCCGCCAATACTAATACCCGCGTAGGGACGTAGGCGTCAACGCATTGGAGGGGTATATCGTTATCTTCTCCGCATGTCGGCTTCGATTGCGAAACTCTGGAGCAGGCTAACGTGAAGGGAGTCCCCCGGCAGGAAACGTACAAGAGAGGCTCTCCTTTCCGTTTAATATCTGCTCACTAGATACCCTGCCGGGGGAGTGGGTTATCCTTTGGGCCGTGGTTGGTCACAGCCCGAAAGGGGAGGAAAATTGGATAATTATGTTTACCCAAATATATTATACATCAATCGTTGTTAAGATAACAACCTATATATCTATATGTGTCTAATGGTGTTAGGGTCGGGAGAAATTAACCACTCGGGGGCGATTATCGCCTGACGCTAACATGACGCTAGCAATGGATTATTCGAGATTTTAAAATGGCCGCTTAAATACTTCAACCTTGTTTCCCTCAAGTTGTTGGACATATTCGGCAAATAGGCTCCACGCATCAGGGACATCATCGTTGCGGTTTTTCCCCGCCATTGTGTAACTACAAAGGAAATTCAACATCCGCCTATATTCCTTGTCCTTTTTTATGACAGAATTATCCTTGAATAGCACACGATCCTTAATAAACGGACTATTTACTATTATCCGAGTTTCCTTATTTGAGGTAGTGTATTTCGTCGTGATTTTTGCAATTCCGCCAGCCTCTTTGACTTCTTTCTGCACTTTCTCCGCCACTTTCCCACCGGCGCTGTTACTTTCAAACTGTCCCATCTGAGCCTTGTGCTGAACGAGTTTCGAGACCAACCGAGCCTCTACAACCTCTGGATTGCTGTTGTCACATACCACATCTTCGCAGTAGAAGTTATTCCCATATTGATAGCAGATCGGCATGACGCAGTAATCAGTGCCCTTGTCTTTTGTATCGCACACAAACAGAATTGCATCTGGTTTTCTATCAGGAAGCTCAAAGTACCGGCGCAGCTCATCCTCGCTATACAACTGACCCTCGCGCTCGATAGGCTGGTTCATATAGAGAGCACGCCAACTTGCATCGTCCATTACTTCGCGTTGCTCATGATAAAATGCCGTAGTAAACCCAGCGTGGTTCCCGTAGTCAAAGTTACTCTCGTCATTTTCATCTAGCGCTGGCATGACAATAAACTCTGCCCGGTTACTTTCCCCGTAGGACTGTTCCAATCGTCCTATAACATCGTGGATTGACCATCGAGTCGCAATATGAAGCTCCTTGCAATCTCCAATTTTCCGCTGCCGCAAATCTGTTGCGTATAGATTCCAGAGTTTATCCATTCGTTCCTTCGACAGTGCACTCTCCAGGCCATCAACCAGGTCATCGCAATAAAGCAGATTTTCAGCTCGGACTTTACCTGCGTTTCCTGACCCAACAGACGAGAACTCCAATGTTGCAAATCGCTTTCCCTTCTTCGGGTCTGTTCCAAGATCAATCATCATATCCTGGGCGTTGGTCTTGACCACCTTGACTACCGGAAACACGTCATTCCAAAGATAATCCCCCTGCGGGTCCATAATACGAATACACTCGTCATATACTCCGCGCAAAAATGCGTTCGAATGAGAACCGCCCAAAATCGGCTTTTCTGGGTTTCTCCCTCCAAGCCAAGTCAGAAAGAACAGAGCCAATGTGGTCTTTCCCACTCCAGGGGGAAGAGAGATCGCCAGTAGGTCCAGTTCATTATCGGCCAATCGTTGCAACGCTTTTGCAATCCTGTATAACTGCTTCCGTCTGGGCAAGTAGAACCTCTTTGAGGGCTCTCGGTTCCACTCAATATACCGGCAATGCGCATCAAAATCATACGGCGCATCAAACAGCAGACTCCGCTTGTTCAGCTCGAACATACGGATGCTTTTTTGTTCTGTGGCGAATTTCGCAGACAGCCGCCGCACTTCCTTGTTCCGCTCATGCGCCAGCGTAAAATCTTCTGGCTCCAACAATCTGATCGAATCAAACGCATCAGATAGCGCAGATGGGTCGGACAAATCTCTCTGAAATGCCCTCTTTACCAACTCCCGAATTTCCATTAAAAAAGTGCCTCCTATCCCTTAAGATAAAAGGCACTTGGCACTGTTCGCTCCATTTGGAGAGGCACTTGGCACTATATACGCCCGCCCTGTGGCGGGGTGCAATATTTAATCTCCACCAGCCTTAAAATTATATACTGGCTTGATGATTTTCAAAATTTTAACTGTTGGCTCTATATTCTCCGTGATTGCTTCCATACTCTTGTAAGCCATCGGGCATTCATCAAGCGTTTCCTGATTGACTGATGTGGTATAAATTCCACTCATCTGCTTCTCAAATTCTGCAACGGTAAACCTCTCTTTAGCCTTCGCCCGGCTCATTAAGCGTCCAGCACCATGCGGAGCGGAACAATTCCAATCTTCATCTCCTTTGCCAATTCCGATAATGCTTCCGTCCCTCATGTTAATAGGTATAAGCAAAACCTCACCGCTTTTGGCAGATACAGCACCCTTACGAAGTATCATGCTGTCAGTGTCAATGTAATTGTGAATTGTCGTAAACTGATCTTCAACATGAACTCCCATTCCAGACACGATCCCGTCTATCATAGCCTGCCTGTTAATTTCAGCAAACCTTTGGACTATTTTCATGTCGTGAATGTAGTCATCAAATAAAGCCCCGTCAACATAGGCAAGCGTCTTAGGAATATCGCATTTATATTCAGACTTGTATCTTTTGATTTCCTGTTGGATTTCTCTCTGTCTACCAGCAGCTTTTAATTCTTCTATTAGTTTTTCAAGGCCATCGTTTTTGTCGGATAATTTTTTGTATCCAGCCTCTTGATAATACTTTGCAACTTCCAATCCCAAGTGCCTACTGCCAGAATGAACTACGATGTAGAGTCGCCCTTGTTCATCCCGGTCAACTTCGATGAAGTGGTTGCCGCCGCCCAATGTCCCGACGCTTTTTTTCGCTCTTTCTAAGTCAACTTTATCCGCACAGCGCAAAGCCGATAAATCTACTCGGTCAAAATACCTGTGTGCATTGTACCTTATTTCAAACCCTGCCGGTATTTTCTCTCGAATAACATTGTCAAGCCGTTCCATATCAAGATTGGATTCTTTGATTTTAGCGGTTTCCATTCCGCAGCCAATGTCAACCCCGACAAGGTTTGGCACAACCTTATCCTTGATTGTCATTGTAGTCCCAACAGTACATCCAGCTCCAGCATGAATATCAGGCATCAGTCTAATTCTACTTCCAGTGCAAAACTCTTGATCGCACAATTCCTTAACCTGTGCAATGGAAGCATCGTCAACAACATCTGTAAAAATCTTAGCGGTATTATATTCCCCTGCAACTTCTCTCATTTTACCTCCTATACATCCACCTTATTCCAATTCGCCAACACCGCCAGCATGTGAAGCCCTATCTTCTCCGGGTCATACTTGTTTGCCGAACATATCATCCGTAAGCCATCCGGGGTGAGCAGTCGCCCTTCTTCCTTATCCCGGATCATCTTCATGTATTCCTCGTACTGCTTGTTCGTCAGTTTGTGCATATCATCAATCCTCCGCCGGTTCTGGCATGAGCATCCAGCAAATCACTTCTCCATAAACGGGTTCCCACGTTCGTAGCGCAAAACATTCAAAGCATTGATTTCTACTATTCCATCGAGCCTCTTTTTCATAGGGCAACCCGAATATGTTGTTTATTTTGACGCGAACTATTTTCATATCCGGCGGCATCCTATCAGTGCATTTGATCCAGTCCATCTTTATGACCATTCCTTTCCGCTGCGCTCCAAGGCACCAAAGGGAATGAAACCGAAGTACCTCTGACGCAACTTATCTAAATTTGTTAGACTGTACTTGAGGAAGCAGGCACACTACAGAGCACGTGGAGGTGAGTAGGCCCAGCCCTTGCTGGACTGAATCTTTATGTGTGCCGGACGCTCTTTCAAGCACCAATGAGTAGGGCTTTGCACCCTGTAACCTTATCTTTGGAGAGACGGACTACTTCAATCTTTCAGTGGGCGTCCAGTCCCTGCCTGTTCCCTCAAATACACTGTTTCGAGGGGATGTGTTATGCTCAAAATCGTTTATCGTGTCTGCTGCGGGATGGACGTCCACAAGTCCTTTGTCGTTGCCTGTATTGCTTCTACCACTGAGTATGGAGTAACAACCTACAAGAGCAAGCGTTTTTCCACCTTCACTGGGGACCTACGCCGTTGTGCAGCCTGGTTGGCTGAGAATAGCTGCAAAGATGTGTGCATGGAATCCACGGGAAAGTATTGGATTCCCATCTACAACATTCTGGAGCCAACCTGTAATATCGTTCTTGCTCATCCGAAATACGTGAAAGCGATTCGGGGCAAGAAGACCGACAAGCGAGACGCCAAGTGGATCGCAGACATCTTCAAGCACGACCTTGTCGCCGGAAGCTTTATCCCACCGGCAGATATTCGCCAGCTTCGGGATTTGGTTCGTTATCGTTGGAAACTTACCAACTTCACTACCGGCGAGAAAAACCGGGCACAGAACTGCCTAACCGTTTCCAATATCAAGTTGGATGATGTGTTCTCAGATGTGTTCGGCAAAACCGCCTCTGCAATTACGACCAGGATTTTAGAAAATCCAGCTGAGAAAATTACGGATGTTTCCGGTTTCCGCACCAAAGGCATGAAAGCGACCAATGAACAGGTGCTCGCCGCTGTGGACGGAGAGATGTGTGAAGAACAGGCTGAAAAGCTCCGCATCATCCGTTCCCACATGGATAGTCTCCAACTGTGCAAACTTGATTTGGAATCACTGATTCTGGCAACTGCTGAGAAATATCTTCCTCAACTGGGCCTTGTTATGACGGTGCCGGGTATCCAATCCTTTACCGCAATCGGCATCATTTCCGAAATCGGAGTGGATATGTCCGTGTTCCCCACCTCGAAGCATCTTTGCTCCTGGGCTGGGCTTACGCCGCAGAACAACGAAAGTGCCGGGAAGAAGAAAACCACCAGAATCAGCCGGGCCGGAGCCTACATCAAACCGCTGCTTGTTCAGTGCGCCCTCAATGCGGTTCGTGCCAAGAAATTCCCAGAAGTCCGCAATCGCTACCTTGCTCTCAAGAAACGCCGTGGACACAAGAAAGCAATCATCGCCATTGCCAGAATGCTCCTTACAGCTATTTACAACATTCTCAAGAAAAATGAGTCTTACAATCCTGAACTTTACCGGCAGACAGACCGACCTCCAGCGCACCGTGAGGTTTCCGTGGCGGAAGCCATCTTCATTCTCCAGCGGCAAGGTTATCTGGTAGCTGCTCCACCTACGCCATAGACTTTAAGCATACCTTCGTTTTTCGCCCACTTTTAGTGGGCTTGGTTTTGTGCGCCCTTTTCGCAATGGTGCTTTGACTACAATGTTTCAACCTTATCATCCTCCAGTTCTCTTGGCAAATCCTTCAATGTCCAACCAAAGTATGTTAGTCTTGGAGGTGCTTTCTTCCCTCTTAACGATAATGCAATCATATAAAACCCTTGCGCTATTTGTTTGATAGACCTTTCAGAGTCATCCTTCCCAAACTTTTCATAATTTTCGCTTGCCCATAGCTTCAAATTCCGAACTATATGTTCATTCCCAGATGGATCTACAAGAACCCATATTTTTGATGTTATGTTTTCTTCTGTCCGCTCAAACCTGGGGTCTCCAACTTTCCGTGCCCTCGCCCGCGCCGCAGCCTCGTCCATATCGTCCCAAAGCCCGCTTTCTCGCGCCGCTTTCTTTGATTTTTCACTCCACTTGAACCTTCTCCCGGTTCTTATATAATTCCCCCATTTTTTGCTGCACTCTTCCGAACACGTCGTCTTTTTTGCGCTCGGAAACGATTTGAATAGTTTTCTGCAAACTGGACACACCTTCCAGCTATTACCTGTATATATTTTTGAGCAATCGGGACAGAATTGTGGAGTTTTTTGTCCGTTCAATTCAATATCAAACTTTTCCCCACATCCAGAGCAAACCGCCCTAACCGTATCGTCTATCTTTGGCCCTCTTGACACACATCCGCAAGAAACCGTCTGCTGTATTAAATTATTTGTAGAAATAACCGCTACACTACCACAATCGCACTTGCAGAACCACATTGTATGCCGGTCATCATTCACCCGCTTTCTGACGGGTCGGATAGCGACCAATCGGCCAAACCGTTGCCCTCTTAAATCCTTCCTTACTTCCAAGGAGCATCATCTCCCTTTTTGTTTTGCGCGGATTTTTAGGAACCCTTCTTTTCGGCCCCTTTAACTGACTTTGCATCAACAGGAATGGGAAGATACCCCTCTTCATTCGGTCCATCTTTTACAAGACATACAGAATACCCAACAGACTTGGCTAGCCTGCAAAGAGTAGAAAGCATAATATCTCCCTTGCTCATAGGAGTTGAAATCGCACTCACTGTCTTATATCCAGCTTCCTCTGCCCACTTCTTTTGCGATATACCCTCTTGCGCCATTAAAACATTCATGGCTTTCTTAAATTCCATTCAAACTCACTCCATTTAGGATTTTATTCTATATATTTAGTATACCCTGAATATTCAGAATAGTCAAGAGACTTTTTTAATTTTTCGGTGGTAGAGAGACTGAGGTAGGAGGTGGCGGCTCTTGCCTATCCCCCGGGGGTATCCGGCTGGCGGTGCCCTTTATATATGATATTAAGAGATACCGCAAAATAAAATTGAACAAAAATAATATTTGTTGCAATTTTATAACCTATATATAAAAAATATAATACTATAGATATAGAAAAAATCATTGACAATTCTAAATATATAGGATATACTAGCATCAGAACCAAAACAATACGGGCCACCCGGGAGGCCGGGCGGACAGGAACAACCACGACAGGCCACAGGCCGGGAGGAATAACCATGAAGAAGATCACCTATCAGACCAACCGCCAGCTCTGGACTCTCCAGAATGCGCTCGAAAGCGCAGGCTACAGCAAGACCGCTGATTGCTACTGGAGCCAAATCTACACCAGCGCCAACGGCGACGAGATCGCGCTTGACCGGGACGAGGATACCACCAATGACCCTGCCGCAGACCTGGCCGAGATGCTGGCCCCCAGTACCGCCGAGGAACCCGCCGAGGCTATACAATCCATTATGAGCCGTCTCACCGCCTTAAAGGCCGAGAGCATCGCAGAGGCCGACCCGTTCGGCCAAAGCCCGGCAGACCGTGAAATAAAGGCCATAGCTGCCACCCTGGCAGTCTTTGGGGTGCATTGGTATTACACCAAGAACAGCGCCGGGAAATGGGTTGCAGTGCTAAAATAAGAGCCCCGGCCACCGCTCGCAACAGTGACCAGGGCGAACCCCCAGCAGAAGAACCACCAACCACCAGGGCACGCCCAGTATACCACGGGCGGCCCTCCATGACAAGGAGGAAAACAGAATGGAAATGATGCACATCAGCAAAGCGGACTTTGACCGAATCGGAGCCGATTATAAGGGCGTTTATATGGACTATCAGGGAACGCATCCACAGCGCAAAGGCCGTCGGGTTGCGTTTCTCCCCGGCCACGGTACAACGCTCTACACTGAGGGCATCCACTTTGTCGTTGATGATGATTGCACACACTTGCCCGTCCTTTGCAAGGAAAACGCAGAGGAGGGCGCGGCTTATCAATTCGGCGGCAGTATCCTGTATGTCCATCGTATTTACCGAATCGGCGAGGAATACGCGAACGATAACAGCTTGCTATATCTCGATCGTGTAGAAACCAGTATAGGAGATTTTGCACTCCCTGGAAGTGACACAATCAGCACAAGCAAGAACTGGAAAATTTACAACGTGGCGCGGGCTTGACCCGCCCGCCGGATAATGGAGGAAAACATGAGGAAATCTCTTGATATGTGGTATGGGGACAGCCCCCGCGATGCTGATAAAATCGACATTTTCTTTTCTGATTTAGATTGCATTTATCGTGGGAATATCTATCAAAACGGGCGCATTATTGGTGATTATGCCGCAGAAGAGGCCGCGCAAATTGAAAGAATGTTTCCGCAACTTGTTTTTAATTGGGGCTGACCGCCAGAGAACGGAGGAAATAACCATGAAAAAATCTACGCTAGACCGGCTGGAAACCCGCATCAACGTCGCCGGGATCACCACCCGCCGAAACTACATCAACACCGAGCGCGGCCCTGTTCCCGTACTGATTGCAGAGCATGACTATACCGGCCCATATCCCACGCGGGAGGCCCGGGACAATCTGGACACTGTGCGCGGTATCTGCGCCCGGTACAATGTGCGGCGCGAGCTGCGCGGGTACTATCAGGCAACCTATATCCGCGAGGAGGTGACCCCCGCTTGATTATCCTGTTTATTCTGCTGCTCCCGCTTATGGTGATATGGGAGCTTGCCAAAAAATCTTGACTGCCCCGCGGGGGCGCGATACAATTAACAAGAGGTGTTATACATGAGACTAGCCCCCGACATGATCCGGCGCGTTGAGGATATAGCCTCCAGCGCGTTATATGACTATGAGGCCGTTGGCGTCCGCGTCCAGGATGTCCCGTTTTCTCCCGGCTCTATGTCCCACCGCTCCCACGTCTGGGACAACGGAGACGACACCGGAGAGGAGCTGCCCGGCGTGTCTACTATGCGCTGGGACTCCATCAACGAGGCGCAACGGCACGGCTACTATTACGGCGATCATGTGGCCGTAATCGCTGGCAACTCGTGGGACTATGGCGAGGACGCTGGGGAGATCGTCATACATGACCCGATTGTAATTGAGATATTAGCATAATACCACCGCCCGCCCTGGAGCTTCCTGGGGCGGGTTTTTTATGCCCTCCAAGCCTCAATCATTGTCGGCTATGTTCCTATACTCTCCGCCAGCTTTTCGCCGCTTGTGTACCGTCCTACGGCCTGCAAGCGGCATTTTTGCGTCCATGTCCAGCAGGGCGGACAAGCCCCAAAAGCAAATCCGCCGTAAAGGCCATTTACAAGTCCGTAGAGCGGTTTTGTCGTCTGGCAATGTCTCTATATACTACCGGCCACTAAAACGCCGCACAGCGGCCCACAGAACGCCCCGCAAGGCACAAAGCAACCCCGGCCCACTCCACCAGGAGCAAGCCGGGGTATTATTATTTGTTGCGGGCCAGAGATAGCACGGCGCAACGGGACTTGTCGGCGTCCCACCAGGCGCATATATTTTTTCTGCACTCCACCCCGCCTCTGTAGTCTGATGTTCCTAAAACCGCTTCAGGAGTTGATAGTAGCGCGTGGAGCTTCAAGGGACAGAATCGATAGTCGTTTTCCGTCTCTTGCTTTCCCTCCATAGTCGTTTGATAGTCGCTGGCCTCTCCACCATAGTCGCTGGCATAGTCGATAGTCGTTTCCATAGTCGTCACTCCTCCACCACCACAGACCCGGCGATCCGCTCTTCAAGCTGCTTTTGGTCGGTGATAGTCCCTAACGGGTTGTTGGGAGTAAGCACCACTTCGGACTTGTCCACAAGACCGTCATAGTTCTTTTGCCACCAAACCAAAGTGACAGGATTTAGTTTGCCGTCAGCCCCTAACATTTCACGATAGGCAGCACAAAAATTTTTAACTTTTTTAATGAGTTCGCCGTGTGCAGAACTGCGTGTAAGCCCATTTTCCCAATGATAAACGTCATCTTTAGAAATTCCCATAGCAAGGTATGTGACCTGATTTGTGACTTTAACATCATTCTCCATGCAATAGTTCACAAAGTCCCAAAACCTTTTCTCCAATGCGCCCACATCGGATTTATCCACAGGCCCCCACTTCAAGATAGTCGCAAGCACCCCAGCATACTTAGCATTATCTCCAGGCTTAGTATGTACCCCGTTATCTCCAATCACAGGAGAGTTCCCGCCACGGGGTTTCATCTTGCGCTTAACAAGTTCTTTCCCCTGCTCCATAGTCGTATCATTCTTGCTCAGAGTTGTCACCCTCCTCCACGACATCAAATCTATCATCATGTCTCCATCCATAGTTGTAAGGTTTGATAGCGTTGCAGATCAAGTCTTTGCAGATGTTCATAAAGTCTTTTACCTGTTGCTCCGTTAGTTTTCCGTCTCCCCATGATTGCGCGGATTGCAAGGCATCACATCCAGAACAAGACCCATACCACGCAAAAGTCATGAGGTAGTCTTCCGGGTCTGGTTGGTAGAAATTGAATGGAATCAGATAAATCAAAGCCCCTTGATAGTCGCCATCATCAATTTCGTGAACTCTGTCTATAAAAAGATTCTCATTGTCGAATCGGCTATCATCATTATAAATCTTATCAAAGGCAATCTTTACAAGGTCTACATAGCTACATTCATTCAGATCATCTCTTGAGGACAGTTCTGTTCTGAGCTTATCCTGGTTTTTATCCCAGAGTTCTTTCATGATTTTTAACATTTAATCACCTTCCTTCGCAACTCCAAACCTCTCTCGCGCTCTCTTTGCCATGTTTTCCCGCTGTTCGTCCGATAGTTCCTTTGGCGCGCGGACTTTAATCCACTTTTTGGGGAAAGTATATTCCCTCATTCCTTCACCACTTCTAAGTAAAGTAATTTCTTTGTGTTTTTCGGCAAGTATATCTAAGCGGCGGATCAAGGCACGGTCCATCGTGTAACAGGAGGCAAGAAGCCCTTCCTGATTGTAGTTGTAGATAGTTTCCATCTCATATTTTGTCAGATCCATCACTTATTACTCCAAAACACAACCTTCATATAACTGTTTGTCGTTTTTAAATTTTCTTATAAATCCCCATTAAATCATATATTATGATATTCTATTTGTCAACCTCTAGTCCATGATTTTTTGATTGGCCGGTAATACTTCTCAATTGTGGCCCATCGTTCTCCACAAAATTTACATTTCCTGTGACGTTCTATTCTACCTCCCATAACTGTTCGACTGCCATATACGACTCCCTCTTTGCCACAATTAGGGCAGATTCTAGCTGCTGTAATATTATCTGGCATCATCCACCTCCGCCAATGCGTTAAACTCGTCTCTGTTAAGCGGCTCCGTCGGTCTTTCCTGTGGTGCTAATCCTCGGACCCGCAACGCCGTTAAAATCGCATCTGTGTTAAGCCCCAAGAAAGTTGATAGCTGCCGCATGGAATACCCCTCTGCGCGTTTAGCCGCTACCCATTCCCACTGATCGTCAGAATACATATCTCCGGGGAAAGGATACCTACGCACGATTTTCCATCTCCATAAACTTCCGGCACATAGCCGCCACCTGGATAGCCTCGCAGGCTGCGTTGACGGCGTATCTCTCTACACCGGAAATAAAATCTTCGCAGTCACCGTCTATACGGATTTCTCCCCATGCAAATGCCAAGTAAGAGTCCGTTTTTTCAACTTCCTCTTTTAGCTCTTCCGCTTCTTCCAGGATTACCGCATATCCCTCATGGACGCTGTGAAACTGCGGAAACCGTTCATTAGCGGCGGAAAGCTCTACGGCTACCAGTTTCCGGACTTGGTTCTCGATGGCGTTCATTGGTCGGCATCCTTCTTTCCAAAATAGTCTTTGAATGAATCTACGGCAATCTTATAAGTCCAAGCCGCTGTTTCCGCATTGTTATTCCGTATACCCAGCCTTTGAATCTGTCCTTCGCATTTCTCGACGACACATTCTCCGCATACATTGGCTATGCAGTCTTTATTGCACTTCATCCGCACCTCCAACGACCTCCTCATGCCGTCCTCCCTCCCCGTCATTAAACCACGGGCAGCTCCCTGTGTGGCTCTTGTTGTCGCATTTCTCGCACATGTCTTTCCCTTCCAGACAGTCATCTTTTCGGAATGCTGAACAGCTCATACAAATACACTCACGGCAGTGCTTATCATTTTCATTGTACATTGTTGCCCTCCCCGTCTCGAATTTTCTTCTTCATCTCTTTTGCAGCCCCTTCGCCCACGCCAAGAGCATACGAATAAATGAGCCAACAAACAAAACTCATCACCCAGCAGAAAACCAAAACAGGCATCGGTACTATAAACCATCCATTTGCTTTGACAATGGACAGGATGATGCCCAGGAAAAGGAGCAGTTTAATCATTGCTGCCCTCCCCGTCGTGGATGGAACCGATGACTTCCCAATTACCGCCGTGAATGCAATATCCGCTTGTGTACGGTTCTCCCAAAAAACCCTTTTCTATGTCATCTTCCCATACAACTGGTTCGTCATAAACTTTATGCTTTCCGTAGTAATCGGTTTCTCGTCTTACAACATCCCCATCAAAAATCTTCTTCCCGTTCTTGTCGGTCAGACCGGTGTACTGGCAGACCGTGGAGGGGTCGACCTCGTACTTGTTTAGGACATCTGGAATATAGTCCTCGCAACAGATAAATGCTGTGCCGTCCTTGTATGTAATCAGACTTCCTTCCACCCACGCACCATTATCCAGCCGCTTGGCTTTGAAAAGGATTTCTCTCATTGGGCACCTCCGATGATCTCGTCAAGGGTATATACATGACCCTTTTCAACAGACGGGAACAGATATCTGGTGATTACTTCTCTCTGAAAATATGTGCCGTCTACAATTTCCAGGAACTGCGTCAGGGCACCATCGCATTTTATTGCATTGATCTCCGGGAGCAAAACTTTGATAGCCTTCGCCCTATCCACCTCCTGCTGCGTCCAGCGGGGCTTTCGGATGATGCGGTCTGGGTGGTTGATGGCTAAATAAATGACATCATCAACACATCGTTTATCATCATCAGATACAACATGACCCTTTTCATCCACATGCCAATCTAAGCAGTTCCCGTAAACATTAAACCGCTCTCCCACCTCAACCCCCAGCATCTCGCAAATTCTAGGCTTGTCCATGTTGGCCTCCTTCCTTTTCACCCAATTTTTGCACTCTTCCTGCGGGTCAAAGTCCTTCTCAATTTCACACCCAATGCAGTTAAAACAAGTGCGTGGTTCATCATCCTCCACCACCTCATAGCCCATCAGGCGGGCGGCTTCGTGGGGATTAGCCATTGCGTATTCATGGCATGGTCTTTTTGTCCCCTTGTATTGCTGCACGGGTTCCCGAAGCTCGCAATAGTCGCAATCTTTTTTGCTATCGCAAAACTGCTCTAATGCCTGTTCAATGGTAAGTGCGACTTCGCCCGTCTTACTCCGAAACTTCATGGTCGGCCTCCTTTCGCTGGCCGTAGGAGCAGAAATCATTTTCGTAAGTTCCGCCTTCCATTCTGTGTCGCTCACATTCACCAGCACAGTGATTTTCCCACTGCCTAGTGTATCTTCTCCAATATTTACACTCCCGGCACCTGACCACAGGCACGGCGTCGATGGTGGGGGCATGACAAATCAAATTAAGAAAATTACGGTTACAGTTACGTTCAATGCCAGTTGCCCCTTTATATTGTTTCTCAACTTCGTCATAAATCATGTCAACATCAGCTAATCTCATGCCCGTCCTCCTCGTCCATGCGAGCGCCGCACGTTGGACAGTATGGCATATTCTCAAATGTTAGCGGCTGTGTTCCAGCACAAACAGAGCACCTAACTCTTGAAATGATTCCGCTTGCGGTTGAAACCCTTTCCCATCTTCCGTGCCTCACCTCCGCAACGTCGGCGGCGGGGATACGAGTTATCACATCATTGGCACACTGGCAATACCCCAATGCCCTTATCAGCGCGTTCAGCGCAGTTACCCTCTCGATGTACTCCTTCATTCGCTCCACCTCCGTTCGTGATCGTCCACAATCCGTTGAATGATTTCCAACTCTTCATCTGTCAGCGTCCGGTTCCACGCAATGGAGAAATCGCCCGTACACCGATTCGGGCAGGCCGTACACTCGCAACGGTTGGCGTTGCTGGTATCATTCACCCTGAATGGGCAGCTGTGGTTATAGCAGTCAGTTCTAATCCCTAATTCCCGTTCGACAAATTCAGTGGGATACATCGGCGGTATAGTTTTATTCTCCATCCTGCTCCCTCCGTAGTGCGGCCTCTTCGCGGGTCAGGAAAACAGTTTTTCCGAAATCTTCAGGTATCAAATAACCGTTCCAAATCGGATATGTAATCTCTCCATCTGCGTTAATTTGTACGCCATCAAGACGGCTCACGCTCGGGCAGTCATCACCTATGCGCCACTGATAGATAGTTTGATCTGGCTTTGCAGGCAGCACCATGCACCGCCCCTCATCGTCAGCCTGTTTGAGTGTGCGGAGGCGGTCAATGGAGCCGAGCTCCTTGTAGGCATTAAGCTCATGCAGCGCACAGGCGATTTTTGCCATATCCACGGCAGAGAGGATTTCCTCCGGCTCCAGCCCCGTGCCCTCGTAGGCTGCGAGGCGGTCAACGGCTTCTCCGCTGTATTCGGTGTCGCCAATTTTGAGCCGCCATTTCCCGCCGTCAAAGTATGTCAGCCGTTCCATGTCAGTCTTCCCCCCATGCTCTGCCAATCATTTTATCCAGACCATTTGCAGCCTCAATCGCCGCACCCCGTTCCCGCTTCACCTGCTCCAGCTCGGCCTGCACAGCATGGCAAACCGCCTTTTCTTTCTGATACATTTCCCGCAGCTTCTCGTTTTCGGCCTGGAGTGCGGAGAGAGCAGTGGCGGCGTCAAGCGCAACACCTCTTTTCAGGTCCTTCCCTTCAAAATATCTGTTCAGCCGCTCAATCAGCTTCTCAATGTCCATCAGGTGTCCTCCTCTCCCTCCGGCTCATCCAGCGGCTCATAAAACGCGCAATGAGCCATGTTCCCCTCTCCGGCAACGGCACAAATATCTCCATCCAGGTCAAACACCCGGGAGATATTCACATATTTCAGACTGCACCCAAAGCACGGGCTTCCATTCTTTTTCCGCCACTTCCGCAGAGGGCGCTTAGAGCGGTGTTTGCAGATCATAGAGCATATCAGGTCAGCCATAGCAATGCTCCTCTCCCTCCGGCGGGCGGCGGTAGGCAAGCCAGTTCTCGCCGTATCTGTAATCCTTGATATGCTTTGCATAAAACGGATCAAGGATATTCCAATGTGGCGGGGAGCTTTCTTCCCGTAACCCAACATGCCAATACGGTTGTCCTCCCATCTCCCGCAGCTGCTCGATGGTCAGCGGCTCGTTCGGCTGGGTGAGGGTGGGTATAGAGCGCACCTTGTCCAGAAATACCTCCCCGATCTGCACGGTTGCTGGATGGCACGCTTGGTCAATTATCTTTTCGCACCATCTTTTAAGTGCGTCTCCGTCAATCGCCCTTGCCATTTTTCAGCGCCTCCTCAGTCGCAATCATCTCGATTACCGGAACAACTTCAAAGTCTCTGTCCCACGAAGAACAGCCGCTTCTGGCTTGTGCTTCGGAGCGATATGTCTTGACAGAAACATCTTTCACTTCAGTAATCGGGCGGAAACTGAAATGTTTGGAAAGCCCACACCAAACCTCAGTTCGGTTCCTTCGCATAACTACATACCGTCTGCGCTCAATCCGCATCGTTCAGCGCCTCCCCTTTTCCACTCTGTAAATACAGGCACTTTTCCCATCCTCCCGCTTCGTCTGCATACTTACAGGATTCAGCTATACACCGTTTCCCCTGATAGTCAGGGTGTCCACACGCTTTCGGCCAATCAGGGTAAAATACACTGTTTAGCCCAAGAATGGTAGAGAGGTCAGGGCCACAGAACTTCGGCGTAGTCAACCGCTTAAAATGCTCTCGAACTCCTACCGGGATTTCCTCGAATTTTTCAAATTCCTCAACCATCCCGGTATCAGTATGCTTCAATGTGTATGCGGTTTTCGTCCCGTTGGTAAAATATCTGCAATCAATGCTCATTTGTTATTTCCTCCATATTGTTAATTTTCTCCATCACCATCTCCACGGCCTCGTCCGTCAGCGGGCGGGAACAATGCGGGCAAAAACTGATTTTCTGTGGCTTACAGTGCCCTGTTTTCAATTCCCCGTTCAGGATGCTGTATGCCCCAAATTTTTGCACATATCCCTCAGAATCTGGCTTGCAATAAGGACACCCCGGAAACACCTTCTCCACCTGCTCCCGGCTGACGGGGCGGAGGGCGGTGAGGATAGTGTCCAATACAAGCTTGAACGACACAGCCATACCAGCCGCTATAAACGAACCTTGACCCTCGTATTCATCGGTCAGTTCTTTAAGGCTATCATTCAAAATTTTAGCTTTTGCGATTGCTTCTTCCAGCTTCATAGTTGGGCCTCCCTTTCCATCTTCTCCCTGATGGCTGACAGGATGAAATCCCGGTTCAGCACATACAGGTCCGTAATTCCGTGCTCTTTGCACATCTTGATGATTTCGTCCATGATGTAGTTTTTGATATCTTCTTTCCAGAGGACAACCGCCTGTATCGTTGCAGAGGCCACGGTGTTTCCATCCTCGTCTGTTCTGACTTGCAAGGCTGGGCCCCCAATGTCAACATATTCTCCCGGGTTCTTCATTCCAGATCCTCCAGCATCTCCATCTTAGGCTGAAACACAACCACCATTGACGGGAACGGAGCACTGTTTTTCGTTCCTCCAAATTTCAGCCTCCCACGCACAAAACGGATCTCCGCCCGCCCAAGTATGTAGTCGTGAAACCACCTCGTATCTGTTCTCGCTGGTAGAAGCATTACAACGGTATTCCCAGCAGCGCAAGCAAATAGCCCACGCCTTACCCATTGTCCAATATTACGGCCATAGGGAGGATTACACCACACAACGCCCGTCCAGGGCTGGGAGAGTCCGTCCTGCTCCGGGGTGTAGTACCGGGCGCACTTCGCGTTTTCCGACAGGGCGCAGGCGTCCAACGTAAAATGAAACTCGGCGTCCAGTGCGTCAAAAAACTCCTGCGGTGTCTCCCATAAATCCGTTTTGCTCGAAAACATTACATCAGTGTTCATCCAGCATCTCCATTTCCTCCGCGCTCAGAATCGGCGCGCGGGTGTTCCAGGCGAGGCGGGCTTCGTGTTCCGTCTTATACCATCCGCTGTTCGTAAAACATTTCATGCAGATCACATTTCTGCGGACATTTGGCTGATAGTAACGTTCGTTCCGCACCCTTGCCTGTCCTCTGCACATAGGGCACGGCAGCAGCACCCCCGCATCCGTCAGCCGCTTGGCCGCCTCTTGATCGCCCAGCAGGGCGCGTTTTTCGTCGCTCAAAACCATCTATAGTTCAGCTCCTCATTTAGCATTGACCATCGGAAAATTTTATCGTCTTGGTAGATCAGCCCATCGTCCTCCATCTGGAAGCGCCGGTCAAAGTCGTGTACGGTATGGCCGTCCGCCTTGAACGTCACCGGGCTGTCACTGTCCCATTTCAGCATGAGCGCCCACAGCTCCGGGTAGTTCCTGCGGAGTAGCCGAAGCTGCCCCACGCTCTGATTATGGCAGAACCAGCGGCCTCCCCTCGTGGCTGTTGTGTAGATTGGAGACAGTAGGTCTTGGCCCTCGCACCAGCAGCGGCAATCAGCTTCCGTCCAGCCCGCCTCTACAAGAGGACTTCTCTTTTTGTCAGATAGGCTGTGAAAGCGGTTCGGCTCGTCGACGGCGATGCCCAAGTATATGATATTGCCCTTTGTCTCGACCTTATCTAGCCCCGGCATTTTCACGTCGCTGTTACAGTAAGGCCCACTAGGGAACGGCCATCCGTAGATTTCTCCCGGCCGCTTGTTCCCTCCCAATACCCGGTAAAATGCTTGCTCGTATGTAAGCCGCCCTCGGACATGCTCCACCTCAATCCCCCACCGCTCCCGGATAATCTTGTCCGCCTTTTCCTTAAATTCCACCATCGGCGGAAGATCGGCTGGGATGGTGTCGGTGGCCCATACTTCTGCGTGGACGATGCGGTCAAGGGGCCAGCTCAGCTGTTCGATGGCCCCTAAACATGCGAGACTATCTTTTCCGTAAGATAGGGATAAAATATATTCCATAGGCGTTCCTCCACGTCTGGAGGTGGCCGGCCTTTAAAACGTTGCCTCCTATGGTTTTATTTAAAATTTGGGCAGCTCTCGATGGCGTATGTAGTCACCCAATGCTTTACACCGCCCTGGCATCTGCCGACAACAAACGTCCGTTTCTTGGCCGTCCAGCCCGGTACTGGCTTTTCCTCACGCAGCCAGGGACACTGGCTGATCGGACAGCAGCAATCCATGCAGGGGTTGGCTGAATACCGCCGGATGGGGACCAGATATTGTTCAAGTTCGCCCATAGGGCCTTACCTCCACCTGTATGCTATCGTTTTCCCAAAATTCGTGAGAAACTTTCCGCACCCATTCCCGGTTGTCGTCCGGCAGTATGTAGCCTTTCATGGCGTCTAAAAATGCCTTGCCCATGGCGGCGTGATTGTCCACGTCCAGGCCATCGTTCCAGCGAAAAATGACTTCGACAGGGCCTTTGACGAACTGTTTTCGGATATGTGCCTTTTTCATGGACCACAGCGCCAGAGAGTGGAGTTCTTCTGCGTCCCGCTTCCGCTGCGACCAATGTTTCCCGGCATAATACGCATTCAGGCCAAACCGCTTGTTCCAGGCCGCTTTTCCCCTTTTGGTGGGCGGATACGGAATTTCAAAAATCAAATCCCCATCCTCCTTGCCAGCTCTTTCAGGGCTGCCTCGTATTCGTCCGGCGGCAATCCCTGGAGCTTTTTCTTCTCCCGCTCATAGGCGGTCCAGTCAGCGTTCCCAGCCGTAGACTCCATCGCTTTCTCCCTTCTTTGTGTACCGGCGGCACCGGGCGTCATAGACCAGCTGTATGTTGGCTGTGGAGCCGTAGGACCGGTTCTTTAGGATGCTCAGCCCGGCGTCATACCCATAGGCCGCGATATCCTTTTCTTCCATCCGTTCCAGCGAAAAGGCGTTGTCCGCCCGGTTTGTGATGTCCGCCGACCCGCCGATGTCGTCCGCGGTCAGCAGCTTCTTTTTGTCGTTGTCGCCCTTCCGGGGGTGTGCTACCAGATGCACGTGCACCTCGTTTTTCTTGGCGAACTCCACCAGCCGCCCCGTGAACCGGCTCTGCGCCCGATAGAAGTCCTTGTCGCTCTGGTCGCTGAATCGGGCGGTCATCAGATTGTCCACAAGGAATACACAGCAGCCGAACCGGCGAACAGCATACTCGAACACGGAAATGATACTGTCCTCGTCCCCAGCACCAGCCACCCGGTTGTCGTACAGGAAAAACTTCCCCTTCCACCAACCGTCGATCCGGTCCGCGATCTCCTTCGGCGTGTAGTAATACAGCTTCCCGGACACCGGGTCCCGCTTCGGCTCGATATGCCCGGCCCCGGCGGCCTGCAGCATAGCCCACTGCTTGAAGCGCCAGGCCGACAGCTCCCCGGAGTAGGCGCAGACCGGGAAGCCCTGGTCGATGGCGTTTAGAAGCAGCTGGGACAGCAGCGTGGACTTGCCGCTGCCGCGCTTTCCAGTCCACACGGACAGCTCCGATGGGGCAAAGCCTCCGATGGACTGGTCCAGTGCTTTTAGACCGGACATGACGGCGACGGATGCGCCGGGGTCCCTCCGCTCCACGTCCGCCAGGTCCAGCAGGCCGTCCATGGGCTGTTCCACGGCGCCCAGCAACAGATGATCCACGGCCTTTCTCCCGCCGGAAGCCAGCACGTCCCGGATACGGGAACATTTCCCGAAGGCCCCTTCCTTCGGCAGCAGCACGGCCACAGATGGCGTGTATTCTTTGAGGGCGTCCGCCACGGCTTCCGCCGTATCACGGTCGGACAGAGCCAGAAACACAGATGGGAAGGCACTCAGAAACGGCTCCGCATCCCGGAAGTTCTCAAAGCCCGCTCCGTAGGCAAGGCAAACGGCGTTCTGGTTGTCCAGGGCTGTCACATCCTGGGCGTCCGCCACAAACCACAACGCTTTCCGCGTGTCCATGGCGGTCTCATCGTAGAGCAGCCAGGCGGAGACATCAGGTAAACTTGGCATACGGGTCCTCCTCCCCGGCCAATGGTTCGTCATCCCAGCAACCGCCATCCAGCCACTTTGACGGGCTTGGAAAATACCTTGCGTTCTCCCCGGAATACTGCGGCCACAGCTTTTGCTGTTTCACAGCCTCCAGAATCCGCTTTACCTTCCCTTCATCCGGGTCTACCCGCTTCCAAGCGTCAAAAGCGTCTTTCTTGGCTGACTTTTTGGGATAAACATCCCAAAACTGGTCAAACCCCCAATAGTTTTTGGCAGCCCCTTCCGTTGCAGAGGGGGTAGGGGGTATATAACTATCGTTCTGATTCTCTTCCTCTCTCTCTACCTCACCCTCTACCTCTATCTCTCCCTCTATATTGCTTTCCGTTTGCTTCCGGTTTGCTTTCGGTTTGCTTCCGCCTCGCTTCCCGTTTGCTGCCTTTTTGCTTGCTTTGTCAAGTATCGGTTTTACAAGCAAAAAGGAAGCGGATGCCTGTCCTGTTAATGGCTTGCTTTCTCCCTCGAACACATAAGTACAAATCGCCGTCACAAAGGGAAGCTGGTCCTTCTTCGGAAGCACTTTTAACGCCTCCCAGAAGCTGCGGTAAAAGGTAAATTGGTCACGTTCCAAGCAGTTCACCCGCCTTTTCCCTGGTGCTGATGCAGGAAAATATATTGACTATTCGGCCCCATCTGCTGGTATAGCCATTCCTCAGCTTGCTCCTTGCTCAAATGGTTCTGTGCGGCGGCCCACTCATAGGAGAACTCTCCGGCGGCTCGCTTGGCCTCCATACGGGCCTCCAGATCGGCTCTTGTGTGGTTCGCCTCTATCATGTAGAGGTCGTAACTCTTGGCCTCAATGCCCTCCAGCGTGCCGGTGTCCGTGGCGTAGAAAAGGTGTTCTTTCCCATCGAAGATGTGCCATGCGCAGTTCGGAACGTTGTGAGGAATGAACTCCGGCCGTACAACAGCCAAACCTTTGTATAAAGCTGCATCATCTGAGTTGTATGGGGATATCACATCAACTCGGCGCTTGTCCACCCCGGCCTCCAGCAGCGGCCCGACCATCCACTCGCAGCACCCCCATCGGAGGGCGGGGCGCTCTTTTGAAAGTGCCCGCGCCGTCCGGGGGTTAAAATGGTCGCTGTGGATGTGGGTCAGTAAAACCAGCCGCAGGTCTTTCTTGACCGGTTCCAGGGCCTTGAAGGGTACGCCGCAGTCAATCAGAATTCGGCCGTTAATCACCACGGCGTTCCCCTTAGAGCCGGTGGAGATGATGTTATAGGTCATCGAGGTTTACCTGTTCATTGCCGCCGTCTCCAGTCGCGCTATCAGCATTGCTCTCGGAACCTGATTTCTCCGGCTTAACAGAGGAGGCAATGGACATATCGAAATACTGTTCGACACTGGCCGAACCATCCCGGATAGCGTTGTAGACATTCTTGAGGCGAATAACACTTTGCTGCGAGAACGCTTCTTTCTTGCAGCCGATGTAAGCTTCCAGCATCTCCGCTGTCACGCCGTACTGCTCCTGAAAGTTCTTCACAAGCGCTCTCACCATGTCCACCAGCGGCATCTTCGCATTTCCAGTGAGAGTCACATTGCACTGGCCGACTGCTGCATCAACCACATCGCCGGGAATGACCGAGAGGATGCAGGCGCGTTCGCGGCGGGCAGCTTGATTGGCTACCATCTCATAGATATCTCGGGGGTCCGTGAGGGGATAGGCCCCCCTCTTTGTCTCTCGAATATGCGGAACGTCGAATACCTTTGTTTCCCGGTAGTTGGTCTCCAAATCCCAGCAGTATGCCATAACGGTGGATTTCTTTGCTGTCTGCTCCAGTACCTTGAAACCGGCATCTACATTTCCCCAGCCTCTTGCCAGGGTACGGGCCAGATGGATAGATGGTCCGGTGATGACCTGTCCTCCGCGCGGATATTCGTACATGGCCTTCTCCGCAAGACTGGTGCGCTGGCAATCTTGCAGGATTCGGTTGTAGGCGGCGACTTCGTCACGGGGGAACTTCTTGGCGGCAATCATAGCCACTTGGACCTCCTGCGCCTCCCGACTGGCCGCCATTTCCGCCCCAACAGGGCGGGCCACGTTGTTCTTCCCCTCAAACTCTGCGATAGCTGCAGTATTCTTGGTCTCGTTACTCATAGCGGATGCCCTCCTGAATCATAAAATCTTTCAGCTTTTTCAGCTGCGTTTTGGTGGCAACGACGGAGAAGGAACAACGGTAGACCTTCTCAGACTCCACAGGAGGCTCTGTGACCGGAGGCGCAGCGGCCTCCACTTTCGCCACTGCCTCAGCCTCCCGCGCTCTCTGCTCCTCTCGGAGCGCCTGGGCCTCCTTCTCCGCCTCAATGCGCCGGTGCCGCTCCTGCACAGTGGAGATGGCTGCCGGAGCATCCAGCGACCGCTTGAACTCCACCATGATCTCCTCAGCATCGTCCATACCGGAAATCAGTTCCATGTTTCGTGCGATTCCGGCCACGAAATCCGCTAACTTTTCCCGCAGCTTTTTGGGCGTTTTCTGCTTGGCGGACGCCATATCCACAACAATACCAGCCTGCTCATACCGGGCAAAATCCACTCTTTCGGCGGCGCACAGCTCTGCGAAATACTCCCGCAGGCCGTCCTCGCAGCGCTGCTTGATTTCGCGCTCGGTGGCCTCCACCTTGCCTTTTAATGCCGCGTCCGCTGTCTTAAAGGCGTCGCTGACGCACTCTTTGTAGACAGCCTCAAACCGTTCATAGGGGCCAAGCACGGCCTTTTTGACTTCTTTGCGCTGTTCCTCCAACGCCTGAAACTCCTTATTCAGTTCCGCCCGGGCGCTTTTTACAGTTTGGATAGTTTCTTCTGTGCATACCAGGGACAGCGCCTCCTCTACGCGCTTGTCCACGGCCTCTTTCATAGATCGCAGCTGCTCCTCTATAACTGGGAGCTGCACGACCTTAATCAGTTCGTTCATCGGTTTCCTCCTTGAAATACGGCAGAAAACAGATTGGGCAAACAACTTTCTTGTGCTTTTCCCGGTTTCCATCCCAATCAATAATTTCTGCGCTGATTTTTATAAACGGTTGGTCAAAAGATGCTCCGCAGGTTTCACAGCGGTACATATCGATCTCCCCTCATTCTTCGCACCACCAAATGTCCGCCGTCTGGACGCCCAAGGATAAAGCTTCTGAGTGTCCCTTGACGGCAATGTCAATATGGTCCCCCTTGACTGCCGGACCGGTATCATCGGCTCTCAGATACACCATCCCGCCGTTGTGCTCGATCATGATGGTACTGCCCAGCGGTATAATGTCCGTATCCACGGCGCAGCTCACATACGGAGTCACGCGCCGTCCGCTGGCGGTGATGCCTGTCCCAGTCCCGCAGATGTGAGGCCGTTCCTCGCAACAATAAAAGGTGATGGTGGCACCTTCCAGCTTGTGAGACCGGGCCAACAAAGCGGCTTCGATCAGCTCATTTTCGGCGGCCTCCATCTCTTCCCCTGTCAGATAACAGCGAGTGGTGGCCGGGGTATCGTCGCCGGGGAGACTGCCGTCTTCCGCGGTGGGGTCTGGCTTGTGCATAGCGGGTAGTTCCGCTTCCACCGTCATAATCAGGTAGCTTCCCAGCCACGCCAGCAGCAAGATCAGAAACAGGAGATATGTAATCAGCTGCAACCGCCTCTGGCTCCGGCGGCGCCGCTCTTCCCGGGTCAGTTTCTTCATAGGATGTGCCTCACCGCTTCTTCGCGGGTGATATAGAAATGGATGCCCGTGCTGCACTCGTGCCAGCGGTTTTCGTCGAAATCCGAAACGGAGACCACAGTTCCGGGAATGTAATGGAAGTTCTTATCTCTATCACTGACGGCGGCCTGCTCCAATGCATTCCCCTCTAAATCCTGAATCTCCAAAACGGTTGCCTTTGAGCAGCGGCACTCCCGGCCTGCTGCGGAACTGCGCACGGCATCTTCGGTAATTTCCAGCTTTACAATGCACTCATGACCGCTGGTTTTGGCCCTTGCCTTTTTCCAGCCGACAAAAGCGCCGATTTCCGGGCAGGCAATGGGATAAAATAAATTTTTTGCCTTTTCAATGTAGTCGGCCCCGAACAGGTTGGCCCTGGACAGGTTGGCCCCGGACAGGTTGGCCCCGAACAGGTTGGCCCTGGACAGGTCGGCCCGTTTTCCGCCATTTTCGCCTCGTAGCCATTTAAGGTGCTTGTCCAAAATATTTTTCAACTCTTGTTTGTCCATGCGTTATTCCTCCTTGGGAAATCGAACTCCACGGTGAAATGATGGTGCCGTTCGTTGATGGAGACCACCCGGCAGGGATGCGGGCCTGTCCTTGCGGTCACAAAGGCGCTGGTGGGGGATGGTGGGTTCCAGGCACAGCTTGTCTCCGACTTTCACCGCTCTCCCTCCATCCAGGAAAGGAAGCGCATGAACCATGACGTAGCCGTACAAATGCCGATTAAAGCAAAAATGTATGTACTCATTTTTATCTCCCTGCACGCACAAATCGGATTATTTCGTCATCAGTCAGTGACAAAACCTTATCTAAGGCGCTAATATCATCCAACCACCATTTGCGCTTTCCGCTTAGTTTCATAGAGATATTAGATTGGGTCATTCCAGCCAATTCTCCCAGGTCCCGATCGGTATACCCCATACGTCCTCCGGCAGAACGAAGAATCCTCGCCCTCTGTTCACATGGGGGAACAGAAAACCTGCTTAGTTTTGTTCGCGCCATGATTTCCTCCTTGATTTTCCCTTTTGGAGGCGATATACTGTATCCAAAGGGATTGTTCGTGGTTGCTCAATCCTTGCCCGTCTGACTGCTGGTAACGGTCAGGCGGGATTTTTTACACATCTTCCGGGTACGCACTGGATACCAGTTCTTTCAGTTCCATCAAGTCGATGCCGGGATCATGTGCCGCCCGGTCCAGAATCAGCTCCTTCAACTTGGGGCCAGCACCTTCCAGTGCCTTGCGGTAATCTTCAAATGTGTAATCCATGTGGGCCTCCTCCCATGTGCGGCCTTTCCAGGCGAGACAGAGATTGTCCATAAGACGATTGGTGTTCCTTGCCTGCCTTTCAAGGGCTTGAATGCTGTCTTTTTCGTTCATAAAAACCTCCTTGTCATTTGACCCGGAGGCGTGTATAATAACCTCGCGGGCCTGTTGGTCAGTTCAATAGGTTCCGCAGCCCTCGTCAGTGTTTCCGGCGCTGGCGGGGGCATCTTTATTGTCCTTTCTCCCTGGATGTGATAGGATGGGGGAGAAAGGGGGTGAGATAATGGATCGTTCTAAAAAGTACGCAATCGAAGCCGCCAAAGAAATTACCGTAGCTGTCATGAGCGAAGGTAATCTGCGTGTAGATAAAGCAGGCGGAGAAAGCGTCGGGGACTTCTTTCAAGCGGTCTACTCTAAAATTGAAGAAATCGCAAAAGATGTCCCCGGTCTCGGCAATCAGTAACTAGACAGAGACCTCTCCAAAACGGCGGCGACTTCCGGTAGAGCTTGCACCTCTGCGGGAGTCGCTTCCTTTTGGGATGCCCTCTCAACAAACTCAATAAGCGCATTTTCAAGGCGTTCTCTTGTAGTCATTCTTATACCTCCTTACCCCTCATTCTGATCCGAAAGAAGCTCGTCTACGGTGACGCCGTAGAGCTTCGCCAGCTTCTTGTGGTACTTTCGGGAAATCCCGTTTTCCCCGCTCTCCCATTTGCTGACTGCTGCCTGATCTACGTTCATCTTTTTGGCTACATCGACCTGACGCAGACCCGCTCTTTCGCGGTACTCCCGCAATTTCAACCCGTTTCCCTCCTTTATGATTTGATATATGAGTTTCGTTGACTGCGGCGGGAAAGTCTGGTATCTTATAAGTACAGGGTTTCTCCGTTTCACCTTCTGTATGGTGCTTTTGACCCGCCAGAAAGGAGGTGAATCAATGGCCAGAAATTCTGTGCGGACGTCCCGCAGTGTGGCGTCCAAAGCATCGAGGGCATTAAGGAGTTCCAGAACCAGCCGCTCCACAAAGCAGCTGGCGGCTTCTGTGCTTTCGAACCGCCGGTCTAAATGACCGGTATCCGCCTCGTGTTACCGCACGGGGCGGTTTTTTGTTTCCCGCCGCAGTCCCCCTTGAAATACTCATAAATATGAGTTTTCATACTTGACACTCCCAGAAAAGCCGTGTTACAATGAGCTTACCAGAACATTGTAAAAAGCCGCTTTTATAGGGGCTGGTGTTTTTGTACGCTTTTTTCAAGGGACAATCATATGATACATCATAGAATTCGGTTTGTAAATAGATTTTACCGAATTTCTTCGGTTTTGTATTATTGCACAAATTGGGTTTGGAATTATGGATATAACGCTTGAAAGAATTTTGTCTTTACTTCCTAAAACACAAGATGGAAAATTTAAAAGAGGATCAAAGGCAGATTTTGCGCGGAGCATCGGATACGATAGTGGCGATATTGTGTCTATGTGGATAAAAGGAAGTAGCAAATCTTATGTTGGAAAGCTCCACGAAATCGCATTAAAGTACCATGTTTCCGTTGATTGGTTGCAGGGGAAATCAGATCAAAAAGAAATCCCGCCCACCGAAAAGGTAGACGGGATGGAAGAAGAACTTATTCAGATTTTCCGCTTGTTGCCTGATGATCTGAAAGCGGGAATTCTGGCTCAGATAAAAGCCGTTCTAGTTCAGCGTGGATTACTTCCATCGCAGTCAGAATAGCGGCCTCCTTGTTTGTGCTTTTGCTGATAATCTGGATCAGGTCTTTTTCAAGGTTCATCCGACATTCCTCCTTTTTGTTTACAATATATGCTTAACGTTGTGTCGAAATTGCACGGAAGCGTGCAACAAAAATAAAATTTTTTAGAGAGAGGGAAAACTATGCAATGCCCTAAGTGTGGAAGCGAAAACGTCAGCGTTCAAATGGTAACCGAAACGCAGTTAGTAGACAAACATCATGGAATTATATGGTGGATTTGCATTGGCTGGTGGTGGATTTTTATTAAATGGCTTGTGTTTACACTTCCTGCGTTAATCGTAAAAATTTTTGCGCCCAAAAAACAAAAACTGAAACAAAAGCAAAAATCTGTGTGTGTTTGCCAAAATCGCGGGTATCATTGGGAAGCATAAAAAATCGCCGTCAGGTCTCCCCTGGCGGCGTACGCTTAGGAGGTGATCTGCTTGAAGCTGCCAAGCGCCAAAAAGCTCCCATCTGGTAACTGGAATGTTAGCGTTATGATAGCCGGGGAGAGAATATCCATTACCGCCCCAACAAAAAAAGAGGCAGAAAATCAGGCAGCAGCGATAAAGTCCGGAGCTAAAGCGGCCAGGAAAAAGACCGGACTAACTGTTGGTGAGGCTATAGACCAATATGTAGAAAGTAAGGACGCCGTTTTGTCTCCAGCCACAATTGCCGGATATAAGAGGATACGTGCGAATGCTTTACAGGACATCATGGATATTGATTTGGACCGCCTTACTCCGCAAATCGTCCAGCGGTCTATCAATATGATGGCTCGGAATAAATCTCCTAAGACTGTCCGAAATGCTCATGGACTACTAAGTGCTACATTAGCAGTTTACAGGCCAGACATAGCTCTTAGAACTACTCTCCCGCAAAAGGTACGCTATGAAATTTCTATCCCGTCAGATGATGATATAGGCGCCATCATGAATGCGTGTAGGGGCACCGAAAACGAGCTGCCGATCATGCTTGCTCTCTGGCTTGGTTTGCGTATGTCCGAAATCTTAGGACTACGGTGGGAAGATGTTGACGGTGATGTCCTCCACATCCGGCGGGCAAAAGTGGACGAGGGCGTCAAGACGACCAAAACATATATCTCCAAACGGGACCTTGATCTCCCAGAGTATCTTCAAAATTTGATTGCAGTAGCACCGCATAATGGGGAGTATATTGTAAATCTTTCACGCCGCGCCCTGTATTGTCGATTCCAAACCATCTGCAAAAAGGCTGGCATCCAGCACTACCGCTTCCACGATCTGCGCCATATTAATGCCTCCGTCATGCTGGCCCTTGGAATACCAAACAAGTACGCGGAGGAGCGCATGGGACACGCCACCGACAATATGCTAAAAACCGTCTACCAGCATACAATCAGCTCCGAACAAAGGGCAACCGCGCGCAAAGTAAATGGCTATTTCGAATCCAAATTGCAGATAAATTTACAGACAGATTAGAGAAAATCCTTTATTTCTAATAGTTTTATTAGTTATCTATCGGGGTTCGAATCCCCGACGGGTCACCAAAACAGGAAGCCTCGTAGCCGTAACGGTTGCGAGGTTTTTCTTTGTGCCACAGTGCTTTTAGCCGTTTTCAGTTTTCTGAAAAATATCACTGTTCGTTATATGTCTTAACACAAAATCATATAAATTTACATACAATTACAGATGAAATTACAGATGAAATCCGCCCCCATTTCTGAGGGCGGAAATTTTTATAGGGACCGTATTTTTCGCATTACCCCGTTATACACACGGGGATTAGCAACCTGGAGCGTGTCCATCAAGTCACCCATAATGCCCCATACCTGCTCCTCGCTTTTTTGAAAGTATAATTTTTGCATATAGTTGACTTGCATATATAAAATCCCCGCTCTCAATTGAGAGCGGGGTCATTTTAATGCTTGACGATATGGTCATAGTAGAGTTTGAGTTTGTCGGGGTTGGCGTCCTCGTCATCCAGAAATGCCCTGGTGATCGAAACATAGAAGTCCAGGGTATTCGCTGATGTTTTTTGGATGGCCTTGCAGTAGTCAGAATAGATCATATTTATTGCAGCCCAAAATTGCGCCGGGTCTCCGGGTATGTTTCTTTGGGCCATGATCTGTTTAACCTGCTCCAGAGTCCAGTGCGGCCCTTTTGTTCCGTCGGCGTTTACCATACGAGATGTCCAGTCCTCTGCGTCAGCTAGAGTGAACGATTTATTAGATTGCAAATTGCTAGTTCTTGGGCGCTGGCCCTCCCACTGGCAAATCGCCTGATAGGCTCCGTTATATGTTGCCAGTCTGTCAGCCATACGGTCAGATGGTTCCTCGCCCATACACTCGGCAATTTTTAGCAGTAGCCAACCACGAGCTTCAGTTTCGCCCATAGGGCCACCCCCTTACTCCATCTCCATCTCGTTCATCAGACGCCGGATGGCGTCACGCTCACGTTCAGTTGAGGCATTATCCATCATCGTCTGTAGCTTATCCATCATGTCAGGAGATGCGTGTCGAGAATATCTTCCATCCCGGCTATAACGTCCCATGGAATCCCGCTTCCGGCCACGGTAGCTGGAGCCGCGGGCATAAGTACCGCGCATATCGGCCTCCCAGTTCCCGGCCCGGCTGTACCCATCGTCCTCTTCCAGCATCTCGATCTTGTCGATGTTCTTGATGGTGTCGGTCAGCTTGTGGACGATTTCCAGGTCGCCAGCGCCCAGATCACCTTTTCGGGCGATTTCCTCCAGCTCTTCGCAGAGTTTTTCTTTCAGTTCGTGCATATACATGTCGTTTCTCCTTTCAGGCCACACGCTCAACAATAAAATTACTGTTGGCTACCAGAATAGGCTGTGTGCTGGTGTTCTTTGCGGCGACAGTGACGCAGCAGCCGCGAGGGACATCTACCACAGCGGCAACATAGATATTGAAGAAATCCTCTGCGGCAGCCGGGGTGATGGTAGCGGTGGAAGCATTCAGCGCCTCACCATTGATAGAGATCGCTGCCGTGATGGCCTCCACGGTCCCACCAGTAGGGACAGCAATATTTGCTCCAAAGGAGACTTTGAATTTTGCCCGGCACTGGTTCGTGAGCCCGCGAAGAGTCACCAGCCCAGCGCCTTCTCGATGCACAATGCAGGGCTTGCCTGTGTTGGCCTCCTCAGTAAAAGGCACGTTCTGACCAGCGGCAACGGTTACGATTGCGCTGTTGCTGTATTCAGCCATAAACTTCATTCCTTTCAAAAAGATAGCGGCGAGGCCGTTGCCCCGCCGCATGGTTCAAAATCGGCACGGGGCCGAACATTCCGGTCATGCCGAAAAGTTGATGTATTTGGTTTTAGCAGCCGCAGGCGCTAGTGCAACAGCCGTAAGTCTGTCCAGCCCACGGGTTACAGGTGATGTAGGCGGGAACCGGGCAGGGCTTGAGCTGGTTAACCAGATAGTTGTTCTGGGCCTGCTGGGAAGCGGCAAGCTGGAGGCCGAAAATCTGCTGGTTCTGCGCCTGGATCTGTGCATCCTTCGCAGCCATTTCCTGAGAGGTCAGCTTGTCCAGAATTGCGCGGGTGTTGGCGTTAGCGTTCTCCAGCAGGTCACGGGTGCTAGTCTGGATGGTGTTCCGGGTATCACAGCTCTGCGTGGCCAAGTTGTAATTGGTATCTGCAAAGCCTCGCTCTACCTGCCGCTGGGTATCACAGCAACAGGAGGCAAGCTGGGACTGGATAGCGTTGCCGCTCTGCATGATTGCCATCTGGGTGGCGTTGCCGTTGGTCAGGATGGCGGTATTGACCCCATTGAAGCCTTGACACATGGT
>OGNB01000190.1_pt1 | contig 50049 bp, 70 predicted proteins | sample 1573301 | NCBI WGS metagenome assembly OGNB01 (sample SAMEA2581914, study PRJEB24529) | metagenome | biome: Human gut stool | place: China | collected 2011
GAACTCCGTTCCGCACTTTTTTTCGCTTCCGCATATGATGTTCATCCTATGCTTTTGGCCATTTTTGCAATTTGAAACTCAAAACGCACCAAATCCAACCCGATTTTGTACTTTTGCACCGTTTTCAGGCCTTGAAAGATGACACAGAGCAGAAAACAGCCCGTTTTCGACACAAAAAGAAAAATATATTTTAAAGCCCGATTTAAATATATTTTGCCTCTTTTCGCCCCCCCTCGGAACCCGCTGCACCTTCTCGAACATGTGCCCGAGAAGGTGCTCGACAGGGGTGAAATCTTGAAAGCAGGCTCTCAGCGTTGTTGAAACAACGTCCAACCCTTCTTCAACCGGCGGGGTTTAATCGGCTGACATTTCAACCGAAACCTATCTGCGGCGAATCTTGTTCTGGTTCCCGTCCGGGAACATTTCAAGCAGAATATTCAAGCACTCGCCAAAACGCTGATAATGAACTATCTCCCTTTCGCGAAGGAAACGGAGCGGAGCGAGATACTCCTCATTATCCGTAAGATTCATGATATGTTCATATGTTGTGCGTGCTTTTTGTTCAGCCGCAAGATCCTCGTTTATGTCTGTAATCGGGTCACCCGTGCATTGTATATATGCAGCCGTAAACGGAATTCCGTTCGGGTCAGCGGGGTAAATTCCGTAACCGTGTATGGTGTAGTAACCTATCAGTCCCGCTTCGGTCAATTCGTCAAGGGATGCATTGCGCATGGACTGATTGATCATAACGCCTATCATTTCCCAGTGTGCGATTTCTTCCGCGCCGACAAGATGCACATTAGAAATGAACTACAGTTTAGAAGTTAAATTATACTTTAGAAATGGTATTAAACTTTAGAATCGGATTGAATTGTAACGGGATATGGTTCACCCCATCTGCGGCCGCGTGTAAAGTCTTTTCGGCGGCGGTCAAAGGTCAAGCGTTTGAAGCACTCTTTCAGCAGGCGGTTTTTCTCGTGTACCGGTACGGATGCGTCCGTAAGGCAGTTCAACGCCTCCCGGAATGCAGCGAGGCGTTCCTCAATATTAAGAGCAGATGGCGGATTGGCTTCGGCAGCGGCGATGCTTTTTTGAGTTGCTTCGATTTCTTGCAGCACATCGGCGTTCAGACGCTCAAAAACGCGATCGGGCATAGCGCCCTTTGCCTTCTCATTCCATTGCGCCGCTTCGAGTGCGTATAAATCATCCAGCCGTTGCTGGAGGCCGCGGAGCATGTCGGCGTGTGCGTCGGCAGCCTTTTGCATGGACTCGGTTTGCTTCGCCTGAATCTCAAAGTTTTCGATGCACTCGGCAAGCACATCGGCTACAGCGTTCCGCAACTCATCCTCGGTACAGGACGCTGTTTTACACACACGCTGATTTATGCAGACGTATCTCGGCTCGCCGTTTATGTATGTCTGCCTCTTGATTGCGCGTCCGCAGTTTTTGCAGTAGAGCAACCCTGCGTAAGGATTGCGGAACTCACGCTCTTTTTTGACCGGAGGGTGCGCCCCTTTTATAGCCTGCACGCGATTCCAAAGTTCGATGTCAATCAGCGGCTCGTGCTTGCCGTCATAGATTAGATACTCCTTGGCTCTCGGGCGCGACGATATCACCTCGCCGTCTTCAACCGTGCGTACGGTGGCGCGCCTGTCCCAGTATACCTTGCCTATGTAGTGCTGATTGTTCAACAGGCCAAGAAGGGTATAGGGGCTCCAGTGTTCGGCCTTACGTGGCTTTGCACCGAGTTCATCGAGCTTATCGCAAATCTGCGTGGTGCCTACGCCGTCCGCATACCAAGAGAAGATTGCACGCAGCACGGGAGCTTCGATGGGATCCGGTTCCAGCGTGTACGCCGTGCGCTTGCCCTCGCGGACGCATACCTTTTTATAGCCGTACGGCGGGACATTGCCGATGTAGTTCCCGTTTTTGACCGCCAACAGGCGCCCGTTGTGCATGATGCGCTTTTGATACTCAAGGAACTCATTGCCGCGCTTCAGCTCACGCTCAAAGGCGTCGCGGTCGTGGTCGTCATGCATATCATACGTATACTGCAGCGTGATAACAAGCGTGCGCGTGTAACGGAGAATCTTAACGAGCTTGCCGATGTCCTCAAGGTCGCCACGGCTCAGACGCTGGGGTTCAACAACAAGCACGGCACGGATGCGTGCCGACTCAATGCGCCGCAGCAGAGCTTGCATTTGGGGGCGTGAGCTAATGGTCTCGCCGGAAACGACTTCGCGGTAGCGGTTCTCCTCCGGCACACGGTGCGGCTCCGGTAAAGCGCGAGCCGTCCAGTCGTCAAGCATTTGCTCGTGCTTTGAAAGCACCTCTTCGACGGAAAGCGCCGGGTCGTCCGTTCGGGATTTGCGCAGGTAGATCAGCACCTGCGACGGTTGAAGTTCGGGAAGTTGGTACATGGTTTTAGTCCTTCGGGTCAGTTTCGGAAATGCGTGCTTTCACTCTTGTGATCAGTGCCTGATATTCGTCCATACCTACAAAAGTGGGTTCTTCTTTCTCGAGCTCCATCAGCATTTTTATATAGCGTCCGCGCCTGCCGGCGACGGTCTTTAATGCCTCGGCCTTAGATAACTTATCAATCTCGTACCGGCTGAGCGCCCGCACTTTCAGTGCATGGGATGCGTCTATAACTCTTCGACAGGCGTCGTGGCACCTAAGCTTCTTGATGCCGCGCACACGCGCTTGCTCGGCTTGCAGCAGCGTGCGCGCTGTCCGCATAGCGAGGTCGTGTCGCATACAAAAAGTTTCTAAGTTGGCGGTTGTGGCGGCCAGGTGAAAGCTTTCAGCCATGATTTCAGCGTCGCGCTTCGCCTGCATGAGAGTGTATGACTGTCTCATGCTTCTTGCGACGCTATCAGGCACGGTAGACTTGCTCGTGACGGTCACGGTGAACAATGGCGGCATGTCAATGTTCGGAGATACCGTCTCGACTTTTTTACGTTCGCGTCGGGACAGCTTTAACCCACGCAACGCGAAAAAGCTAATAGGGGCTAAGAGTAAAATCTCGAGCAAAATCAGCGGCTGTTTGTTCTCGATAGCCAATGTAACAGCGGTGACGCAGAGCAGAATGCAAAAGATGCCCACTATGACTCTGAACACGGTAAAAATTCCTTTTAGGATCTTCATACTTGCATCATCTCCTGCTGACATGTCAGCGCAGTTCCACAGCTACGCCGCCAATCGTAACCGGAAGCGACTGAACTTCTGCAGGGGAGTACGTCCGCGGAGGGCACTCCGGGTTGAGAGGACATATGCTCAGCGAGCCGTCCTCCGCGCGGCGCACGCGCTTAAAAGTGGCGTCGCTACCGTTTACGTAAACTACGCAGTCGTCGCCTGTTTCGCACGTGGACGACTTGCGAAAAATAACAACATCTCCGCCGAGATACTGAGGATACATACTATCTCCTTTTACCTGCAGTGCGAAAAACTAACGGTGTCCATCGAGCCATGATGTGGGGATATCCTCGGTACCTACCGCGTCTTCGATGGCCTCGACCGGTATGCCTGCCGGGATTGTGCCGTATACTCGTATCTCGGTCACAGACTTGTCGATGGTCGCACGGCTGAGGCTCGCGGCCTCTTTCGCTGCATCTTCGGTACGCCCCAGCAGGTAGTCAACAGACACGCCGAAGCAATCCGCAAGTTTTGCCGCGGTGTAGGAGTCGGGTCCGGCATCGACTCCGGATAGGTACTTTCTCTTCCAGTAGGATATGCTGCCCTTCGAGAACCCCATCTGCCTTCCGGCGGTGGTTGGCTTGACACCTTTTGCAGCGCATAAGGCTGTAAATCGCTCCCAAAACATTAAAATTCCTCCTTTAATATGATGATATAAATGCGTTAAAAATAAGCGTTGACGAGTATCAAAATTGAGCGTGTAGACGGAACCACCACTGCGGATACAGGGAATACGTACAAGAACAAGACCATCACAAGCTACTCTGAAAGGCTACAGCTTTGCCGATTATTCTAATCTGTTCTAACTCTTCCCCTATGTACACGAGCGGCTCGTACTTCGCATTTTCGGCGCTTAATACGAGCTTCTGCTTATCGGGATAGTAAAAAACGCGCTTTAGTGTGGCCTCGTCCCCGATCAGCACAGCGGCAATCTCACCATTATCAACATCGGACTGCTTCCGTATAAATACTACGTCCCCGTCATGTATGCGAGCGCCGGTCATAGAATCCCCACGTGCTCGCAGGCAGAAGTCGGCGTCAAGATCGGTACCGGCTTCCACATACAGCTCCTGCTCTTCATCAGCAAAAATCGGTACGCCGCAAGCGATGGAGCCAAGGAGAGGAAAGCGGCGCGTTTCGATTTTATACAAGTTCGTGACCTGATCTTCCTCCCATCCCATCAAGTACGCGGGCGTGGTGTGCAGCACTCGCGCCAGAGCCGCGATCTTGTCGCGGCGCATATTTGCAATAATCCCTGTCTCCCACTTTCTGACAGTGCTTTTGCCGACGCCGACAGCGGAGCCGACCTGTTCAAGCGTAAGTCCGTTTTTCTCACGCAGGACTTTGATTTTTTGACCGATAGTCAATTCAGACATACAAACTCTCCTTTCAGACAGTTGCTACATCTACATTATAACCGTACCGTGTCCTTTTTGCAACCCTTTTTGCAAAAAAGAATAAAAAGTTGCTTATAATCCACAAATGGGGTTGACAAGCCGAGTGTCAATGTGTTATCATATAAGTGTCCTAAAAGATACGAACGGCTGCTTAAGTGCGACTGTTAAACGAAAACTGAAGAAAGGATGTGATTAAGTGAATAAATTTCGGCTTGAGTACGAGATGGCGTGCAGAGGAATCACCCGTGCAGATTTATGCAGAGTTTTAGGGATTTCCCGCTCCGCTTTTTACCGCAAGTGTACAGGGCGGTCGGAGTTTACTCTGAATGAGATGCAAAAGATCATTGACTACATGCATCTGGAGACCCCCGTGGGCATTTTTTTTGACTCACGCGTGTCCTAAAAGACACACGAAACGCGGATTAAATCAGCACAACGCGAATAACATGAACTGAAAGAACTGACAAAAAATTGAGGAGGTATCAGAAAAATGGAAAAAAGAGTCGTTGAAGGACCGTTCCCGATAACGGATCGACCGCTCGAGCCCGGAGTTCTCGGTTACTACTATACGGTGACCACGGTTTACAAGGATGACGGTGTTACACCTATTCGCATTTTGAAGACGGTGCGCCCCATTCTCACGGATGAGGAACGCGAAAAGCGGTATGCCGCAATCAAAGAGGCAACAATAAGACTCATCCTTGCTGCTGACAGGGTTCGCGCGGAAAAGGGACTGCCGCCGCGACAGTCGTGCGAGAACTAAGAAAACTCCGATTTAAGAATCAATCGTAGATTCCTTTGAACGATCTGCCCTGCTCCAAGGTTCTGCCGCCGCTCCTTTAAAAGGAGCTGTGGGTTGAATCGGGTTCTCCTTTTGCCGAGGTACTGCAACAGCCCCGCAGTGCCTTGGAGCAGGGCAGATGAAACGGATGAAGCAAATGACAAAGCAACAGAAGAAAAAAGTCTGCCGCACGATTCTCGAGTTCGCGGCAGCGACGGCCGCAGGTGTGCTGCTGTACGCCGTGTTTCGCCCCTACGCGGTTGAAGCACGCGGCTGCGCACTGTACGGGGGAGAGGTTATGCTGCTCGGTATGCCGGCATACTGGGCGGCGATCCGCTCCGTGATCAACGATTTTAGAGAAAGATAATCAAGGAAGCTCTGATTTAAAGATTATTTAGAGATTTCCTAAGCATACGGAGGTAAAAAAATGCTTGAAGTTAAAGTAACCGTAGAAATCCCCGGCTTGCCGGAGGCAATGGTCGCGCTCGCCGATGCACTCGGCGGACGGTCTAAGTTCACCTGCCACCAATACGGCGGCAACAACCACCATATCGACAACGCTGGCATCGTCACTTTCGGTGCTGCCGCACCGAAGCCGGTTGACGCTCCTGTAACCCCAGCCGCAAACCCTACTACGGTTCAGGCACCTGCGCAGAGTGCGCAAACTACAACCACTGCAGCACACACCCCTGCCGCCGAGCCTGTTCAGACGACTGCTGCCCGGACTGCTGTCACCCCGACAGCGGCTCCGCAGTACACGCTTGACGTGCTTGCGGCCGCCGGAGCCGCGCTCCTTGACGACGGCAAGATGAATGAGCTGATTCAGCTTCTCGGCAAGTACGGCGTGCATAGCATCACGGGACTCGCACCCACCCAATACGACGCGATGGCGGCCGACCTTAAGGCGATGGGCGCCCGCATATAAATGAGGCGACAGAGCATGGAAAGAAAAGAGAACATCATTCTCACCGTACATAAACCCAAGTCTAAAGACGACTGGCGGTGCGTACAGATTTCTGCCGAAGCGGACGCAGTGCTTATGCAGTTGTACAGAGCCACCGGGCTGCCCGTCAGCCGCATCGTGTCACAGATGATCATACAGGGCGCCGAATTCGTTGAGATCGTGGAGGATTAAAAAATGCCGACACCGAAAAAACACGCACTGCTTTCCGCTTCCGGCGCGCACCGCTGGCTTGCATGCACGGCAGCACCGCACTTTGAGGAGAATTTCCCGGACAGCACAAGCCCGTATGCAGAAGAAGGCACGCTGGCACACGCCATCTGCGAGTTGTACGCCCGCAAGAAGTTCACTGTCATGTCCACCCGGAAGTTTAACTCTGAGCTGAAGAAGCTACAGGCTAACCCGATTTACGCGGAGGAAATGCTGCGGACTGCGGAAGCCTATGTGGGCTACCTTACGGAAAAAGCAATGCAGTACGACTTCGCACCCCATGTGGCGCTGGAAGTCAAGGTTAATCTGACGGACTACATCCCGGAAGGCTTTGGAACGTGCGACTGCATCATGATCGGAGGAGACACGCTGCACATCACCGACTACAAGCATGGTAAAGGCGTTAAGGTGAGCGCAGTGGACAACCCTCAAATGCAGCTGTACGCACTGGGCGCCCTGAGACTCTACAAGCCCGTTTACGGCGACCGAATCAAGCGGGTATCAATGGGTATCTGCCAGCCACGGCTATCGCAGGAGGCGAGCGAGGACGTCCTCAGCACAGAGGAATTGCTTGCGTGGGGCGAAAGCATCAAGCCGGTTGCAAAAGAGGCGTTTGACGGTCCCGGCACTTTCTGCCCCGGTGAGCACTGCCGTTTCTGCAAGGGCAAGGCGCAATGCGCCGCAAGAGCCGCGTTCTTCACCGGCTTTGAGGAATTTACGGACTGCGCTGCCGTGAACGACAGCCGCGAAATCGGGAAAAACCCATGCCTGTCGGTTGCAGAAGTCGGAGATTTGCTTATTCGCGCTGAAGGGCTGGTGCAGTGGTACAAGGACCTTCAGACTTATGCATCCGCTGTGCTGCTTGACGGCGGTGAAGTCCCGGGATGGAAACTGGTGGAGGGCCGCAGCAACCGCACATTCACGGACGTCGATGCCGCTGTCAAGAAGCTTATTGACGCCGGGTATGACGAGGCTTTGATTTACGACCGCAAGCCGAAGACTCTCTCGGAACTGGAAAAGATGCTCGGCAAGAAGAGCTTCTCGGAATTGCTTTCCGGTTTCGTCACAAAGCCGAAGGGTAAGCCCACACTTGTGCCGGAAAGCGATTGCCGAGATGCATATCGCCCCGGTGCTGCCGAGTTTGAGGGTGTGTCCAATGGCTGAAATTATATGCCTCAACGACGGCGGCTTTGTAGTCAATTTGGGTGATACTAAAGAGTTCTTGGAACGTCTGCTGAGGGAAAAAGTTGGCGTGGACGCTGCATGGTGTTTTGCAGATTATGTGTCGGAGCTTACTGATGATCAAAGCGACCTGAGTGCCGAAAATGAGCGCCTTGAACGCGAGATCGACGGCTACAGAGCAATGTGCTTTGACGCTTGTGGGGCATTGAATACGATTCTCTCGTTACTCGCTGCCCCGCGGTTGAACAGAGAAAAGCTTCGGTTTGTCGCTCGAACAACACATGACGATATCATGTCGAATTTATGAAGGAGGGTTTGAATATGACCATTACACTCACCAGAGACGCGTTTAATGCAATCATGAGGACTTGCAAAGATGTGGCTAAAGGGAGTCACTACGTCGGACTCGACAGAGATACGCTGCGATTGATTTGCCGCGACTCCAGAGTCACGGCTGTAGCGCTAAACAATGCATCGATTGTGGAAGTTACGGTTCCGTGCGAGCAACCCAGTGACGACGGAGAGATGCTCGTTCCGGTTTTGAAGCTCGCCGGGAAAAATGAGCTGATAGTATCTATTTCCCACGAAAATGGGGTAACATCCGTTTTGACTGCCGAACGGGATGAAAAATATGAATTGGAACTTGAAGACACGCCTTTCAAGGGTGTTGAAGCGATTCTGCCAAAAAACGAACGTCCGATGCGCTCTGTATGTTTCGATCCGCATCAGCTGTGTCAGGCAATCACCGCAATGAAGGCAACCGGCACCAACAGCGTGCAGATTAGTTTTTATAAGGATTGGCAGACCGGAGTAGTTATTACCGCACCGCATGCGAAAGCGTGTGTTTTGCCGGTGCGGAGAAAAGATAACTTTTGAGCAAACACGTGACATTAAGTAACTTATGAATTTTATGGAGGAATTAAACCATGTATCAAAATGACCCTAAAAGAGTTCTTACCCCGGAATGCAGACTGTCCTACTGCAACCTCGTGACTGCACGTGCGCCGCAGAACGGTGTGGGTGACCCGAAATTCAGCGTGACGCTGTTGATTCCCAAGTCAAACCCGAATATCAAGCAGGAGCTTGACGCGGCTATGGCTGCCGCCGCCGACGCCGGCGTCAATGCCAAGTGGAACGGCGTCCGTCCCGCTCGCATTGAATCCGTCGTGCATGACGGTGACGGCGTCCGCCAATCCGGGGAGCCTTACGGCGAGGAATGCCGCGGCTGCTGGGTGGTGACAGCGTCCAGCAAGAACAAGCCCTATGTCTGCGGCGTGGACAATGTGAACTGTGAGCTGGCTCCCACGGACATCTACAGCGGTATGTATGCCCGTGTATCCATCAACTTCTATGCCTACAACAGCGCCGGTAAGCGCGGCGTGGGCTGCGGTCTGCGTGGTGTCATGAAAACCCGTGACGGTGAGCCGCTCAGCAACTCCGTTGTTACTGCCACCGAGTTCGCCGGTGTTGGCGGCACGCAGACTGCCTCCGCGCAGGGCTACGCTACCGGCCAGTACGGTGCAGCAACCCCGGCGCCCGTCAATCCGGTGACGGGACTGCCTTGGTAAATCGTAGCGCCGGGCTGGCGGCTACACAACGACCGCTTGCCCGGTTGCCTGAAGGAGGCACATTGTGAATCATCTCAGTATCGACCTCGAAACGTACTCGGACGTAGACATCAAGAAAGCGGGGATGTATCGTTACGTTCAAAGCCCTGCTTTTGAGATTCTACTCTTTGCGTACAGCTTCGACGGTGCGCCCTCTCAGGTCATTGATCTGGCGCAGGGTGAAACAATCCCCGAAGCTATTCTTTCCGCGCTGACTGATCCTGATTATTTCAAACACGCCTACAACGCGGCGTTTGAGTGGTATTGTCTCAGCCGCTACATGGGGCAGGAGCTACCGCCTTCTCAGTGGCGTGACACGATGCTCCACGGCCTGTATGCAGGCTACACGGCAGGTCTGGACGCCACGGGGCGCGCACTGGGCATCTCGGAGGACAAGCAGAAGCTCAACACCGGCAAGGCATTGATCCGGTACTTCTGTGTGCCCTGCAAGCCAACAAAGGCCAACGGCGGCAGAACACGTAACTATCCGCACCACGACCCCGAAAAGTGGGCGCTGTTCAAGACCTACAATGCGCAGGACGTCGAGGCGGAGATGGAAATCGAACGCTGCTTGTCAGCCTTCCCTGTACCAGACTTTATCCAGAAGCAGTGGGAAACCGATCTGCTTATCAATGCGCGCGGCGTGGCTGTCGATATGGACTTCTGCGCCGGCGCACTGGAGCTTGGCAGCACCATTCGCGCGCAGCTCACCGACGAGGCCGTCCGTCTCTCGGGATTGGACAACCCCAACAGCGTCAGGCAGCTTGCAGCGTGGTTGTCCGAAGAGACCGATGAGGAAATAACCACACTGCGCAAAGAGACCGTCAAAGAGTTGCTCGGCCGCGAAACCACTACCGATCATGTGCGGCGTATGCTGGAAATCAGGCAGGAGCTGGGCAAGACCAGTACCAAAAAGTATGACGCTATCGAGGCTGCTGTGTGTGACGACGGGCGCGTCCGAGGGCTGCTTCAGTTCTACGGAGCGAACCGCACCGGCAGATGGGCCGGGCGTCTGGTTCAGGTGCAGAATCTGCCGCGAACCTACACGGAGCCGCTTGAACTCGCTCGCAGTCTGGTTAGAAGCCGGAAGCTTGACGCACTGCGCCTCGTGTACGGGTCGCCCAATGATACGCTGTCGCAACTCATCCGTACCGCGTTTGTGGCCGCCCCCGGCAACGTCCTGATCGACGCCGATTTCTCCGCCATCGAAGCCCGCGTCATATCGTGGCTGGCCGACGAGGAGTGGCGGCTTGAGGTTTTCCGCACACACGGCAAAATCTATGAAGCGTCCGCCTCTCAGATGTTCGGTGTCCCGCTGGAACGGATCAAGAAGGGCAACCCCGAATATTCCCTCCGGCAGCGCGGCAAGGTCGCAGAGCTGGCGCTCGGCTATCAGGGCGGCGTCCCGGCAATGCGGCAAATGGACACCGGAAAGCTGTTGGCGGATCTGCCGGACGAAGAAATTCAGGACATCGTGGACAAGTGGCGCAACACCAATCCCAAAATTCGCAACCTGTGGTACAGCTTCAATGACGCGGCGATCCGTGTGATTCAGAACGGCGGTTCCGTCCGTGTCCGCTGCTGCACAATCTCCCGTGAGTGCGATTGTATACGTGAGACAAGCTGCCTGACGATAGCTTTGCCGTCCGGCAGAAAGCTCTACTACATCGATCCTGCTGTCGGGGAAAACCGCTGGGGCGGTCCGTCCATCTCTTACATGGGCATGGATCAGACCACGAAAAAATGGCGGCGCATCGAAACCTATGGCGGGAAACTGGTGGAGAATGTCGTACAGGCTATCGCCCGTGACTGTTTAGCACAGGCCATTGACCGCCTTGAAGCAGCGGGCCTGCCGGTTGTATTCCACATACACGACGAGGTGGTAATTGATACCCCCGCATTCGGCTCAAACGACGCCATGCTCGGCAAAGTGGTTGAAATTATGAGCCTACCTATCCCGTGGGCGCAGGGCTTACCGCTGGGCGCGGATGGCTGGGTAGGACGGTTCTTCAAGAAAGATTAAGAAGTCAGACAACTAACGGAGGATAAAATGAAAATCATAAGTCCGCAGATTGAATTCATAACCCCAATCGACGGAACGGCCGTGCTCAAGCGCATCGAGCAGTGTGGGCGCGTCTGCTATAAGTCGGAGGGTCAAATAACGGAGGGCAGCGCGCCGCGTTTCGTTGAGACCCTCATCAAGCATGGTCATGAAGCCGTGCTGGAACACTGCTCTTTTACAGTAAAATTTGTGTGCGATCGCGGTGTATCACACGAGATTGTCCGTCACCGCATGGCGTCCTACTGCCAAGAGAGTACCCGATACTGCAATTATGGCAAGGGCGACTTCAATGGCGAGATTACAGTCATAGAGCCGAGTTACCTTATCAAGGGTACGGCTGCCTATGACGCATGGAAGGCCGCCTGTGAGGCCACTGAGCAGGCCTACTTCGACCTTCTGAATTGGGGCCTGTCCCCGCAGGAAGCCCGCGCTGTGCTGCCGAACAGCCTGAAAACCGAAGTGGTTATGACGGCCAACATCAGAGAATGGCGGCACATCCTGAAGCTGCGCTGCTCTAAGGCGGCCCACCCGCAGATGCGGGAGGTGGCTACACAGCTTCTGAAGGAGCTGCAAGAGAAGATACCGGTTCTCTTTGACGATATTGATCCGGAGGGCTGAGGCATGGCTATTGAGCGCTTCGCTGACGCATACACACCCACCTGTGATATGTGCAGCGCTGAGCTGCCGGAAGAGTTCTCTTTTGAGGACGCGGTAGACAGCAAGAAACAGAACGGCTGGCGCTCCGTCCGGGATACCGGCGGTGACTGGTGGGACCTCTGCCCGGATTGCTACGCGAAACACGCAAACCGGCTTAGAGGCATCGGCCCTTCTGAGTTTGGAGGTATCACATGATCCTTGCTACAAGAATCGTTCTGCTGGTAGTCAGCACGCTCTTCTTCCTTGCGACCGTGAGCGCAAGCACGGAGCGGCGCGGCTATCTGGATCTGACCGGCGCAGTAGCGGCAGCAATCCTGTTGCTACTGTCCTACCGGATCTGAAAAAGAGGTGTCTAACATGGATAAAAACGCTGAGAAAATCACAATCACCTACGACGACGGCTCTACAAAGGAGTTGAAAAGGGGGCTGGTCTTTCACATTGAGGGCAACCCTTCCGCTGAGAGTATAACTGTCACGGCAGATATGGTGGCAATGTCAGGCAAGGACCTGTTCACTGTCGTAGAGGCCGCCGCTGAACTGGGTGTAAAGCTCGGTATGTTCGGAGATACGGAGGCTGCTGACGATGAATAGAGCTGAGATTTTGGAGGCTGCCCGCGTCTGTGTCTGCGGTGAACGCGAACAGGACTACGGCAAGCCGGAGGACAATTTCTCTACTATCGGCCTTCTGTGGGGCGTCTACCTCCGCGCAGCTCACCCGGAGCTGGCAAAGGTGATGGGCGTCAACCGCATTGACGCAAAGGACGTGGCGGCTATGATGGCTCTGCTCAAGGTGGCCCGCATTGCCACCGGCTCAAGCCCTGACAGCTTCGTTGACCTTGCCGGTTACGCGGCCTGCGCCGGAGAGATTGCCGCAAAGAACACCGCAACCCCGCCGGACAATACCTGCGTCATGTGCGGCGCAATCATTCCCGAAGGGCGGCAGGTCTGCCCTGACTGTGAGGCGGGCCGCTGGCCCATGAAAGCTACATGACGCTGCAGAAGGACTGGACGGGAAACAGCCGGTCCACTCACGCCGTTCTGGGCGCACGTAACTACGCCCAGAACGAACGTGAAAACAACGACTACTACGCGACGGAGCCGAAGGCGGCGCACCTTCTTATGGAGGTTGAGCAGTTTTCTCCCATGATTTGGGAATGCGCCTGCGGTGAAGGGCATCTTGCAAAGGAATTTGAGAAGGCCGGGTATCACGTCTATGCTACTGATCTGATTGATCGCGGCTACGGATACCAGCAGGACTTCCTGAAATGCGAAGCCCCCCCCCGTTGCGGGATTTGACATTATCACAAACCCGCCGTACTCAAAGGCTCAGGAATTCGTGGAACACGCGCTTGATATTTCTTCTGACGGCTGCAAGGTGGCAATGTTTCTGAAAATCCAATTCCTTGAGGGCAAAGCCCGAAGGGAGCTATTCAAAAAGTACCCGCCTAAAACCGTCTATGTCAGCTCAAGCCGCCTGCGCTGTGCAATGAACGGCGATTTTGAAAAATATGCGAAATCAACCGCCATCTGCTATGCGTGGTATGTGTGGGTAAAAGGCTACACCGGCGACACGGTAATTAAATGGATCAACTAAGGAGGTGCAACAGTGGCGCGTTTCATTATTCGTGAAAATGTATATGACACCGACAAAATGAAGCTGGTTGGTAAAGTCCGCAAATGGTATGAATTCACCGGCTGGATGTCACGGCAGTTGTTTGGTGAAGGTATGGGCCGGATCTATGACTGTCAGCTCTACCGCTCTGATAAGGGAAACTGGCTGCTGGTCCATAAGGGCGACACCGGACTTTGCGGTGAAGCCATCAAGACAAAGGAAGCCAAAGACCTGCTTCTTCACTGCGATTATGACAGCTATGTAGCGCTTTTCGGAGCGTTAGAGGAAGCATAAATGGCCCGCGTGACAAATCACGCGGCACAGCGCACGAAAGAGCGCCTCGGTATCTCTAAGCGTATCGCTGAGAAGAACGCAGACAAAGCCCTTCAAATGGGCATCAAGCACAGCGATACAAGCGGCAGCTTGCACCGATACATAGCCTCTCTGTACTGGAAGCAGCAGACGGCCAACAATGTTCGGATTTACTGCGATAATGTCTATATCTTCCACAACGATACGCTGATTACCGTTTTCCCATTGCCGCAGAAGTACCGGAAAACGGCAAGCAAAATTAGGAAGGAGAAACAACATGAAAATCCCTAAAACCCTTAAAGTAGGTGGCAAAACCTACACCGTGCAGATCACGGACAAGATGGACCTCGGTATCAACAATGTTTCCGCTGAAATTCTCTATGAGGATTTGATTATCAGGGTAAGCCCGCAGGCCCCTTCCAAAATGGAAGCTGACTTCTTCCATGAACTGCTCCACGCAGCTTTTCAGTTTCTCGGCTATCGGGAACATGACGAAAAGCGCGTTGACGAGCTGGCTCAGGTCCTTCACATGATCGTGACTGACAACCCCGCCATGTTCGCGCCCGCTGAGGTGGGCAACCATGAGAGTTAAAAAGACCGGCAGAACATTCAGATAGGAGGACAAGATCCATGACGAATGAGGAATATGAAAATGCCGTCGCTGAGCTGAAATGCGAAGCAGACGCCATGCGCAAGCAGGCGCAGGAAGAATTTTGCCGTGCTGAAAAGCTGCAAGAACAGTTCTTCAGGGCTACTCTTCCGCTCCGGTGCGATACCTACGCTGTAGCCGTCAGCGTCTACGGCAAGCAATCTCAGCTCATTATGGCTATGGAGGAAATGGCTGAGCTGACGAAGGAGCTTTCCAAAAATATCCGTGGTACAAAGAACGTACCCGCTATTTCTGAGGAAATCGCTGACGTGGAAATCATGCTGGAACAGCTTAAAATCATCTTCGCAAATCGGGCTGAGGTTGACCGGCACCGTAGTGAAAAGCTCAAAAGGCTTTCAGATCGGCTGGTTCACGATATGGCGTGAGAGCTACACGCGGAGGATCGCCCATGAACAGGAGTAACCGCTATGAACAACGATAGACAAATCATTATTTCAACTGGCAATAGCCGCCGTGATCTGATGTGGAAGCAGACGACTATGACCGTATCAGAATTATACACGCGGCTTTCCACGCCCGTCAGAGGGACAGAATCCTTGCAGGAGTATCTTCACATGAAGAAGGCGCAGCAGGACGACCTGAAGGACGTGGGCGGCTTTGTGGGCGGCTCTCTGAACGGGCAGCGCCGCAAGGCAAACAACATGGTAGGCCGTGACATTATCACCCTCGATTTTGATAACGTCCCCGGCTGGCAGACGGATCTTGTGGTAGAGAAAATGGACGCGCTGGATTGCAGCTACTGCATTTACTCCACCCGCAAGCATACGCCCGGTGCGCCCCGCCTGCGCGTTGTGGTGCCTTTTGACCGGACCGTGACGCCTGACGAATATGAGCCTTGCGCCCGCCGTGTGGCGGCCCATATCGGTATTGCAATGGCCGACCCGACCACCTTTGAAACGTGCCGCCTCATGTACTGGCCTTCTTGCTGCTCCGATAGTGAGTACGTCTATAAGGTCAAGGACGCCCCGCTGATCTCTGCGGACTTCCTGCTGGGTACATACGTTGACTGGCACAACTTCTTGAGCTGGCCGCAGGTCCCCAACGCCGTGAGCTATCAGAAGCTGGCAATGAAGCAGGGCGACCCCACGGAGAAAAACGGCGTCGTCGGTGCCTTCTGCCGGACCTATGACGTGCTGGCCGCTATGGACGCCTTCTTGCCGAAAATCTATGACCCCGTGGACGGCGACCCTGACCGCTTCACCTATCTGGGCGGCAGCACCACCGGCGGCGCTATCATCTATGACAACGGCAAATTCCTCTACTCGCATCATGCTACGGACCCGTGCAGCGGCAGGCTGGTGAACGCCTTTGATTTGGTGCGGCTACACAAGTTCGGAGAAAAGGACGACAGCGCAGCGCCGGACACGCCGGTTGTCAAGCTGCCTTCCTACAAGGCTATGTGTGATCTGGCCGTGACCGACAAGGCCACCGTTGCCACCCTTAACCGGGAACAGCACGAACAGGCCATGAAGGAATTTGAGGGCATGGGCCGGGAGCCGGACCCCGACACCGACGATGAAGGCAAATGGGCTGAGCAGCTTCAGCGGACGCAGGACGGCAAGGTGAAAAGCACCATTGACAATGTGCTGATTATCCTTGACGGTGATCCTCTGCTGAAGGGCAAATTCGCCCTCAATAAGTTTGCCGGACGCGGTGAAGTGCTGGGCGCTCTCCCGTGGGAAAAGTCCACCGCCCGCCGCCTGTGGTCCGACACGGACAGCAACGGCCTGTACTGGTACATGGAACGCTTCTGGGGCATCACCTCACGCGGGAACATTGACAGCGCCCTTGATATTCACGCCTCCGAACACGCCTTCAATGAGGTGCAGGACTTCATCAGCGGCCTTGTGTGGGACGGTGTGGCCCGTCTGGATACGCTCTTCATTGACTATCTGGGCGCGAAGGACACCGCCTACAACCGCGCTGTGTGCCGGAAGGCCTTCACCGCCGCCGTGGCCCGCGCCATGCAGCCGGGGTGCAAATTTGATAATATGCTGATCCTCGCCGGTCCACAGGGCATTGGTAAGTCGACGCTGTTGGACAAGATGTCCTGTGGCTGGTGGAGGTGAGCGAGCTGGATGCCTTCCGTAAGACCGATGTCGCCCGTATCAAGCAGTTTTTGTCTCTCCGCGCTGACCGCTACCGCGCTGCTTACGGCCGCCATGTTTCGGAGCTGCCTCGGCAGTGCGTGTTTTTCGGCACAACCAACACCGTGAACTTTCTTCAGGACACGACCGGCAACCGTCGTTTCTGGCCTGTGGACGTGGGCGAGCAGCCGCATGCAAAAACGGTGTGGCGCGATCTTACCGACGAGGTTATTGCCCAATTGTGGGCAGAGGCAAAGACCCGCTGGCGGATTGGTGAGCCTTTGTACCTGATTGGTGAGGTTGAGGACGAAGCAAAGCTCAAGCAGGAAGAACACCGTGAAGCCTCTGTGCGCGAAGGTCTGATTAATGATTTCGTCGCAAAGCAGGTTCCTGCTGACTGGGCAAAGTGGCCGATTGACCGACGCCGGGATTACTGGTGCGGAGCTACACGGACGCCGGACGGACAGGAGCTTGAGATTGTGGAGCGTGATCGCATTGCCGCTATTGAGGTCTGGTGCGAACTGTTCAACGGTAACGCAAAGGATATGAAGATTGCGGACGCCCGCGAGATTAACGCTGTGCTTGCCAATATTCCGGCGTGGAAACGCTTTGAGGGGCCGAAGCGCTTTGGTCCTTATGGGCTACAACGCGGCTTTTTCAAGGGAGAATAGCCGTTACACTGGCTTTGTAACGCCGCCGCACTTAGAAGAGAGTGTAACGTCTGAGGCGTTACAGCGTTACAGCAGCGTTACAATATGCTGTAACGCCTAAAAAGCCTTGTACTGCGAGGGTTTTATAGCAAACGTTACAGTGTTACAGTTATTCCTAATAAACTACTTAGAATATAGGCGCATACGCGCATATCACGCCATGGCGCCTATACGCGCCTATACGTATAGGTATTATAGGAAAAAGGGTCGAAACTGTAACCTCTGTAACAGAAGGAGGTTTTCAGGTGCTTGAAAGTTATTACGAAAACAAACTGAGGGAAAGCGTTCAACAGCTTGGCCACGGCGTCAAGTGTTTGAAGTTTGAAAGCCCCGGTTTTACCGGGGTGCCGGATCGAATAATCCTGCTTCCCGGCGCAAAGGTCATTTTTGTAGAGCTGAAACGGCCAGGTAAAAAAGAACGCAAGCGGCAGCTCTATGTGCAAGGGTTGCTGCGGGCGCTGGGCTTTGAAGTATTCTCGGCGGTTGACTGTTTAGAAAAGATTGAGGAGATCACACGACGATGTAAGGAGGTGCTTGAGAGTGAAGGAATTCATACCCCATAGCTATCAGGAATACTGCATTGACCGGATCTGTACCGATCCGGCTATTGGGCTTTTTCTGGATATGGGCTTGGGCAAAACGGCTATTACGCTGTCCGCAATCAAGCGCCTGAAGTATGAAATGTGGTGTGTCAAAAAGGTGCTGATTGTTGCCCCGAAGAAGGTAGCAGAATCCACATGGAGCAAAGAAGCGTCAAAGTGGAAAGACTTGAACTGTCTCCGGTTGGTCCACGTACTTGGTTCGGCGGCTCAGCGTGCTGCAGCACTGGCCCAAACGGCGGACGTGTATCTCATCAACCGTGAGAATACGCAGTGGCTTGTAGACTACTATGGGCGCAGCTGGCCGTTTGATATGGTGGTGCTTGACGAAAGCTCTTCCTTCAAAAATCATCGTGCAAAACGGTTCCGTGCTCTGAAGCTGGTACGTTCCCGCATCAATCGCATTGTGGAGCTGACCGGTACGCCTAACCCTCGGGGGCTTATGGATCTGTGGGCGCAGGTATATTTGCTGGACTGCGGGCAGCGGCTGGGCCGTACCATCACGGCCTACCGCGACGCCTACTTTGTGCCGGACAAGCGCAGCCGCACGACGATATTCAGTTATGCACCGAAGTTGGGCGCAGCGGACGAGATATACAACCGCATTTCCGATATTTGCATCAGCATGAAGTCCGAAGATTATCTCGACCTGCCGGAGCTGATCTATGAGGACATTCCCGTAAAGCTGGACACTGCTGCGCAACGCGCCTATAACCGCTTGGAACGGGACACGCTGCTCCAGGTAGACGAGACAGTCATCACGGCTGGCTCTGCCGCTACTCTGCGCGGCAAGCTCTTACAGCTCTGCAACGGCGCTGTCTACGACGAAGAAGGCAATGTCATTACCGTTCACGACTGCAAGATTGAAGCCTTGCTTGAGACTGTGGAACAGCTCAACGGGCAGCACGCAATCATATGCTACAACTTCAAGCATGACCGTGACCGGCTGATGAAGGCGCTGAAAGCTTCACAGCTACGGATGGTGGTGTATGAGGGCAAGGAACAGGAAGATGCTTGGAACGCCGGGAACATTGACCTGCTGCTTATGCAGCCTGCGTCCTGCGGCTATGGACTAAACCTGCAAGAGGGAGGCCATCACATCATCTGGTTCGGCTTGAATGACAGTTTGGAGCTGTACCAGCAGACAAACAAGCGACTGCACCGGCAGGGACAGCCTCACCCTGTCATCGTGCATCATCTGCTTGTGCAGGGCGGCACAGACGAAGATGTGATTAAATCCCTAATCGGGAAAGCCGACGTACAGGACAGCCTTCTGAACGCGCTGAAGGTACGAATCAGAAAAATTAAGGAGAAGGCAATATGACACTAAAAGAATTATCACAGCTTTACTATCTTAACCGGGAAATCGAAAGAGACCAGGAACGGTTGGAGGATCTGCGCGCAAGAGCGTCGTCACCGGGAACGCCGAGTTGCGATCGTGCCAAAGCTCAGGGTTTTGAAAACCGTCTCGAGAGGTATATTGCAGAAATCGTTGACCTTGAGGCAATCATTCAAGCAAAACTTACACAGTGCCTGCACGAGAGAAACCGCCTTGAGCGGTACATAGCCGAGATCCCTGACAGTTTAACGCGACAGATTTTTCAGCTGAGATTTGTGGAGTGCCTGCCTTGGGTGAGAATTGCGTATCAAGTCGGGGGCGGCAACACCGAAGCCGGCGTTAAAATGGCTTGCTACAGGTACATTAAAAAGACCGGCGGCTGAAGTTGTTACTTTTGTTACGCTGTGGGAGTGTATAATGTAAACTGCGGGAACGATAAATAGAGCCGATACCTCCTCGGCGAGACAACCGGCACAGCTTTGTGGGGACAAGCTGTGCCGGTTGTTCTCTATTTTTCTAAGATTTCTATGAAAGGAAGGTGATACCGTGACTGACAGACAGCAGAAGTTTGCGGATGAGTACATCATTGACTGCAACGCCACAAGGGCATATAAAGCGGCTTATCCGATGGTAAAGAAGGACGCAGCAGCGGCAGCATCGGGTTCGAGACTGCTAAAAGACGCTAAGATTAAAGCCTATATCGAGGAAAAGCTGGCCGAAATCAGCAGCAGGAAGACTGCAGAGGCGGCCGAGGTTATGGAATATCTTTCTTCGGTACTGAGAGGGCAAAGCAGGGCGAGCGTTGTGGTTGTAGAAGGCTACGGTGACGGATGCTCCGAGGCAAAAATTATTGAAAAGCCACCGGATGAAAAGGAACGTCTAAAAGCCGCAGAGCTTTTAGGCAAGCGATACGGCCTGTTTACAGACAAGGTTGCGGTTGAAGGCGCCGTTCCGGTTGTTATATCCGGCGGTGATCGGCTTGAGGATTAAAATCGCCAAGAAAGTAAACCTTCCCGAGGTCGTCGGCAAAGGGTACGGCAGCTTTTGGAACTTCAAGGGTAGATACCGCGTTGTCAAGGGCTCCCGCGCGTCCAAGAAGTCGAAAACGACGGCGCTGAACTGCATCGCGCGAATCATGGAATACCCACAAGCCAACCTGCTTTGCGTGCGTAAAACGTACCGCACACTAAAAGACAGCTGCTTTACGGAGCTCAAATGGGCTATACACCGCCTCGGGGTCGGCGCATGGTGGGACGCAAAAGAAAGCCCGCTTGAAATGACCTACAAACCTACCGGGCAAAAGATCCTTTTCCGTGGGCTTGATGATCCGCTGAAAGTAACCTCCATTACCGTTGAGGTTGGGGTGCTTTGTTGGCTGTGGATCGAGGAGGCATACGAAATAAGCTCCGAGGCCGATTTTGACACCCTGGACGAAAGCATCCGAGGCGAGGTACCGCCGGGGCTGTTCAAACAAATCACGCTTACCTTTAACCCGTGGAATGAGCACCACTGGATCAAACACCGCTTTTTTGATGCCGTACCGGATCCGGATATTCTTGCAATGACAACCAACTACACCTGCAATGAGTGGCTGGACGCAGCCGATAAAAAAGTGTTTGAAACAATGAAACGAAACAACCCCCGCCGTTACCGTGTTGCCGGCCTCGGTGATTGGGGCATCGTTGAGGGCTTGGTATATGAAAATTGGGAGGAGTGCCTTTTCAGCATTGACGAGGTGCGAAAAATGCCGGGTGTTAAATCGGCATTCGGTCTCGATTTCGGGTATGCAAACGATCCGACCGCACTTTTTTGCGGATTGATAGATACAAGCAGCAAAACCCTTTGGGTGATTGATGAGATATATAAGCTTGGAATGAGCAACGAAGATATAGCCGATGCCGTTATAAAGGCCGGCTATTCAAAAGAGCGAATTCGGGCTGACAGCGCCGAGCCTAAAAGCATTGATCGCCTTTACGCCTTGGGGCTTGCCCACATACGCAGGGCACGCAAAGGCAAGGACAGTATCAACAACGGCATTGACTTTATACAAGATTATAAAATCTTTATCCACCCACGGTGCACCAATTTCCTTACCGAGATTGGCAACTACACCTGGGATACGGACACAAAGACCGGTAAAAAGCTAAACCGCCCCATAGATGACTTTAACCACCTTATGGATGCTATGCGGTACGCTTTGGAGGAATACTCCACCGGTCCGAATTACAGTTTTAAGTAAAGGAGGTGCAGCCAAGTGAAAGCATTAAATTTTTACTCCCCATCAATCGAAATGCAGGCCCGTATGGCTGCAAACATTGTACCGGGCATTACAGATAAGCAGTTTTTGGAGCTTGAGATCAAAAAGTGGTTGACCTCCCAGGAACGGCACAGGCAAATAGCAGGTGATGCCTACTATGACGGTATGCAAACAATTTTGAAACGCAAGCGCACGGTTATTGGCGAGGGCGGCGAGCTTAAAGAGGTTGACAACTTGCCAAACAACCGCCTTATTGATAACCAGTATGCAAAAATGGTGGATCAAAAGGCAAATTACCTTTGCGGCCAGCCCGTTACTTTCGACACCAAAAACGCCGCATACGGTGAGGCGCTTGCAAAGGTGTTTGGGCATAAGGCACAGCGCACTTTGCGTATTGTGGCCGAAAAGGCTTTAACAGGCGGCAAGGCGTGGATGTTCCCTTACTATACGGATGAGGGCACGCTTGCCTTTGCAATGCTCCCGGCGCACGAGGTGCTGCCGTTCTGGAGCGATACTGCACACGCCGATCTTGATTGCGCCGTGCACTTTTTCCCCATTTACGAATATGACGAAAAAGGCAACGAAAGCATTGTTGAAAAAGTGGAGGTTTTCCACGCAGGCGGCGTTGAGCGTTTTATCTGGAAAGATGGCACGCTTGAGATTGACAACGATGCAGCCTCCGGCTCCTATGTTACCGTGGTTGATCCAAAAACTCAAAAGCCCCGTGCGCTGAATTGGGCGAGGATCCCCTTGGTTTGCTTTAAGGCTAACCACAGGGAACTCCCCCTCCTCTGCCGTGTGCGGTGCTTGCAGGATGCCCTTAACCTTATGCTTTCCAACTTTGTAAACTCTATGGAGGAGGATGTGCACAACACCGTGCTGGTTATACACAACTATGACGGTGAGGACTTGGGCGAATTTAGGCGCAACCTTGCCACATACGGTGCTGTTAAGGTACGGACAACGGACGGCTCCGATGGCGCGGTTGACACCTTGGAAATTGAGGTAAAAGCCGAAAATTACAAGGCTGTTATGGAGCTTTTGAAAAAGGCCATAATCGAGAACGCCGGGGGCTATGATGCCAAGGATGACCGGCTGAACGGTACGCCAAACCAAATGAACATAAGATCAATGTACTCCGATATTGATCTTGATGCAAACGGTATGGAAACCGAATTTCAAGCCGCTTTTGAGGATCTACTCTTTTTCGTCAATGCCCACCTTGCCAATACCGGCGTGGGCAACTTTGACGGTGAGGATGTAACGGTTATTTTTAACCGTGATATACTCATTAACGAAACGGAGGCCATCGACAACTGCGGAAAGTCAAAGGGCATTATCAGCGATGAAACAATTGTTAAGCAGCATCCGTGGGTGGACGATCCGGAGGAGGAGCTTGCACGCCTTAAAGCCGAAAAAGAGGCGGCAGCTGCGGAGGCAGATGCCTACCGTGCCGCTTTTGAAAATTCCGCAGGCGGCAATGGGCAGAACACCCCACCGGGCAACGGTCCGGAGGGCGGTGTTTTGAATGAATAACGCCGATTATTGGGCACGCCGCCTTAAAATTATGGAGGATGCCCTAAAAGATCAATCATACGAATATGTAAAAAATCTGGAGCGGCAGTTTGATGCCGCCATAGCCCAGATTGATACACAAATGCGTGCCTGGTATCAAAGGTTTGCCGACAACAACGGCGGCATATCTTATGCCGAGGCACAAAAACTGCTTACCGCCGGTGAGCTTAAAGAGTTTAAGTGGACGGTACAGCAGTACATTAAGGCCGGCAAGGAGCACGCCATAAGCGGTGCGTGGGCAAAAGAACTTGAAAACGCCTCCGCACGGGTACATATATCCCGCCTTGAAAGCCTTAAAATACAGTTAAGACAGCAGGCCGAGGCATTGACACAGGCAAGAGTAAAAGCCACAACCGATGCCTCGGAGCTGTCATATACACAAAGCTATTACCACACCGCTTTTGAGGTGCAGCGTGGTTTGGGCGTGGGTTGGACTTTGCAAGCCCTTAACTCCGGTACGGTGCAAAAGGTGCTTTCCCGCCCCTGGACCGTTGACAACCGAACCTTTACGGCACGCTGCTGGACGGATAAAACCAAATTGGTTGAAACCGTAAACCAGGAGCTTACCCGTATGCTTGCCACAGGTGAGGCACCCGACAAGGCTATTGCGGCAATATCCAAACGGTTTAATGTTTCAAAGCAAAACGCTGGCCGTGTGGTAATGACCGAAAGCGCCTATTTTTCAAGCGCAGCCCAAAAAGATTGCTTTAACGAGCTGGGTGTTGAAAAATACCGCATTATCGGCACGCTTGACACAAAGACCTGCAATATCTGCGGTGATATGGATGGTAAGGTGTTCAAAATGAGCGATTACCGCCCAGGCTCCACCGCCCCGCCATTCCACCCTTGGTGCCGCTGCTGCACCGCCCCCTATTTTGACGATATGGACGGCGTGGGCGAACGATACGCACGGGATGCCAAAACCGGTGAGCGTTACAAGCTGCCGAAAGATACCACATACAATGAGTGGAAAGCTATGCAGGATGCCGCTTATGGCTCCGGTACCGTTGACAAATCGCGAAAAATAGGGTATAATGAAAGTAGCGACAAACAGCAGTTTGAGCGGTACAAGGAGCGGCTCGGTGCTGATGCGCCTAAGACTTTTGAGGCGTTTCAAAGTATAAAATACGGCGATGGTTACAACGCACTCAAAGTGCAATATGCTGATGCCCGAATACAAGAACGAATAAAAACCGGGAAAGTAAACACATCGGTGTTGGCTGGTAAACAAGGCAAGCATATTAAGGGGCACAACAATTTTATTGCCGGCCGCAGTTACTTAAATGCCGCCGAGGATATTCAAACACTTGTAAGCAAGTATGCAGGTACGGGCACCATTTTGCGTGATGCCAGCGGGAAATGGGCTCATAAAGAAGTTGTTAAAGCAGATCACCCCATCGGCTTTGCCGTTTCCCAAGTTGACGGCACCGAAACGGAAACATCAACTTTTATAATTCATTACAGCAAAAATGGCGTACACATAGTGCCTAAAAAGGAGGGTTAAGGATGACCGAAATGCAAAAACTTATGGCAAAGGCTGTGGGCTTTAATGTGGAGGTACACCTCATTGGTGGGTTTAAGCCCTGCATTGGAAAATGCACCGGCTACACCCCGCCTATGGATAATGATCCGGAGGTTGCCGCGATTGAAATTAAAGTGCCGGGTATGCCGAGTTTATACGAAATTACCGAAAGCGAAATTGAAACGCTAACCATAAAGGCTGAAAACAAATAGCCTAAAATATCATAACGGCTGTTAAAAGCATCGTGCTGAAAATGCGCGGTGCTTTTTGCATACAAAAATACCGCCTGTTCCGGCGGAATACAAGCGGGAACACCTATTACCGGGACTTGCCGGAATAACAAGGATACGGAGGAAAAAATTATGTTAAGTTGGCTGAAAGCTATTCTCGGAGACACCTGCACCGAGGACATCGAAAAAAAGATTTCTCAGGAGATTGGCAAAAGCTTTGTTTCAAGAGCGGACTTCAACGCTAAGAATGAGGCGCTGAAAGGCCTTGAAGCGCAGGTTCGCGACCGCGACACGCAGCTCGAGACCCTGAAAAAATCAACCGGCGATGCAGCCGCCATGCAGGAGCAGATCGCCGCACTGCAAAAGCAGAACGCAGAGACGAAACAGGCCTATGAGGCAGAACTTGCCCGTGTACGCCTTGACGGCGCCGTTGAGGCCGCCCTCACCGCTGCAGGAGCGAAGAATAACACTGCCGTAAAGGCGTTGCTGGCAGATTTCCTCAAGGATGCAAAACTGGATGATAGCGGAGCCGTTAAAGGGCTTACCGCTGAAATCGAAACGCTTTCAAAAGCTGATGCGACCGCATTTCTCTTTAACAGCGCCGACGAAAACGGCCGGCAGATGTTTAAGGGTATGCAGCCCGGCGCTGCAGGCGGCAGGACACCGCCCCCGCAGGGCAAAGAGCCGAAGGATATGGACTACGATGAGCTTTGCGCATATCTTGAGGCCAACCCCGGAGCAAAGCTCGAATAAAATAAACAGGAAGGTAGAATATGCCCAATACAAAATTTGACGCCAAGAGCTTTAACGCCGAGGCATTCAAGTACAAGGTTGGTACCGTTCCCAACTTGAAAATGAACGAAATAAAGAAGTCGGCAGCTCTTGCCGCAAATCCGGATATCAAGAGCGTTTTTGCAAGCCAGGACGGCACCGGATACGCCCGCATTGCCATGCGCGGCCTGCTTGACGGTGACGCCGTAAACTATGACGGTCAGACGGACATTACCGCAACATCCCTCAAGACCTTTGAGCAGGGCGTTGTTGTAGTCGGTCGTGCAAAGGCATGGGTTGAAAGAGATTTCAGTTATGACATTACGGGCGGACAGGACTTTATGGATGCCGTTGCCGCACAGATTGCCGAATACAAGGACGGGCTCGACCAGAACACGATCCTTGCCGTCCTCAAGGGCGTATTTGCTATGAGTGGCGATGCCAAGAGCAAGGAATTTGTTGCAAAGCACACCACAGAGGTTGACGGTGCTATGACGGCAACCACGCTCAACTCCGCAACCAACAAAGCCTGCGGTGCGAACAAAAAGAAATTCTCGCTTGTGTTTATGCACAGCGATGTAAGCACCGGCCTTGAAAACCTCAACCTCATTGAGCGCCTCAAGTACACCGACAAGGACGGTATTTCCCGCAGCCTTGAGCTCGGTACTTGGAACGGCAAGCTCGTTGTGGTTGACGATGACCTCCCCGCCGAGGAGGGCTATTTTGAGGCTACCGCAAGCACCGAGGGTGCAGTTAAGGTTGTTGCAAACAGTGCCAGCCCCGCTGACGGTGAGATCAAGCTCTCTGCCGTTACCCCGTACTTTGGCAGCAAGAAACTTGCCGCTGATATGTATGTGGTGCTCGGCACCCGTTACACCACTTTTGCGCTCGGCAAGGGTGCTATTTCCTACGAGGATATTGGTGCAAAAACGCCGTATGAAATGGATAGAGATCCGGCAAAGAACGGCGGCCAGGATACCCTTTATATTAGACAGCGCAAGTGCTTTGCCCCGTTTGGTATTTCCTACGAAAAGGCAAGCCAGGCAAGCAACTCCCCCACGGATGCAGAACTTGCCAACGGTGCAAACTGGGTGCTTGTTCACACCGGCGAGGCACAGGCGGCAAGCCGTTCCTACATCAACCACAAAGCCATCCCCATTGCGAGGATCTACTCCAGGGGCTAATATCAAAGGGAGGTGCAGCCAATGGATGTCTACAATGATGTTGTTTATAGGCTGCTGCAGTTCGGGTACTTCGTGCCTGCTTCCGTCCGGGATGCCGAGGTTATGTGTGCCATAGACCGCGCTGCCGAGATAATAAGAGCGAATATCAACCGCACGGATATACCGCCCGGACTGCACCGCACATGGGTGGATATGGCAACCGGCTTTTTTCTGTCTGACAAAAAGGCCGCCGGGCAGCTTGGCGAGGAGTTTGACTTTACGGCTCCCGTCAAGAAGATTACCGAGGGCGATGTTTCGGTTGAGTTTGCCGGAGCATCCGACGGAAGCAGTACGCCGGAGACGCGGTTCGATGCTCTGTTGAACAGTCTTGTCAACCCGCCGAAATACGTGTTCTCGCGCTTCAGGAGGCTCATATGGTAGTCGATGATATGTATGCGAAAGCTGTAAAAAGCCTTTGGCGTGGGAAATGCACCGTCACGGTGTGCAGCAACAGCGCAACGGACGAAAACACAGGGCGCACCGCAGCCGTTGAGACCGATATCTGTTCGAACGAGCCCTGTCGAATATCATTTGATACCGTAAGCGCGACTCAACCGGAAAACAGCGCCGCACAGGCAGTGCAAAGCATTACGCTGTTTATTGGCCGAACCGTTACCGTCCCACCGGGAGCGAAAATCACGATAACGCAAAACGGTATGACCGAGGTATATGAGCGGAGCGGCAAACCCGCCGTGTACTCAACCCACCAAGAGATACCGCTCGCTTTCCGGGGGTGGGCATAAATGGCACGTTGGGGAAAGGCTGATTTTGATCAACTGAAAGATTTGCAGGAGCGGCTGCAGAAGCTGCAGCAGACAGATTTGGATAAATTCTGTACGGACACATCAAAAGAACTCGCCGCAAGGCTGCTCGCGTTGGTTATTCCGCGTACACCTCTCGGCGTTTATCCGAAAGAAACCGGAAAAAACGGCGGTACACTGCGCCGCGGATGGACGGCCGGCAAGGATACCTCACCGAGAGCATATGCAAAGGGGCTGTCGGTAGAAAAGTCTGGCAGCTACTACATCATACGGGTTATAAACCCCGTAAGGTATGCGAGCTATGTTGAATTCGGGCACAGACAGACGCCCGGCAGGTTCGTGCCGGCTATCGGTAAGCGGCTGAAAAAGGGCTGGGTCAAGGGACAGTTTTTTCTCACACTTTCGGAGGAGGAATTGGACAGCAGGACGCCTGCCTTGCTGCAAAAGAGGGTGGATAAGCTGCTGAGGGATATTTTCAATGGCTGAAATAGACTATAACCTGATTTTTGATGCAATAACCCTTGCATTGCACCGTGCTTTTCCCGAGGCAAGGATCCATGGCGGAGAAATCAAACAGGACTTGCGGGACGGGGACTACAACGTGCTGCCAATTTCCGCAAGTCATATCGCGCGGATGGGAAACCGCGCGCAGCGTAAAGTGCTGTTTGATGTGACCTATTATGCAAGCGATGAGGGCGGAAGAGCTGAATGCCTGGAAAAGGCACATAGCATGTCCAGCGTGCTTGGCACAGTAGAAACGTCCGGCGGAGACAAACTGCATTGCCTATCCTTTGAACACACCGTTGAGGATAATGTGCTGCACTGCATCGTGGGCTATCCGCACTTCGTAAGAGAGACTGCCGAAGCGGATGAGGAAGCAATGGCAAGTCTCGCGACATTAATATAATTTCCTAAGGAGAAAGAACATATGACTAACGAAATATGCACGGATTGCGCAGTGGCATACACGAAGATACAGCTGCTGCGATCCGAAAGGTACGCGGCACGACGAGATCTGCTGAATGTGCTGCTGGCGGATAACGAAAGCTATACACTCGCACAGGTGGACGAGCTTATAGAAAACAGATTGAAAAGGAGGGTTCGATAATGGCTCTCGGAGGTGGTTGCTGGCAGGCACAAAACAAAGTGCTGCCCGGCACGTACATTAATTTCACAAGCCTTGCAAAAGCGAGCGCGGCCCTCTCCGCGCGCGGCGTTGCAGCAGCACCGTTTAGTTTGTCTTGGGGTCCGGAGGGGACGGTCTTTGCAGTAACCGCTGCGGAGTTCCGAAAAGACTGCAAGCGGACTTTCGGGTATGATGTCAATGCCCCCGAAATGCTTGCACTGCGTGAGACCTTTTGCAATGCTACTAAGGTATACTGCTATCGTCTCGGCGCAGGAGAGACTGCAGCCAACACCTACGCTGAAGCGAAGTACCCCGGCAAGCGTGGCAACGACATCACCATCTGCGTTGCCGACGATGTGGACAACGCAGGGAGCTTTGTTGTAAGGACAGTACTTGACGGAGAAGTTGTTGACGAGCAGTGCGTTAAATCGGCTGCGGAACTGGGCGAAAATGAATATGTAAAGTTCAAGTCGTCCGGGGTTACTCTGTCCGCAACAGCGGGCACCCCGCTGACGGGCGGAAAAGACTGCGCATCCGTCACCGGTAACCACTATCAAGCTTTTTTGGACGCAATAGAAAGCTATTCATTCAACACTCTCTGCTGCCCGGCCAAACCGCTTGATGCGGAGGACTTGGATTCAGCGGTCGATGTGACTGCGCTGTTTGTGCAGTTCACAAAGAGGATGCGCGAGGAAAACGGTGCAAAGTTTCAGCTTTGCGCAATTAAACCTGCAGCAAACACCGAAGGCGTAATCGGTGTGTGGAACGACGCGAAGACGCAGGACGGCACGGACACCGAGGCTCTGGTGTACTGGGTCGCGGGCGCACAAGCGGCCGTGGGCGTTGACAAATCGCTGACAAACGCAAAGTACACGGGGGAGCTCGTTGTGGATACGGCGTACACGCAGGCGGAGTTGGAGTCTGCAATCAGCGCCGGCAAATTCATGCTCCATAACGTCAACGGAGACGCCCGAGTGCTTGAAGATATCAATACGCTCGTTACGCTTACCGCCGAAAAAGGCAGTGTGTTTCAGAGTAACCAGACCGTGCGTGTCTGCGATCAAATCGCAAATGACACTGCCGTACTTTTCGGAACAAAATACATTGGCGCCGTGCTTAACAACGCATCCGGTCGCGCGGCTCTGTGGAACGATGTTGTGACCATTATTCGGCAGCTCGTGACGGTTGGGGTTGTGGAGGACTTCAATCCTGAGATCGTGACGGTTGGACTTGGGGACAGCAAGGGTGCGGTATCGCTGTCGGTTGACGGACTGAGTATCGCCGGCGCGATGGATAAGCTCTATATGAGCGTGATTATCCGGTAAGGGAGGATACGCGTATGGATAAAAACAGAACCATGGCGACTAATGACGCCCCTGTCGCTAAATTTGCAGAGGTGTTTGTAACGCTCGGAACTCAAAGGCATGCAATGCTGATGTGCAAGGACTTTGAAGGAAAGGTGAATATATCAACGCAGGATGTGCCGCGCATGGGCAGCGTGATCATGGGGAAGAAACCCACGACTGCCGAACTTTCGTTTACAATGACGATATACAAATGCACCGAAATTTTTGATGACGTGGTTGATACGTTCATAAGGACGGGAGTCATGCCGACGTTCACAATTCAGGTATCTAACGATGACCCGGCCACGTCCGTCGGACGCAGCACGAAAATCTATAATGACTGCGTGCTCGACGGGGATGTGCTGCTTTCCATGGCGGGATCGGAGGACGACTTCATCGAGCAGGAAATCAGCGGGTATGCCGGCGGTTACACCAGACCGGAAAAACACAGCAATCCGAGCTATATGTAAAACAGAAACGGGAGGAACGCTTTATGGCAAAGTCACTAAGCGCATTTTTGGCGCAGAACGCAAAAAAGGTTGACAACCGCAGTTTTCCCCTCTCCAAGCGCTTCACGGATGAAAACGGCGAAGCAATGGAGTGGGAAATCACCTGCATTACGGCGGCGGAAAACCAAAAGCTCCGCAGAGACAGTCTGCGCAGCATTCCGGTTAATGGAAAGCGCGGGCAGTACACTCAAGAGTTGGATACAGCGCAGTATCAGGCAAAACTTGCCGCACGGTGCGTTGTATTTCCCGACCTCAGCAACACCGAGCTTCAGAGCAGCTACGGTGTGCTGAGCGCGGAGCAGCTCGTCGGAATCATGCTGACTCCGGCCGAGTTTGACGATCTCATTATTGCGATCACGGAGCTTTGCGGCTTCACGACCGACGGAGAAATCGTTGACGAGGCAAAAAACTGATATTGGGGGGCGATGAAGAGGCAAATTATGCCTACTACGCCCTCCACAAATTTCACTTGCTGCCGTCTTTGTTTTTGAACCTCGATCCGTATGAACGCGCTTTTGTTACGGCTGCCATTGATGTTCGGGTTGAGAATGAAAAGAAAGAGGCGGAGCAAGCCAAAAGAAAAGCGAAAAAACGGAGATAGGAGGTGCGCCGTATATGGGTAGAGTGCAGTCATCCCTGGTACTCAACGACCAAATGTCCAAGGTTCTGAGCCGTATCAATAAAGCGATGGGGCTGGTGCTTGACAGCTTTGATGCCGTGCAGCGTGCATCCGGCAGAAGCTTCGACACAGCAAACATCGCCGCCGCACGCCGTGAATTCGAAGCAGCGGATGCGGCCTTGAACGAGCTGGAAGAGAGCTATAGAGATTGCAACAGTCAACAAAACAAACTGAACCAACAACTGAGCCGCGGAACCTCAGGTGCAAACGGCCTGCTTGGAAAAATCAAGGGCATTGCTTCAGCATATCTCGGCATGAAGGGATTATCCGGCACGGTTAGCTTATCGGACACACTGACGCAGACCGATGCAAGGCTGTCCATGATGAACGACGGACTGCAAACTACCGCAGAGCTTAATGACTTAATCTATGCTTCGGCACAGCGCTCGAGGGGCGCGTATCTGGCAACGGCCGACGCGGTTGCGAAGTTAGGTCTTATGGCCGGTGACGCGTTCGGCAGCAATCAAGAGATCATTGCCTTTATGGAGCAGGTAAACAAGCAGTTTAAAATTGCAGGCACCTCCGCGCAGGGCATTGACTCCGCCATGCTGCAGCTCACGCAGGCTATGGGCTCCGGTGTGCTCCGTGGTGAGGAATACAACAGCATCTTGGAGCAGGCACCAAATATAATCCAAGCAATCGCAAAGTATCTTGATGTACCGAAAGGGCAGCTCAAAGAGATGGCTGCTGACGGAAAGATTACTGCGGACATAGTAAAGGCGGCAATGTTCGCTTGTGCGGACGAAACCAACGCCAAATTTGAAAGTATGCCCAAAACCTGGAGCGATATATGGACATCGATGAAAAACAGAGCAGTTAAAGCGTTGGATCCGGTTCTTGCAGAGATTAACCGGCTCGCCAATAGTGAAAGGGTACAGCGGACCGTAAACGGGCTGCTAAAAGCGTTTTCTGTTATGGCTGTGGCACTGGCGGCAGTCTTTGACGGCGTATGCGCCGTGTATAGCTTCATAGTGGATAATTGGAGCTGGATCAAGCCCATCATACTGGGCATTGTGGCGGCGCTGATGCTGTACAAAACGGCTGTATTCGCGGTTAGGGCAGTAGATATTGCGGCGGCGGCAGCGAGGGGATTTTTTGCGGCCGCAACGGCATTGCAGACGGGTACAACCTTTGCCGCAACAGCAGCACAATACGGACTTAACACAGCAATATGGGCCTGCCCCATTACATGGATAATTGCTCTCGTCATTGTGCTTATCGTGCTTGTTGCAATATTCTACGAGCAGGTCGTCGGCGCGGTATACTGGCTCGGAGCACTGTTTAAGAATGTCGGCTTATGGATCGCAAATGTCGCCGTGGCGATATGGAACAGTATTAAAAATATAGGCCTTTGGTTTGCAAACCTTGGGCTTGCAATATGGCAGATAATCAAGAATGTCGGATTCTGGTTCGCAAACCTCGGAATCGGCATTTGGAACGCATTCAAGGTCTGTTTGGGCAATGTAGGCGTGGCATTCAACAACGCATGGATATTTGTGCAGCAGGGTTTTTGGAGCATGGTGAATGTGATTACGCAGGGCTTGAAAGGGCTTGCGGAGATGGCAAACGCCGTGCTTGGCTGGATGGGCTTAAATATTGATACGTCCGGGCTGGACTTTGCGGCACGGAAAATCGATGAGCTCAACAGCAAAAAAGAAAGCTATGCGAGTGTTGAGGATGCATGGAATGAAGGGTTCAACACCTTTTCGTACGGCAGCGTCGGAGACGCCTTCGGCACGAAAAATGTGGACTTCGGTAAAGGCTGGAACAGCGGTATGCAGACTAACGATGTGTTTCAAGACGGATGGGGCTCGAGCGCCTATAATGCCGGCGCAGAAGTGGGGCGAAACATCAAAGACTCGCTAAAGGGTGCGTTTGCCAGCATGTTCGGAGATTTCGGCACGGGTGGAATGGACAGTACCGGCGGCATGGGCTTCGGAGATACGGGAGCCGGATACAACTATGCATGGACTTTGGATGACATAGGCAAGGATGCAGCGGGCATTGCCGACAACACGGGGTGCATTGCCGAAAATACAGGAAAAAGCAATGAGGAGCTTACATACCTGCGCGACATAGCGGAGCGTGAAGCAATTAACCGATTTACGACCGCTGAGGTGAAAATCGATATGTCCGGGATGAGCAACAGCATAAGTTCGGAAATGGATTTGGACGGAGTGTTAGATACTTGGGTTGAAGGGTTCAAGGAAGCTTTGGCCGTAGCCGCAGAGGGGGTGCATGAGTAATGTACAGGTTTTATATTGATGAGACGGAGCTTCCGGTTGCCCCGGGTGCGCTAAACCTGAAAATAAGGGGTGCAAATAAGACATTGACGCTTATAAACGACGGCGAGATTAATCTTCTGAAGATACCCGGACTTACGGAAATCAATTTCGACTTCCTCCTGCCGATGTCGGAAGGCTATAGCTTTTGCGGGGAGTATCGTCGGCCGGAATATTATCTTGCAAAGCTTGAACGGCTTATGACCGGGCGTGTCCCGTTTCGATTCATCGTCAGCCGTATATCACCGAACGGGAGACGGCTGTTCGATACGAATATGCTCGTAAGTCTTGAGGACTATGAGGTGTCCGAAAAAGCAGAAACGGGACCGGACATAACCGTATCGGTGAAGTTAAAGCAGTATAGGCCGTATGCAACGAAGCTGCTGACAGTGGAAGAGACTGCTGACGGCGGCTATGCGGTGAGAGTTGATCAACCGAGAGAAACCCCGGACAGGCCGAACGGGAGCAGACATAATGTGACAAACGGAGAATGTCTCTGGGGAATTGCAAAAAAATTTATGGGTGACGGCGCAAAATACAAGGATCTGTACTATGCAAACAAGGTGCTCATGGATACAGCCAATGACCGGACGGGCAATCCTTGGTACACCGTTTATCCCGGGCAGGAGTTAATCATACCATGAAGATTGATTTAATAATCGGAAACAGCAGCACACTCTATTACCCGGCGGTTGAAGACGGAGTAACTCTGGAATGGGACAGAAAAGGCAGCCCCGGCAAGCTGAGGTTCTGTGTAGTGCGGGATGAGGTGCTGAAAGTAGAAGAAGGCGATGCGGTTAAGCTTGCGGTGGACGGCACGGAACTTTTTTACGGCTTTGTCTTTACAAAATCGAGCAGCGGGCGCAGCAGGCAGCTTCTTGACGTGACGGCATACGATCAGCTCCGATACTTTAAAAACAAAGATACTTATGTTTACACGAATAAGACGGCGGGCGAGGTAATTCGGATGATTGCCGATGATTTCCGGCTGCATGTCGGAACAATTGCGGATACACACTATGTGATACCGAGCAGAACCGAGGATAATGTATCACTTTTTGACATAGTGCAAAGCGCTCTTGACGAAACTTTGAAAGCGGAAACAAAACTGTATGTGCTTTATGATGACGTCGGCGCGATCACTCTGCGAGACGCGGAAAGCATGAAACTGAACTTAGTTGTAAATGCGGGGACTGCAGGAGATTATGCGTATACGAGTTCCATTGATACGCAGACCTACAATCAAATTAAAGTTGTTTGTGAAAACGGTGACAAGCGGCGGATATTTATAGCGAAAGACGGCTCAAATATCAACAGATGGGGGTTGCTACAGTACACAGATACTGTGGAAAGCGCGGCATCGGGCGCGAAAAAAGCAGATGCTCTGCTGGGTCTGTATAATCAAAAGACCCGCAATCTCTCCGTGTCCGATGCACTGGGCGATCTGCGTGTGCGCGCGGGGTCGTCCGTTGTGGTGCAATTGAGCTTTGACGATATCAGTGTTCAGGGCTACATGCTGGTCGAAAAGGTGACGCATCGGTTCAAAGACGGTCAGCACTTGATGGATTTGAAGTTAAGGGGTGGTACATTTGTGTCCTGATATGACAGGTTTCCTCGCAGCAGTTAAACGCGCAGCCGTAGAAGCGGTAGAAGCGGGCAAGCCCGTTGCAATCGTTAATGGCAGCATCGAAAGCGTCACTCCTCTACGTGTAAGATTAGACCCTAAATTGACGCTCACATCCGCGCAAATCATTGTCCCCGCAGGCGGCGGGTTTGGTGTCGAAACCGAGCGTTTGGACGATGCCGGTGCGCACGGACTGATCGTTCGAGAAAACAGTCTTGCGAGATTCAATGCAGGGGATAGTGTGATTTTACTTCGCACGAACGGAGGGCAGCGATACCTGCTGCTGGGAAGGGGGAAAACGTGATACCAAACAGTAGTATTCCAAGCATGGAACAAACACTGCAATCAGGACAGACCTACTCTGTGGACTTTGAACGCGGTTGCGTGACGGGACTTGCCGACGGCTTGGCAGCACTGGAACAGTCGGTGTATCTTGCGCTCGGCATTGAGCGGTACGCCCATGAAATCTACTCATGGCGGTACGGATTCGAGGCTGCGGATCTCATTGGGAAGCCGAAGGAATATGCTTTTTCGGAAATACAAAGACGGATAACTGAGGCTTTGCTGCAGGATGACCGCATCATTGACGTGACGGATTTTGAATTTGATTATAAAAGCGACGCAGCGAGTGTTTCATTTACAGTTAAGAGCACTCTCGGCGACTTGCAATCTGAAAAACAGGTGGGAATCTGATGTTCGAAAGTAAAACATTTGAAACGCTGCTTGCACAAAAGCTTGCACGCGTACCGAAAAAACTTGATAAGCGAGAGGGGTCAATCATATACGACGCGCTCGCCCCGAACGCTTTTGAAACGGCAATGGTATACGCAGCGATGGACGTCGTATTAGACGAAACCTTTGCTGACACAGCGAGTCGGAAATATCTCGTGCGTCGGTGTGCGGAACGTGGAATTACGCCACGTCCGGCAACAGTAGCCACTGCAAAAGGGTCTTTCAACATCGACGTTCCGATTGGGTCACGATTTTCGTGTGACAAGTTCAACTGGATCGTCACCGAAAGAATAAAAGCCGGCAGTTTCTACATGGAATGCGAAACTGCGGGGTCCGCACCGTCGCAACATATAGGGGCTCTGATCCCAATTGAGTACATTGACGGCCTCACATACGGGGAGCTTACCGAAATCGTGGTACACGGAGAAGATGCAGAAGCGACGGAAGACTTGAGAAGTCGGTATTTTGCAAGCTTTACAGGCCAAACTTACGGGTTTAACCGTGCGCAGTATATTGCCGTGACCAAAGGCATACCGGGGGTTGGCGGATGCAAACCCTATCGTGCGTGGAGCGGCGGAGGCACGGTAAAGCTCGTAATAACCGACAGCGATTATGGCGTTCCGTCCGAGGAACTTATTGAACGGGTGCAATCCGTGATTGATCCGACGGAAAATCATGGAGACGGAATCGGACTTGCACCTATCGACCATGTAGTTACGGTGGCGGGAGTAACGAAAACCCGTATCAATGTTGTCACGAGCGTGACGTTTGCGGAAGGATACAGCCTCGACTCCTGCTTCCGCCAAATCAAAAAAGCGGTGACGGACTATATGTCCGAGCTGAACTCAGCGTGGGACAGTCAAACAAACATTACGGTTCGCGTGTCTCAGATAGAACACCGGATAATGTCAATACCGGGAGTTGTAGATGTGGCAAACACCGGACTGACAACCGCGGATTCAAGTGCAGCGGTCGGGCAATCGGGGAACATCGTTTTGGATAAGGACGCAGTAGCGGAGTGCGGTGACATAAGTGCGTAATTTCAATAAAAACAGATGCGTGGATGTAAAAAGCTATCTGCCGGATATGCTGTGCGAAATTGAAGAGTTCCGTGCAATCTCCGACACAGAAAATGCGGAACTGAAGGCTGTATGGGACGAACTCGACAATGTGTTCGACGATCAGTTTATTACGGAAGCAACCGAAAAAGGTATAGCTCGCCGGGAGGTGATGCTTGGGATAAGTCCGCAAACAGCGGATACGCTCGAGAGCAGGCGTTTCAGGCTGCTTTCATTATACGGCGATGGTGTGCCGTACACACGGCGCAGCTTGGACGCGCAGCTCAGATCGCTCTGCGGAAGTGATAAATACACACTCAGCTTCAGCAATGCCGATTTTGCGGTGACGGTTAAAATAGCTCTGTCGGCATCTGCGCAGATAGGCGCGGTGTCAGATATGCTGGAGCGTGTGCTCCCGTACAACATGCAGGTAAATGTAGAACTCATGTACAATCAGTGGCATCGATTTGCACACTTGGCTTGGAATGCGTTAAAAATCAGAACATGGAAATCAATAAAGGAGGAAACACCTTAATGGCGCGAATTACACCAAACTACAATCTGACGGTGCCCGACAGCAGCGATTTCGCCGACATTACACCGATAGGAAGGAACATGGAAGCAATAGATGCGGCGTTGGCAAAAAAAGCGGATATCGATGAATCGGGTATGGTACCGAAAGACCAGATTCCGGCTCTTGAGTATGTCGCAGCTACAGAAAAAGGAAAAGCGAACGGCGTAGCGTCTCTCGATGTGAAAGGACGGGTACCTAAGGCGCAGCTGCCGACAGCATGGCTGCAGCCCCAAATCATAGTGACTAATGCCGCCGATGCAGATGTGACGGCAACGGGTGACGCGGGGGTGATTGCGGGAGTGGGGGGTGACACCAAAACGCTCGGTCTGCCGGATTACGGGAGCTGGGTAATTACAGCCGCCAAATCAGACCGCGAAGCTGTTCCGAAAACAGTGCTGGTCGATACCGTAAAACAGTATCAGACAGTTTTGACGTGGTTCGCAGCAACGATCAGCGTCGTTGCTCCGGCAAATGCGACTGTTATAGCGACAAGCGGGAATCATCAGTACTCGGCCACTGCGGATGCAAAAGGTAAAGCGGAGCTTGTGGTGCGATACGGCGGTACGTACGATGTCGCGTACTACACCGGATCCGTGGGCTGCATACCTGTGAGCGTCACTGTGGTGCATGGGCAAACCCACAGAGTGAATCTCGTCAGCATGAGCGGGGAGTAAAGCGATATGATCGGTGCAGACGAACGTGATGAATACATAAGTCAAATAACAATCGGAAACAGGACGTTCAGCCTCCGAGACTGCGGAGCGAGGGAGCTTATAGCGATCGGCGTGTCTCCTGAGCAGTTGCAAAGCTCGATTGCAAAATACCACGAGGAGCATCCTGAAAGCGATCCGACAGTGGGCGCGATAGCGCTTGCCGATATCGCGAAAATTTTCGAATAGCGAGGAAAAAGACTAATGGCAACAAAAACCTATGTGGACAAAACCGGTCTGTTGTACTTTTGGGGCAGGGTGAAAGAGTGGGTCACGGGCAGAATACCCACAAAAACCAGTCAGCTTGAAAACGACAGCAGATTCATAACCGCGTCCGATGTGCCGGACGGAGCAACAGCATCAACAACTCTGCCCAAAGCGGACGGCACCGCCGCAGTCGGCGTGGAAACAGCTTTTGCGCGCGGCGATCATGTGCATCCGTCCGATACAACCAAGGTAGACAAGGTGACGGGAAAAGGGCTGAGCTCAAACGACTATACGGCGGCTGAAAAGGAAAAACTGAGCGGAATAGCAGCAGGGGCAACAAAAACCGAGCTGTGTACGGATATCAGCAAAAACGCATCGAGCGACACATATGCCGCAACCCCTAAGGCCGTGGCGGCGTATGTCGCATCGATGGTGTCGGGCGTGTACAAGCCCTCGGGCAGTCTGGATATGTCGGTATTGCCGCCGCCGGGTCTGTCGGTGCTGGGGTGCGTGTACAATGCAACAACGGACTTCACAACGACGAATAAGTTTGTTGAGGGAGCCGGCAAAGCCTATCCGGCGGGAACCAATGTTGTGTGCGTCTGCATTAATACCGTCTACCTCTGGGATGTGCTGACGGGCTTTATAGATCTGTCGAAGTATGTAGCGGCCGACGACCTGACACCGATTCCGGATTCTGAAATAGAGGCAATAGTCGTATGAGCGCGGCGTACGTGAACATTGCCGGACTGAAGGCTTTTTACGCCAAATTGAAGGCCGCTTTTGCTCCGACCACGCACGCGCACACTGCGATGGATATCACAGGCGGCGTGCTTTCGGTTGCGCGAGGCGGCACGGGGCAAAGCACTACGCTGGGAGCCGCAAAAGCTCTCGGACGCGGTTACTGTGTGTGCGGCACGGCGGCGGCCACTGCGGCTAAAACGGCTGCACTGTCGGGATTCACGCGGGTAACGGGGGCTATTGTGGCGGTCAGGTTCACCAATGCTAACTCCGCCGAGGGTCCAACGCTGAATATCGGGAGGACTGGTGCGGCGGCAATCATAAACTGCTACACCAATGCGGCGATATCCGCAGCGGATATATCGGCGGGCATGACGGCGCTGGTGATTTTTAACGGGATAAACTGGGTTCTGCTGAATCCGGCACATAGTCAACAATCATCGAGAACATAAAAATGCAGAAAACGGATTATTCCGAGATTTCCTAAAAAGATAAAACGGGGGGAAAGATTATGCCAACAATTAATGTCACAGTACGCAATAAGATTGCTAAATCACAACCACCGGCGTTCATCGTATGCGGAAACAGCGATTACACGGCCGTGTTCGACCTGGATGACGAGTGGGCGGAGTTCCCAAATCGCGTCGCGGTTTTCGTGTACCAAGTGGGACGAGAGCGCAGAAACGAACGCGTCATCTTCGACGGCGACGAGTGCCCGATACCTACACTGCGCGGAGTACGTGCGGTTGAAGTGGGCCTGGAGGCGGGCAACATCCGAACGACTACGCCGGCGCGTATCAGGTGTTTCGGATGCATCACGGACGCCGCAGGTACACCGCAAGAGCCCGACGAGGATGTGTATGGACAGATTCTTGAGAGAGCCGACAATATGGCTCAGGCAGCCACAGCAGCAGCAAGAGATGCGCAGACCGCACAGACGGCTGCAAGCGCAGCAGCGTCAAGCGCACAGACCGCACAAGATTGTGCGCAAGCGATGGCGGGGACGTTTGATTTCACCGGGTACATGCGCTACCATGTGGTTACAGAATTGCCGGAACAGCAGGACGATAACGTTTTGTACCTCATAGTTGAAAACGATACCGCAGAACCGAGCGAACCTGAAAATCACGACGAAAACGGAGGAACCGAATGAAAGCCTATCTTGCTAAGCAGTCTTTAGGAACGCTGGACAGGAACGGAAAGTTTTACGCTGCCGGGAAACAAGTGCAGAAAGCGGTGCTTAAAGGCGAAACGATTTATCACCTAAGAAAGAACCTCGCACTCAATGCCGCCATTCTTTACTACAATAAGAAGTATCCGGATTATGCGAAGAACGGACCGCAGCACGCATTCGACGGAAAGATGAGTGATCGCGAAGCCGACAAGTGGCACACCTCCGGCATCAACGGTTGGGTTGCATTCGACATTCATACCCCCGTTGCAAATCCGATACTCAAGATATATCATGCCGGTTCTGCAGGTGAAGATTCCAACCTGAACACCTCGTCATGGGATGTTTATATCCTTAACGAAAGGTACTTCACGGAAGAATCGTTTTTCAATCTGACCATCTCCGAACGGAATCGAGTCTGTCAGATTGCATGGGCTTGGAAAAAGATTCATGTCACAAACGGCAATACCGCTGACATATCTATCGACCGCATTGATATGCCCGAGGCAAGGCGTTTGTTCAAAATCAACATGCGCAAAACGAATCAGACCGGACAGCCCTATTATCTCAATGTTTACGAAATTGAGATGTACGAAAGCGATTATTAAAGAGGTAACCAATGAAGAAGGCAATGATTAGCCAGCCTATGGCAGGAAAAACAGCTGATGAAATTGCAACTGCAAGAGAACGAGCGATTCGTATTCTCACCAAAATGGACTATGAAATCATGAACACTTTGTTCACAGACGAATGGTACAGTGAGGATGCAATGGATAAAAGAGGCGTTGTTAACAAGCCGCTTTGTTTTCTCGCCAAATCCATCGAAAACATGTCCAAGTGCAATGCCGCATATTTCTGCAAAGGTTGGGAAACTGCACGCGGCTGTCGAATTGAACACGACGTTGCAAAGGCATACGGTATAGAAATTATTCATGAGGAGGATTAAGACATGGATTCACAAAAGTTTCTTAGATTAGCGGTAGATGCCGTGGTGCGATACTACAACGCAAATGACGGCAAGGCACGCAACACCCTGATAGGTGTGGATGATGTATACGTTGTTTGGAGCTGCAAAACGCTCGGCAATAACAAGGCGCTGCTGTCTACAGCAATACCCGACGGCATGTATTATGAAATTACTTATAATGGCGCAAAAAATGAGATTTATTTTGACGCATATAAACGTTGGGAAAACCAGTGCGTAAAGGTGGATAACGATGCATAAGGTGCGTGATTTCATAGCATGGGCACTGACCCATGCAGCATCCGTTCCTACGGATGCACTGTTGCCTATACCTGCCAGTGAGTGTTGCACGGAGCCCTGGCATTATTTGTTTGGAAGCGTGCGGGTGCAGACCACCCATGACACTATCACAAGGTACAGGGATAAGTACATAGCCAGAGGTTGGAAACCCGAAACATACGATTACTACACGATGGGTTGGAGGACGGCCGACTATGCAACTGACTGCCAGGGATTATTGGATGCGTACCTCACGCATGAATGCGGAACAAAGACAGATATAAATGCCGACATGAACTATCGCTACTGGTGTACAGAAAAACGTACAGCAACCAACAACTATGGCAGTTATACAATCGGCGATGCACTGTTTATGGCAAACAGCAAGGGGAAGATGACACATGTGGGGTGGGTGTGCGGATTTACGCACACGGGCGAACCGCTTGTTGTCGAGGCACGCGGTTTAGCGTACGGTGTGGTAATTACACGGTTGACTGAGCGTCCGTGGACGCATACCGGACGCATGACAGTAAAATTCAATTACGAAGAAAGCGAGGAACAAACGATGGTAAAAGCAAAATTCGAGGTAGCGAGCCCTATGCACACCGGCGCGGCATACAAAGCAATGCAGACAGCACTTAATGCAGCAGGCTATACAGATAGTGACGGCAAGGCTCTGACCGAAGATGGTAAATGGGGCGCGAAGTCCCAAACGGCATACAACAGCATGATTGCTGACTACAGCACACCTGCACCGGCTGAAACTAACCCGATTACGACAGATGATGCAGCGACTGTGCTGATGCATGGTATCCGCATTACCATCACGAAGGACGGTGCCAACCAGTGACTGTAAACCTTTGGGTAACATTGATTAGTGCCGTGCTTGGCAGCGGAGCACTAACCGCCGTGGTGACGGCGGCACTGACTGCACACCGGGAACGCAAAAAAGCGGCAGCGCAGGTATCAGCCGCCGAAGCCCGCGCCGCATCCGCCGAACGGCAGGCACTGATGATGTTGACACTTGACAGCCTACAGGCACGGTGCCGCGCTATCATAGCTAAGGGCAGCCGCACACAGACAGACACGCAGCAAATAATCATACAGCATGATATTTACAAAGCCCTAAACGGTGACGGTTGGGCGGATGCACTCTTCACGTCCGCCATGGAACTGCCCATAGTATGATATAGTATGATGCGGAAAAACCGCAGAAAGGATAAAACAATGACCGTAAAAACAAAACTCTGGCTCAAAGCCGCCGGCATCCGTGCCGTTAAAACAATCGCTCAGACTGCCGTTGCAACTATCGGCACGTCCGCTGTACTCGGTGATGTTAATTGGATTGCAGTAGCATCTGCTTCCGTGCTTGCCGGTATCCTCTCTCTGCTCACCAGCGTTGCAGGCCTGCCGGAAGTGGAACAGTAAGCAGCATTCGGCTACTGAAAAAAGAGCTGAACTTAATCTGATCTAATCAAACAAAGGCCTCTGCAGAATTGCTCATCGCGGCTCTGCAGAGGCCTTTTGTTATAATAGGTATCATTTGTGTACATATTCCTCAGTGCCGATATCGTTCAGTGTTGCCCGAACTCTGTCATCCGGCATAGAGAAGCGCTGTGTCAGATAACGGCAGCCTGCTGCAAGTTCGCTGTCAGGTCCGCCGTACTGTGCCATGAGTGCTCGAGCTACGCGAAGGTCGGGAGTTGTAATATTCACAGGGAATTCAAGCTTTTTCTGATAAATCCACATGTTATGCCTCCTTATTCAAAGGGCCATTCTGAGCAAACCCAACTGCCGGTCTGCGTTGCGGAATGACCGAAACCAAGCAGCGGTCCGTATTGCTGCTCATAGCTTTCGATGAGCGATTTCAACATCGTTGAGTAATGATAATAATCACTCAGCGCATCCGCATCATCAGGGTGAGTGTCAATATAAAGGTTCAGTTCGACACAAACGAACTGAATTTCGCTGATTCTTGTCAGCAGTTCGCATTTCGTCATAACTTTCCTCCTTTATTTATAGATGTTCACGAGTTCGGGATAAAGCGTTCCGACGGCGAGAGCCGCATCGGGACAAAAGCCTTCGGCATAAACCTGATTTTCAAAGCTTATATTGGGCAGCCTGTTCAATTCGGTTTCATAACCGCATACGCTCAGTCCGTTGCTGACACTGCCGGCGGGAACGGTGGTTGCGTTTTCGAGGATCAAAGCCTCTGCTGCCATGCTGCACCGGCACGGCGTTATATTACTGCTCATTGCGTTCCATACCTCCTTTGGTTTTGCACAATGCCCGGAAGGGTTTGTACAATTCCATGATATGCACAGCGCACAAACGGCGTGAAAGCGGATAGATTGAAGTTTAGATAACGGACGGTATCGCTATTATTGAGAGCGGACGAAGCAGCATTCGGCTGTGACGTTATCAGTCGAGGCGTTCCATCGTTTTGAATGCAAGCAAAGTGAGCAGTCTCAGTTTTCTTAATGCAGTACCTTAAAGTGTACACACGGCGTTTCAGTATGGTTAATCGTGTTTGTTTTGGCTTGATTCTGCCGTATGTGTGTGATAAAATGGATTTAACGGAAAGATTGCGTAAAACCGCTGTATTAGCATGAATACGGGTTTATACAACGGATGTCATTCCTAAACATTAACAGAATGTTAAACATGCAGCAAAATGGAGGAATCTAATGTCAAAGTTGAATGTTGATCAAAAAACAATTAAGGATCTTTTTCAAGATAAGCGTGCAGATTTTCTGATTCCGGACTATCAACGCCCGTATGCGTGGAGCGAAACCGAATGTCGTACGCTTTGGGATGATATTTTTTCGTTCGCTATTCCTGATGAAGGACGTACAGAATTCGACAGCAACAGTGAATATTTTCTCGGACCGATAGTCACGTTTAAAAACGATGACGCTAAAATGGAGGTAATCGACGGGCAGCAGCGACTCACTACGCTTATGCTGCTGCTTCGAGCATTTTATGAAGGCTTTAAATTCATGCAGGATAAGGCATCGGTTGCGACAAGGCAAAACATTGAGCGGTGTATTTGGAAAACCGATGAATTCGGTGAACCGAATATTTCTGCATTAAAAATCGATTCGGAAGTTGCAACGGATAACGACAAAGATGAATTTATTGAGATATTAAGAAGCGGCATAGCCTTACCGGACCAGAAAAGTAAGTATGCTGTGAATTATCGGTTCTTTCAGGAATGCGTACATACTTTCTCAAATAAGTACCCGGCTTATTTCGCTTACTTGCCTACGAGAATCATGAACAACTGCATTTTGCTGCCAATTGAAGCGGAGTCCCAAGATACTGCTTTGAGAATTTTTTCGACGCTCAACGACCGTGGAATGCCGCTGTCCGATTCCGATATTTTCAAGGCACAGTTCTACAAACACTATTCCAAGCGCGGGAAGAAAGATGAATTTATAAGACAATGGAAGGAAATTGAAGAGCTGACAGCGCGGGTATTTCATCCGCAGCACGGTACGCCCATGGACGAGCTGTTCACACGGTACATGTACTATATCCGAGCTAAAATGGGAATAAAGACTTCTACCACCGAAGCGTTAAGGAAATTTTACGAACGTGATGGTTACGCATTGTTGAAGGATGAAAAAACTTTCGAAGAGTTGATTGTGTTGGCTCATTTTTGGGAAGACATTTCGAACCAGGACAGTGATAGATTCTCTCAAAAAATACTGAGGAAGCTTTTTGTTTTAAGCTACGCACCAAACAGCATGTGGACATATTTTGTGTCTGTATATTTTTTGCACAACAAAGACAGTCAAAACCTGCTTGATGAAGATTTTTTCGATGTTTTTTTGAATAAGATTACTGGTTTCATGTTAGCATATGCGGTTATTAATCCCGGCGTAAATGCGCTTCGCACTCCAGTGTATGCCGAAATGACAAATATCGTCAACGACAGACCTGTTTCATTTGCCGGCTTCAGGTTCAACAGGGAAAAGGTGCTGAATGCCTTTATGAGCTTCAACTTCAGCAATGTTCGTCCTGTTACAAAATCAGTATTGGCATGGTGGGCATATCAAGACAGTGCTCAGGAGCTTTTATCACTTGAGACAGCATTTGAAATTGAGCACATTTACGCCCGAAACAGAGTCAACAGCGAGAATTCGCTGAGTGATTGGCAAAAGGTTGATGCTTTGGGCAACAAAATTCTTCTTGAGAAAAGAATCAACATTCGTGCTTCTGACTACAGATTTACAGACAAGAAAAAATATTATCTCGGGTACATTAATAACCGCGGGCAGATGAAAAAGGGAAGCAAAAATCACGAACTTTTGCAGCTGGCGAATTCTTTTGTTGATTTTTCCGAAGCCGATATAGATGAGCGCACACAAAGGATATTTACATCTTTTGTTGATTTTCTTTCTCAAAACATGCTTCTTGAATGAACTTGCCGACTTAACAATGTGTTTTAGCCTTAGCACAAGGCTGCTAAAACATAATTTGAAATGCAGGATGCGTAAATGTTTTTTGGACAGATAGGCCCCTGCATTTTTCTTTTGCGGTAAAACCTCAAAGCATTATTAAGAATAGCTTGCTGCTAATCACCCGCTTCCGAATACCGGAGTTTAAATTCGGCCGCGGGCAATACTCTGTCTCTACCCCACATTACATTGTCTGATACTTTTTCATCTTCATCCAATTGACAAACCCGTAAATATCATTCGCGAGGAACGCAACGAAGCAGGCAACCATCGGGAGTGCAGTGTTGCTTCCTGCCGAAGCGAGCATCCAGAGAATTATCAGTACTATGTCATTCGCAGCATACGCAAAAGCATAGAACGGACTCCGCCTGAAAGCAAGATACGATGCGAAAAAGCTTGTGGTTACCGAGAGCGTACCGAAAAACAACTGGGCTGTGTTAAAATGCTTCAGGATAAAGTGAAAAGCAGCCGTTGTGACGGCCGCAATAAATGTCATGAATATGCATTCACGACACGAAAACTGATTTATTTCAACCTGCATTTTGTCACCGTTGAACAGATGTTTCAGCCAGGCAATGACTGCCGCGCCCGCCGCCGGTGCGGACATTAACAGATAAGTAAGCATTTCCTCATGGTACTTCGTTCTGAACGAAATAATACCGTACAGCAAGCTGAATACGATCGTCAGCACCTGCCCGATAACATTGCCTGCCGAAACGAAAATCAGCGCGGTGACGCCTACAAGCGAAGCCGCAAGCGACAACAAACTCGATGATGCCTCTGATTTGCTGAGAAAATATGAAGCAGCCACAACAACGGCCGAACAAACCCAAAGAGCAAGTTCGAATGTCGTAAGTCCAAATGCGATTTTCCTTCCGGTTGCCGCGGAGTTGTTTTCTTTTGCAACGCTTTTTATGTTTTGTTCCTTCATAATCAATTCTCCTTATCGTTTTGTTTGGTGCATCGCCGCCAACTTCCGTTTTGAATACTGCATTAAAAACGCAGACAAAAAACACCCGCGATGTATCTTCAATGACCTAACGATACATCCGAGTGTTTGCACACTTTCTACCCGGTGGCAGCAATTATCAACTTAAACTCATAAGACAAGAACTGTAAGGCATACGGACAGGCCAAAGAATTCCTGACAGAGCAATGAACGCATTTTTGCAGCACCAACGAGTAATATCAAGCCAAAGATATGCTGTAAGGAACTGCACCGAAAATATATTGTCAGAGGCTATCCAACATATGTTGACAGGAGCAGTTCACGGTGTTATATTGTGCATAAACAATATGCACAATTGTTTTGCGTATTGAATCAACAAATTTGTATTCGGTTGTGCTTTCAGCATAACGGGGGGAGTAAAAATGTCGGCTGTGGATTATTCATTGCAAATTGATGAAGCAAGGGAGACTGCGATTTGTGAGGTTCGCGGACTTTCAAAGTCGTACAGGAATTTTTGGCTGAACGACGTCAGTTTTAAACTTGAGCCCGGGTATATCATGGGATTTGTCGGGCGCAACGGTGCCGGAAAATCAACAACAATAAAGGCCATGCTGCGGCTTGTAAAACCGGATTGCGGTGAGGTTAAAATGTTCGGAATGGATTATGCAGAGAATGAAGAAGAGTGCAAAAAGCATTTAGGTATTATTCTCGGTGAATTTGACTATTATGCAGATAAAAAACTTAAAACCATCACGGGTGTGGTCAGGCGTTTTTATCCGGAATGGGATGAAGCAGCATACAGGAGGTGCATTGTAAGATTTGAATTGGATGAGACCAAGCGCGTTAAGGAGCTTTCCGCAGGAATGAAAGTCAAATATGCACTCGCACTTGCACTTTCTCATAACGCACGGCTGCTGATACTGGATGAGCCGACGAGCGGACTGGACCCCGTTTCGAGGGACGAACTGCTTGATATTTTCCGTGAATTTGTCGCGGACGGCAAAAGGAGCATTTTGTTTTCAACGCACATTACATCGGATCTTGATAAATGTGCCGACTACATCATGTACATCAAAGATGGCTGCATACTGATGAACGGAGACAGGGAAGAAATCATCGGCGGATACAGGCTTGTTTGCGGAGGAAAAGCCGATATGACACCCGAGCTTGAAGCGGCACTCATCGGAGTTAAGGAGACTGCGTTCGGCTTTACGGGACTGATTGCAGAGAGAGATTTGAATGCCGCAGACGGACTGCAAACAGCACCTGCCGATATAGAGTCCATCATGCTTTATACAGAAAAGTACGAACTTCATCAGGAGGCATAAAATGAAAAATCTGATTCTGAAGGACTTAAAACTTTCTGTTCATCCGACAACTGCAATTTATGCAGTAATTCCGGGCGGTTTGATGTTTGTTCCCGCTTATCCGCGCAGCATGGCTTTTCTATACTCTGTAATCGGGGTTTTTGTGATATTTCAGTGTGACCTGCAAAACCACGATCGAACGTTCTGCTGTCTGCTTCCGGTAACAAAAAAACAAATAGTTAAATCGCGTGTGTTGTCCGTTATTCTGATTCAGCTCGGATTGATGCTTATCAGCATTCCGTGCGCAGTTGCTGCGTGCACCATCCTGAAAAACACTTCAAACCTCGCAGGGATGAATGCAAATGCGATAATGTATGCCATTGTTCTTATCGGTTATGCCGTTTCCAATCGGATAATGATTCCGAACGGATACAGAAAAAACTTTAAAATTGTGTGGAGCTTCTTCGTAAGTCTTGCTGCTTATATTCTTATTTCGGGTACGGCAGAACTCATGATTGCAGTAACGGCCGGGGATAACGGTCTTCTGAACGGAACTGCTTCATCCGATATTATGCGTCAGCTTCCGCTGCTGGCAGTTGCAGTCATAATTTACGGCATCATGAATGTGCGGACATATAAGGTAGCTGCACGGAATTTTGAGCGTGCAGAGATTTGACATGCGGATGCGGAAATCCTGCGTGCAAAATGCGAACCTTTTCGGCAGGAAAAGCAGAAAACTATTTAATCAGGAACAGCTTTATGGATTTAAATCTACCGATAATGGGAGCATCGGACACTCCGATTTATAAGCAGGTCTTTGACGGCATTGCGGCACAGATCCTTTGCGGAAGCCTGCCGGGAGGAACCTGTCTGCCGCCTATTCGTACAATTGCGGCACAACTCGGGATAAGCGTTATTACAATAAAACGCGCTTGGGAAGAGTTGGAACGCAGCGGATTTATAACGACGAATGTCGGGCGCGGTTGCTTTGTTGCGCAGCTGACAGAGCAAAAGCGAAATGAAATGCGCATGGAAATCGCGCAAGCTGAAGTGAAAAAATTAATGCCACTGTTCAGGTTGCTCGGCTTGACGGCGGAAGATGCAGTGTTTATCATCAAAAAAGAGTATTCCCGATAACCTGCGGTCGTCAGAAAAATTCGGCAAGATTTTTCGCTGCGCTTAAGACCGAATTGCAGGCTATGGATGTTTCACGATATGAGCAACATATTCGTGAATTGCTGCACGAACGACTCTTCCTCAAGGTTGTGCGCCTTGTGGCATTTTGTATGCACGCTGTTTGTATGAGAAAATACGCGCATCCGAGAACAAAGCTTTGCTGAACAGCCCACGACAGCGGCCTGATTCGAGAAGGTGCAGCGAGCGAAAAAGAGACAAAATATATTTAAATCGGGCTCTGAAATATATTTTTCTTTTTGTGTCGAAAACGGACTGTTTTCGGCTTCATGTCATCTTTCAAGGCCTGAAAACGGTGCGAAAGTGCAAAATCGGGTCGGATTTGGTGTGTTTTGAGTTCCAAATTGCAAAAATGGCTCAAAGCATAGGATGAACATCATATGCGGAAGCGAAAAAAAGTGCGGAACGGAGTTC
>OGNB01000205.1_pt1 | contig 48447 bp, 38 predicted proteins | sample 1573301 | NCBI WGS metagenome assembly OGNB01 (sample SAMEA2581914, study PRJEB24529) | metagenome | biome: Human gut stool | place: China | collected 2011
GCTTACGTCGTTCATATACGGCGGGTTTCTTGACAGCCATGCACGAGTACACAAAATCATACTTATCAGTACATTCCATCGCCTTATCTCTCCATCACTATTATTCTGACATACTCTATCTATTCTGCCATCTTACTTCACCCTTAGTAATAATTGGATATCTTATAAGCTCTGTTCCGTCCAGATTTTCCTTGTGCATATCTACTGCTGTTATCTGATGATTATCATATGTTGTGTAATAATATATTCCCTTTGCTGCATTACAGCAGGATGTATAAATAGTAATCTCATACTTTCCGTCAGACACCTCACAACAGCCTCTCTGCTGTTCTACCGAACCTAGTATATGAAAGAACTGGCTTACACTTTCTTCCTCTGTATCACTTGACATTGCGTTAAGCTTGGTAAATGCTGCTCTTACAAAACGTGACTGGCTTGATAAATCTCCTGGAAGTCCCATAGCTCCCATTCCACGGCTGTAAGCATTTAACTTAAGCTTGTCTGCAAATGTATTATCTGGCTGTCTGCTTGAAAGCCCTGCATAATTATTAAGTGCAAACATCTGCATATCAAATGGAGGATTGTTAGTAAGCACTCCGACCGGATTGTCATATATATGAAGTCCGTCTTTCATCGACTCAACTGTGATTGCTTCATCTTTATCTGCAATTATCCAGTGAAGCTGTGCCGCTGGAAGCTGGCTGCCGAATGGTGTTCCTGTAAGATTAATTCCATCAAGCTTAGCTCTAGCTTCGCTGACTGTCGCACACTGGCTTAATATCCAAGGTATGAACTCAAACTGTGCTACATCCTTCTCACCACATACTGATGCTTTATATGCCGCATTGCCAACAAAGTTAAGTCCAGCCATTCCAAGACCTTTTTCATTAACTGCATCATAATAAAGTGGGTATCCTTCTGACACAAATGCCATACCAATTATTGCATAATGGCTTTTAAGCTGTCCTATATGCCTGAAATCAAATATATAATTCCTTGGTGTAACTGTTATCTCTTCACCATATGAGAACTCATAATCAAGAGTTCTTCCAAAATAGAAATCTTTAGTCTTATAAGTAACTGCTGTACACATATATTAAGCCTCCTCTTTTATTCGCAATTTATATATTTTATTGTATACCAATTATATTATCTTCACTCTCCATATAATTATAATTAATATCTTTTATATAATATTGCAAATTGTTTTTTTTATTATACAACCATTATTCTTCAAAATAAAGCAATTATACAAATCCAATAATTAAATTTACATAAACCATATTATTGACTTTACCTCAAATCTGTATTGATGAGATGCTGTTTCATAAGATACCTTATATGTCTGATTACATTTAATGATGATGTGTCGCCTTTTTATAGATTATATACGATATAAATGCAGTTACCAACTCAGTAACTCCAAATGACCACCACACTCCATTAACTTCATATATCCTTGAAAGAATAAATGCAACTGGAATTATAATAACTACATATCTGAATACTGATATTACGAGTGATGGAAGTCCTTTTCCCAATCCTTCAAGTGCACCAGAGGCTGTTACAGATACTGACGATACGATAAAGCCTGCACTGATTATTCTAAGTGCCTTGGCACCGGCACTAATTGTATTTGCATTAGTTGTAAATAAGCCTATAAGCTTATCTGGTATTCCAAGGCATATAGCTGTTCCAGCACACATAATTATTAATACTATTATTGTGGCTGTCGAATATATTTTCTTAACCCTCTTATGCTCTCCTGCACCATAATTATATCCGATTAATGGTCTCATTCCCTGAACAACTCCATTGGCAGGCAGATAAAGAAATGTCTGTAACTTGTAATATACACCAAGCACGAATACATATGTCTGTGAAAATGCTGCTAGTATTACATTAAGTGCTGATATTAACAGTGAAGGAAGTGCCATATTAAGACTGGCTGGTATGCCGACCGAATACATTTTCAGACATAATGTTTTCTCTGGCTTCATACATTTTCTTGTAAAACGAACTGGCATAGGTCGTAGTATATATATGATAACATACACAAGAAGGCTTACTGTCTGTCCTATTCCTGTGGCAATTGCCGCTCCTCTTATTCCAAGCTCAGGGAATATTCCTATTCCGAATATAAGCATCGGGTCAAGCACGATATTAGTTATACAGCCACCAAGCATTGCCGTCATTGATGCTGTCATTCTTCCAACAGCCTGAAATGTCTTTTCAAACACCAGCTGCCATGCAAGTATTGTTGAAAATGCAAATGCTATATATGAGTATTGAAGTCCTAATTCTACAATACTGCTGTCATTAGTAAACATACAAAGGAATGGCTTTATAAGCATAATACATCCTGCTGTCATCACTATTCCGTGTATTGTCGCAAGTAATATTCCCTGACTTGCAGCTTTGTCTGCCTGTGCCTTATCCTGTGCACCCATATAAAATGATATTACTGAATTTATTCCTATTCCAAAGCCTATCATTACCGAATTAATAAAATTCTGCATTGGAAATACAAGTGATATGGCAGTCATCGCATCTTCGCTTATCTGTGCTACGAAGAAGCTGTCTACAATGTTGTAAAGTGAATTTACAAGCATTGATATAACCATTGGAAGTGCCATAGTTATCAGAAGTTTTAATACGTTTTCTTTCTTCATATAAGCCTGATCCATACTTATCTCCTTAATCTTATTGTGGTAAATTCCCTATTTCATAAAAAGGAATGTGCTAAACACATTCCTGTGCCGAGTGCGGTCGCTTGCGACCAATTACATCTTCGCACGAGTGTGCATTATTGGCACATAGTGCCTTTTGTGTAATAGGGAATTATGATAGAATTCCCTATTACACAAAAATAGCCACATAGCTGTAATTAACAGCTATGTGGCGAAAAATAGATTTAACTAGAAAAATCCACATATGTTTTATAAATTAATTGTAGCTGACAACCTTTGTTATTGTTATACTCAAGGCTATGGTATTATAACATTATGTATTTTTAAATGTCAAACCACCTTAATATGTTTCTTGCAAGTTCCTTATGTCCCTGTTCGTTTAAGTGTTCCCTGTCTATTTCGCTTGGCCTGGCTGCATCTGAGGCTGATAAGAAATCTATTGATTCTTTTTCTGCAATTTTGCTGTATACACCTGCAAGCTTCTTAGATACTTCAACAGAAGCTTCTGAGAACTCTGGGTCATAATCCTGCTCCCACACGCCTTTTCCAAGATGTATTGGTGATACAAGAAGTATTCTGCTGTGTGGAAGGCAGCTCTTTACCTGATTAATTAATCTCTCCACCCCCTGTCCGATAACCTCTGCCGAAGCGTTGTATACTGTCTTGCAGTCATTAGTTCCTAACATTATAATCACATCCGTTACTGGATTGTGCGACTCTAATATTGTTGGAAGGAGTTTGAATGAATTGCGGCCATCTCTTAATGGGTCGTCAAATACTGTTGTTCTTCCGCACAACCCTTCCTCTATCACACGGTATTCATTATTAAAATGTCTGTTAAGTTCATTATCTAAAATACTTGTCCATCTTACTCCCCAAGGGTAACGCTGTTTAGTCTTAGGGATAAGTCCCCAGGTATTGGAATCTCCAAAACATAATATCTGCTTCATAGGTGTGGCCTCCAATATTATATAAATTTATTGCTTTTGAATTGAATTACAATGAATAGGTTCAAATGACTTATTCAACTTTCAATCAGCATTTACATATAATTATTGTATGTTTGTGGGATTATTGTATATTATTATTGAGGGATTGTAAAATTGATATATTTTATGCCTTGTTATAGCCAAAAACTATAACAAGGCATTTTTCAACAATGACAATATCATTTATGGTTATAAATTATAAAAAGATATTTTTATTTGGTTAATCTGTAAAGTCCTGCCACTGGGACTTTTCGATTGGGCTTGTTACTATACATTCGGGTGCTGGGGACAGTATGTGCCTTACCACTTTAAAGATTTGGCTGGCATCGCACAGGAGGCTGTCGGCATCTGCGAATTTCACTCTGGTCATTGCATTACATTCTAATAATGCCTGGTCAAGCTTTACAAAGTCTTCTGATATGTGTGGCTGGGCAGCATTGTAATGCTTTCTTACATATACTGTCTTTATAGATTTATCTGGCATAATTATCTGTAGTTTCATTGGTTTGTCTGACAGTCTGTTAGGTATGTTAAGCACTTCTTCAACGCTGTGAATGTATGTATTACGCTCATTGCCAACTCCTATAAGAAGTATCTTTGCACCACAGTCTTTTAAGCGGTCATAACAGCCGCCCGGTGTACAAGGTGTGTTATTGTGTTCTTCACCTGCAAGATATTCTTTGGCATTTACACCTATTCCTGCCATACTGTGTGTTGGGTGAAGTGAACGTATTACCCCATCTCTTTTAAGAAACAGATTAGTAAGTATCCCAACACAGGACGGCGTGACCGCTGGGTCGTATACTGGATTGTCCTCGTTAATATTTTTCCATGTATGGGTTGGAAGCAGTAAAAGTCCATCCTTAAAATATTCTATAAGGGCATCAAGCACTGTATCTGCCCTGCCTTCTACTTCCCCTATGGATTTCATTGAAGAATGAACAAGTATTGTTTCTTTTCCTGTAAGCCCCATAGCCTTTAAATATTCTTTTAAATCTTCCTTTGTATACATACTAACCCTCACTTCTTGTAATTTAATCCATCATTGATTATATATTGTATAATCATTCTTTGCTTCTTACCTTTTTTCTTACAAATACAAGACATATTGCCTGCATTACAATTGTTATAAACCACGAAGCTGGATACGATATGAATAACTCATACAGACTTCTATGGCTTGGGAATACACCATATATCCACACAAGTCTTGTCCCAACTGTACCTACAATTGAAAGGACCATAGGAACTGCTGAATAACCTACTCCACGCATAGCTCCTGGAAGCATATCCATAATGCCACACAGAAAATATGGTATTGTCGATATTGAAAGTATCTCCATACCACACTCTATAACCTCACTCTGGTTCGTGTATATACCAAGTATCTGGCGTCCTAAAATGTATGAACCACCACCGATAACTACTGACACTATAACCGAAAGTATCATACAGTCAATTAACACCTTATCCATTCGCTTGAATTTTCTAACGCCGTAATTCTGGCTCGTAAAGCTCATACACGCCTGCGTTATTGAGTTGACAGACACATAAAGAAAGCCAAGTATATTATTAGCGGCTGTATAACCTGCCATTGCTATCTCGCCAAATGAATTAACTGATGACTGAAGCAATACATTTGAAAAGTTAATAACAGTACTCTGTATTCCTGCTGGAAGTCCTACACTTAGTATCTGTAAAAGGTAATATTTTCTTATTCTTAAATCCCTTATTCTTAACTTGTAATCTGACTCTGTTGTCATAAGGCATCTTATTACAAGAATACACGATATAAGCTGTGAAGTAACTGTTCCTATAGCAACACCTGCAACGCCCATTTTAAATATTATCACAAGCACAAGGTCTAAAACCGCATTGGTAGAACCTGCTATTATAAGATACATAAGGGGTCTTTTCGTGTCACCTACTGCCCTTAATATTGCCGCTCCATAGTTATAAAGCATAAAAAATGGCATACCACAAAAATACAGTCTTAAATACAGTGCTGCCTGGCCAATTACATCATCTGGTGTATCAATAAGGACAAGTGCCTCTCTTGCGGCAGCAATGCCAATAATACACATAACAACACCGCTTATTGCCGCAAGTGCTATGGCTGTATGGACTGTCTCCGACATTTCTTTAGCTTTGCCTGTTGCATAAAATCTTGCCGCAAGTACATTTGCTCCTAGTGAAACGCCTATAAAAAGATTGGTAAACGTACTAATCAGTGCCGTTGTCGAGCCTACAGCGGCAAGTGCAGTACTGCCTGTAAATCTTCCAACAACAATTATATCTACAGCATTAAACATAAGCTGTAACATACCTGAAAGCATTAATGGAAGTGCAAAGGAAATCAACTTATCCATTAATGTACCATTACACATATCTATTTCATATTTATTATTTTTCACGACTACATCCTCTTTCTATATATAAACAAGAATGTGCATCACACATTCTAACACCGAGCATATCCGCTTACGACATACTACAGCTTCAAGTGAGTGTGCATCACCGGCACATAGCAGCTGTTAATAATCAGAAAGACATTAATACATTTTGTTAGCAGAACTTCTGTTTATTAATAACTACATCCTTAATCGTGTCTGGACGGCCGTTTAAAGGTTCAATTTTAGCGAATTCCTTACAGTCTGTACACACAATGCCATCCATATCAATATTTCTGAAGTATGGAACATCTTCTTCATTATCCATAGCTATTGTTTCATTACGGTTAAGCAGGTTGAGTACATAACCCATAGTAAGTATAACTGCCTCACCCTTTATATTAACCATATCGATATTGCGTATTGTGATATTCTCAACCACACCGCCTCTGCCTAGTGCACTCTTCATTCTTACACCTACATCCGTACCTATAAATGTGCAGTTCTCAACAAGTATATCCTTAACACCTCTTGACATTTCACTTCCGATTACAAAACCACCATGTCCTTCATTAACAACACAATCGTGTATATATATATTACTGCAAGGTCCATCTATTGTTCTTGCGATTGCATTCTTGCCTGCCTTGATACATATTGCATCATCACCTGTCTCAAATACACTGTGGTGGATATGTACATTGGTACAAGACTCTACATCAATGCCATCACCATTCTGTGCATAGTAAGGATTGCGTACCTTAATATTGTCAATTGTGACATTCTCGCAGAAAAATGGATGTATATTCCAGGCTGGTGAATTCATAAATGTTACACCACTTAAAAGTACGTTAGTACAATGACACAGGCTCACCATTACTGGTCTGTAGAAATCATAATAATCTCTTGCTTCTTCTAAAGCTTCATCTTTATCTGACTGGATATTCTTCTCATTACCAAGAAGGCTTGATTTAGTAGGCATCCATATCTGTGTTTCTTTAGTTTCAAATACGTTATCACTCTTTTTTAGAAGCTGTTCCCACTGTTTATCTGTTACCTTGAACTTCTTAACCGGACGCCATTCATCACCACTTCCGTCAACCATACCCATACCTGTAATTGCAACATTTACCGCATTCTCTGCTGTAATAGGTGATACAGTTCTTATGCATGGCTGTCCCTCATAATTAGTTATAATTAAAGGATAATCTTCTTTGGATTTTATGAACTTAAGAAGTCCCTGACTTTCAATTCTTATGCTTACATCTGATAAAAGACGTATTGGTGCACTTGCCCATATTCCTTTAGGAATTACAATTGTACCACCACCATTTTCTGAAAGTTCTTTTACCTTATTATTAATTACTCTGGCATTATGTCTTCCTGTTTCAATATCAAGCTTTCCGCTTATTGCTCCACAATCACTTAATAATACCTCAAGTCTTTTAAACTGGGGAACTGTTACCTTATAATCTTCTCTATACATTCTTCCTCCATTCTGCCTGTTCTGGGCTTTATCATTTTGACTGCATAAACACCGATTGTATACCATTATATACAATTGTTTACTATTATTTGTTGTTATTTCCTTCTATATTTAATATTAACATTTACAATTAGAGTAATCAATGAAAGGATAATATTCATCGATGCAAAATATCAAATACTGTTATGAAACTTTCTTAAATCCTCTATTTCATCACATAACTCCCTGCTTGAACACGTTGAACAATCCATAACCAGCCCATTGAATATATGGTTAAGTGAATCCGTTATCTGCTCACATCTGCCTGCAAACTGCTTAAGCATTTTATAATCTGCACTATCTGATGTAATAAAGTATATCTTTACAGCCTCAACTTCTTCTCTTGTCTTATAAGCCCTTATAAGCTCTGAACCTATATTAGAAAAGCTTATATTACTATTTACAGCTTCCTTTGATATTCTTACTGGCTCTCTTTCTTTAACTGATGATATTCTCATCATAAATCCGTCCGGATATGTATTGTATCTTACATAATCGACAGCTCTCATAACTGCATATAATGCATCTTTTTTAGTGTCATCAAGCACATTTTCCTTAAGCCTTATAAATGTAAGTCTTGCATATGGTATATCTTTGTCAATGCTTGTCATATCATCACCTATAAGATACACTCCGTCTGTATCAACGACAGCTTTATCCGTAGTAAATGCCAATGCACTCACCGCCTCATTCATTCCGCCGCCAAGCTCGTATGCCATATCGCTTCTTAGCACAAGCTTTTCTTTATCATTCATCTTCCAGTGTGCATTATTATCAAGCCTTCTGCACTCTCCATATGCATTTATATCCTGCATTACACAGGCTATATCTTTGTCATATAACTTCATACTCATTTATTCTTCTTATCTGCCTCACGTCTGTTCTTTGACCAGTTATAATATGCCGTAAGCGGCTTTATAAGCTTAGAGGCAAATTTCATATCAAGATTAAAGAAATATATAAAAAGGCTGAGTATAAACAGCACTGCAATAACAATCGCTACTATTCCAATTATCTTTAATATTATCATCTGGCCATCCCTTTCTGTCTGGCATATTCAGCCGCTCCTAAAGCACCCATAAGCTGTGGGTCTATAGGCAGTTCTACAGCCTTAACCTTTAATACCTTCTCTATAGCCTGCTTTAAGCCATCATTCTTGGCACAGCCGCCTGTAAGTGTAACTGAGTCAACAACTCCTGCCTTCTTAGCCATTACAAAACATCTCTTTGCTACTGAAAGTTCAATTCCTGCGGCTATCTCCTCCATTGGCTTTCCTTCTCCTACAAGTGAGATTACCTCACTCTCTGCAAATACAGCACATTGTGCTGTTATAGGGATAACATTTTTAGCTGTTAAAGAAAGCTTGGAGAACTCATCAAGGCTCATCTCAAATGCTCTTGCCATTGACTCAAAAAATCTCCCTGTGCCAGCCGCACATTTATCATTCATTGAAAAGTTAAGCACCGTTCCATCTGTATCTATCGCGATACCCTTAACATCCTGTCCGCCGATATCTATTATCGCCTTGACATCTGGTGCGGCAATATGAACTCCCATAGCATGACAGCTTATCTCTGATATATTCTCATCTGCAAATGGTACTTTATTACGTCCATAGCCTGTTCCAATAAGATAATCAAGTTCATCTGCACTATTAAGCCCGTCTACTAAAGCTACAGCCTCATCTAAGCTGTCTTTAGCACTAAGCACTGGATTAATTCTGCTTCTTTTAGTGACATTTGCTGCTATTTTTCCTGTTTCATCTAATATAACGCATTTGGTGTAAGTGCTTCCTGCATCACAACCGCCATAATATTTAGCCATATTATTTTCCTCTCTTGCTTTTATGTATTCTTACCAGTTCTGTGAGTCATCAAAATCTTCCAATGTAGGGTCAAGCGGCTCTTCACAAAATACTGTTCTCATATATCTGTTGATTTCTGTTCGCATATCTCTTCTACTGCCGTCCTCAGGACACATAAGATTATGTGTTACCCATATAAGATGTACGCCGTGCTTTCTTGCTTCTTCCTCAAATAAGCCGTGATATCCTGACATTGATTTACAGCCCATATGTACATACATAATAACTATGTCTATATTAAACATCTCACAATAACGCCATAACGCTTCAACACCTGTTTCATAACCGCCATTAGAACGATTACGCATAATCATATTCTCATACAGATATGCAAGGTCAAGCATTGCCTGATGTTTATCCTCTGTATTGACCATTTCTGTTGATACCATACTTAGCATATCTGTTATTGTAACTATACCCCAGCAGTTAAGCAGCCATATTGGAAGTGCTGTATAATATGCTGCCTGAACGCCCCACGTCATAGCACGATGGCGGTATTCCCTAGCCGCAAGTTCTTTCTTCTTATAGCCTTCCATAGCCATTCTTGTGAGCTTCTTATCCATATCAAGAAATGCCTGGTTTCTTCCGCCTGCCGCCTGATATACACCATATCTATAAAGTGCAAGTGTAACACCCATAACCTGCGGATAGTCAGTCTTTGAGATTTCCATCCATTCAAGGAATTCTTCTGTCTCTGCATTGAACCTTTTCATACTATTAAAGAAAGCATCCCAGTTAAACTTTTCTCCTGTCTGCTCCTCAATAAAATGTATTGCATTGACAACTTCTTCTGCCGCATATTCCTGCACACTTTCCTGTCTGTGCCTTATAGGGACAGCAAGCTGGAATGTTGGAATCTTAAATGAGCGTGCCTCAATTCCATTTCCCATAAGACTTCCATCACAGGTTGTATTACACTGTACAGCACAACAGCCAATAAGCGGAAAATCATCTGCAAGTGCAACTCCAAGCTCTGCCGCCGGCATAGGACATACATCTGTCGGAACTCCATATTCGTGTGTTACATCAACATAATAGCTAACTCCATTCTGCGACATCATTGAGCTTGTATACACAGCTGGAACTTCAACTGAAAGCCACACAAGATTAGGAAATCCACCCATAAGGGTACTCATCATATTCTCATCAAAAAGAACTATCTTCTTATTAAGCTTCTTATCATTACCAATTGCAGGGTCTGCCCTAAATATCTGTCCAAGCATACCACATATATCTGTAACAATAAGTCCCAACGCCTGATGTGCCATACGAAGCTGTAAGCCTCTCATTCCTTCCGTATGCCTGTCCATAAAATCAGGCAGTGCAAGATAATTAAGCATCCAGCGGTATCTGAAAAAGCCTTTTATATTATTAGGTTTTATTATAAATGTAATCAAAGTTTTCCAATATCCAAGCCATCTTACATAGTCATACCATGTATCTTTGAAACCTCTCCATTCACGTCTTTTCTTAGGTTTCTTACCAGTATAGAACTTACCAAGCGGCTCACTTCCAAGTTTACCTGACATAGCTAATCCTTTCTTATCTGTATATCTGTATTTTTATTGTTAATTTCTTAAATGTATTCTTTCTGCAATACATTTACATCTTATTATTCATTTATTATTTTTTAAGCTTCTTAATCTCAAGGCTCTCAACAAATGCTTGTATTCGTGTCCTTATCTGTCCCGAATTACCTGCTACATAAGGCCTGTCAATTGATAACACCGGATATCCGTACTCTTCACGCATAATATGAAATGCCGAAGCTCTCTCATATCCCCAGTAATCGCAGAACTTTATCTGCTGGTATATAAGCCCATCTGCCTTGTATTCTTTGGCAATGCTGTCTACATATTCCTGACGTTCCTTAATCTTATCTGTATTCATATAACGCGGACATTTGCCCCAGTGCATATACTGTCTGCATATCTGCATAAGTACATCTTCCGTGTCATTAAGAATAATCTCGCTTCTTCCCGGAAGTGAACCAAAGCAGAACCTGTCAGCAACAACTAACGCACCAGCCTCCTCACATAGCTTTATAAGCTCTGGATTATCAATCTCAGAACCTACCATAACAACCTTTGCCCTGTAATTTTTCTTATCATCCGGCTGTCTTGTGCCCAACTCCTTAAGCGTATCCTCCAGCTTTTCAACAAGTGCCTCTTTAGGACAGCAATATGTTGCAAGGCATAGCACTGCAAATTCATATCCTGTTATTCTTGGATTATCTTCTTTTCTGTAGTCGCCAATCTGTGTTATAAGCCTGCTTATCTTATTCTGCAAATCAACTGACTTTCTTAATGCTTCATCTGATATATCAATTCCATACACCTTGTTAAGCGGCTCTAATACATGTTCCCTCATCTGCCTTACATAATGTCTTAAGGCAGTTTCATCGTCCTTCATAGGAACATCTGAATATTCCACAAAAAACTTTTCCTTAGAACATAAATTCTGTCTTTCTATATTCTCAACACACCTGTTCATCTGTGCACACGCATCAGGTGCTATTATGCAGTCAAGAAATTCAAAACCTCCCTCGATTGCTCTTTCAAGTATGGCACGACAGCCCTCACAAAGCATACTGCTCATATAATATGTACCCATCTCTATAGAACCTGTTCTTGGTGCTCTAAGTCTTACCGAGAAACAGCCATGAAGATTAATTAGTGGCTCTGGAATTTGAAAACAGACTGCTCCAATTGCAATACTGCCTTTATTCTGTGCTTCTCTTACAAGGTCATTATTGACCTCCTCTAATAGTTTCTCAAAATAATATAAATGCTGTAAATCCTTCAAAAATATTCCTCCAATACTATATCAAACCAATATTGCAAAGTGCCTCTGCTGCCCCTGCAACAATTCTGTCATCATCTGAAAGTGTAAGTATATTCTCGCCCTTAATATCTGCCTCTGCCAGTTTCATATCATTTTCAATTACAGATAATAATGGAATCCCACCTATATCCATAAGCTCTATCACTTTCTTATCCGGTATGCGGTTAGCTATAACTCCAGCTTTCTCATACATAACAAGCTCATCTGCAACATTTTTAATAGTCTTAACTACCTGACAGCCTTTCTTGCTTGCATCTGTTACAAGCACAAGATGTGTAACCTTTTCCATAACACGCCTGTTAATCTGCTCAATTCCAGCCTCGCCGTCTATAACCACATAATCAAACTGCTCAGAAAGAAGTGTTATCACCTCTTTAAGATATGAATTAATCCGGCAGTAGCAACCAGCCGTTTCCGGTCTTCCTATCGCTATAAATGCGTAGCCGTCCTGTTCTTTAATTGCATCATATATCTCATACTTCGCCTCACCTAACAGTTCAACTGCTGACTTGGTATCGCCGTCCTCTACATTTTTAATAACTTCTTTTCTTATGTCATCTATTGTCTTGTCCACTTCTATGTTAAGCACTGTAGAAAGTCCAACCGCAGGGTCAGCATCAATCGCCAGTATCTTCTTATCTGGATATTTCTCTACAAGCACTTTAACAAATGCTCCTGCAAGCGAAGTCTTTCCAACGCCGCCCTTACCTGCTACTGCCACTATCTTTGTCATAATAATCCTCTTTTCTGTGCATTATTCTATATAACCTGACTGTGCCTATGCACACTTTTTCTAATTAATTGTTGCTGCCATTCCTTTATGTTCTTTAACAAATGTATCTATCTCATTTACAAATCTCTGTCCATATTTCATCAGTTTATTCTGTCCTACACCTGATACCTCAAGCATTGCTTCTGCATTTAAAGGAAGCTTCTCACACATATCTATAAGTGTCTTATCACTAAATACAATATATGGAGGCATACCTTCTTCCCTTGCTATTATCATTCGCAATGCCTTTAAGCGTTCAAATAACTCATAACCTGCACTTGTAAGTGAATCTGTACTCTTCTTTCCTGTTGATGAACTGCTTCTTTTACCTGCTTTGCCTGTCTGCTTTCTGCCTTTCTTTCCTGAACCTGATAGAAAAGTTTCATCACCAGCCTCATAAGAACTGCCTGTGCTTCTTGTCTTACCGACAAGCTTTGCATTTTTCACTTCCTCGGACTCTTTCATACGCTTTAGATATATATGTGCATTTTCCTGCTTTAAAGGTGTTATATCTCCCATTTTAAGGACACTGTATTCGTCCTGTGTCTGTATTATATAACCGTCTGATATAAGCTTGGCTATAAGCGGTCTTAACTCAGCTTCTTTCATTCCTGCAAGCTTTCCATATGATTTATAATTAACAGCTCCAACCTCTTTAAGCCTTGCCCTGTTAGCTCCAAGCAGAGTTCCTATAACTATGCCCTGTCCAAATCTTCCCTTGGTTTCTGCTATACAGTTAATGACCCATTTTGCCTGTGCTGTCATATCAATTTCTTCATATTCACTATTGCAGTTGCCGCAATTACCACATACTCCGGTTACATTTTCTCCAAAATAATTAAGTATGTAATTTCTTAAACAGCCCGTTGTCTTGCAATATCCCTCCATTACATACAATCTATGCAGGTCACGCTGTTTAATAACGTCTATATCCTCATATTCAACGCCTTCAAATTCTTTCTTATCAAGAAGGAACTTATCTATTATCACATCCTGTGCAGAAAACAGCATTATACACTGTGAGTCCTCTCCATCTCTGCCGGCTCTTCCTGCCTCCTGATAATAATTCTCCATACTCTGTGGCATATTATAATGAATTACATATCTTACATTTGACTTATCTATTCCCATTCCAAATGCATTAGTAGCAACGACCACCAATGACCTGTCATATATGAAATCGTCCTGATTTCTTTTTCTTTCTTCATTGCTAAGTCCCGCGTGGTATCTTGTGACACTTATCCCCATACTGCTTAAGGTTTCATATAAAGTGTCCACATTTTTCCTTGTTGCGCAGTAGATAATTCCACTCTCATCAATATGCTCTTTAACATAATTGCTTATATACCTGTCCTTATTCTTGCCGCTTATATGCTCTACGCTGTAGTAAAGATTTTTCCTGTCAAAGCCAGTAATTACAACCTTAGGATTATCAAGCCTTAATATACACTCTATATCCGTCTTTACTTCATTGGTTGCTGTCGCTGTAAATGCACTGACAACCGGTCTTTCTGGAAGGCTGTTTATATAATCAACTATCTTTACATAGCTCGGTCTGAAATCCTGTCCCCACTGTGATATACAATGTGCCTCATCAACCGTCACCATTGATATATCTGCCTGCTTGGAGAACTCACAGAACTTCGCACTTTCAAGCCTTTCTGGTGCAATATATATAATCTTGTATATGCCATTAAGTACCATATTTAATGTGCCGTCTATCTCACTTTCTGAAAGCGTGGAATTGACATATGCCGCATTAATTCCGACATCGTTAAGTGATTTCACCTGATCCTGCATAAGTGAAATCAATGGGGATATTACTACTGTAATTCCTGAAAGCATCATAGCTGGCACTTGATAACAAAGCGACTTTCCTGCTCCTGTCGGCATTATCGCAAGCACATCTTTCTTTTCTAAGATTGCATTAATAATATCTTCCTGCCCAGCCCTAAAGGAATCATATCCAAAATATTCCTTTAATACCTCTTTTGAATCCATCACATATCCCTTTCTTAATATCTATTGCAATATTATCTGCTGTCTGAATAATTACTCTATTATTCAATCCTGTGCAAAAGCCCGTAACACATTCTGACTATTACTTTAATATTAACATATAATCGCCTATTATTCTATCTTAATAATTAATTATCAATAAGCACCAGTCAATTATATCTCCAGACTTCCAATAAACATTACTATCATAATTCCATATAATGATAAATAAATCTGTTATTCATAAGTTAACAAATATCATTTTGCCATAATTTAATTATTATATGTGCTATACTTGTATTAATTAATTCGTGAGTATACAACTTACAGATACGAGGTGGCTATGAATAATACAGATACATACTGCAATGCACAACACCCAGATGCCACACAGGGCACTGTGACTACCAATACAGACAATAAACTTATTAACAGACTTGATATAATTGCCAGCTTTAATCCACATTTAACAGATATTAACCCACAATCTCCACTATCAGTTGGTAATGGACGGTTCTGCTATACTGCCGACATTACAGGTATGCAGACTTTATATGAGGAATATTCAGCAGAAACTCCACTCTGCACAATGGCTGAATGGGGCTGGCATACTAAGAAAGCCGATAATGAAAAAGGCTTCTACACTTTAGATGATGTCAGAATGACACCTTACAATTACTGCAAACGAACTGTCACTTATCCACGTGTAAAATACGAGGGCAATGAAGCCGCCTACGACTGGGTAAGACAGAACCCTCATAAGTTCAATCTTGCAAAAATCGGACTTTATTTTCATAATGAACCTATTCAAGCCGACAGCATTTATTGTATAAATCAGACATTAGATATAACAACTGGTATTCTTAAAAGCATTTTCAGGCTTAATGTTAACAGGCATAACAATGCTCGTACACTTAATAATATTATGGCTGATAATATAAATGCCAATGCTATTAGTGATAATCTCGTAACTGTATACACAGTATGCGATGATAATTCTGACACCGTTGCATTTCATATAAGCTCAGGTCTTTTGCAGTGCGGACTTAGCATTAATATTGCTTTTCCATACGCTTCCTGTGATATGACAGGTTCAGACTGGAATAACACTAACGGACACAGCGACTTTCTTAACGCTTCCCATATACACCGGCAGATAGATGATACCGCTTACTATGTCAATTTTAATATAAATGGAACTGACACCTCACAGCATGCTGCCAATAATAGTATAATTACATCTGATTCTAATGTTACTATTAATAAATGTAATAACTCTGCTGCCACTATTAAATCTAACGGTATACACAGCTATAATATTACAACTACTGATGATGAACTTAATATGTCCGTTAATTTCAATAAATCAATACACACACCTGCCACATACGACACAATTGCTGGTAACAGCAGACATTTCTGGCACAACTACTGGACAACTGGAAAGTTTCTTAACTCTGATAATAAAGAGCTTATGCGCCGTGTAATATTGTCGCAGTATCTTCTTGTGATTAATGACAGTGGCTATATTCCACCTGCCGAAACTGGTCTTACCTGCAATAGCTGGTATGGCAAGGCACACCTTGAAATGCACTACTGGCATATGGCGTGGGCTCCTTTATGGGGACACCCTGAACTGCTTACACGAAGCTTTGACTGGTATATTGATATATTAGATGAAGCTAAAAAAAATGCTTCACGCAACGGCTATAAAGGCGCACGCTGGACTAAGATGGTGTCTTACACCGGCTCAGACTGCCCGTCAAAGATTGCACCACTTCTTGTCTGGCAGCAGCCACATATAATCAATATGTTACAGATGGTAATTGATAATAATACCTCTGATGATTTTGACGTTACGGCATATATGAGCAAATACTGGATACTTGTAAAAGAAACTGCCGTGTTTATAGCTGATTATCTTGTATATGACCCGGTGTCCGATATTTACAATATAGAAGCACCTGTAATTCCAGTCCAGGAACGGCATCTTCCTGAGGATACAAGAAATCCTATATTTGAACTTGGATATTTCAGATATGGTCTTTTGATTGCCGCAAAATGGGCTTATAAATTAGGTTTTACTGATGAAGCCAGCCAATGGCGCAATATTGCAATGCATATAGCACCACTTCCAATTAACGACGATGTATACATTGCACATAGTAACTGCCCTGATACATTTACTAATAAAGCTATAGACCACCCTCTTATGCTTCAAATCTATGGTATGCTTGATAACTATGGTGCAGAGGATATTGTCGATAAAGATATCTACCGCAACACCCTTATGAAGGTAATTGATATGTGGGACTATTCAACATTATGGGGCTGGGATTTTGCTGTTATAGCAATGGCGGCTCATAAGCTTGGACTTGATGACATTGCCTTAGAACAGTTACTTATTAACTCCCCTAAAAATGATTATGTAGAAAGCGGCAACAACAGGCAGAACTCCCGCAAAGATTTACCTTTGTACCTCCCCGGTAATGGAAGCCTGCTTCTTGCCGCCGCCAGAATATTTAATATATAACTTGGAATTATATGTGGATTTTCCCGTAATACAGCCGACAGCCTACATCATTGCCAGGCACAACTGGTATATCATTGGCTATTGGCTGTTATAATACATTTGCCGCTCATAACAGACATATCTTTAGTTCCGTCTATAATCTTTCCGTTAATAAATGCTTTCTGCATAATCAATGCCCTGCCTTATTAATATAATTTAGAACTGCTTCTTACTGGTTCACTTGTAAGATTAACTCCTAATCTGTTAAAAGTCTTGGTATCTGCCTCTGATAACATTACAGATGTATGTACCTGACAGCCCTTAAGAGCAGGTATCTGTTCTAATGCTTTCCTGGCATTCTCATTAGCTACAGATGTCATCGCAAGTGCAATAAGAATCTCGTCACTATGAAGTCTTGGATTTCTGCCGCCAAGATATTTAACTTTAAGCTTCTGGATTGGCTCAATATATTCTGGCTTTATAAGCTTCTCATCGTGCTTGATTCCTGCAAGATACTTAAGTGCATTAAGTATAAGTGCTGAGGAAGCTCCAAGAAAATCCGTAGTCTTAGATGTAATAACTGTACCATCATTAAGTTCGATAGCGGCACACGCAACACCAAGCTCCTCTGCTCTCTTCTTAGCTGCAACAGTAACCTTTCTGTCATCTGCTGTAATCTTAGCCTGCTTCATTAAAAGCTCAATCTTATATACTTCGCTCTCAGAAGCTTCTTCCTTTGCCACTCTGTTGACTGCATCATAATATCTTCTTATAATCTCCATTTTGGAAGCTTCACAGCAGGCTTCATCATCAATAATACAGTTGCCCGCCATATTAACCCCCATATCTGTAGGTGATTTGTAATATGTATTCTCACCGTAGATTTCCTCTAATATAGCATTAAGAACAGGATATATCTCTATATCACGGTTATAATTAACTGCTGTACTTCCATATGCCTCAAGGTGGAATGGGTCAATCATATTAACATCATTAAGGTCTGCTGTAGCTGCCTCATATGCAAGATTGACAGGGTGCTTAAGTGGAATATTCCATATTGGAAATGTCTCAAATTTAGCATATCCTGCCTTAATTCCTCTCTTATTCTCGTGATATAACTGTGAAAGGCAGGTAGCCATCTTACCACTTCCCGGACCCGGTGCTGTAATTACTACCAATGGTCTTGTTGTTTCTATGTAATCATTCTTTCCAAAACCTTCTTCACTTACAATCATAGGAATATTAGATGGATATCCGTCTATAACATAATGCTGGTATACCTTTATATTCTTCTTTTCAAGCTTTTCCTTGAATTGTACTGCCGTATTCTGTCCTGTAAATTTAGTAATAACAACACTTCCTACATATAGGCCCTTCTTCTCAAATTCGCCAATTAATCTAAGCACGTCTACATCATAAGTAATACCCAAATCTCCACGGACTTTATTCTTCTCAATATCTGCCGCACTTATTACGATTACTATCTCAGCAACATCTGATAGCTGCATAAGCATCTGAAGCTTGCTGTCTGGCTGAAATCCCGGAAGCACTCTTGAAGCGTGGTAATCATCAAATAATTTGCCTCCAAATTCAAGATAAAGCTTGTCACCAAACTTACCAATTCTTTCTTTAATGTGTTCTGACTGAATTTTTAAATATTTGTCATTATCAAATCCTGTTCTCATAATGCTCCTCATTAATTATTTTAATTATTCCTTCGTTTATTCATTAATATATTAATATTAACATACATTTCATCACAAATACATATCAACTTTATATTATTTTACTCCGCTTACTTTAGTTGATACTACTGATGTTAAAGGAACCATTTTAACACTCACACTTCCGTCTTTCTTTCTTGTAATTAATGTTCCGCCTCTTTGCGTATACTGCTTCTCAATACCCTTGTATCCAAGGTAATCTATCGACATTCCATAAGTAAGCTGTATATCTTTATACACAAGTGATAATGTATTTAAGTGGTCGTGTCCACAAAACATCCATTTTATTACGCCGTTTTCAACTGCACTATTAAAAAATGTCCCCTTAAACTTGGATATTCCAAAATGATCATTCTTCTCGCCAACACTTCCGTGCTTATATATTACATTATTATCACCAAGCTTCATACGCTCATAAGCTTCCTTAAATTCCCTGACAGGCATATGAAAAAAAGCCATTGCCTTAATATTCTCATCTTCATTTTTAAAGCTTGTCAGCTTATTCATACACCATTCAGTCTGATCCTTGTGTATACAATCAAATCCGCTATAGAACCAGCCTCCTTCACCATACATATTAGAGTCAAGCATAACAAGTGGAAGCACAGCTTTATTATTATCATCAACGAGATTAATAAAGAAATTACCCACTCCGTAAATATATCTGTTACCTTTAGTAAATATACAATATTTTCCCTCAGCAAATATATCAGCAAGCTCATCCTTATTACAAAATGCACCAAGCTCACAGTCGTGGTTACCAAAGCACAGTGTATATGGGATTTTAAATCTGTCCATAAATGCTGTAAGAATTCTTGCCTGTCTTCCATTATTTATAGTTCCAGACTTGGGAAAAAAAGGAAATATAGAATCACCCGTAAGAACAATTAAATCCGGCCTGCTCTTTTTAATAATCTTAGCCACCGCACTAAGTGCAAACTTGTCCTTCTTTCCTGAAAACATTCCAAATCCAAGATGAAGGTCTGTAAGTTGTAGAATTTTATAATCTTTATGTGTATCTATGTGAAGATTGAAAGTTTCATTATCTATCTTAGTAAAATTATGAGAATTATACATATATATGTTCCTTTCATTTTCTTAATTATTCCAGTTATACATTTAACCACCGTCTTGCTCATTAACTTAATGGTATAAGTGCCCCGACAGCTGATATTATAGTCGATATTACCATAATTATCTGGAATGGGAGTGTGCCTATAACACCACATATCGGACTGCTGCCAGCCTTCTTTCTAGACTTTCCATAGGTAAGTACAAGCATTATGCTCACAAGCACAACAACACCGCTCATAATTCTTGTTAGCACTATAAAGCTGCTCACACCGAATATTGCAAATAATATACATGGAATAGTTGCTATAACCCAGCTTATTCTGTTGCCAATTTCTATCTGTTCATGAACTACATCTCTTAATGCAAGTGTATTAGACCAGAAGGTTGTAAGCAGTGCAAAAAGTGAGAATATACCAGCAATTATCATAGCCCACGAACCTATGCTCTCACCTAACTGCATATATGCTAATTCCTTATCAAGTGTTCCCTTAGTTCCAAGAAGCACCGTAAGCGTAACGATAAGCACAAGTATTGATGATAACGCAAAACCTATAAATATTGACTTTCTTATCTTATGCGGGTTGCCATCAAGTCCCTTAACAACCTGTATTACCGCCTGATTAGCTGATGTTGCAAATACAACCATACTATATAGGGCAAGCAGGTTATTAATATGAAATGGTGCTGTATACAAAACATTTAATGGTCTTGTAAATGTTCCAGCTGTCATAATAACAACTATAACCATAAGAAAACTTACTGCATATTTCTGTGCGATACCTACCGCTTTCATTCCAATAAACACTACACTTCCTGCAATCAGATAATATATAAGCTGTGCCACCCACAGCGGCATATGAAACCAATTAACAAATATCTGTGCACCACCATTAATATTGCCACTGACACCTATCATTATGGCAAGTCCATATACAACAAACATTATCCAGCTGAATACTTTCTTCATTCTCCCCTTAAAAAGCTCTCCTTCAAAGCTTTTAACAAGCTGTACACCTCCATTGTTAAAAGAAAGTTCTGCTATGATAAGATGAAGAATAACATTTACCACATAAGCAAGTCCCACCATCCATACAACATCTAACATACTGTTTCTTGTTGCCAGATATGGAACAGCTATAATTCCTGTACCAATGCTGTTACCCATAATCATACTTATCGCTTCAAAAGTTGTAAGGTGAGCTTCTGAATTAATCGTCTTTGGCATATATTCACCTCTCGCAATTCTCATAATATTAATTAAAACTAAACGGGCTGCTGCACAAACCACAATTCACACAATATGCGAATAAGCAACAGCTTATAAATAACTCATACTGTATTAATTATGTCTGGTGCAACAGCCCCATCAATCTACTTTGCTGGAATCTGCTTATCCATCTTTAATATGTGGTTCTTTAACCATTCAAGAAGGTAATCAATAAGCTCGAACAGATACTCCTGCTGTCCATCGTCAACTTCTTCCATATTAATCCCTGTAAGTTTGTCAACAAATGACTCGTGTGCAAGCTTCTGAGCTGCTAGTCCCTCGTATCCTATCTTTTCCATATACTCCTCCTCATCTTTAAAATGAAGCTTAGTATAATCTTTTAACTCATTAATTATTGAAACTATATGGTCATACTTATCGTGTAAATAATAGTCATTAATAACTTCATATGTACGCTCTATAATCTCAAATAACTTCTTATGCTCTGCATCTACAAAATCAATATCTGTCTTGTATTCATCTGTAAATTCAAACATACCCTTCTTGGCCGTGCTGACATTTTCAGATTTCTTAGAATCCTGTGTCTTATGAACAACAGGCTCTAACTTTCCAATCATAATATCACTTCCAAGGATATGGTGGTAAAGCCACTTAGCAAGGAACTTTACAAGCTCAGCTAATTCCTTCCTGCTCTCCTCATCTGTCATATTATCAAAGTCCACTGATTTAACTTTATTAGCAAAGTCTGTATGCTCCTTCTTCTGTCGCATAAGTTCAGGGTCATTAATTGACTCCATATATGCTTCCTCGTGTGCAAAATGCTCTGCGGCATAATCAACAAGATGTGCCACAATGCTCTTTACTGTCTTAACATCAACAGCCTGTTCCTCTAATAATGCCTGTGCTTCATTAATTATTTTAAAAAGCTGTTCGTGTTCTTTATCAATTGACTCAATTCCTGTCATACAGTCTTTAGTAAACTTATACATAATATTTCCTCCAATCCTGACATATTCACATAAGTAAATAACAATATACTTATACATTTCATTCTATTATATATATTACTCAATCTCAATAGCCATTGTGCTATTTTAGCAATAATCACTTATTCTGTGTATGTCTTAATATATAATATGGTGTAAAATCATACTCCAAAGTATCAGGCTTTTCAACCTTTAACACTTCCCATTTTGATATGCAAGGATGTGTCCTGGCATACAAGTCTTTCCTATCAGTCTTCTCATATTTAAAGCCGTGTGTAATCATAAAGATATTCCATCTTCTATGCTCTATACGCTCAAGTTCCTCTTTATCAGAAAATGTATATGCCTTCTTGTCACATACAAGCCATTTCTTAATATCCTGATGAAGCGACTGTGCTATACTTGATTCACGGTCAAATATGCTCATCTTGTGCCAGGCTGCATTAAGCTTTGCCTGACTGCTCTCAACCGAAAGTACTTCCTCTGATAACACATCTTCTATCTTTAACATAAACTCATCGTTAAGAACCTTACCCTGCTTCTTATATTCACTTATAACATCATAAAGCACATTATATCTATGGTTAAACATCTTAGCTTCATCGACAATATAATGGTCTGTGAGTGACTCATATGAGAATATATCCCTATTCTGTTCAATTGTGAACAAGTTCTTCTCATCATATATCTTGGAAATGTTGTTGCTGTCCTTCATTCTTATAACTACAGGAATGTTAATGCATTTATCGCCCTTCTTATAAAGAAGCTGCTTTAATTCAATAATCGTGTTAGCCATAGAATGTGTGTCGCCCATAGCAACTACAAGATATGTAAAAGGCTTATCAGCATTACACTTCTTGAATATTTTATTAAACTGTAATGTTGTAGCATCTGTTTCCCAAAATCTTATTTTAATATGTCCATCTATTCCAAATCTGTCATTATTCTCCTCAAATGGGAAATTCAACTCATAATATTCTGCTTTCTCACCTATAAATACATCTTCAGCTACAAGCTTTAAGCCATCAAGTGCATCTACACTGAAATTCTTCATAAATGAACCGATTATCGACTTCATATCCTTATCAAATACATCTATACATATATCAGACTCTGCTGATAACACTGCCATATTAATCCCCTGTATAAGCGTACTCTGTCCGAACTCACCAAAGCCTATAATACCAAGATGAACATCATAATCATCACCTGTATTAACCTGATATACTGGATGTTCCTTGAACATTTTATTAACTGCCATTCTATTGACATCTATTATATTAAGGTCATAATTCTTCTCCTCAAGTCTGTCATAATACTGCTTAATAAGCTGGCTCATTGAGTTATCACTACAGCTTAAATATATCTGCTTATATGAGGCATTATCTCCTGAGGGCTTCTGTAAGCTGTTGCATATACTTCCTATAACCTTAAGATATTCAATATTCTCCATTGCATTGTCATCACAAAGAATAATATCTGCATATTTAGCTATATCGATTGTATTCAATATATCTTCAATAGACATATCATCATACTTCTGTCTGTAATTTACACCTCTATTCATATATTTAAGCTTAGCTTCTTCGGTCATTGCACCTGTCTCTATCGTAGTTATGCGGCATTCCTTTGCAAGTCCGCTAATAAACTGCTTCTTATATGTTCCCTCACCTATAAGAAGAACTCTTTTCTTGCCACGCTGGCTTAAAAGGCTTCTTACATAGCTTGCCGGCTTGCGGACAAGTATTGCCAAAGCACCTATGGTACATAAAGGTGCTATAATAACTGCTATGCAATACACATATGTAAGTATAATGGTGAACACTCCACCACCCGCAGTCTTAACATATTCAAGTGCATCTGCCTGATCAATATCAGGGTCAATCTTGTATGCCTTAATCGCATTCTGGATATTAAGCATTACCTTAAGAAATGGGCTTTCCACGCTATGGTAATAGAATATACCCTCAAGTACACATATAACAAACACTGCTATAGCTGTATACCACAAATAATCCTTATATTTATTTCGTTTCATTATGTCCTCGTTTCTTCGCACTTTTTATTCATTATTATTAATATAGCATTAGTGCTTGGTTCGTTATATATTATATAATTTGGGTTGTTTTTTTACAATATTGATTTTCCAATTAACCTAAATGCGAGAGCGTTTTACCGCTCAGAGCAAGGTTGCTTGCGACAAACTACATTTTCGTGCAGATGCACATCACCGGCACATAAAAAAGCCCAGCATATTTTAAGATGTAATGTCAGTTTTCTGACTATACGGCTTAAATACGCTGGACTTTTTTATGTGTTAATCTATAGCGTTAATCTATAAATTTAATGTATTAATTTTAACAGATTGATTTTCACTCTGCCACATTAATCTTTGCCTTAACGGATTAATCCTTACTCTGACGTATCAATTTTTATTTAACTGCATCAAGTAAGTAATTATATCTTTCCATTTTACCATCTAATAAATCAAATATAAATTTCTCTGAGTTGTCTGATACCTGATCATAATCTTTCATACCATCAAACTCACCTTTAAGATAACCTTCCATAAACTTGTCCTTATTCTTAAGATTATCTAATACAATATTATAATTATCTAAATCTATGCAATAACGCATAACTGCCTGAACCTGTGATTCCATATCCTCGATTATCGGAGCAAATTGCTGTTCGGCAACATTATCCCATTCAACACCATCAGCTTTAGCGTTACTAAAGCTTCTTCCTATGAATTTACCACCGAATTTTAATACAAGTACAACACCAGCAACGCCTAATACCTTGCCAAGCCAGTCGCCTGATGCAAAGAAATACCATACACATACTGCTAAAAGTGCAAGCACAATAATAGCTGGAATAAATGCCTTCGTCTTGTCCTTCTTCTTTTCTTTCTTTACAATATCTCTCTGTGAATCTAAATCTTTTCTCATTGACTCAAAGCCTTCAAGTAATTCCTTTATGCTGTCCTCAATATCTTTTTTACCGTGTTCTGCACATTTCTTAATAAATGCAGTTACATTATCAATTATTCCTGTTTTATCGGCATCAGAACAATCTAAAGCTCTGCTTATAAAACCATTTCCATAGAAAAATGACTGACTTCCCATTTCTTTATCATCATCATCAAAATAATTGCCATCACATACGAATAAAGCATATCTGTCAACAGCTTCAAAATCTCCTGTAAGAGCTCTATATAAGCCATACCAGGCCTTTGACTTATCAGGATTTTCTTGTGTTGCTTTATCATATAGGTCACTGGCTATATCCCAGTCTTTTTTCTTTAAATGCTGTTCGGCTTTTTCAATTATTGCATCAGGATCTATATTACTGCTATTCATAAGCTTACTGATATCATCTTTTAAATCTTGATGCATACTGCTTATATGCTCATCTGTCTTTCTGAATTCCTTTGAATGATTATGTATTAAAAACACATTATCACACGCCATACAAGCATACTTTTCTTCTGTTAACTCTTTAACCTGTTCACTTCCGCAATTTGGGCATTTTATCGCCTTCATATCTTTACTGCTCCTTTGTATTCTTTATTTTTCTTATATCAAGCTGTTTAACAATCTCATTACATTTTGCTTCAAATAAAGTATTATCTGTAATATCTGCTAACTCAGCTATCAACCCTTTAATTCTTAAATTCTCCTCTATAGCCTTTGGGGAACTCACAGGATTTTCATATCTCATTCTCTCGTAAAGCTTGTCTATATTCGCTTTATTGGCTGTATCCTGTACATTAACCCTGCATATTTCCAAATCTTTAATTAATTCTTTAAAATCCTGTATAGATTGCTTCTCTTTATTGTCTACATCTTCTATATACTTATTGCTTCCCCACAAAATCATCTCAAATATTACAAATCCTAACAGTATAGCCGCCTGTATAAGATAAGAATAAATGCTGTATCTTTCTGGAAACTTTGAACAGAATTTAAAAAATACATATAACTGGACTACCATATATGCCACACTGTAATAAAGCATTGGCATCTTTAGTGCTGCTTTTTTCTTATCCTGCTTGTGATACACATACCAGCTGAATACCGGTTGTACCAGTAATGCGATAATACAAAATATATATTTCATCATACATTTCTCCTTGTTCCGCAGTTCATACAAAACTGTGCATTAGCTGGCATAACTGCTCCACATTCCTGACAATACACTTCTTTAGGAGCGACCTTCTCTCCACAATTCATACAGAACTTAGCACCCTGTGGCAGTGGGCTGTTACATTTACTGCACACCAGCGAAGCACCCTGCATATTCATTGAATTCCCCTGTACTCCCATTGTGCCACCCTGCATATTCATTGCTGAATTCTGCATTGTGTTATTGGCATTTACTGCCGCTTCCATATTTCCTTTAAGCATATCACCCATTGAAAATGCAAGTGGGATCTGTGCCATCATATTAGCTGGATTACCTGCAAAGCCCTCATTTTCTGCAAATGCTTTGCTGACATTAAACTGCTGTTCCTGCTGCCAGTTGTAGCCTTGTATCTCTCGTGATTTAGCAAGTCCCTGTGCCTCAATAACAGCCGCATCCCTGTTACCCATAGCTTCAAAACGCTTCTGTGCCATACTATTATCCAGTTTCTTTAAATCGATTAAATCATCTTCATTAATATTAACTGCTGATAAGAAAAAATTAAGAATTTGAATTCCATATTCTGCTATATCATCTTTTATAATCCTGGCAACGTTTTCAGAAATATCATTCAAATGCTGATTAAATTCATTGTAGCTGTACCTGCTAAGTTCCACTGCTATACAATTCTTAACCCTTGTGACTATCAAATCCTTAAAATATTTCTGGATATTTGCTGTAGACATTTCCTGTTCTGTTCCAACAAGATTAATCAGAAGCTTTCGTCCATCAATTATCTTAAGTCCAAATGAACCGCTTGCTCCTGCACTATAACTATAACCATAATTAGGGTCTTTTACTGTAACCTGGCTTGGTGTTCCCCAAGGTATATCCATCATTGTTGCAAGATTAATGAAGTATACTTCTGTGTGAAATGGAGACACTCCACCTGTAACAAGATTTCTAAGCTTTGAAATTAATGGAATATTCTTAGTTTCCAATGTGTAACGTCCAGCCTTGAAACTATCTAATGCCTGTCCATCACTGAAAAAAACTGCTTCCTGTGACTCGTGTACAATAAGCTGTGATAATGTATTAAAATCCTCCGCAGGATGCTTATATATAAGAATGTCATTATCACCTTCGTATTTAATAACTTCCTGTATTGCCATTTATTTTCTCCTGTAAAATACGTACTTTTTACTAAGTATAGCATATAACTTCCATTTTGGATACTATTTTCTTCTATTTTGGATACTTTTTTCTTCCTTATTGGATACAATTTTTAATGTGTGTTAATAAATTTCCAGCCATATTTATATATGGATTTTATAAATCCACCATTATTTACCTATATTTAGTATCTGAGGATTGGAGCCATATGTCAGAACGAATTAACCAGCACTTAAATCCACTTGTCGGAAATAATATAAGAAGACTACGCAAGGAACGTGGACTAAAAGCAACTGAAGTTATTGCCAAGCTCCAGCTTGAAAATGTCAATGTAACAACCGGCATTTTCAGTAAAGTGGAAAATGGCTACAACAACCCTACAGTTGATATGCTTGTCGCCCTTACCAAAATATTTGAGTGCGATTTCAATGAATTTTTTAAAACAGAGTGAGAACAATTCTACTATATGATTATATATGTGGATTGTTCTCACTTTTTTGTGCAGTAACACTCTGCCTTAATAATTGAATCGTACTCTGCTTTTAAGCTTTATCTGCGCTCTGTCTTCGTACTTTAATCTACGCTATTCTGCCTTAAATCTTCCTCCTTCTTCAGATACACAACACCAGCATATATACGTTCTATTGGTCTTAACACACTTTCTATAAATTCTATGTCCTCATCTATAATATCTACAGGTTCATTACTGCCTTCTGATGTCCTTGCTATCTTAAGTACGACAACATTTCCTGCAAATATTCTCTCAGGCTTTACACTTTCAAAATCGTTATTACTCATTTTATTGTGAATTGTATTTTTGACATCTGCTGATTTTTTATCTGCTTCATTATTAACTGGAAGTCTGTAAAATGCCCTGTTAAGCGTTCTGCCCTGCACTACCGCATCCTTCCCAGCTATTAATAATAAACTGTCATTCAGCCACACCATATCCAGCTCATCTGTACCGCAGCCTTCATCAATATTTTTACTATCAATTTTTCTATCAGCACATTTACCTGAGATATATCTTCTTACATATGCTAAATTATCGCCTGTTAATTCTGTGTAACCCTTGTATACAACGCCATTCTGTGCACACATATAATATGCCTTTATCATCTTACTAAGTGTTTTCTTAAAAATCTTTCCATTCATCATCTGATATATCACCATTAATATCTTCTTCGTATTCTCCTGAATGTGATGGCTTTCCTCCTATCAAATCTTCTGTATTGTGACTTTCAAATGGTGAATTACTACTGTATACAGGCGCACCCAATCCGAAAGCTGATGACATACAGAAATTATTGCCAAATCCATGCATATCCATATTAGCTGTTGCCAGAAAGCCAGAAAGACAATATGGCTTAGTCATTCCTTCATCAAATACAGTATCAACAATAGCTGATATTTTTGACTGATAATCATACACTGACATATCCGCATAGCCTTTAATAAGAAGTGAATCAAGAATTTTCTGCACTTCATCATATTGAAGATTTCCGACAAACACATTCTCTTCATTCACTGCAAATACTGACATATTGTCGTCTCTGTCATTATTAAATTTAAACATTACACCTGTTATATCTTCTTTATTACTGTTAGCTTTTGCAATCATACGGTATGAATTCCCATTAAATTCAAATCTCTTTTCAACCATTGGTTCTGCCTTTTTAATCTCTCTTACTGCTCCATTGTTCAATTTAACTATCATAATGTCCTCCATTCTTGCGCTGCTTCTTTGCGCATCTTAAGTTTGTGCGAAGCACAAATCTTGCGTGTGAAAAATCTTATTTTTCACACTATCCTCCATTCTTACCTGTTATAACAGGTACTTGAATTTATTATCAGCTATACAGCCTTTATCTTATCTTTAGGAACTCTCTTTCCTATCGACAATTGAAGCATAATAAAAAGCAGCCTGATTTTACAGGCCGCTTTTTTTAATCTTTAAAATATGCTATTTTACTGTATCTGCAATTTCAAAAAAAATCTTCATCGCATAAATTCACTATCAGAACATTTTCCAATGCGAATTTCTTATAAATTTGTCTATAAATTCAGGCATTGTCATTTTCCTTATATGCCCGCCATCACGAAAACTTACATCGTATTTGTCCATAAATGCCCTGTCGTCTGTCTCACTGCAATCTATATCCGTTATAAATGCTATGCTCTGTGGTCTGTTTCTGTCTTTATCACGGTATACATAGACATATAATGGTTTAACATTGTGCATATTGAGCATTTCCTTATATATAACTTCAAGTGTTATATCATTATCATAGTCAGCTTCTTTGCTTGAAAGCCTGTAATAAGGGCTATTCTCATTCTGGTTCTCAACATAAGTCTTCCAGGTCATAATCCAGTTGCCACGGTAGGTCTTAAGAACCTTAAGTATATCCATCATATGAGCACCGTTAAACTCAAATCTTTTATATTCCCTTATGTATTTTGGCATATCTATATAAAGAAACTGCCTGTCAAATTGAAAATTAAGCCCTTGCTTAACTATGCTTGTGGAAATACTTTCTATATTAAGATAATCAGTTTCTATAAGATGCAAATGTATTTTCTTTACATACATATCAGCAAATTTGCAAAAATCCTCTTTGCTTAATCCACATAACTGCTTTATCCTGCTTCTGGACATTTTCGTACCATCAAGATACGAAGATATATCATCTACAACAAGCTTTCCGTCTTTATATGAATAAGTCTTCTCAAGCTTGGAATCAAGCCAGTATTCAGTCCGAAGACAATTGCACATAAAATACCTTGCCGCAAGCGTGTATTCATCATAACCAGTTGCACTCCAGTCCTGATATACGCTAAACAGTGCAAGCCACTGGTTAATCTTAGATATCAGTACTTCCTTCTGCTTCTCGATACCCATCACTTCTATTGTCTTAATAAATGCTCTGATATGCTTGTATACTTTGACCGGTTTTTTCAATGCATTCTGAAACTGCACAAGCTGGTGATAATTCCTGCGTGCTAAAAGAACAATTCTGTTAGAATATCCATTTGCACAGAACAACGGAACAAGTCCCATTTTGCCAAACATATCAAAAAATGTATCCGTCCTCTGGTCTGCCTGACTTATAATATAATGTAGAATTCCACGATATATCTCATTACACTCAACCTCAGCATAATTAAGTGGTATATGCAGATTATGGTAAACCTGCTGTCTAAGCTTCATATCAGGTGAATACATATTCCAATACTTCTCCTTAAAGACGTCCTTAGGAAGCCCCAGATATTCAAGAAGCTGTGTCTGAGTATAAGTGTTATCTTTGCTCGCAAGCTGCTTACATATAATTGAATACACCTGCCTTTTCAGTTCCATTGGGAAATCCGTATAACCTGTATGTCTGCTTCTTAATTCACTTATTATATTCTTAACATCTTCGTACAAATGTATATTCACTCCTTGTGTACACACTACTTTAATTGCAGTAATTCACACTGATTAATTCCTGCATCCCAAAAATGTTCTGTGCTTAAACCCCTGACCTGGCATATTATTCCTGAATTCATTGCACCATGTCCGATTATTACAATATTCTTTCCATCCTCAAGCTGTGGTTCCACTACATTTCTAAGAAAGTCACCTGTTCTTTCAAATAACTTCTCAATGCTTTCCCCACCTTCAACTGCCTTATACTTTTCTGGTTCTTTAAATAATATATTAATCGGACAATCTAAAGCCCTTGCTGACTGTTCTGTTCCTTCATATATTCCAAAGCTCATCTCAATAAGCCTGTCATCTGTTATAATCGGAATATTGCGGTCTTTTAAAAATATCTCTGCCGTCTGTCTTGCTCTTGCCAATGGAGAACAATAGCATACATCAAGCGGCACATTTTTATAAACCGCTGCTGCCTCTTCCGCCATCTTTCTTCCAGCTTCATTGAGTGGAATATCTGTTCTCCCCTGCAGTTTATTTCTCTCATTCCAATCAGTCCTGCCGTGCCTCATTATGTATAACATTGTACTCTCTCCTTATCTTATGAAGTAGTATTTCGACGAGATGTTATTCTTATATTATAACACCTCATCTCCAGTATTAACAATGTGTTACAGCTCAATCTAAATTATGTATGTTACGCTGTTTCGACTTTCCTGCCTGTGCAGGCAGCATATATCTTATCTATCAACCTATCACATAACAATGTATACGCCGCTCCTACTACATTTACACCTATTCTAAGTAAAACAGCATATTTAAGTCCGAACAATTCCGCCGCTATTGAAAGTGCACCAAATGTATTAAACACTGTCTGCCACGAATAACCAGCTGAATATCCGACACCTATTCCACCTATCATACCGATATAAGGATACATCGACTTTGGAAGCACAATATACATAATTGAAAAAATAAGACATCCAACTATGTTAAATGCACCTCTCTTGCCTGCCCGTCCTTCTATATCCTTTGAAAATGGCAGGCACACTGACATGCACGCTATACCTATCCACATCGCTCTTGGCATATTAAGCAGATTCATCACAAGCATTGCACTTGATACTATAAATGTAAGCTTGATATACCATCTGTTTCTTGCTGAACTAATATTGAATTCATAGAATAAATCCTGGAATGTTCTTTTATATGGTCTGTTCTTCTGGTTCTTATAAAAAATAACCATACAGATTACCATACCACAAAGAAGTCCGATAACCCTTAACACATAGTCCTGTCCCGTGACATCATACCCCTGTAATAACAGATAACCAAGCACAAATGTCGAATGATTATACATAATTACATTGTGGCATCCCATTATCATAAGAAGCATTATACACACTATATTAATAAGAAATGCTGCAAATGGAGACACCATATTACTAAGCCTTGGTCCTGCTATCAATATAGCATATATTCCCATAATTGACAAAAGTCCCTGTGATGTCTTTATTCCAAAGTCCGCCTGTCTTAATACAAGCACTGCAAGAAGTACCGTAACACCAACAACACTGTTAGCACTTCCAAGTAACTTACTGAATACTGTAACAACTGCAACACAGAATACCATAACAAGGTAAACCTTGAAATTATATATTAATATATGTTTCTTTTTCTCTTTAGCATCTTTTGTGTTCTTAATAAGCTGTTTAGAGCCTGCAGAACTTAACTGTAATTCCTGATAAAATGTCATAAAACCACTCTGATCCTTTCATCCCCATATATTTATTGAACTACATTACATATGATTTGTACTCAATAATCATCTTCTTTTTATATTTTTAATGATGATAGGGTGGAGTAATATAACACTATTCGTTGTTATTGTCAATTATAAGCTTATAACCCTGTCTGCCATCTGTATTGTTGATGTCCTGTGTGCAATCATTATAATTGTCATTCTACCCTTTAAGTTCTGTAATGTTTCGTTTACAGCACGCTCCGACTCATTATCAAGTGCAGAGGTTGCCTCATCCATAAGCATTATGGGTGCATTTTTAAGGATTGCCCTTGCTATGGCTATCCGCTGTCTTTGACCACCTGATACAGACATCCCCTTTTCACCAACAACTGTGTCATAACCATCTGTAAATTCTGTTATAAACTGGTGAGCATTAGCCATCTTTGCAGCTTCAATAATCTCAGCTTCTGTGGCATCAAGCCTTCCCATTCTTATATTATCCATTATACTCATATTAAAAAGTATTGCATCCTGTGGAACAAGTGCAAAAAAGCTTCTGCCAGCCGACAGACTTATATCATCAAGATTATTGCCACACACTTCAATCATTCCACTGTCCGGCTTATAAAATCCCATAAGAAGCTTAGAAAGTGTTGTCTTTCCAGAACCTGAAGCACCTGTAACTGCCACGAACTCGCCTGACTTTATTCTTTCATTATAATTATCAAGAACAACGACAGGGGCATTATTTTCATCTTTTATATATGAAAATGTTAAATCACTTATTTTAACTGAATAATCAACATTATTAAAAATATTATTATGACCGCAAGAGTTATTTATTTCATTATGCAATCTTTCTTTGTTAAATTCCTGACGATTTAACATTTCCTCTTCTGTTTTCTCATCAAGAAACTCAAATATATTCTGCGCATATGTCAGATATGCAATAAGCTCAGGAATATACTTTCCCATCTGCAAAAATTGCCTTGAAAAACGTCCATACATTGTATATATAGCTGCAATAGCACCAAGTGTTGTGTAACCCTTCTGCACAAACAATATGCCTAACGCCAGAAAAACAAGATTACATATAAGGTCAAAACCTGTATTAGCACATTCAAGCAAAGATGAAAACATATTTCTTTTATCAGACTTTACAGCATACACATCTGCTTCTTCATTGTATCTGTCAACCGTCTTCCTGCCTGCCTCAAACATCCTTACCTGTATAATTCCCTGAATAAGATCTGTTATATGCTTTGTCATTATGCTGTTTGACTCAGACATTTTCTTACTTAAGCTTTTAAGCGGTCCAGTCAGAACCATCGTAACTCCTATCAGCACTGTATTTACAGCCACAAGACAAAGTGTAAGCTGCCAGCTGAGTACAAACATAGGCACTAAGAATACAACTACCATCATAAATGGCATAACAACTCTTCTGAATCTTGAACCAAATATATCACCCATTCTTCCAAGGTCGAATGATACTTTTGATAACATTTCCCCACTATGGTGATTTTCATAATATTCACAAGGCAGCTTCATTTCGTGACTCAACACCTGTTCGTACAGCTTTCCATATATTCTCTTTGCTTCCACGTTATATCTTATGCAGGCAAATCTATATCCTAACAACACTATCACGCCTGTTATGACTATTATTACAACAGAACTTATAAGCCTGTCCCACTCGCCTTTCTGTGCTATGTCAACAACTATCTTCATAAGAAATGCTTCCATAACTGAGAACATTGCAAATGTTATGCTCATCCCTAATATTGAACCATAATACATAAAACGTCTTTTTCCCATAGTTCTCATAGTCCGTAAGAATAACTGCCATATCCCGGAATTCTTCTTATTATTATCCTTCTGCGTACATTTCTGCATATACCCCTCCCATATCAAGCAACTGTTTATGAGTTCCAGCCTCAACTATCTTTCCCTGTTGAAGTACAATTATCCTGTCGGCATCTTTTATTGTAGACAATCTGTGTGCAATCGTTATGCTTGTTTTTCCTTTGCATAACCTGTCAAGAGCATCCTGTATAAGCTGCTCTGTTCCCTCATCAATAGCAGATGTAGGCTCATCTAACAACAAAATTGGCGTGTCTTTTAATATTGCCCTTGCTATAGCAATACGCTGCCTCTGACCACCTGAAAGCTGACTTCCACCCTCACTTATCACAGTTTCATATCCGTCAGTAAGTCCTTCTATGAAGTCGTGGATTCTTGCATCCTTACATGCATTAACAACTTCATCGTGAGTTGCATTAATATTTCCATACCTGATATTTTCCTCAATAGTTCCTGGAAATAAAAATGTATCCTGTGAAACAAGCGCCATATTTTCTCTTGCGCTTTCAATATTCCATTCATTAATATCCATTCCGTACAGCTTATATGTTCCATCACTGGCATGATATAAGCCGCATAACAGTCTGAAAATAGTAGTCTTTCCACCACCTGAGCTTCCGACTATCGCTATATTTTCGCCATTTTTAATCTTAAAACTGACATCATTAAGAACATTTTCGCCCTCTTTATATGCAAACTTTATATTGTCAAATTCTATAACGTAATCTACGTCTAAGTTGCTCTTATCAGATACGCTATTAGTTATATTCGTTGCCTTGTTGTCCCCAGAATGCTCATCTTTAGCTGAAAGTATTCCTTCAAGCCTTCCTATACACACCATACAGCCTGTTGCATCAACTATGGCAAACGGAATTCCTATAATCGACTCAACAAACTTTTCCAGAATAACGACAAAACCAACAAGTTCTCCAACTGTAAGCTGTCCATTTCTTACAAGCCATATGCTTAAAAATGCACATAATATAGAAGGAATCCATTGTATGAGTCTTCTTATAACTATCGCTGTATTGCTTATACCTGTTCTTATCTGCTCTGTTTCCACAAGCTCCTCTGATGCCTTATGCATTCTGTTTTCAAAATACTTCTGTAATCCAAAGGCTTTTATTATCTGATACCCCATTATAGCTTCATGGTCAATCCCAAGCATTGCATCAACCTTTAAACGATATACCTTTGACACATCACGCATTTTCTTCACAAGAATATTTGACAGCCATATTACAAGTGGATAACTCACAACAACTGCAACAAAAAGCACTACATTTATCCTTCGCACATAATTGGCATATATAAGTGCTGCCGTAATATTTGTTATAATTGTTGCAAAATGCTCTGTCAAAAAGTTTTCGGCTTCTGCTATATCAGAATTCACCTTATTAATTATTGTTGCTGTACCTGCATTATCATAATATGAATAATCTATCCGGTATAACTTGCTGCTTATCTGTTTTCTGTATGAATTAATAACCCTTACCGCATATTTAAGTGAAAGCCTGCTTCCTGCAAAGGAAAGTACAAAGCCTGATAATGTCAGATATATAAACTTCACAATAATACTGTCAATATCAACAGCTTCGCCTGACAGCATATAATCTATGTTGACACTTATTATCTTATTGGCACTCACAATTATCTCATTCACAACAGCATTAAGAAGCAGTGCTATAATTATCAGATATGAATACCTGAGCATATTTTTTATAAAATTATTAGCTTTAAGATTAAACTTCTGATTCATATGTTATCCACCTCTTATTATGATTTAACTATAACTTATTCTTGCACAAAATTTTATTTTTTTCATTAAATATTATTGCTTTTATGACATATAATTTATAAAATTATGCTATGTCAATTATAACTTGGTTAAACCACTCAAGAATGGAGATTACTATGCCTCTTCCACTTAAACCCGGAGAAAATATTTATATAGACCACAAAATAAAAGAAGCAAGCTACACAATGCCAGCAATGCAGGCAGCACATGACCACTACACCATCGGTTATATGGTATCAGGTGATCGAAGATGGATTGCAACTGATAACATACGTGTATGCCACGCCGGCGATTTTGGGATTGCTAAACCTGAGGTTTATCACAGGAACTGTCCTATATCGGATGTTCCTTATGACAGATATGTAATAAAAGTTCGTACAGAAGTATTTGAACCTATTATTGAAATAATCGGACATACTCAATTAGATATTCTTTGTCGCAATTATCTACATTTTACCAAAGCTTCACAGAATGAAATACAAAAAATGTGTGATGAAATGTTATACGAATACGAACGAAATTCTGACCACTCACAACTGCTTCTTCAGGGAATGTTTTATAAACTATTCTTCTATGTATATGAGCATCACATTTCAAGTGACTCAGATAACAATACTTTATATCTGAAAAGATTCGATGACAGAATTCAGAAGGCTATGATATATGCTGAAAATAATCTTGAATATGGTGCCAGCCTGCAGAATGTGGCAGACTTTGCCTGTCTTTCTCCATCACATTTTTCAAGACTTTTCAAAGCTGTAACTGGTTCATCATATACTGAATATATAACAGCGGTTCGATTACAACACGCAAAGATTCTTTTAGAAATCGGGGAAATATCTATAAGTGCGGTTGCAAACAAAGTCGGCATATCTAATGCAAGCTACCTTAGTGCACTGCTTAAGAAGCATTATGGTATCACACCGACACAGATAAAAAGAAATGCATATAGAAACTATCGCACAAATAACTAAAGTATAGTTAAATAAATCTGAATATGTAACCATGTCTATCACCTCCCTTCTGAAGAGGTTCAAGACTAAACCGCCTACCGTTATGGCAGCACCCAAATTCTTTATTAACACCAAATATCAAATTTTACAAATTATAAAATGACTGTAAGAACTATGAACTATGCTCATATTAGACCTTTTAACCTTGGTATCATTAAATAAATTTAAAATAGCTGATATCTTATAAATGTAACTATCCACATCGTCCAATCTGTAACCTGACTTTGTAAACCATCACATCTTATATAAGATACCAGCCATTTTCAATTAATTTTCAGCTATAATTATTGAGCATAATTATTCATTTATAACACTTCTATAATTATAGTAATTTTCTTTAAATTAAATTATTTCTTCTATATTATAATGTATTAATCAGAAGTTAAAATCTATCACTTTCCAATACATCTACATTATAACACATCAACCTGCTTAAGCTGCCTTCTCTGAGTTCTTCTCACTCTTTGCATAGCTCTTAGCTGAGTTAACAACAATGATAAGACCAAGTACAATAAGAAGAATTGCTATTATAAGCTGAAGTCCATTTGCTATGAACACCTTACCCCATGTAGTAGTACCTGCTGGGATTGTAACAGATGCTGCGTTCTGGATAGCCTTAACCATAGCTATAAGTCTCTGTACAAGTGCTGTAAATGTTACACAAAGCATAATGATAAGAGGTGGGAAAAGCATCTTGTTGCTGCGTCCTGTAACCTTTAAGAATACGCAGAGTGTTATAAGAACAAGTGCACTTAATAACTGGTTAGCTGAACCAAATAATGGCCAGATGTTAGCATATCCAATCTTTGTAAGTACGAAACCACAAAGAAGTGTTACGATTGTTGAGAAATATGTATTGCAAAGTAACTTTCTCCAGCCTTCTGCGTGTTCCATATCATCTACGCTGAAAAGCTCCTGGAAACTCATACGTCCGATACGTGCAACTGCATCAAGCGATGTAAGGGCAAGAGCTGATACACACATTGTCATAAATACTGTTGCGAAATGTACTGGAACACCAAACATTTCAAAGAAACCAGCTACACCACGGCTGAATATCTGGAATGGAGTACCTGTTGCTGCTGTACCATCAGCGGCTGCAGCTGCACCTGCTACACAAAGAGCAAGAACTGCAAGTAAGCTTTCAAGTACCATAGCACCATAACCAACCTTAAGCATATCCTTTTCATTCTCTACTGTCTTAGAAGATGTACCAGATGAAACAAGGCTGTGGAAACCTGAAACAGCACCACACGCAACTGTTACGAAAAGGATAGGGAACATTGTTCCAAGCTTTGCATTGTTAAATCCTGTGTATACAGGAAGATTCATAGATGGATGGGCAACTACAAGACCAAGTGCTGCTCCAACTATCATAGCAATAAACATAAATGTTGTCATGTAATCTCTAGGCTGCTTCATAAGCCACATTGGCATAACTGCTGCAAAGAAGATATATACGAATGTGATATAGCTCCATACATTCTTACCTAAGATGATTGGACAGAAGTTACCAATTACAAATGAAGCAACAATAAATACAATACCAACTACTGCTTCTTTCCAGCCTGAAAGATTAAACTTCTTCTGGATAAGACCAAATACTACTGCAAATACCATAAACATAATTGATACTGTACCAGCAGAACCATTAGTTGAAGCTGCTGGTGCTAACTGTGATGCTCCATCAACTACTGTATATGCATTAAATGTACCTGCAACCATATCAGCAAATGCTGCAATAACGATAAGTGTAAATAACCAGCAGAAAAGTAAGAAAATCTTACGTCCAAACTTACCGATATATTTCTCAATGATCATACCCATTGACTTACCTTCGTTCTTAACTGAGGCATATAAAGCACCAAAGTCTGTTACAGCACCAAAGAATACACCACCGATAAGAATCCAGAGTAATACTGGTAACCATCCAAATGCTGCTGCCTGAATAGCACCTGTTACAGGACCTGCACCAGCGATTGATGAGAACTGATGACTAAATACAGTCCATCCTTTGGTTGGAACATAATCTTTTCCATCATTGTACTTTACGGCAGGTGTTTCTGCCTTAGGGTCTATACCCCACTTGTTTGCTAACCAACGGCCATATACCATATAGGCACCAAATAATATAACAGCCGCGATTAAAACGATTACTAAAGTGTTCATAATGTCACTCTCCTATATATAATATTAGCTGAGCAAATAAATATTCCCAGCCTATTTCACTAGCCAAATACAATGAACGCAGAAAAACGGAAATTAAAAATAACTAATTCCATAATGCAAAAAACCTTCGCCTCTGCACATATCTTAACGATATCGTACAAAGACGAAGGTAAATTACATTACTTCCGCGTTACCACTTTGCTTGCCGGATAAATCCGACCTCTCTACTGCCACACATATGGCATGCCCTGTTAACGATGGGTACCGGTTCTGACTACTAAATTAATATCTTTCACCAGAACTGCTTGCAGGTGAGGGCTTATCTATTCCTTGCTACCGTTTCTCATCAACCAACGGCTCTCTGTAGGCGGTGATATAAATAAATCATTTCCTGTTCTTCGCATTTGACTATTGAATTAAATAATAAGATAATCTCTTCATTTTAATTTGTCAATAAAAATTTAATTATTTTTTTGTATTTTTAATGTATTTTTAATTTGACTACATTTCTACTATATCTTTACTGTAACATTTATTATGTTCTGAATGTCTTTAAAGCATCTATTGTCTGCTGTATAAGGTCATCAACACTCAAGCCGGGCATATCTGCTCTATTTTAAATAACCTCTCTTGAACAGCCAGCAGCAAAACCTTTGCTCTTGTGATAGTTGTGAATAAAAGGAATATTTGATTTTTTTATAATCACTCTGATGTATATTATATATCATTTTGATATGGTATATATTTATTTTATATATTAATAAATTACAAACTTTATAATTATATACATATATAAGTATATGAAAATTTAAGATTTTTTTAATATTTACAGCTGGTTTTATTGACACAATTCTTTTATAACATTATAATTATTAGATAAAGATGCGTGGAGATATATAATTTTTCACAAATTAATCTAATTTAAGGAGCGTGATTCCAATGAAAAATATTAAGGTTCGAACAAAACTTACTATTATAGTAGCTTTAGTACTTGTACTGGTGGTTTCTGAAAGTTTTATTTCTATTAAGAATATGAACCAGTTAAAAAACAAGGCACTTGAAACTATGGACACATCATCAAGACAGAACTATGATGATTCTATTAAAGAGCAGGTTGGTGTTGTCATCTCCCTGTTATCGGAAATTAATAATGAATATAAGTCTGGTAAATATACTCTTGATGAAGCTAAGAAAATAGCCGCTGATGAAATCCGTCAGATGCGTTATGGCGAAGCTGGATATTTCTGGGTTGACCAGTCAGATGGTAAGAATATTGTTCTGCTTGGAAATTCAACTGAGGGTACTAACCGTATGAATACCAAAGATGCTGAAGGCTACCAGATGGTCAAGGAAATAATACGTGTTGCAGTCCAGGATGGTGGTGGTTATACAGATTATGTATTTCCTAAGGAGGGAGAAACAGAACCTTCACCAAAGCGTTCTTACAGCGAATACTTCAAACCTTTTGACTGGGTTGTTGGTACTGGCAACTATACTGATTACATAGACACTGCTATTGCACAGCAGGATGAGGAATTCACCAGCTATGCTTCAAGCAAAGCTATTTCGCTTATTTTATGCAGCGTATGTATGCTTATTGTTGTTGCTATACTCGTTGCTCTCATCGCAATTGATATTACTAAATCATTAAGAAAAATAAAAGAACAATTCGAAGTAATTGCCGGTGGTAATTTTGCCACAAAAATGCAACAGCCTATGCTTAAGCGTAAGGATGATTTCGGACAGCTAGCCAATGCACTTGAAACTATGCGCGAATCTGTACGAAGCCTGTTAGCTCAGGTAAAAAACGAGGCTGCCAATATTGATAAGGTTGTAGAAACTATCGACACTAATGTATACAATCTTAATGCAGAAATTGAAGACGTATCTGCAACAACAGAAGAGCTTGCTGCAAGTTCAGAGGAAACTGCCGCCTCTGCTGAACAGATTAACGGAATGACACAGCAGATTGAAGAAGCTGCAAGGGAAATTGCCATAAGAGCACAGGATGGTGCAACTGAATCCCAGGACATCCATAAACGTGCTGTAAAGACTAAGGATGATACTGTAGAAAACCGTCAGAAAGTTAAACAGATGATGGCTGACATCAGAGTAAATCTTGAGCAGGCTCTTGAAGATGCCAAAGTAGTTGACCAGATTGGTGTGCTTGCCGACTCTATCCTGAATATTACTGCACAGACCAATCTGCTTGCCCTTAACGCTTCTATTGAAGCTGCAAGAGCTGGTGAGGCTGGTAAAGGCTTTGCGGTTGTTGCAGAGGAAATACGTGTATTAGCTGAACAGTCTAAAGATGCTGTAGCCAACATTCAGGCTGTTACAGAAAATGTAAACAAAGCTGTAGGCAACCTGACAAGCGATTCTAACCGCCTGCTTGATTTCGTTGATACTGATATTGTTGAATGTCTTAACGGATTTGAAAAGATGGCTGATGACTATAATATGGATGCTTCCAACATTAACGATCTTGTATCTGATTTCAGTGCAACATCAGAAGAGCTTGTTGCATCTATAAGCAATATCACTCAGGCGATAGATGGAATCACTTCCGCTTCTAATGACAGTGCAACTGGAACAACCAACATAGCCCAGAAGACAATTATAATTGTAAAAGGCTCAGAAGCTGTTATGAATGGAGCTAAAACTGCAGAAGCCTCTGCTGCTGAACTTCGTAAGAATGTTAATAACTTTGTTATTGATTAATTTTATATATTGCAGAAATTACGGGTGTGGAAATGTTTGTTTCCACACCTATTACATTCCTCTGCTTTATTCTTTTATATTTTTCCTTAATATGCAGATATACCCGGCTCCACAACAATATGAAGCCGGGTATGATTAATTATCTTTAGTTTCTACTTATTGCTAATCTTATTATCCTCATCAATGACTTTAGATACTATCTGCCATTTGTCTGATTATAACAATAAGATAAATAATCTCTTTACTTTATACATTCTTCTTTCTTGTTACAGCAGCAATACCTGCTAATGCAATTGCCATCACACACAGAACAGCATACAATGCTATAGGTGTGCTGTCTCCTGTTGCTATGCCACCTGTTGCTGTATTATCAGCATTCTCTGTTGTTACAGCATAATCTGCTATTACGACTGCATATTCAGATGCGTGACTAAAGTTAAGAGATATATTACCATCTGCATCTATTGCACCTGCATTCTGGAATATCATTCTGCCTGTGCTGTCATAATAATAGAGATTGCCATATTTGCCAGCATATTCACTTCCTATATTGTATGTAAGACTTGCCTTGAATCCAAAATCTCCACTATATGCAAGTGAAATCTGCTTAACTGGGTTATTGCCAGCAAGCTCCGATATAACATCATCTGGTATTGCATCAGAGTCTGTATCTACCGCAAGGTTAATATCCTTAAGATTATCAGCCTGAATATTATTTCCGTTGATAGTCCATTTATAACCATTCATATCAAGAACAATATCAACATCCTTACCCTTGGCTGCTTCTAACACATCCTTTGGTGCAACTGTTGCATCTGACATATCAACTGTATAAGTATCTCCAGCCTTGGCAGTAGTAATTGCCGCTACAGCTTCCTGTATCTTATCAGATGATAACTTAGTTCCTTCATTGTTGCCTTTGTTTCCATCAGTTGTTGTCTGATTATTGTTACCACCGGTACTACCATTGTTGTCATCAGTAGGTGGAACAGAATCGTCTACTTCCGCATCTGCCTCGAAATAATAACTTCCAGTATCTGTATTAATGATATATCCATTCTTTATAAGTTCATCTAATTCTTCAGTTTTAATCCACTTTACATTCTTAACTCCAGGAATTACTGTTGGAAGTTCAATCTTCTGTCCTTTTTTAACAAATGATGTTTCTTTATATAAACACTTTGAACCAACATCTGGCGAATATGAATACACATATTTTTCTACGATATTGGTATTATAATTTGCCAAAAACGTTGTATTATTACTAACTATAGTATCTGAATCTGGATAGCCAACCATTGTCCAGCCTGTGATTTTTGCATCATCAAATTTAACACCGGTATCAAACTTCTCTAATGCCTTACTTAGCTTAGTTCTTCGTGGAACTTCTATTGTTTTGATTTCCCATTCCATATCTGCGTTAATATAACTGAACATAACATTTACATTTGGCTGAACAAATGTACCATTTTGTGTTACATTGAAATAATAATCATACATTAATGGAAGTTCTCTTCCACTTGTTTGTCTTTCAGTAGATGTATACAACATATTATTATATACATCACGAGCCTCTATACTTGAAACATACCATTCACATGGATAATCGTTTTCTGTAATAGTATATGTATATTCGTATTTGCTTGTTCCTTCAACATTCTGCATATAGCAGTCTACATCATCTTTAGAAGACAATTCAGAATTTACGTTTTTTAATATAATTTTTACAGAGTCTACACCTGTATCATCAGTTATATCTGCTGTGAATTTCACCTGATCTCCTGCTGTAAATGTCTGACCTGCCTTATCCATAGAAAAGCTGTTAAGCTTTGGTACATTTTTCTCATTTACTACATAGTTGTCATTCTGTACAGTTACCTTGCAATCCCTTGCTGAATTCTTCTCTGCACGGTTACCAGTTACATCTTTCACATTTATACCATTAATATACCACTCACCAGGTACAATATCATCTGGAAGCTCCCATGAACCTATATAACAGCCATTAGCAGAATCCCATTGCAGATACATAGAATGTGATGTGTTTCCTTCATTAACTTGAAATTCTACGTAACAAGTGTCTTGTAAAGCAGAATTATCAGTTGCACCTATTGTAACGTGAAGTGTATCTCCCGGTTTTACTGTCTGTCCATTTTCCTTTAACTTAACAGATGTAACCACTGGTTTCTCGTTATCACTACGGGTTATATTTACCCAGTATAAAGCAGATGAAGCTGTTACATTTAATACATCTGGTGTGCTTGAAAGCACTGGCGAACTTGAATTTCCTGCTTTATCTGTTACTGTAAGAGTGTCGATGAAGACCTTTCCATCAGTAAGTTCAGCATCAGAAACCTTTACGGCATACTCATAGCTTTTAGCTGCTTCGTTATACTGTAAGCTGCCATCAGCATATGAATAGTAATAAGTCGTATTATTACCTTCTGATTCCAAAACCATCCTCACGTCCTGAATACCCGAATCAGAATCATAAGCCTTGATTGCAATCTTAAATGTGTCATCATCTCCTACATTCTGCCCCTGCTTATCAATCGAAATACTTTCGACTACAGGTGCCGTTGTATCAAACTGTTCTGATGCAGCAGCTACATTTGCTTCCTGTGCCTGTGCTGTCCTGATATCTGCATTTATGCCACCACTAAACAAGGCAGCAAGCATTGCGGCAGAAACTGTCACTGTTGCCAGCTTCTTTATAAATTGTCTTTTCATACACATTTCCTCCTTCTATAAGCGGATACCTTTTATTCAACTGCCTGATTAATACTATATCAACCACCTGATTAACACTATATCAACAGCCTGATTAACACTATATATTCAGCCAGTTAAAATGTAAGATTCTCACTTATTCTTTCTGTAAATTAGTAGTTCAGATATTCATCATTAGGAATTCCTGTAAATATCCGCTACTATTGTACCCCCCCCGGAAAAATTTTTCAATAGTTGTGTATGTAAATTGATGATGTAAATTCTTATAGTAACTCCCCATTTTATGAAGATCGGGAACTCACTTTTTTGTTATACTTTTTTATATGAAATTCCTGTAAATATCCACGAACCTTTTAACGATAGGTCAAAGCTATCGTTAAAAAGTATTTAATCTTTTGCTAAGCACCCCTAAAAGATATTTCAGGTATAATATCCATAAATATCTTTTAGAAATCAAAACTCCAATGACTCTTGATTTAATAAAAAATCAAATACGCTCATCAGCAAAATTCCATCGTCATTATAGAAAGGTGTACCTATATATGATTTTCCCTTAATATCAAATTGTACTGGTTAAGCTTTTTTGTAACACTTTGTTCGATAAATTGATGCTACTGCTAATCTGTCAAATAAATCAATGATAGAGCAGTTATATCTGAACTTTCCGTTTGGCTGGTGCATATAAGTAAAATCTGTGCACCATACTTTGTTTTTACAATCGACTGTGAAGTTCTGGTTTAAGAGATTATAAAATATCTTGTGCTTTTTTCCTGTTTTATAGCCAGGCTTTGAATGCATAATTACAGCACATAAATTAAGTTCTTTGTTCATATATTTATGCATAGTGGTATTACTAACTTCATACCCGTAGCGTTTAATAAAAATGCGCATAGCCCTATAGCCTATAACACGGTTATTATTGTAATAAACGTACTTTATAAGCTCAAAAATGTGCGCCAAACGCTTGTGATATTCTCGTTTTGCGTCCTTTTTATAATTGTAATAACAGTTGGGGCTAATACCAAACTGCTGACATAACCATCTTAAACCAAATATATTTTTATTTCCATCAATGAATCTATATATCACTAATCGATTTCCTTCGCGAAGGATGCCGCTGCTTTTTTAAGAAAGCAATCTCTTTATCTTTTTCGTTAAGAAGCTGATTTAACCTCAGGATTTCCTTAGCTTCATTAGACTCAGATATTGTGCTAGTGGTATAATGGTATTCTTCCTTTTATTCGTTAACCCATTTGCTAACGGAACTTTTGGCAATGTTATAATCAATAGCAATCTGTGGTATTGATTTATTACCAGCAATTTTGCATTGGTTCAGAAATTTAATGAAGATGCCTCTTCGCTACTATCTTCTGGCAGACAACCGATTACTCGCTTCTCAGAATTCTATCGCACCTTGCTTGCGTTAGAAGATGCCGAAGTCAAATTCACTATATCCGTAGATGAAATTGTGAGCAGGCGAAGTGCTGCATTTTATATTGATTTAGATTACATTCTGAACAGTTCAAATGAAATCAAGAAACTCTATATGGAATTCAGACAGTGCTGGTACGATATGAAAGAAATCGGAATTGAAATACACGAATTGCCGGTTCCTGTAAATGGATATATAAATATAGCACTATATTCCAATAATATGCAGCTTATAACATTGTTCCATACACATATGCGCCACTTAGAAGAAAAGAATTCACACATATATGACGAGAACATGTATAAGGCAGAGATTGAGGATACATTGCAGATATTCAATGTTCCAATTGGTGACTATATTGAATAATTCAGGGAAATAAAGACTATAGTAGATAAAATTTCTTATTTTCCTGTTTTGAAAATTTTATAGGTGGTAAGTTTTATGAAAAACAAAATAATAAAAAGAGCTAGCATCTGCATGGCGTTTTTAATTACTTTCTCTATTTTTTGTATGAATGATGTTTTTGCGTCGAAAAAGTCACCATCGGATTATGAAAAGATTAGTGAGCAAATTGCAATAGATGTAGAAAAATATTTTCTCCCCATTAGGTATGAACCATTCTGCAGCATCTTTTAAAAAAAGCAAGAAAAATGGTTTAATTAATGGATACAGAAATTATTTTGGTATCCCTATAGATGGAGAACCAGATTATCCAGATGATATTGCATACGGAACCTGGACAAATGTTCCTGCCGGCTATCTTTCATCAAGTATATCCGATATGGGCAGATATTTGCAGATGTATCTAAACGATGGAGAAAATATAATAAGTAAAGAGAGCATTAATAGTATATTTTTTGATAATGTGTCTGTTAATGATGGTTCCTATTATTACGGCATGGGATGGCTCTATTCAACCCAAATGTATAGTCAGCCAATGTTTTGGCACGCTGGATTAGTAGAAAACTATACTTCCAATATGTTTATTCTCCCAAAAGAAGGTATTGGTGTGGCTGTTCTTGTTAATATGAATGATTATCTGGTATGTAATAATCTTATTAACAATATTATAAATCCACTCATAGGCGAAGAAAGACAAAATTATCCTAATTTATATGTCATATTACATCTGGTAATTGATGTAATATGCTTTTTGCTTTGTTTCATAAGTGTTCATTCTATAGCAACAATTGGACAATGGACTAAAAAAGAAAACATAAACTTTATTATTGACGGTTTGCGTCATATATTACTTCCCATATTTTTGTTATGTATTCCATTAGTCACAGGCACACCTATTAGGATATTATGGTTATTTGTAAAAGACTTGTGCCTATTATTATATCTAAATGCAGGGATTTTGATTATCGTAGGAGTCTATAAAATAGTATTCTTATTGAGAAAATTATATATAAAAAATCACTGCTTGGAATCATAAATAATGAATTAACGTATTTAATAAATTTGAGATTTCCTTATAAAAAAGGATTTACAGATTTTACTTTTTTGTTTGAAAGGTCGGTGTGAAGTGAAAAATTATAAGTTTTGTTTTGATATATGGGGACTTGTGCTTTTCCTAATAATTATGCTTCCAAATTTCATATGGTTTGCGATTCCTGCTCCAAATGATATTCTGCGAACAGATTCCGTTACGCCCATAGTTGATGC